>Ga0153980_1000507_pt1 | contig 17831 bp, 20 predicted proteins | sample TSGA064MetaG_FD_104722 | JGI IMG/M metagenome (GOLD analysis project Ga0153980, IMG submission 104722) | Attine ant fungus gardens microbial communities from Georgia, USA - TSGA064 MetaG | ecosystem: Host-associated > Fungi > Mycelium > Unclassified | place: USA: Georgia, Magnolia Springs State... | reverse complement strand
TTCCGCTGGCGAACGCGTTAGCGCGCTACGCGCTATCGGCGTTGCAGCGCCTTCTCTGCCCCGTCTGCTGATACTGGTGTTTTTTATGACGCTGATTGTGCAGCTGGGCTTTATGGCGCTGGTCGCACCGGGCTTTATTCTCGCCACCGTGCTGGCAATGTCGCCAATTATTCAGGCGAAAGAAAACGTGGGCGCTTTTGCCGCCATGCGCGCCAGTACGCGCCTGGTCTGGAGTCAGGTTAAGGTCGTGGCCCCAGCTATTGCCGTGTGGCTGCTGGCAAAAATGGCAGTGCTGCTGCTGGCTTCGTCGCTGACCGTGCTGCCCGCTAACGTCGCCTCCGTGCTGATGAACGCCCTGAGCAACCTGTTTTCGGCGATACTGATTATCTATCTCTATCGCCTTTATATGCTGTTACGTTAATCAGTCGCTGCACGCCTGCTGGCGTGCAGCCCCTACTGGCCTGATAACCGGAAACCTCTATGAAGCAGTTACTTGATTTTCTTCCCCTCGTGGTCTTTTTTGTCTTTTATAAGCTTTACGATATTTATGTCGCTTCGGGCGCGCTGATCGCGGCTACTGCGCTGGCGCTGGTGGCCAGCTGGTTCCTGTATCGCAAGCTGGAAAAAATGACCATTGTGACCTTTGTACTGGTCGCCGTTTTCGGCACGCTGACGCTGGTTTTCCATAACGACGAATTTATTAAGTGGAAGGTCACGGTAATCTATACGCTGTTTGCTGGCGCGCTGCTGTTCAGCCAGTTCTGGATGAAGCAGACGCTGATTCAAAGCATGCTGGGTAAAGAGCTGACGCTGCCGGATGCCGCCTGGCGCCGTCTGAACGTCGCCTGGGCACTGTTCTTCTTTGCCTGCGGCCTCGCCAATATTTACGTGGCTTTTTGGCTGCCTCAGGAAGTCTGGGTTAACTTTAAGGTATTTGGCTTAACCGTCCTGACGCTGCTCTTTACCTTGCTTAGCGGCGTATATATCTATCGCCTGATGCCGCAGGACGAAAAGTAATCACGGCAGCACGTTAAATCAGAAAAGCGCTTTTATCATGCAAAACACACTTTTATAGGCTCTTTAATAAAGGTGTGTTTTCGCTAAAACTGATTCAATACACCTCGTCATTCCGCTATACGCAGCTCGCCCAGCACTCAGTCAGTGGTACAGCTTTAATATCAAATAATTATGCATGCCATAACGGACCACGGCACAGTGTAGATTAGCCCCTATCTCCCTCATAACCCTCAGGAAAGATCACAGCAAACAGAGCTATCTCTCATACCTGCTTCGTAAAGCGCGGAAAGCGGCTCAGGTTTTCGCCAAATAAACCTGTACAGCTTTCGATTTTTTGTATAACTTAGCAAACAAATCATCGCTCACCTGACAATAACGGAGTCTTCGAATGCAACAGACGGCACAAAAGGCTGGTATCAACAGCACAATCTCTGCATATTTTGCTCGCGCAGCTCTGCCTTCGCAACAGGAAACGCTGGGCTCGGTGGTCGTAGAAGTCTTGCGTTCAGGGCGCACTCTGAACCGTAAAGCTATCTGTATGCGCCTGTTAACACGTATCGATAAAGCATCTTCGCCTGAAGAAGAACAGCATCTCCAGGAATTGATTAAGCTTCTTTTTTGCGAGTAACGCTCTGTTTCTGAGCAGATTTTGTAGCCGGATACAGACAAGACTACCGGCCTGAAAATCTTATTCAGAGAAAAACATGAAAGAGAATTATGAAAGATTGCGGGACATCCTTATCGGTAAAACAGTCCTCGGCCTCCTGAGTGAAAAATTGCCCGTCTCGTGGCATGCCGTGCTTGAAAAACTTGAAGCCACGCTAAATTCCGGACTGGACAGTGAAAAAACGCACGCGGCCATGCTGGCTATAAAAGAAGTTAAAGAAGAGATGCGCCGCCGCGAGCCCGGTCATGCCGGACATTTGGTCAATATCCCTGCGGCAAATGATAGCGACGACACGACCCAACATTAACTACGATTGCCGAAAGCGACAGCCTGAGTGGGTACAGCAGCTGGCATAAACAACACTATCAGACAGGTAATGCAATGATGCAGCAAAACAGTGTAGAAGCGATCCCGGTCCTGGCCCACCAGCTGCAAAATATCGATGAAAGATATGAGGATGAAAAGTTAGCCTTCAGTGAAGCCACAAGGGCTATACTGGCCGCGTCAGGCAACGTGTCTCGCAAATCGATTCTTTTCTATTTTGTTAGCGAATTAGAGAACACGACTGATGTTGTAAGAATAGACGTTCTGCGTAACTGTCTGGAGTTGCTTTTAGGCCTGAGTAAAACTGTCGAGTGACAACTCTGTTGCAGGTGTCCTCTGCACCACGCCCTGTCCTTTCAGTGCATTTTCCGCATAAGCATTTTGATAACTTCCTGACAGTTACCGCGCGTTTCAGGATTATCTGTCTCCTCACTGAGGTGATAAAGAGCTTCAGCAAGCTCGTGCGGTTGCAAAATTTTATCAGGCGTCAGCAGCTGTTTTACAGCCTTACCGACGAAATTAAATATCTCTTCTGAAGTACCGGATTCATGTTTTTTCAATACGCCCCCTTTTAGTGGATATATACACAGTACAGCATCTCCTTCCCGCTGTCTGCAAATGCGGCCAGTCACGCTTCAATCCGCATTTATAATCAAAAACCTTTAACCGTTGTTTCTTGCGCATAGCGACCTCCTGCTGACCAGAATGTAGCCAATAATCATCTGTTTCTAATGTTTCAGAGGATTATCCGGGCATTTTCCCTCTGAGCGACTACAGTCAGGGGTGAGGTTTTCATCAATCGTTCAAATGGAGGAATTACCGTGTTTTTTCAAGACGACGAGAAAGGCCACGTCATTATTGGCGAAGCGGCACTGCACCTGGCGCTGGCTCAAAAAGAGATTACCGTTATGTCTCTTATCGCCGAGCTTGGACGCATGGCTGTAGATCACAGCGGTGACGCGCGTTTGCTTGAGCTTTCTGAAGCCCGGAACTGGCTAAGAACGTTCATCACGCCGGGTATCACCAGGCAGCCTGTGCCGTACCTACAGAATTTTGTAAGCCTGAACGAAGACAAGAACTAACGCCAGTGGGCGTAGTCCGGCTCTGGCCGGAAAACGATAGCGAAAGATGACCTCACAGGTCGCGCGAAAGCGTGTACCGGCCGGAGATATTGTCAGGGAGGACACCATCCCGGTACTCAGTTTCATACGGATATATCCTCAGTACTCTCTCACCAGAACCCTGAAGATGCGCTTTTAATGTTATACAGAAGCGTGCCTCCTGCTATCCCTGCTTCGTGTCCGGCCTTTTGATTGGCTCGTTTGCGCGCCTGTTAATGTATAAAAAGTGTGTACAGAAGCCTTTCGGGTTAAAATAAGATGCGGCACAACAATGCGCTAACCGCATATAATCAGTTAACAGCACAACAAAAACCCGGCACTTTTTAGCTAACGGCCAGGCAGTTTTTCAGAAAAACAATTCAGTACCCGTGGTAAATCGGGCCTTTAATTTTATCGGAAGCAAATAATGAGCGAAGAACAACGACTCCCGCAGGGCGAAATGGTGCTGCGAACGCTGGCGATGCCTGCGGATACCAACGCCAACGGCGATATCTTTGGCGGCTGGCTAATGTCGCAAATGGATATGGGCGGCGCGATTCTGGCGAAAGAGATTGCCAATGGCCGCGTGGTGACGGTCAGAGTTGACGGCATGACCTTTTTGAAACCGGTGGCGGTTGGCGACGTGGTGAGCTGTCATGCCCGCTGTATCCGAACCGGCAGCAGCTCTATTACCATTAATGTTGAAGTATGGATTAAGAAAGTCTCTTCCGAGCCGATTGGTCAGCGCTACTGCACGACCGAAGCGGTCTTTATCTATGTGGCCGTGGACGGCGAAGGTAAAGCTCGCCCGCTTCCGGCTGATAAAAGCCATTTTAGCGAAGCGTAACCCTCACCGGCGCGCTGAAAGATCGGTCTTCAGCGCGCTGGCGTGAGCTTTACTCAATACTTGAACCGCCATTAATTTTAAAAACGATGTTCATGGTCAAATCTTTACCTGGCTTTCCTGCCTCATAACGCCATTTACGCATAGCGCTTTTTACTTCCCGCTCAAACATATTACGTGGTTCAGCAGAAAGAATGCGGATGTTATCCACCTGCCCTGAGCTATCCACATCAAACTGCACGCGCACGCGTCCTTCAAGACGCAGCGCAAAAGCGCGGGCCGGATAGGCAGGCTTACCGATATTTAATGCTTTTGGCCCGGTTGATACGGCTGTTGAAGGCGCATTAGAGGTCTTTGGCGCGGTAGAGGGTTTGGTTGCCGTTGCCGTTTTGTCGTTATTCAGCGGCGCGGCCTGGCGCGGCTCTTCACGCGGTTTCACCTCTTTTTTATGCTTCACCACCTCTTTCTTTGGCTTTGGCCTGGGCTTAGGCTTAGGCTTGGGAACAGGTTTGGGGATCGGCACCGGCTCCGCTTTTGGCGGCTCTGGCTCTGGCACAGGTTCCGGTTCCGGCTCGGGTTCCGCTACCGGCTGGGGAGCAGGCTGAGGCGCTGGCTGAGGTTCAGGCTGCACTTCAGGCGCGACCAGAGAGACGCTGATGGGCTGAGACGCTTTCGGTACGGGCACCACCTGATGAAATGAAGCATAGAGTATCCCGCCTATCACCACGGCGTGCAGCCCCAGGGAAAAAAGCGTCGGCAGTGAAATACGGCGTGGAAAAGAAGTTTCGGTCAGCGTCGTCATAATCTTTCTGCGATAAAAGTTGAAGCGTAAGTGTAAATGCAAATAGCAATCAGTTTCAACAACCCGCCTCATTTCCGGCGCGATTTTGTCAGAAAAGGTGTTGGCTGCCGTCGCCTGGTTCGCTTCGTCATCTTTCGTTTGCAGAATAGCGAACGATGACTTAACGTGAAGTCCACTTTTACCGACACCGACAGGAGTTAACGTGCTCTACGTAATTTATGCGGAAGATAATGCAGATTCACTGGAAAAGCGTCAAGCCGTACGCCCTGCTCACCTGGCGCGCCTGCAGCTGCTGCAGGATGAAGGACGCCTGATTATTGCCGGGCCGATGCCGGCCGTTGACAGCAATGAACCTGGCGCGGCGGGTTTTTCCGGATCGACCATTATTGCTGAGTTTACCTCCCTGGAAGAGGCGCAGTCTTGGGCGCAGGACGATCCCTACGTTGCCGCAGGCGTTTACAAGCAGGTTGCCGTTAAGCCTTTCAAGAAAACGTTTTAACCCTTACTACCAGATGACTAAATGAAAATTGGCTATCTTTTTCCCGCTGCGGTCGGGATAGCTGGCGCGGTGCTGCTGGTCTGGTTTATCGCTAGCGGCGCATGGATGCCGGGCGCATAAATACCGGCAACGGGCCAGAAATGGAAAACCCGCCGACCGGCGGGTTCAGGCTGCTGCCCCCCTGAAGCGACGGGAGCCTACACGTTGTTAACAACAAAAACCCGCTAACCGGCGGGTTTGTTGTTTCAGACCAGCTGGGTGATAAACAGAATAGAACGCCGCTGCTGCTGGCTCAGCTGATGGCGAATAGCATGCATGCGGCCATAGCGTCTGGACTGGCCTTCCAGCCAGCGTGCCCGGCGGCGCTGAATCTGGCGCGACATCCGCCAGCGTGCGACTTCATTTCTACTCCGTCTCATTTCACCCTCTGTGCTAACAAAAACTCGCGCCGCATTATAAAGATTTTTGCCGTCAGGCCAAGTCCGATCGCTTAAGGAAAAGGTTTCGTCCGCCGCCATCTGCACGTAAACTCCTGTAATCAGAGGTGAACGGGACTTCCACTTTTATGACGACTTTTTATACTTTTGTCAGCTGGCTGCTGGTTTTTGGTTACTGGCTGCTGATTGCCGGCGTGACGCTACGCGTTCTGATGAAGCGGCGGACGGTGCCTTCTGCGATGGCCTGGCTGCTGGTCATCTATATTCTGCCGCTGGTGGGCATTGTGGCCTATCTCTCTTTCGGCGAGCTGCATCTGGGAAAGCGACGTGCCGAGCGCGCACGTACCATGTGGCCTTCCACCGCCAAATGGCTTAACGATTTGAAGTCGTGCCACTCTATTTTTGCCCGGGACAACAGCGACGTGGCCCGCTCTCTGTTTCAACTTTGTGAAAACCGTCAGGGCATCGCGGGCGTTAAGGGCAATCAGCTACAGCTGCTGACCTCGACGGACGATACCATGCAGGCGCTGATCCGCGATATCCAGCTCGCCCGCCACAATATTGAGATGGTTTTTTATATCTGGCAGCCCGGTGGCATGGCGGATGAAGTGGCGGAAACGCTGATGGCGGCGGCGCGGCGCGGCGTTCACTGTCGCCTGATGCTCGATTCTGCGGGCAGCGTGCAGTTCTTCCGTAGTCCCTGGCCCGCGATGATGCGCAATGCCGGTATCGACGTGGTTGAATCGCTGAAGGTTAGCCTGCTGCGCGTTTTTCTGCGCCGCATGGATTTGCGTCAGCATCGTAAAGTGGTGCTGATTGATAACTATATTGCCTATACCGGCAGCATGAATCTGGTCGATCCGCGCTACTTTAAGCAGGATGCGGGCGTGGGCCAGTGGATCGATCTGATGGCGCGTATGGAAGGCCCGGTCGCCACCACGATGGGGATTATTTACTCCTGCGACTGGGAAATCGAGACCGGGAAACGCATTTTACCGCCGCCGCCCGACGGTACGATTATGCCTTTTGAACAAGAAAGCGGCCATACGATTCAGGTCATTGCTTCCGGGCCAGGCTTCCCGGAGGATTTGATCCACCAGGCGTTGCTGACGGCGGTCTATTCAGCCCGCGAACAGCTGATTATGACCACGCCCTACTTTGTACCGAGCGACGATCTGCTGCACGCTATCTGCACCGCCGCCCAGCGTGGCGTAGAGGTCAGTATTATCGTGCCCAAACATAACGATTCGCTGCTGGTGGACTGGGCGAGCCGCTCCTTTTTCGCGGAGTTACTGGAGGCAGGCGTCAGAATTTATCAGTTCGAAGATGGTTTGCTGCATACTAAAAGCGTGCTGGTTGACGGGCAGCTTAGCCTGGTCGGCACGGTCAACCTGGATATGCGCAGCCTGTGGCTAAATTTTGAGATTACCCTGGTGATTGATGACGATGGTTTCGGTAGCGATCTGGCCAGGGTCCAGGACGACTATATCGCCCGTTCGCAGCTGCTTGACGCCAAACGCTGGCTGCAGCGCGCTTACTGGCAGCGAATTGTTGAACGACTGTTTTACTTCTTTAGTCCGTTGTTGTAAAACGGGCGGAATTGCACAGCGCCCTGAGGGCATTATGGGAAACTTTATGGATTTGAATAACCGCCTTACCGAAGATGAAACGCTGGAACAGGCTTATGATATTTTCCTTGAGCTGGCGGGCGATAACCTCGATCCGGCCGATATCATCCTGTTCAATCTTCAGTTTGAAGAGCGTGGCGGCGCAGAGCTACACGATCCGGCTGAAGACTGGGCCGAGCACGTGGATTTCGATCTCAACCCGGACTTTTTTGCCGAAGTGGTTATTGGCCTGGGCGAGAGCGAAGAAGATCCGGTCACCGACATTTTTGCTCGCGTGCTGCTGTGCCGCGAAAAAGACCACAAGCTTTGCCATATCCTGTGGCGTGAGTAACCGTAAACCGCAGCCAGACGCTGCGGTTTAACCCTCTTATAACGGATCTACCTTCAGACAAGAAACCGCATGACGGAAACTGCCTTCCAGCAGCGGCCTTGTCACGGCACACTCCGGCCCCGCTATCGGACAGCGCGTGCGGAAAACGCAGCCTGACGGCGGATTGATTGGCGACGGTAGCTCTCCTTCCAGCAGCTGAATGACCTTGTTTTTTTCCAGATCGGGATCGGGGATCGGCACGGCGGACATCAGCGCGCGCGTGTAGGGATGCTGTGGATTCTGATACACCTCGTCATAGGTGCCCAGCTCCACCGCATGGCCCAGATACATCACCAGAACGCGATCCGAAATATGCTTAACTACCGCCAGGTCGTGCGCGATAAAAATAAGGGAAAGCCCCATTTCCCGCTGTAGCTGCTGCAGCAGGTTGACGACCTGCGCCTGAATGGAAACGTCCAGCGCGGAAACCGGCTCGTCGCAGATAATCAGCTTTGGCTCCAGGATCAGCGCGCGGGCGATGCCGATACGCTGGCACTGGCCGCCGGAAAACTCGTGCGGATAGCGGTTGATCAGATTCGGCAACAGCCCAACCTTCATCATCATCGTCCTGACCCGCTCTTTGACCTCCTGCCGCGCCATTCCGGGATGATAGGTACGCAGCGGCTCGGCAATAATATCGCCGATGGTCATCCGGGGATTCAGCGAGGCCAGCGGATCCTGAAAAATCATCTGGATATCGCTGCGCGCCTTGCGCCACTCCTCCTCGCTCTGCCCCAACAGATCGCGGCCAAGCCAGGCGACGCGGCCCGCCGTGGCGTTAACCAGGCCAATGATAGCGCGCGCCAGCGTCGACTTTCCGCAGCCGGATTCGCCTACCACGCCCAGCGTTTCGCCTTCATAAAGGCGCAGGCTGACGCCATCCACGGCCTTCAGCGTCTTAGGCGGCTGCCAGAACCACTGCTTGCCGTCTTTAATCGAAAAGTGGACTTTAAGATCGGCTATTTCCAGCAGCACTCTTTTTTCAGCTACAGCGTTCATACCAGCTCCTCCGCAGGTTTAAAACAGGCGCGCAGGCGGCTTTCGCCAAAAGGCGTCAGCGGCGGCATGGTAGCGCAAACTTCCATCGCATGAGGACAGCGAGGCTGGAACGGACAGCCTTTTGGCAGCCGCAGCAGGTTAGGCGGATTACCGGGGATAGTCGTCAAGGTTTCGCCCTGTGCATCCAGACGCGGCACTGCATTCAGCAGGCCAATCGAATAAGGATGCGTAGGCTGATAAAAGATATCGCGCGCTTTGCCATACTCCATCGTTCTGCCTGCATACATCACCAGCACCCGATCGCAGATCCCCGCTACCACGCCAAGATCGTGCGTGATCATTATGATTGCGGTGTTGAACTCTCTTTTCAGGTCGTTAAGTAGCGTCATAATTTGCGCCTGCACGGTAACGTCCAGCGCGGTAGTGGGTTCATCGGCAATCAGCAGCTTAGGCCGACAGAGCAGCGCCATCGCAATCATTACGCGCTGCCGCATACCGCCAGAAAACTCGTGCGGATACATTTTCATGCGCTTGCGGGCCTCCGGCATTTTTACCGCATCCAGCATGCGTACCGACTCTTCAAACGCCTGCGCGCTGCTCATGCCCTTATGCAGCTGCAGCACTTCCATCAGCTGTTCGCCAACGCGCATATAGGGATTGAGCGAGGTCATCGGATCCTGAAAAATCATGGCAATCTGTTCAGCACGCAGCCGGTTTAGCTTTTTTTCCGGCAGGTTGAGGATCTCTGAACCATTGAAGCTGGCCGAGCCGCCGATACGGCCGTTGCTGGCCAACAGGCCCATCAGCGCAAAGGCCGTTTGCGATTTACCGGAACCGGACTCGCCAACGATGCCTAAGGTTTCACCTGCCCGCAGGTCAAAATTCAGATCGTTAACGGCGGTAACGTCGCCATCAGGCGTGGCAAAGGTAACGCGTAAATCTTTTACCGACAGCAGCAGCTCGCCCGTTTGTTGCGCCATTGCTGGCCTGAGTTGGGTCACGTTCATCGGGAAACTCCTTAGCGGTCTTTCGGATCGAGGGCATCACGCAGGCCATCGCCGATAAAGTTGAAACAAAACAGCGTAACCACTAAAAAACCGGCCGGAAACAGCAGCAGCCACGGCGACACTTCCATTGAGTTTGCGCCATCACTGAGCAATGCGCCCCAGCTACTGAGTGGCTCTTGCGTACCCAAACCTAAAAAGCTCAGGAAAGATTCAAAAAGGATCATGCTCGGCACCAGCAGCGAGGCGTAAACCACCACCACGCCGAGCACGTTCGGCACGATATGGCGCAGCACGATGCTGGCAGTAGAAACGCCGCCAACGTGGGCCGCTTCGATAAACTCTTTGCGCTTGAGGCTTAGCGTCTGGCCGCGCACGATACGCGCCATATCCAGCCAGGAAACCAGGCCGATAGCAACAAAGATCAGCAGAATATTACGGCCAAAAAAGGTCACCAGCAGAATGACAAAGAACATAAACGGGAAGGAGTTAAGGATCTCCAGCAGGCGCATCATCACCGAATCGGTTTTGCCGCCAAGATAGCCCGCCAGCGAGCCATAGAGCGTGCCTACCAGCACCGCTACCAGCGCGGAGGCGATGCCGACCATCAGCGAGATGCGACCGCCAATCGCGACGCGAACCAGCAAATCACGGCCGGACGAGTCCGTACCAAAATAGTGTTTCGAGGCGATATCGGGCGCGCTCGACATCATTCCCCAGTCGGTATCGTCATAGGTAAACGAAGAGAGCATGGGCGCAAAAACCACAAATAGCGCAATCAACACCAGCACGGTCAGGCTGGCCAGCGCCGCGCGGTTATGGATAAAACGGCGGCGCGCATCCTGCCACAGGCTACGCCCTTCCACCTCCAGCTGTTCGCTAAAGGCATCAAGAGCGGCGCTGTTTTTCTTAGTTAACATCACAAGCTCCTAGTAGCGAATTTTCGGATCGATGACCGCATAAAGTACGTCAACAATCGCGTTAAAAAGAATGGTCAGCACGCCCACCAGAATGGTCAGGCTGAGCACCAGCGAATAGTCGCGGTTCAGGGCACCGTTAACAAACAGCTGTCCAATACCCGGCAGACCATAGATGGTTTCGATAACCATAGAGCCGGTAATGATGCCCACAAAAGCTGGCCCCAGATAGGAGAGCACCGGCAGCATCGCTGGCTTCAGCGCGTGGCGCAAAATAATGCGACGCATTGGCAGGCCTTTTGCCCGGGCCGTCCGGATAAAGTTGGTATGCAGTATTTCGATCATCGAGCCGCGGGTAATGCGCGCAATGCTGGCGATATAGGCCAGCGACAGCGCGACCATCGGCAGGATCATGTACTGAATCGCCCCGCCGTTCCAGCCGCCGCCCGGTAGCCATTTCAGCACGATGGCGAAGATAAGCACCAGCAGTGGTGCCACCACAAAGCTGGGTATCACCACGCCCGTCATCGCGACACCCATTACCAGGAAATCCCATTTGCTGTTCTGCTTCAGTGCGGCAATCACTCCCGCCGTCACGCCCAGCACAATCGCCAGAATAAACGCCGCCAGGCCCAGTTTTGCCGAGACCGGAAAGGCATGGCCGACCAGATAGTTAACCGAATAATCTTTATATTTAAACGAAGGCCCAAAATCCCCGTGCGCCAGCTGGCTCAGATAGCTCAGGTACTGTTTCCAGATAGGATCGTTCAGATGGTATTTGGCCTCAATATTCGCCATCACTTCCGGCGATAACGTGCGCTCACCGGTGAAAGGACTGCCCGGAGCCAGACGCATCATAAAAAAGGAGATAGTAATAAGGATAAGTAGCGTCGGAATCGCTTCCAGAAAACGACGAAAAATAAATTTTAACATTGCCCGTACCTGCTGGCCTGTGCTTCAGCACTGCTTAAAAGAATCGCGTGGGGAAAGGCCACCCTTTCCCCAACCAATTAATGCTTGATGATATAAATGTCTTTATCGTAGAGGTAGTTCAACGGATCTTTGCCGGTGTAACCGCCTACATAAGGTTTCACCAGGCGCGTGTTGGCATAGTAGAAGACCGGCGCAATAACCGAATCTTTGTCCAGCTGCTGTTCAGCCTGGGTGTAGGCGGCGCTGCGCGCTTTCTCGTCGCTGGCTGTTGCCGCCGTCGCCATAAATTTGTCAAATGCGGCTGATTTATAGTGCGAGGTGTTATTGCTGCTGTTAGAGAGCATGGTGTTCAAAAACGAGGTCGGTTCGTTGTAGTCCGCACACCATGCCGCGCGCGCGACGTCAAAGTTGCCCTGATGACGAGTATCCAGGAACGTTTTCCACTCCTGGTTATTCAGCTTGATATTCACGCCGAGATTTTTCTTCCAGATTGACGTAGCGGCAATGGCCAGCTTTTTATGCAGATCGGAAGTGTTGTATAGCAGCTCAAAAGTTAGCGGCTTGTCCGCCGTATAGCCCGCTTCGGCCAGCAGCTTTTTCGCCTCTTCGTTACGTTTTTCCTGCGACCAGTTCACCCAGTCCGGCTTGACCAGCTCTGCGCCGTCGATGGCGGGTGGCGTATAGCTCCACGCGGGCTGTTGGCCCTGCGCCAGCACTTTATTGACCATGATGTCGCGATCCAGACCCAGCTTCAGCGCGGTGCGCACGCGAGGATCGTTGAAAGGCGCTTTCTGGTTATTGATTTCATAATAATAGGTGCAGAGGTAAGGATCGACGTGCAGCTCTTTAGGGTTATCTTTTTGCAGCTTTTTAAATAGCTCAATCGGCAGATTGGTATAGGTCATGTCGCTGCCGCCGCTGAAATAACGGTTAACGTCGTTAACTTCTGAAGGGATAGGCAGGAAGGTTACTTTCTCCAGTTTGGTATTGGCGTTATCCCAGTACTGCGGGTTACGAACCAGCACGATGCGTTCGTTAATAATATGTTCCTGCAGTTTGAAAGCGCCGTTGCCTACCCAGTTACCCGGCTGCGTCCATTTTTCACCAAACTTATCAATGGCAGGTTTATAAACTGGCGACATTGAAGGGTGAATTAACAGCTTATAGAAATAAGGAACGGATTCGCTTAGCGTAACCTGCAACGTATGCGCATCCAGCGCTTTCACGCCCAGCTGGTCGGGCTTTTTCTTACCGGCGATAATGTCGTCGATATTTTCCAGATGGCCGTACTGCAAATAGCTGGCGTAAGGCGAAGCGGTTTTCGGATCGGCCAGACGCTCCCAGCTATACACAAAGTCCTGAGCCGTTACAGGCTCGCCGTTGGACCATTTGGCGTTAGCGCGCAGATGGAAAGTCCAGACCTTGCCGTCTTTGTTTTCCCAGCTCTCCGCTACGCCAGGGATAGGGTGACCGTTCGGATCGTTAATCAGCAACCCTTCCAGCAAATCGTAGCTGACGGCGGATTCCGGCACGCCTTCAATTTTATGCGGATCCAGCGACTGGACTTCGTCGCCGTTGCCTTTAGTCAGCTCCTGCTTCGCCGCCAGCTGCACGCCAGCCGGGACCGTTGCTGCCGTAGCCAGATTGGCCGCCAGCGCGCCGATGACGGCCAGCGCCAGCAGGCTCTTCTTGGTGATGTTGGTCATTTTGCTACTCCAGTTTTTTATTATTACTGAAACGCTTTGGGCGTTTCGGTTTGCCGGGTTTGCTGCTCGTGGCGCGGAACGAAGACGTCACGGCGTGTTTTTATTTCCCCTGGCTGCTATCATCCTTTTACTTATTACCTTCCTTTCTAATCAATGCTTTATAATGTAATAGTCCTTCACGTTTGGCTGATCCTGCGGGTCTTTACCGCTAAAGCCGCCAACCCAGGGCTTTACCAGCCTGGCGCTGACGCGGTAATAAACCGGCACGATGGCGGAATCACGATCGAGCTGTTGCTCGGCCTGCTGGTAAAGTGCAGCGCGCTCTGCGGCATCCGCTGCAAAAAGAGTTTTGGCCAGCAGACGGTCAAAGGCTTCGCTCTTGTAGAAAGCGGTGTTGTTAGATGAGCGGCTTTGCATTGTGTTTAAAAAGCTGGAGGGCTCGTTGTAGTCGGCACACCAGGTGGCGCGGGCTACGTCAAAGTTGCCCTGATGGCGCGTATCAAGCATGGTTTTCCATTCCTGGTTATCCAGCGTGACCTTTGCGCCCAGGTTTTTTTGCCACATGGACGCGGCGGCAATCGCCTGGCGTTTATTCAGGTCAGAAGTGTTATAAAGCAGCGAGAAACGCAAGGGTTTTTCTTGGCTATAGCCCGCTTCAGCCAGCAGCTTTCTGGCCTGTTCGTTACGCTGCTGCTGCGTTAGCTGCATCCACGCAGGCTGCTGCAACCGGGCACCATCAATAAAGGGTGGCGTAAAGCCACCAGCGGGGATCTGCCCCTGCCCCATAATTTTGTTGGCGATAATGTCGCGGTCCAGCGTGAGTTTCACCGCCGTGCGCACGCGCGCATCGTCAAAAGGCGGACGCCTGTTATTCAGCTCATAATAAAACGTGCACAAAAGTGGACTAACGCGAACCTGCGTCCCCAGCGTTTTCTTTAACATGGGAAAAAGGTCGGGCGGCAGCGCGCTGTTGGTGATATCGATTTCGCCGCTACGATAACGGGCTACGTCCGTAGATTCGGAAGTGATGGGCAAGAAAATGGCCGTTTCAATCGCGGTATGCGCGTTATCCCAATAGCGAGGGTTACGCTTCAGCACGATCTTTTCATTGATAACCCAGTCGCTGAGCATATAGGCGCCGTTGCTGACGTAGTGTTCCGGCTGCGTCCATTTGTCGCCCCACTTTTCCACGGCTTGCCGGTTAACCGGCTTTAACGCGGCATTGGTAGCCAGCGCAATGAACCAGGGAACAGGTTCGCTGAGCGTAACCTGAAAATGGGTATCATCAAGAGCCTTAACGCCTAAACTTTCGACGGGTTTTTTACCTGCCAGAATTTCATCGACGTTTTCGATATGGGCATACTGTAAATAGCTGGCATAAGGGGACGCGGTTGCCGGGTCGGCCAGCCGCCGCCAGCTGTAAACAAAATCTCCTGCCGTGACCGGCTCACCGTTGCTCCAGGTCGCCTTACGCAGGGTAAACGTCCAGGTTTTATACTGCTGATTGCTCCAGCTCTCCGCCATGCCCGGTACGCTATGGCCTTGATTATCTGTGTTTACCAACCCTTCCAGCAGATTACTGACAATGTTGCTTTCCGGTACGCCTTCAATCTTTTGCGGATCCAGCGTAGAGACTTCGCTACCGTTATTAATGGTGATTTTTTGCTGTGCGGCCAGCGCAATCCCTTCAGGCGGAGTTGCAGCGTTGGCCAGCGACACAGAGGTTATACAGGCCAGTGCCAGGTTATGCAGTTTTTTCATTAATCAGTGATTACCTCTGTGGAGCTCTGGCCGATTGTCGAAGCGCGTTTAAAATGCATTGCACATCCGATGCCAGGTTTGCTCAGTGCAGAAAAACCTAACAGAAGGCGACTTCATGCTCCACAGCAAAATGATGGAAATGTTAACCATTTCTCTTTTATGGCGTTAAAAATTTCCCGCAGCGCACTTCTTTTTCGGCAGAAAATAAAATTAACTTATTGATTTACCAATAAAAAGAAGAAAACCATGGTTGCAGAAATGTTTTAACAAAGTTAAATGAAGATAAAACCGCAAATTTCGTCATGACAGCGATTTTCCGGTCATATACGCTATTATCGCTTCAGTAATTAGTTTTAACTGCTGATAAGAAACCATTATGGCAGCACATTGGCATGTTATTTAAATAACATTTACTGCTTACCTTTTGATAAAACACGCTTTTGCAGTAATTACATTAATATGGGGCAGCTTCTGTTAAGCCAAACGAATAATTGCACCTTCCTGGTGCAATTAACGTTTGAGAAGGATCATTTTGGTGCGCAATTTTGTTTCAGCCGCGAAACAACCGCAGATTATCTGCTTTAAACCTCATTTTTCAGCAAGCTTTCAGGTGACCAGTCCGGGAAATAGGGCTCTGAGGCCCGTCACGACAAACTCAATCCCTAAGGCCATTAACAGCAGCCCCATGATACGGGTTATCACGTTGATACCCGTTTGTCCTAATGCCCTGACCATTAATGGTGCAGCCCGAAAAAGCAGCCAGCAGCATAAAGAAAACAGCGCGATCGCTACGCTAAAGCCTAACAAATTTTGCCAGCTGTGATAGCGAGTGCTCCAGACGATGGTAGAACTGATTGCGCCCGGCCCCGCCATAAGCGGCAGCGCCAGCGGCACGACGCCCACGCTTTCGCGTATCGCCGTTTCTGATTTCTCCTGCTTGTTTTGCTTATCCTCTCCCAGCTTGCCGCTGATCATCGACATGGCAATGGTCACAACCAGAATGCCGCCGGCGATGCGAAATGAATCGATAGAGATCCCAAAGATATGCAGGATGGCATCGCCTAAAAACAGCGCGGTCCAGAGAATAATGGCCACGGAAAGATTGGCCGTCAGATTGGTTTTGTTGCGGGCAACCGGGAGCTGATAGCTGGTCATACTAATAAATACCGGGATGATGCCCACCGGATTGACCAGCGCAAAAAGCCCGACGAAAAATTTAATATAGCCTGACAGATCGAGGATGGCTGGATTCACGCTTTTCTCCTGAACAGCAATACAATATTCACTACAGTTAATTTAGCATCAGCGCACGTAGACTTTGCAGAATCAACCCTGTCCCCGGATATTCAGGCTAATAAAAGCAGAATAATCAGAGTATTAAACTACTAATCTACTGTATTCCATGTCGTTCTACCATAAACAGAATAGCAAGATTGCCGTACCGCGTTAGCTGAAAGGTGTCAGCATGGATAAATATTGACCTGCATCAAAATCTCTGGCGCGTACCGTGCGTATATTGGGGGCAATAGAGGGATCTCACGCGGTGACGGTTTCCTTCTGTCACCGTCATGAATAACAGACTCTATTAGTAAACTTTCAGAACTTGCAGGCCATAAAGCAAGCGCATTGAGCAAATAATAAGCACACCTTGTCTATAATTGTTTGTTCTGGCTCGTTTACTAACAGAGTTTAACTTTCATCAGGAGAGCATTATGGCCGTTACCAATGTTGCCGAGCTTAACGCACTGGTTGAACGCGTAAAGAAAGCCCAACGAGAATATGCAAACTTTACCCAGGAGCAGGTCGATAAAATCTTCCGTGCGGCCGCATTAGCCGCCGCCGACGCCCGTATCCCGCTGGCGAAAATGGCCGTTGCCGAATCCGGCATGGGTATTGTGGAAGATAAAGTGATTAAAAATCATTTTGCCTCAGAGTATATTTACAACGCTTATAAAGATGAAAAAACCTGCGGCATACTGGCTACCGACGATACGTTTGGTACCATAACTATCGCAGAGCCTACCGGCCTGATTTGCGGGATTGTCCCGACCACTAACCCCACTTCTACAGCAATTTTCAAAGCGCTCATTAGCCTGAAAACGCGTAACGGCATTATCTTCTCTCCTCACCCACGCGCTAAAGACGCCACCAATAAAGCAGCCGATATCGTACTGCAGGCCGCTATTGCCGCCGGTGCGCCAAAAGATATTATCGGCTGGATCGATATGCCTTCTGTCGAACTGTCCAATCAGCTGATGCACCATCCTGATATCAATCTCATTCTGGCAACCGGCGGCCCTGGCATGGTGAAAGCCGCCTACAGCTCCGGTAAACCGGCGATTGGCGTGGGCGCGGGTAATACCCCTGTTGTTATCGATGAAACGGCTGATATCAAGCGCGCGGTCGCGTCTATCCTGATGTCAAAAACCTTTGATAACGGCGTTATTTGCGCTTCTGAACAGTCCGTCATTGTGGTGGATTCCGTTTACGATGCGGTACGCGAACGCTTTGCCAGCCACGGCGGCTATCTGCTGCAGGGCAAAGATCTGAAAGCCGTGCAGGATATCATTCTGAAAAACGGCGGGCTGAACGCCGCTATCGTCGGTCAACCGGCGGTTAAAATTGCCGAAATGGCCGGTATTAACGTTCCGGACAACACCAAGATTCTGATTGGCGAAGTAAAACTGGTGGATGAAACCGAGCCTTTCGCCCATGAAAAGCTCTCTCCTACTCTGGCGATGTATCGCGCGAAAGATTTCGAAGAGGCGGTCAGCAAAGCGGAAAAACTGGTGGCGATGGGCGGTATTGGCCATACCTCGTGCC
>Ga0153980_1000506_pt1 | contig 17846 bp, 19 predicted proteins | sample TSGA064MetaG_FD_104722 | JGI IMG/M metagenome (GOLD analysis project Ga0153980, IMG submission 104722) | Attine ant fungus gardens microbial communities from Georgia, USA - TSGA064 MetaG | ecosystem: Host-associated > Fungi > Mycelium > Unclassified | place: USA: Georgia, Magnolia Springs State... | reverse complement strand
CTGAGCAGCAACCCGACCCCGACCGCTGCGGAACTGCGCGCGGAAACACAGACGCGCATCCGCGCGGCCGAACAAAGAGGAATCCCACGTGAATGAATTCGATCCGCAGCCAGCGGTGAGCGCGCCCGATAACGCGCCGGTACCCGCGCCGCCGGTACAGAAAAAAGAAAGCCTGCTGACGCGCAAGCTCTGGCTCGGGCAGTCGCTGCCGTGGCTGGCCGGTGGGGCGATCGTCCTCCTCGCCTCCAGCTGGTTTCTGCTCGTGCCGTCCTCCTCCGCGCCGGACGCCGGACAGCTTGCCTTCGGGCAGGACCCGGGCTTTGGCAGCGTGCAACCCGCGCCAGCGCCAGCGGCCCCCCCGGTCACGCCGGCTCCTGCGCCCGCCCCGCCGCAGACCGGCGGACTCAGCGTGCCGGCCGGCGCCCTGAACGATCCCGCAGCCGGGGGCAGCGTGCCGGATGACGTGGTGAAGCTTATCCACGAGGGCCGCGAGTTTGAAGCGGCTAACCGTGAGGCAATCACCCGCCTGTCGGACACGGTGCGCGCCCAGAGCAGGGCGCTGACCACGCTTCAGCAGCGGCTTGAAGGGGTGGAAAAAGAAAATGCGCGGCTGGGCAACCTGGTCACGGTGCTGGCCGTGAGGCCGGACGCGGGGCCGGGTCATGCCGCGGCAGGCCAGAAGCGCACGCGCTCCGCGCTGTCCGGGATGCGGCTGGAAAGCCTGCAGAACGGCATGGCGTGGATCAGCTGGCAGGGCCGGACGTGGGCGGTGCAGGCGGGCGACAGCCTCGGCGGCGTCACGGTGCGTGAGGTGAATACGGGCGACCGCAGCGTCACGACCAGCGCCGGCGTGCTGCGCTAGGAGGCGTCATGGGAGGATCGCTCGACGGCATCACCATGCTGTCAAATCTGGCCTCGGGGCTGCTGAGCGCGGGCATTAACCTCGCGCTCACGCTCGGCATTCTTTTTGGCGTGGTGGGCTCCAGCGGCTTTCTCGCCCGCCAGTCCTGGCTTGCCCGCAAGGCACCGGGGCAGGCGGCGAGCGGCGGCGCTGTCATTGCCTGGGTGCTGCTGTGCTGTGGGCTGGCGGGACTCGACCAGCTTATCGGCGCTGGCGCGCGTCAGGTGGGCTGGCAGGTCTCGTTTGACGCCATCAGCTACGTTGACCAGGGCACGTTCGGTCAGGGGGCGGTGGCTGCCAACGCTCTGCTGACCCTGCTGCGCATGATTGGCGTGTGGTTCGCGCTCTCCGGCGTGCTGCTGTGGCGCCGGTCAAAAAAAGACGGCCACACCGGCCTGACCGCCGGGAACGACGTGAACACCGGCACCGCGAAATTTATCATTGGCGTGATGTTTGTCTGTAATCCCTACCTGCTTGACGCCATTCAGAAAACGCTCGGCCTGCACTGACGCAGGCCGCGGAAATTCCGTCCTCACGGACGATTTAACCGGCCATCCGGCCACACTCATTCTTTAAGGAAAACACCATGATGACTCGCCTTTACTGCGCGCTGTACGCGCGCGCCCTGATGCTGTCGGTAGCTCTGCGCCGCCGGATGCTGCGCGTACTCTCCGCCTGGCTTGCGTTCATTTCACCGATGGCCATGGCCGACGGGGACATCGCTGATATTTTGAACCGCTTTGCCGAAGGTTCCAGGTCCGGCACGACCAGCGTGCTGGTAATGGTTCAACTGGCTGGGGTGTGCGGCGTTATCGGCAGCGTTTTTGCGGCCAAGGGGATGAAGAACAACCCGCAGATCAAACTCTGGATGGTCGCTCTGGGGCTGGTCACCAGCCTGCTGCTGCTGGGCATACCAGAGTTGATCAAGCGCGGCCAGACGCAGATGGGCATGACGCCGGTCAGCGTGGGTTAAGTCCGGATGCCGCCCCGCAGCGGGCGGCTATGTTCTCTTTTTTTTATTTCCCTGAGTCTTTTCATGAAACAAATTTTCCGCACAGCGTTCGTCGCGCTGGCGCTTTCTGCCGGCCTGTCCGGCGCCGCTTTTGCTGCCCAGCCGGTCAGTGACGTCATGGTCAGCCAGAAGCCGGACCAGATGAACGCTTCCGTGCAGCTCATCAACAGCAGCATGCAGCAGATGCTTATTGCGCTGAACCAGAGCGCGCAGAACGGCACCTGCTGGCTGGACGGTAAAGCCTTCAGCCAGGGCGCCGTCGCCACGGTGGCGGGGCATGCATCCGCCTGCGGCTTGCAGCACAAAACCGGCTGGCCACAGTGGCGCCCGGTTACAGAACATAATCCGGAGTTGTTCGGCGAATAACCTTCGACCGAGCGTTCTTTTCCACAGGAGGCTGACAATGAAGCTCTACCATATTGATAAAGCAAGAGACTATCGCAGGATTATGCTGGACGTGCTTGAGGTCTGCCCCCGCTCTTTCAGATACAAAATCATGCAGCATATGGCGGACATACGGGACGAGGGTGATTTTATTGCGGATACCTTCGCGGATCATCTGCATAGAGATCACTTGCAGTTCTTTTACCGCCTGAGGAGCAGCCGTTTATTCAGGCATGTCACGCCTCATCAGGTTGCTCTGCTGCGGAGCATCGTGGACAGGCTTGAAGAAGCCTATCGCTATGACACAGGACAGGCATTCAGGTTTGAGACTGCTGAGGAAAGGCAGGTAAGCAGAAAAGAATGGCAGGTAATCATTAGAAAATGTCGCGAAGTAAACCGACGCCGGAGTGAGTGGGAGCAGAAACACCCCCACCTGTCAACTCTTTCGTACTTTCTACAGTCTACGCCCTTTAAATTTTTTTTATTCGCCATTTTAGTCTGCTTGTTCACCATTTTTGTCTGCGTGCCGTTCGCTCTGGCCGTGACGAATTTTGTGTCAGGCAGCTGGCACCTGGATCTCTCTTTCCTGCGCTTAAGGTAATGCAGCGGCACGCTTCCGTTTGCCCCTGACTCAATTCCCCTCCCGACAGGACCCATTATGAATGCTTACAACGCCCCGGCTGCCGTGGCGGATTCGCTCATGCCGCTCATGCCGGACGTCAGCGGCGAAGACACGCCCCCGCGACCCGTTTCTGTTGAACCCGGCCCGGCCTGCCGCTGCTGCGGCACGCGGGCACAGCGACTCTGGCAGGGGCCGGACGCACAGCCGCTCTGCACGCTGTGCTGGCTGACCTTTAACCTCGACAGCCCCACCGCCGCGCACGGGCATTTCGCCTGGCTGCCGGACGCGCCGGCGGCGGACATCATCAACCTGCAGCGCCGGGCCCTTATCGGGCTGCGCAGCGACAGCAAAGCGGTGCGCAAAACGTCCCGCCGCCTCTGGAACTGGCTCGCCCGCCACGCGCGCGAGGTGGAGGGCATGTGGGGCACCTCCCGCGCCAGTGAGTTTGCGGCGGCTTTTCGTCAGCTGCCGCCGGCGAAGCGCGCGGTGCTGCAGCAGCAGCTGGAAGGCTGCGTGCTTATTCTGCCTCACGACGTGTTCAGTGACCTGACCCTGCTGCTGCCGCTGGGGCGCACCGCTGCAAGCGCCGTGCACACCCCGGCCTGGAATACCTATACCCGGAGCGACCTGTATGCCAAACCGCCTCATCCGCTGGACTGAAGAGATTATCACCGCCGCGACGCGCTTTGCCGTGTCGCGCGACCTGCCCGACTACTGCGACCTGCACACCGTTGTGCGCCTCAGCGACGACGATCGCATCCGCCATCCGGAGCTGAAGGCCCCCTATATCGGTGTCACTCAGAACGGCGACTTTGTGACGGTGTATGAAGTGGCCGGCAGCTACCGCGAGCCTGACGAAGATCTGCCGGCCACGTACGACGACGCCTGGCAGGGCCGGCTTGACCGCATGACCGAGTCGCTGACCGCGCATTACCGCTTTGCCGGTCACAAACTCAGTACCGTGCACGAATGCGATCCGGACGGGGGAGAGGCTGAAATCAGACGGCTGCTCAAACCGCAGTATCAGTCGCTGAAGCGCACCGGCCTGAAGCTGGATTATCTGCTGGACGAGCAGGTAACGAAGCTGTCGCCGTGGGTGAACGCCGAGCGCACCTGGCTTGTGTGCTACACCGGCCGCGGGGTGCTCGCCGGGCACGAACTGCGTGATGAAAACGCGCGTATCAGCGAGCTGGTCAAGGGCAGCCCGACGGCCGTGTTTGGCCAGAACCCGCTGCTGACCGAGCTGCCCGGCCTGAAAATTCGCCATGACGCCTTTCTTTCTCAGGTGGAGCGCGCGCTCGGCGACAGCGGCAAGGGCGTGCTGATGCGCCGCATTGACGTCCACGAGGCGGGCCGCGTGCTGCGCAGGCAGGTCGACCCGGGCACCGGCGAGCACTGGCAGCCGCTGCTGCCGGACGATCGCATCGTGGCCCGTGGCGTGCGGCAGGGCGACGACACCACGCCGTTTCTGGCGCCCTGGCTGAACTTTCAGGTGATGGGGACGAACGTCCAGGAAATCCAAAACAACCTGCTGAAAATCAGCGGCGTGTGGCACGGCACGATCGCCGTGAACCTCGGCCCGCAGAACCCGCAGAGCTTTGCGAAGCTGCGCGAGCTTATTCCCCGCAGCGTGCCGTTCCGCATCCGTCAGGACCTGATGCCCGGCGGCATGCGCCGCCTCAGCGGAAAGCACGGCGTGCTGAGCTTCAGCGAGTGGGTGCCCGGTCTGAGACCCATCTTTCAGTCGATTTCGATGCTGGCCGCGCGCGAGATGCACGAGCCGGTGTGCGTGATGACCATCACCGCGGCCACCTGGGGAGACTCGCCCGCGACGGTGACGCGCAACCTGACGCTGCTGCAGCAGGCGCTGACCTCATGGGGCATCTGCGGCGTCACCCAGACCTTCGGCGACCCGGTGAAGGCGTGGGTGGCCACGCTCACCGGGTCATCGGCGGCAAGCGGGCCGTGCCTGATGTATCCGCCGTTGTCGGAGGCGCTGAACCTGCTGCCGCTCTCGCGGCCCACGACGGCGTGGAACGAAGAGGGCGATGCTCTGTTTGTGGGGCCGGACGGCAAGCTGATGCCGGTGGCGCTGGCGGCCTCCAACCAGACCAAGAAAACGTCCATCGTCGCCGGCGAATCCGGGGGCGGTAAATCGGTGTTTATCAACCGTCAGCCCATCATTCTGGCCATGTCCGCCCAGCGGCAGCTGCCCTTCTTTGCGGGGATTGAGAAAGGCTTCAGCGCAACGGGCATGACATCGATACTGCGGGCGGGCCTGCCGCCCGAGCGTCAGGACGAGGTGCTGAGCATCATCCTGCGCAACGACGTTAAATACTGCCGCAACCTGTTCGATATCCAGCTGGGGATGCGGGCACCGCTCAGCTACGAAGCGGAATTTATGGAAAATGCGCTGGCAGCCCTGTGTATCGACCCCGGGACCGGCGAACCGCCTAACGGGCGCGACACCCCCGCGATTCTGCGCCGGCTTGTCAGCGATTCGTTTAAGGCTGCACGCGAGGATCCGCGCCGCTATGAGCCCGGGCTGGTGCCGCCGGTCGACGCCGCGCTGGATGACGCCGGCATCTGGGAGAAGCATCCGGGATACCGCGACAACGCCACCTGGTATGAGGTGTGCGACCTGCTGCAGGACGCCGGCAAAACCGACGCCGCGCAGCTGGCGCAGTTTCAGGCCGTGCCGGAGCTTGCCGACATGTCGCCGCGCCTGCTCAGCGAGGATTACAGGAGCATGTACGGCACCATCCAGCGCGACGGCAGCAGTGAGGCCCTGATTGGATATATCGCCCGCTGCCTGAGCGACGCCTGCGGCCAGTACCGCATGTTTGCCGGGCGCACGCGCTTCATGATCAGCCCGAAGGCGCGCGTGATTACGGTCGACATTCAGTACGTCGCCGGGGACAAGTCAAAGGCGGGCTACCTGCAGACCGGGATGATGTACCTGTTCGCCGGGCACATCGCGGGCGGTGACTTCGTGCTGCCGCAGTATCAGGACGAGCTCTTTCCCGCGCTGCACGAACGCTGGCACGCCCTGCATCGCGCCCGCGTGCAGCAGCTGGACGAAGAGGTCAAAACCAAACAGTACGACGAGCTGCACAACGCAAAGGGCGTCCCCTTTATCTTCCCGATGCTGGAGACCGCTGACCGCGAGCAGCGTAAGTTCGGCGTGCGTACCGTGCTGGCTTCGCAGTATTTCCGCGACATGCCCGAGGCGCTGCGCCAGTCGGCTAACTCCGTCTATATGGTGGGCGTGGATCCGGAAGACCGCCGGCTTCTTAAAGAGCGATTTAAGGTGCCGGACGTCACGCTGGACCGCTTTGAGCGCATGGGCAGCGGGCCGTCGGCGGACGGCAGCGGCGTGCCGTTCCTCGGCATTTTCCGTATCAAAGGGGGCAGCACCATCGCCCACATCATGAAGAACACGGTGGGACCGGAGGAGCTGTGGGGCCACAGCACCACGCCGGTGGACATGTCGCTGCGCCGCACGCTGGAAAAAGACGTCGGCGCCGCGACCACCCGCCGCATTCTCGGCCGCTTCTTCCCGAACGGCTCTGCCGAAAAAGTCATCGAGCACCGCCGGCGCAACGCCGGTGAGGAGCGCGGCGACAGCGTCATCCGCCAGCTTGCCACCGAGCTTATCGATAAACAGGGCTACGACCTCTGACCCTTCAGGAGTGCTGATATGCAACCATCCACACAGTGGCGTCCCGCGGGGCGCCGGCTGCTTGCCGCCTGCGTGCTGGCGGCGCTTTCCCCCGGTGCCCTGGCCTATCCGACCGAGGAAATGAGCAGCGTTCCCATTCAGACGCAGGTGATGCCCGCGCTGCAGACCATGCAGGCCACGCTGGCTGAAATTCTGGCGGCCGAGCAGGAAACCGGCACGGCGGTGGTGCAGTCCTCGGACAAAACCACCACGGCCATCACCGAAGCGGCGCGCACCCAGCGTGAAGCGGATAACTTCAACCGTCAGGCGGACCGGCTGGAGAAGGCGCGCGCGGCCTACACCGTGCCGGACAGCATCTGCAGCGAGTCGGCCTCCGGTACGGCCTCACAGGTGAGTCAGGCGACCCGGGCATCGGCGTCGAAGCTTGCCGGCGGTAGCGGCGTATCGAGCGCGGCCGTGCGTGAAACGCTGGCCAGCCTCCCGGTCTCACCCCGACAGGGTGGCTACCGCAGCGCGCTGATTCACGCGGCCTACTGCACGGCGGAGGAGGCGGAACTCTACGGCGGCACCGGACTGTGCCCGTCCGTCTCTCAGCTTCCGGGCGGCGACACCGAAGCGCGTTCGCTTTACGACGGGGCGGGCCCGGCGGGTAAAGACCCCGAGCTCACCTTTACCCAGGCGCAGACCGATGCGGCGATGGCTTACGTGAAAAATTCGGCGAAGCTCGACGCCGGGCGCACGCCGGGCAAGGGTGAAATCCAGACCGCCACCGGGCAGGAGTATCAGGGCCTGCTCACGCAGTACAAGGCTATGCAGAGCGCGGCGATGCAGCCGCAGCTGGACATGGTCGCGGCGAGCCAGCCGCAGGACGCCACGCAGGCGGCGCTCACCGAGGCGCGGCAGGCACCGTCGGCGGAAAGCTACTTCCAGCAGACCGCGTCGGCGCAGGCAAAGCAGACCGGCACCATGAGCGAGCGCGAGTTTGAGGCGTTCGAGGTCGGGCGGCGCTACGCCAACACCGCGTGGGTCACCGACCTGCAGGGCATGGACGGCGACAACCTGGCACGTGAAATGGCGCGCCAGCAGAGTCTGGCCAACTGGCTGGCGCTCGGCATCAAAAACGAGCTGCGTCAGGCCAACATCATCAGCGGCCAGCAGCTGGCGCTGGCGGCAAAAAATGAATACGCCCCGCAGCTGCAGGCACTGTCCTCGCAGATGAGCGCCGGCGTGAGCGCAAAGTAATCCCTTACGGAGCATTCCATGACGACAAGCGGTACCTTCGCGCCGGCCGCCGGCGCGCTTTCTTCCCTGCTGGACGCGGCCGCCGGCCCGATTCTGGTGCTGGACCCCTGCGGTGCGCTGTGGGAGGGCTTCTGGCAGGCGCCCCGCTGGAAAACGCTGTGGCAGGCGTGGCGCCTGGCCCCGGGACAGACGCAGGAGGGGGACGTCTGGGACGTGCTGGGCGCGCTGCGCCACGTCCGCGCGACGGACGGCTGCGAGGCACTTGCCGCCGCGCTCTTTCCGGCAGATGCGCACAGCGACCTGACGCGCAGCCTCATGACGTGCGTACTGGCGTTCGCCGACGATACGGGCCACTTCATCGGGCGGTCATCCGGGCTCGGCGCGCTGGCCGGTCAGCTGTGGGCCGATGACCTGTGGACCGCCATTGCCCGCTGGAGCCGTCAGTATCCGCATCACCCGTCGCTGCAGGCGGCGCGGGCGCTGCTGACACGTGAAGGGGCCGGTGAGTCTGTTCTCGCCATCAGTCACCGCATGGCCATCTTCCATCACCCGCACGTGGCGGAGACGTTCACGGGCGCGCCGGGGTTCAGCCTCAGCGCGCTGCGCCAGCGTCCGGGACAGGTCATCTTCCTGACGCCTGACATCCGCTGCATGGAAAGTGAGGAGCTGACGTCGGTGTACGGCTTCCTCTTTAATGCGCTGCAGGCGATGGCAGCGCTTCACCACGTGGCGTTTTCACTCGCTGAGCCCGCCCTGACCGCAGAAGGAGATCCCCTGTGAAAAAGTCTGATTCAGCCGCTCCGCAAGGCAGCACAAAAAAGGCCCGCATCACGCCGAAGCGCGTGGGCTGGATAGCGCTAAACGTTGTCCTGCCGGCGTGGGAGATCTCCAGTGTGACCCGTCACGCAGGGCGCAACGTCTCGCGCCTGTGGCAGCGCATCCGCGACGTCACGGCCGGGCGCGGCGCCGGTGACTACCGCCCTGCGGACTGGTCGCAGGCGGTGGCGGACAGTGGCATGGCGCCTGCGCGGCTGGCGCGTAACTTTCGCGTCAGCCGCTGGATCTGGTGGGGACTGATGTGGCTCACCGGCCTGCCCGCCGCCGGTTTTCTGCTGATGCTGACGGCCGCCGGCAGCAGCGTGAGCGGTACCGGCTGGCTGCGCGTGGGCTGCGTGGTGCTGGTCCTGCTGCTGCTCGCCGCTACCGGCTTTGTGCAGGCGCTGAAGGCGAGCTATCGCCTGTGGCAGCTGACAGAGAAGCGGGTGTCGGCGTCAGAGGCGGGGAGTTTTCAGGCGTACCTGCAGGAGACGTGCTGGTGCCGTCAGGTGCTGAGCGGCGGGCTATTGTGAGGATAAGGGCATATGCGAAATAACAAACGTGAAGAAATCATGATCCGCCTGATCACACTGCTGGACGATGCAGAGCTGGGTGAACGGGGTGATACCATTTTACACCTGCTGCACAGCGCGCGGCAGGCCAGCCGGGCGCGTGACTTTATGGCCGGACAGCACTGCCTTGATGCCCTGAGTCAGCTGCGTAAAGCCCGTCACAGCCTGCGGGTGGCTGGCGCGTCAGAGCAGGTTCTGACCCCGCTGGAGTACGCCGTCGAGCTGCTCCTGCCGGTGTGTGAGGACGCTCTGTCGGATCAGCGTGCACTTACCTTTGCACACTCGCAGGTGTGGCGTGTTCTGGTGCTCCTGTTCCTGCTGCCTGCCGGACTGGCGCTGACCGTAACGGCAGTGGTCTGGAGCACTCGCCAACTGCTGCAACTCTGAACGTACCGGGAGGAACTGAAATGTATATCCGGCTGGATGTGTTTGCCGGCCTGCTGAACGTCAGGCCGGGTAAATTGCTTCACGCCGCGCGGACGAACGGGGTGCTGGACGGCATGACGCTGCCCGCCCGCCGACAGGTGCGCGGAGCGGCGCTGATGTTCGATCAGGCAGAGGCCACGGCGTTTGCAGAGAAGTGGCATGCGCGGGAACCGGAAGCGGGACCTGCGGCATCCGGCGCCCCGCTGATGACGCTCAATGCCGTTGCCCGGGAGGCGGATATTCCGCCGCTAGTGCTGTGGCAGGCGGCGAATCGCGGAAAGCGCCTGCGCGGCGTGGCGCTGCCCGTGGCCGCAAGAGAGGGCGGGCAGCTGCTGTTTGAGCCGGCGGCGGTGGCGAAATTTGTGACTGAATATCGCCTTCTCCAGCAAAAAAAGTAATTTAAATTCAGCCTATTCGCGGTGATGCGCACATCCCTTTTGCGTCAATATACCGTTTCCGCATTGATACCCCACACATGAGAAAAAAATGACCCGAACCGAATGGCTGATGAAGTTCCGTCGGTGCCAGACCCTGGACACGCTTGAAAAGGTTTATGAGCACCTGAGCTACACCGGAGATGCTCAGGAAGCATTTGTGATGACTCAGGCCTATGACCACCGCAAGGCGGAATTTGCCGCCGGCAAGCTGTTTGACCGCGTTCCCGGGCACGTCTGGCAGTACGTAAAGTAGTCCCCCTATGGCGCCGTCCCTCCCGGACGGCAAGCCCTCAGCCGGTGATCGCCGGTAAGTTAAGGAATTCTGATGAAGTTACGTAAATCACCGCGCTTAGTCGCTATGGTGTGCATACTGGCATGCCTTTTATATCTGGCCTGGCCAGCGATGATCCTCCTCAGAGATAATGCCTCAGAGGGTGACCCGTCCCTTCAGGCGATAGCAAGCTTTACTCTTTTACTGCTTATCTGCTGTGGGTACGTTATTAACCTCGTTCTGCTAATAATTGAATTACTGGACGCAGTGCTGTCAACGTCATCGCGAGACCTTCCACGGGAAATCATCAGGAAACTACGCTCTGCTTTAAATGTTTATCGTAAACGCTGACATAACCGGTCTTACTCTGCCTTCTTCTGCTTCTTCTTAATTCTTTCGCCGTTAACCTCCTGACCAGAGACCCTTATCATGTCGAACAAAACACTGAGCGTCATCGCCCGGGTGGGCATGGCCGTATTCTTCATTTATGCATTGTGGCCACACATCATTACCCTCCACGACCACGCACAGTCGGGGAACATGACACCGGTGGAGTGGATGGTGCTGATTGGTTCTGTGCTCTTCGCCGCCAGCTTTGCGCTGGCGATGGTTTTCATAGCGATGCTCGTTGCGTTCAGCGTGTTTTCCGCTGGCGTCCGTGTGCTGAAACATCATCTCACCCTCATCCTGCGCGACGCGGCCTCGCTGCCATGCGGTCGCTGATAACGCCTTAACACCGCCGCGCTGCGGCCTCACTTATTCCATCCGGTCAGCTCCTGACCCGCAGGTAATCCATGAAGCTACTGACAAAAATTCAGGCGGCGGCTTTGCTGTGCGCCGCGTCCTGCCCGGCGCTCGCCGACGGCGTGGACTATCAGACCATAAGCGATGCGGCCAGCAAGACCGGGGACCTTTCCCGGCAGGCGCTGGTGATGATATTCGGGGACGTGGTGATATCGCCGTTTCAGCCCGGGCAGGCCACGCTCATCGGCTCGCTGTTCGCGCTGCTGAACGGCGTGCTATGCACGGTGGCGCTGGTGTGGTTCCTTATCGTGACGCTGAAAACGCTGTTCAAAGGCGGGCAGGACGGGAAGGTGTTCAGCGCCGGGCGCTCGATGCTGCACCCCGTGATGAGCTTTGCCGGCTTTATTACGCTTATCCCCACCGCATCCGGCTGGTCGCTGTCGCAGCTGGTGATGCTGTGGGCGGCCTCCACCATGGGCATCGGCAGCGCCAACCTGCTGACCGACAAGGCCGCCGACATGATAAGCAGCGGGATGTCGCTGGTCGTGCAGCCCACGGCGCCCTCCACGCGATCGGCGGCGCGCACGGTGTTTGAGATGAACCTTTGCAAGTACGCCACCAACCGCGAGCTGTCCTCGCTGTACCAGGACGGGCAGGCGCGCACGGCGCTGATGGAGACGAAGGGCGGCAACGGCGACTACACCACCGGCAACGGCAGCGCGCTGTGCGGCAGCGCCCGCATCCCGGAGCCGTCATCGGGCGTGCTCGACAGCCTGTTCGGCTCGGCGGTGAACACGGCGAGCGTGACCACGGCGCAGCGTGGGGCGCTGGATACGATGCAGTCCACGCTCGATGCAGCCGCGCAGGCCTATGTCGATGCGTACCTGAGCAAGCGTGACCAGGACACTGGCACGCTGAGCGACCCGGAGACCACGATTCAGAATGCGGCCGCGGCCTATGAAACCACGGTCAACAACGCGCTGAACCAACTCAACTATCAGGATTCGCTGCAGAGCCAGCTGATCTCGCAGCTCAAAACCTACGGCTGGATTTCGCTGGGTGCCTGGTATAACACCTTTGCGACGGCCAACAGCAAGACAAGCGAGGTGGCCAACGCGGCCCCGGTAACGTCAGGCGCAAGTCTCCACGGCGAAACGGGCACCGGCGATCTGTATCATCAGGTGCTTGCAGCGTACCGGTCTCAGGTACAGAACAGCACTTACACCGCGCCGCTGGGGACGCAAACAGCTAAGGATGATGGTGCGGCAGCAAATGCAACAGATCCAGATGCAGTATTCACCGGTATATTCAAATCGCCGATGCAGCAATTGACCAATTTTATTGCTACCAGAGAATTTGGCACTGACGCGGATTTCTCACATCAGGTTAATCCGCTTATTAAGATGCAGACCATCGGTGACTACACTTTGCTTGGAGCCGAAAGTGCGTTAACTATTTACAATCTCGCGTATGCAACTGCTTCTGCGGCAGATAACTCAGTTTTGGGTAAGATTAGCGGGCTTATTTTTGTTAATTCCGGAGCGGTAGTTAAAGACGCCCTTACGGCACTCTCGCCGCCTTTTTATTTTGTTTTATTACTCCTGTTTGCCTTGGGATTTTCACTGGCCGTGTTTCTGCCTGCGGTGCCGTTTCTGTACTGGATGGTCGGGGTATTCAACTGGATTGTCAGCGTCATGGTGGGTTGTGCCGCGGGCCCGATGTGGTCTGCGACGCACCTGGGGGCTGAAGAAGATAAGGGCAGCAGAAGTGCATACGGCTATATCTTCCTTATCGATATGATGCTGCGCCCGTCACTGATGGTGCTGGGATTCTTTTTTGCCTCCGTCGCAGTGATGGCAGGGGGCACACTGCTGAATCTGATGTTTGGTACGGCTATTGCTAACGCTAACGCAGACTCAATTATTGGCCTGTTCAAACTTGTAGGATGGCTGTGCATATACGCCCGCATCGCGACGTTTGGTGTCACGCGGTTATTCGGGCTGCAGGCCACGCTGGCAGACTATGTGATCACCTTCCTGGGTGGTGCAGGTATGGCCGGCATCATGGGCGGACTGGTCGATGACGTCAAAGGGATGTTTGCTGCTGCAGGCGGTGGTGCGCGTAGAGCGCCAGGGTTGCAGAAAGTGCAGAATAGCGGATCAAATAAAGAGGACGGAATCAAGTAATTATACCTGGTATTATGCACAGGTATGGGTATAATTTAATCAGAGGATTAGCGGCAGGAGGATGCCATGAAAACCGTACAACGTCATGATAACTGGCTGGATTATATTTGGGCTTTAACTCGTACCCTCTATTATTTTTTGGTACTTCCCAGCCTCGGATTCATTGCCCTTGCGAGTATTATTATTTATTCAAGTAAAGGTCCCACCGAGCCAGGTGCAGGCATGGGCTTTTTCTTTACGTTAGTTTGGTGTGGGATCTTACTTCCTTTAGGCTACCGTCGTTTCAGTATTACGCGTCGTCGTCGCCAGCTCAAAAAGATGGTCGCTTTGCTGACCAGCGATGAACGCTTCAGCCCGCAGAAGCAGCATCAGGTGCTTGATGTGGGGCGCGGCAAGTATCTGGGTATCGATACAAAACACGGCACCATCCTTTATATTCATATGGTCAAAAAGGGCATCGTGGACGTGATGGGGCTCACCATGGATGACTGGACGAACAGCGAACTGGAAGGCGGCACGCTGCGCGTGAAGACGAAGAGTCCTGACCTGCCAGAGTTGAGCATTAATGTACATCCGATTGCTGGCAGGGAATTGCTGGATACGCTGGGTGCGATGAGCCATAACAGTTATTCAGAGCCGTTCCCGAAGGAGCCATGGCCGTTACACGTTGGTATCCAGAGCCGCTTTGTGGAATATGAGCACAACGTGGTGGTACCGCAGGCCGCCAACTTAGCCTGACACTGACATCCTGACGCTTTTCCTCTGACACCGGCCACGCGCCGGTGTTTTCTTATCTGCAGTCTGACGGGCTTCCCGTCTCCGTTTCCGGACACTCTCACATGTACTCCCAACATCCGAACGCCGCCGGCAGTAACGAGCCGGCCATGGTGCTGATTACCCTTTGCCTCACGGCACTGCTGTGCTGGCTCTATTTTGCCGACTTCGTGCGCTGGAGCTGCTGGCTACTTTACTGGCTGTGGCGTATGGCGGACTTTCCGCACATCCATCGCTACGCCGCCGAACGCATCAACCTGCTGGCTGCCACCGGCAACGGCGCCGAGGCGGTCAGCCTCAGCGAATGGCAGAGCGTGCTCAACGCCACGGCCGGCATCCTGTTCGTGCCGATGGTGCCGCTGATAGCCGTGACCGGCTGGGCGCTGGCGCGTCACCCCGCGCTGGGCTTTCGCAGCCGTCGCGCGATCGACATCCACTCACTGCCCCGCGTAATGGCCACCTTTGCGCCTTCCGTTATTCCCGTGCTGGCCGGGCATCGCGGCGACGGGCTGATGAACGACACCACCGCAGAAAATGCCTGGGCGCTCAAGCCGGAGGAGTTTGCGGAGCAGCACGGCCTGATTAAGCGCCGGATGCTTGACCGCGACGCCGCACGCGCTGTTTTTGACGCGCAGACTGGTCCGGTCATGACGTCACCGGACCAGTGGCAACTGCATGAGCGCGCGCTGCTGGCCGTGTTCGGGCTGCAGGTGTTTGCGGATGACCGGACGGCGGCAACCACCCTGCTGGACGACCTGAACCGGTCCTGCATGACCCGCCGGCTATTCCGGGCGCCGGAGTTCCGCAGCGTCCCTAACTGGAAGGTCTCCGAGGCGCAGGTCGGCAGGGTGCTCGCCTGCCCGGGCGTGAGCGAGTGGCTGAAGGGGCACGGCACGGTGCGCTCCGCGCTGGCGGGACTCTATGGTCGCGACCTCAGGCTGCCGCCGGCGCGCTTTCGCTGGCTGAAGGGCTGTGACCGCACGCTGTGGTACGGCCTGCACAGCGCCGATACCGCCAAGGTGTTTGTCGAGGGCGCGGGCATCGTGGCGCAGGCTCGCGCGGAGCAGATGGCCAGAAAGTTAAGCCTGCCCCGTCCGCCGCTGATGACGGATGAGGCGATTACGGGGCTCCAGTACGAGCTTGAATCGCTCGGCCTCGTGTATCCGCGCGATGCCCGGACCAGGCGTGCAAAACCTCAGCGCGAGGTGCCATTCCCGGACGCTCTGTATCTGCCCGACACGGGCGAAACCGAATTTACCGATGGCGCCGGTGTGCGCTGAGAAAAGGATATGACCATGAATTTTTCACGCAGAGAAGGCCCGTTCGTGGCCAAAATTAACGGCAACCTGCTGAGTGTCCATCGCTGTCAGACTGAAGAAAAATGGGGTGCGGAGTCAGGAACGCTGACAGGGAATGGTATCAGTACGTTGTTCTTTTGTTCTCTCCGTCAGATGCCGTGGTTTGTGGTGCATAGTGATGGGCTCTACGCTCAGAACGCACATGACGCGCTGACACCTCTTTACAGGGGGGAGGACGCAGCGCAGCTGCTTAGCTGCATTACTGGCCTAGTGACCACTGCAGCAGGAAAACGCCGTATCTGGCATGCGTTCGGTGGATGCTCTCTGGCAGTCGCGCTGGGGCTGCTGACGTGGTTTGCGCATGTGCCGCAGCCGGCCAGGATGGCGGAAGGGGCAGATTTACTCTCTACAGTGGGCGTTTCACCAGTATCCAATGCCCCGGCCATGACCTCGTCATTTAAAAATGGCGGGCGCACTGACACTCCGGTACTGCCACAGCAACTGCAGCAGCGGCCTGCACCCCCTGCCCCTCCTGCCGACGGGTGGGACATGCCGCAGAGCGTGCGCGCAGAGCTGCCGGGCAATCTCAGAAAAGCGGCGGCCCGTGGACTGTTCACCGTGGCGCTTTCAAGTGGCCACGCGCGCACGATTTACGTATTCGCCGATCCGGCGTGCCCGAACTGCCAGCGCATGGAGCGACATTTTGAAACCGCAGCGGGCGTCGTCAACGTGGTGATTTTCCCGGTCACCATTGAGGGCCGCGAGGCGTCGCTTAAAACGCTGACGCCAGTGATGGCGCTACCGAAGGCTGATCGTCCTGCGGCCTGGAAGCAGCTTTTCGCTGCCGATGCCGGCATCGGTGTGCCGGGCGCAACGCAGGCCGCGCCGGTGGTGACGGATGAGAAGAAGGCTGAAACGGCGCGCGCGGCGATTGGCGTCAACGAGGTTGCCTTCCGGGCCTACCGCCTGCCGGGCACGCCGTGGACGATTTCTGATGACGGGCGCTATGTACCGCAGAGCGTGCTGAGCTCGCCGGCGGCGCTGATAGCGTTTCTGAACGGAGGGGAGCATGTCGGACAATAATTCCACGCTGGATAACGCGCGCGTTAACCGGCACGTCGGCCGCTCCTGGCTGACAGATATGCTCAGCGAGGGCGGCTCGCTGTTCTGGGCCATGCCGGCGGCGGTGGTCGCGGGGCTCATCTGGCCCGCCACGCTGCTGCTGAGCCTGCCGGTGCTGCTGTTCTGGTCGATGGTCGTGGCGCCGGCCGGCCGCTGGAAGATGCCGATGCGCATGCCAACAGACATGAACCGCGACGACCCCTCCACCGAACGGCAGGTGCCGGCCAGGGTGCTGGGCTTTCTGCCGGTGGCCAGCATCCGCATTCACACCGGCCGCGCTGCCGGTATCCTGTACGCCGGCTACCTGCGCGGCAAAGACGCGGGGCGGGAGCTGTGGCTGTCGATGGACGACCTCACCCGGCACGTGCTGATGTTCGGCACCACCGGCGCCGGTAAAACGGAGACGCTGATGGGCTGGGTGTTCAACGCGCTGTGCTGGGGTAAGGGGCTTATCATCTCTGACCACAAGGCGCAGAACGACGTAGCGCTATCCGTAATGTCCATGGCGCGCCGATTCGGCCGCGAGGACGACCTGCGCGTGATGAACTTCATCACCGGGGGCACCTCGCGGGCGCAGCAGCTGCTGGACAACGCCAAAGGCCGGCCGCAGACCAATACCACCTCCGTGTTCGGGCTGGCGCAGGAAACCTACACAGTTAACCTGATGGACTCCATGCTGCCCAAAACCGGCAGCAGCGGCGGTGAGTGGCAGGAAAAGGCCAAGGCCATGAACCAGGCGCTGATTTTTGCACTGGTCTACAAGTGCCGGCGCGAGGGCACGACGCTGTCCCAGCGGACCATTCAGCAGCACCTGCCGCTGCGCAAAATCGCCGGCCTGTACATCCAGGCGGTGGAGGAGCAGTGGCATGAGGAAATCCGCCACGTGCTGCAGAACTACCTCGATACGCTCTCCGGCTTCGACATCGACAAGGTGGCCACGCCGTCGGAGTGGGATCCGGAGGCGAACCGTCAGCACGGCTACCTGATGCAGCAGTTCACCCGCATGCTGAGCCTGTTCAGTGACACCTACGGTCACGTGTTTGCACGCGACGCCGGCGACATCGACCTGCGCGACGTGGTGCACAACGACCGCATCCTGATCGTGCTGGTGCCGGCGCTGGAGCTTTCCTCCAGCGAGAGCTCCACGCTCGGCCGGCTTTATCAGTCGCAGCTGGCCATGATTTTAAGCCAGGACCTCGGCGAGAAGATTGAAGGGCGCCCGCAGGAAAACATGAAGGTGCGCCGGTACAGGGACCGCTTCCCTTTCCTGTGGATCATTGACGAGGTCGGCGCCGGTTACAGCGAGAAGCTCGGCGAGCTGGCCACGCAGATCCGCTCGCTGGGCTACTGCCTGCTG
>Ga0153980_1000501_pt1 | contig 17904 bp, 20 predicted proteins | sample TSGA064MetaG_FD_104722 | JGI IMG/M metagenome (GOLD analysis project Ga0153980, IMG submission 104722) | Attine ant fungus gardens microbial communities from Georgia, USA - TSGA064 MetaG | ecosystem: Host-associated > Fungi > Mycelium > Unclassified | place: USA: Georgia, Magnolia Springs State... | reverse complement strand
GTTTTTTTATGTAAATCATGTTTTATTCCATTATTTTTTTTATAATTTTAATCTTCCAAAAAACGAAAATATGAAGAAACTCATCCTCGTAAGACATGCAAAAAGCGACTGGCCCGAAGAAACAGAGGACTTTGACAGACCATTGGCAGACAAGGGTTTAAATGACGCCATGCATATGTCCAGGTTTATGAAAAGTAATAATATTTCGATTGATTATCTGGTCTCCAGTCCGGCGGTCCGGGCACTCCATACGTGTGAAGTTTTCAACCAGACGTATCAGCTTAATTGCATCACTGATGAGAAACTTTATAATCCATCGGAAAGAAATTTTGAATCGGTGATCTACAGTCTGGATGACAGCCATAATTCGGTTGCTATTTTCTCTCATAACAACGGAATTTCCAATTTTGCCAACTCTATCTCTGAGGATATCTTTCATTTTCCTACTTGCGGCGTGGCAGGTTTTGAGATCGATTGCGATTCATGGGCAGAATTTAATGGTGCCAGAAAAAAATTATTGTTCTTTTATGAACCGGGGAAAATTTAGGTTTGTTTCAAAGATCTCTCCTTCTCAAGTTAACTAAAATAAAAAGCTCCAACAGAGGTTGAAGCTTTTGTTTTTTTGTTTGGCTAAAGCCATTTAATTCATTTTTTATTCATTGAATGGGCTAAAGCCCATTTCTATTGAATATGATAACCGAATCCTATTAATGCAGACCTTTTCTGTTGAATATGATATCCAAATTCTTAATATAGACTGTTTTTTTAATTATTTCTTTTTCAGATCCAGGTCATCAAAATCAAAACTGAAATCTGTAACATCTGAAATAGCTTTCAATTTTGCAGACTCTGCTTTTCCGTTTTCATCGTAATTAAAGATAATATAGGCATCTGCATCATAACTTCTGTCGTCCCATTTTATAATGAAAGAATTGTTTGAATAGGGAAGTAATTCTCCTTTTAATCTTGGGGAATTAGCACATGAAATCCTGTAGGTACTTCCCTGCTGAACAATTTCTACATCTCCGAACCATACATCATTGTATTTTCCTGTAAACTGTTCTGCTTTAGGCTGGCTGCTCTTTTCTTTTTTAAAGGTTTCAGATTTGGCGAATGCTTCTTTTTTCTGCTTTTCATAGAATGCCTCGTTTTTAGTCATTCTCTCTCCGTAGGTTTTCAGCCAGTTTCTGTCTGCAATTCCCAGATAAGAATCTTTGACTGTATTGGTTATTGTATTAAAAGCCGCACCGGATTGCTGGTTAGTCAATACGACAATTCCTAATTTAAGATCCGGAATTAAGGTAAACTGGGTAACAGTTCCGATCAGTCCGCCTGTGTGCTGGATCTGTTTGTGCCCTTTAACGTCACTTAGGAACCAGCCCATTCCATATCCGTAAAAACTTGTGTCATACGGATTTTTAGCTGCTATACCACTTGGAATCTGTAAACTCCAAAGCTGCTGTACATTTTTATCTGAAACCAGTTTTTTACCGTCTTTTGTGGTAAAATTATTCATCAGAAATTCTGCCCAGGTAGTCATATCTTTGATATTACTCATAATACCACCGGCTGCATTGGCGGTTTCATTCCAATCATGAGGAACAGCAACCGATTTTCCGTCTATGGGAGCATGAGCATCGATTTTATTGGCAATGGCTTTTGCCCTGTTATAACTTCCGAAACTGGAGGTCATTCCTACCGGTTTCATAATTCTCTGTTCTATAAATTCTGCCCAAGTTAATCCGGAAATTCTGTGGATAACTTCTCCTGCAACAATGAACATGATGTTATTATAATCCAATGTTGTTCTGAAAGGATTCTCGGGTTTCAGGTATCTTACATTGTGTACAATATCATTCACGGACAGATTTCCTCCTTCCGGAAAAAACATCAGATCGCCCTGTCCCAATCCCAATCCTGCTCTATGAGTCACCAGATCTTTAATGGTAACATTTTGTGACACATACGGATCATACATCTGAAATTCAGGAATATATTTAGATACTTTATCATCCCAGTTCAGCTTTCCTTCATCTGCTAAAATTGCTAATGCCGTACAGGTAAAACCTTTGGAATTGGAGGCAATACCTACCAAAGTGGTATCATCCATTGCCTGTTTAGTGGTTAAAGAGCGAACGCCAAATCCTTTTGAATAGATCAGTTTACCATCTTTGATGACTCCTACAGACATTCCGGGGACGTCAAATGTTTTTAAGGTATTTTGGATGAGCTCATCGAGTTTCTTTTCTTCCACCTGCGCAAAAGAGACCAGGGAGAAAAGAATAAAGAACAAAGAAAAGGTTTGCCTCATTGTTTTTAAATTTTCTCAAAGGTAATCAATTCGGTATTTATTAAGTACATTTGAAATCCAACCTAACAACAAAAAATAAAGTGAAGACTATTTCTATCAGGTACAACTTAAAAATATAAATACATCCATCTGGTAGCATTTTATCATATAAACATGTACAATGTATTCATTCTTAAGACTACGTTTTTATTTTTTGATTCCCTGTAACAAAAAATAAATCTTTCTTAACTTTGCAAAAAAGTGCTGATGACAAAAATACTCCTCCTCTCCGACTCCCATTCTTATATTGACGACCGAATTTTAGACTATGCCCAGCAGGCTGATGAGATCTGGCACGGTGGAGATTTTGGAAATATGGAAGTTATTAAGCAGCTTGAAAAAATCAAGCCTTTGAGGGGGGTGTACGGAAATATTGATGAAGCCAAGATCCGTTCTGAATTCCCAGAAGTCAATCGGTTTTTGTGTGAAAATGTAGAAGTATTAATGATTCACATCGGGGGATATCCGGGAAAGTATTCTCCTTTAGCCAAAAAAGAAATCGAGGAAAAGGCTCCTGCTTTGTTTATTTCAGGGCATTCTCACATTTTAAAAGCCATGTTTGACAAAAAGAATAATCTTCTCCACCTGAATCCCGGGGCCTGTGGAAAACAGGGATGGCATACCACGAGAACCATGATGCGCTTTGTGATCGATGGTGAAGAAATAAAGGACCTGGAAATTATTGAACTGGGACCAAAGTCTTAATTATAATCTATTACAGCATATCTATACACTATATTACATGAAGATTGGAGATAAAGTTTCAGCATTGGACGAAGATTTAAGCGGAGTGGTAACTTCGGTTAACGGAAATATGGTGGTTTTTAAAGATGAATATGGTTTCACCTATCAATATCCAAAAGAAAAACTGGTTCCGAAAAATCCATCTTTGTATGAAAATATTCCTATTGTAAAAAAGGCTGAACCTCAAAAAAATACTTCAAAAAAGCATCAAAAGAATGGTCTTGTTTTGGATCTTCATTTTCATAACTTAGTTAAAAATCCACAGGATTACGACAGCTACGAAAGACTTTTCCTCCAAAAAGAAAAACTGATGGAAATTCTACAGTTCTGCAGAAAACATAATCTGAAACGTCTCGAGATTGTTCATGGGATTGGAGACGGCATTCTACAGAAAATGGTGCTGGATGTTTTGGAAAGCCAGAGAGGATTGGATTTTTATAACAAGGAAATACTTCACCATCAATCAGGTGCTGTTATGGTAGAATTTCACTAAATTTGCATTAATTGAAATATGAACGTACTTAATTTACTTTTTACCAAAGACGGATTAATCTACCAGATTGCTAAAAACAAAAGCATTTTGGAGGAAAAGTCTTATTTCGTTACCGAAGAAACTCCTGTAAATCTTATTGAAGAGAAGCTGGATGAAATTCTTATCAAGCAAAGGTTTGATGAAATCCAGGTGGTTTCAGCACTGAATCATTTTACCTTAATGCCTGAAGGATTCTCGGGGCATGAGGATGGATTCGAACTGATCGCCTATAATGCTCCCGTCGATAAGGAAAAAGAAGAGCTTATGCTTTCTGTAAACAAGAAGTTCAGCGTTCAGTTTTATTATACTTTTCCTAAAAACTTTTACAAAAAAATAAAAGAACTGGCTGTACCGGTTCATTTTAATTTTTCAGGAGAGAAATTTTTAAATTCTGTCAACAATAAAAGCAACAAGGAAATTCATATCAATCTGTATCATAATCAGTGTGAATTTTTCGCCATTGATCATAAAAAAGTAATCTTATACAACAATCTGGATGTGAATTCAGAAGTTGATTTTCTTTATTTCGTCATGTTTACGTTAAGCAAAATAGGTTTCGGAATCAACGATACTAACTTTTATGCGTATGGGGAAACTACAGAAAATGAAACTTTTCTCTCTGAACTTCAGAAATTCGTAAAGAATCTCAAAATTGTATTTGATAATATCCCTAATAAGAATTTCATTTTGAATTAAATAAAAAAGGAATGCCTCTTGCATTCCTTTTTTATTATGTAATGATTAACTCTTAGAACAGAGTATATCCAAAAATTATTGAAAAGTTTTTGTATTTGCTTTCCATTGAAGTTCCTCCCGAAAGCATGTCTCTTTTAGAATTAATTCTGAATTCCACATTATATCTGTCTGCATATTTGTAACCAATTCCAAAAGCCATATTCATAGAAGATTTCAGTCCAGGCGTTACAAAAGTATTATCATATTCTAATTTCGATTTTCCTAAAACAGCGTCAAATACGCCTAAAGCATTCACGAAAATTTTAGAATTTTTATCTAAGAACATATAATATCTCAATCCCACAGGCAATTCAATGGAAGAATATTTTATTTTAACACCTCTATTGCTGACTGCATCCAATATTTTATCTGCGTTGTAGTATTGGTAGGTAGGCTCTATAATAACGGCTAATTTATTATTGTTGAAAGGCAGAATAAACTCAGCTTCAATTCCAAAACGGAAAGAAGTTTTATTATCAAAATTGGCATTATAAAAATTAGGCATTACATTGCTCTCAACAGAATAAGAAGAGAAATTAATTCCTGGTCTTAATGTCACATGAAATAGATTCTTTTTTTCCGATTCTGTAATGCTTTGGTAGTTCACACTTCCTCCATTACAAGAATTCGCTTTAGTGAAAAATGCAGTCAGATCCTTTGTTGTATATTTTAATATTCCTATTTCTGTTTCAATAACTTCATTGCAGGTCTTTACTTTTTTAAGTTGATTTCTATACTCATTATTTTCTGCTACTTTATTATTATCAATATAATATTTTTTATAGATTAATGGAACTACAATTCCATTATCAGCCTGATAGAAAAACAGTTTTGAATTAGATGAATTATATTCGTAAAGATTAGTATTACCCTGAACAAGCGTTTTTAGAAATACAGTTTCCTCAGTATACATCGGCATCTTTTCTGTAGATAATGAACTCACAAAAGTGGATGAATTATCAATATTCACTTTTGATTTCACATATTTTACTTTATCATTGATTTCAAATGATTTTACAGTGTTGATTCTAAGTATTTCAGATTTGGAAGATTCTGAAGATTTAAACTCAAACTGTGTTGGGTTATTTTTCCAGTCAAGATTTTTAATGAAACCTTCTACTTTTTGATCTTTCTCCGTAACATAAGATCCTTTTCCAAAAGAATTTTGAGCAAAAGAATTAATGAAACAACAGAATGTTAGAAAAAAGAATGTCTTTTTATTCATGGTATAATTTTAAGGTTGCAAAAATATATATTTAATAAAATAAAACAGACTTTTATTTTTAATAATTAACTTTGCAGCATGTATAGAATAATCGCAGGCAGATGGAAAGCCAAAAAAATAGCCGCTCCGAAAAATTTTGATGTAAGACCAACCACTGATTTTGCAAAAGAAGCTTTGTTCAGCATTTTGGAAAATAAATATGATATGCAGTCGATAGCTGCTTTGGATCTTTTCGCCGGAATCGGGTCTATTTCTTTAGAATTTGCTTCAAGAGGGTGTAAGGATGTAACGTCTGTAGAAATGAATCCTAAACATACCAGTTTCATCAACGCTACGGCTTCTGAGCTGGACATGAGTCTGCAGGTGAATGTGCAAAGAGGTGATGTCTTCGACTGGCTGAAAAAATTCAGAAACAGAAAATCTTTTGAAATTGTTTTTTCTGATGCTCCTTTCGAGATGGAAGAGAAAAAATACTACGAATTAATCTCTCTGGTCCTTAATAATAAATACCTGAAACAAAACGGAGTTCTTATCATCGAGCATCAAAGCAGAATGAAATTTGATCATCCTAATTATGTGGAGACCAGGAAATACGGAAACATAGGTTTCAGTTTCTTTAATCCTAATAAGGAAGAAGATACCACTATAGAATAATCAGGAAACTTTTTTCTTGATTATTTTTTTTGAATTTTCAGAAGCTTCAATTCCCCATTTCGTAATTGCATTTACAACAGGCAGTAATGTTTTTCCAAAATCCGTTAAGGAATATTCTACCATCAAAGGTGGCTTCTCAGTGTAAACCTTTCTGTGGATAATTCCATCTTCCTCCAGTTGTTTTAGTTGAAGACTTAGCGTTCTTTCTGTAATGGTTGGAATTAATTTTCTTATTTCATTATATCTCTTGGGCTCATCCAACAAATAAACCAAAATAACGGCTTTCCATTTTCCGCCTATAAATTTCATGGTTACACTGGTGCAGCATGGGTAATCTTTGTTATCTATTGTGTACATTTTTATACTATCCTTTTTTACCGTTATTGCAAAGTTACTAAACTTAAATTAATTTTGTAACTATAAAAAATATAGTACACTTATTATGAACTTTTTAGAAAAAATGAAATCAAGATATACCGTTAAAAAGTATAATCCACAAGGGAAAATCAGTGAAGAGAAAATTCAGCAGCTGAAAGAAATAGTACAGCTAAGCCCATCTTCCATCAACAGCCAGCCATGGAACTTCGTCTTTGTAAGCGATTCCGATGTCAAGGAAAAATTAGGCGAAGCATCGTATTGGAATAAAGAAAAAGTAGTGGAAAGCAGCCACCTTATTGTTTTCCGGGTTTTAAAACATGCTGAAGATTTTGAGGTACAAATTGAAGCAAGATTACCTGAAGGTTCCGTTAATTTTTACAAAAATTTTGTAAAAACAAAAGGGGAAGCTGCGGTCAAATCATGGATGGGTCACCAGGTTTATCTTTCCCTGGGCGTTTTACTTGCTGCATGTGCTGAAATGGGCATCGATTCTACCCCGATGGAGGGAATTGATCCTGATCAGTATGATATCATTTTAAACAATGAAAAATATGAAACCTTATTTGCCGTAGCCTTAGGAATTAAAGCTGAAAATGACAGCAATCAACCAAATATAACGCCTAAAACAAGACAAAGTAAAGAACAGGTCATTATAGAACTATAAGAAAAAAGACTCATTGAATGAGTCTTTTTTTGTATTCCGTAAGTCAATTTACTTATTATAAATCTGTTATAATACTTTCAATTCTAAATCAATGGTTTTGCCAAAGAATTTTTTGGATATTTTCTCAAAATTCTTCGTAAGGTCAGAAAGGTAGAAATGATAATTAGGCTTCTGATTATGTTGATTCAGAAGGTTATACTTATCCAGAATGATCTTCAAATGATTGGCTACAATATTCGGAGAATCAATAACCCGTACACGGTTTCCATAATACTGCTTGATCTCATCAATTAGTAAAGGATAGTGAGTACATCCTAAAATCAGGGTTTCAATATTTTTCAGCTTGCTATTGCTTAAATAATTGTAGATAATAGCATGGGTAATCGGGTGGTTTTTGAAACCTTCTTCAATAGCGGGAACCAATAACGGTGTTGCCAGTTCGTCCACTTTAATCCATTTATTATGTTTTCTGATGCTCTTTTTATAAAGCCCTGAATTCACCGTTGCCTTCGTAGCAATGACTCCAACGTTCGTGTGGATTTCATAAGATACTTTTTCTGCCACCGGATTAATTACGTCTATCACCGGAATCTTACCTGCAACAGACTGCATCACCTCGTTCAAAGCATTAGCAGTTGCCGTATTGCAGGCAATGACAATCGCTTTACAGTTTTGCTCGAGCAAAAAATTGGTGATCTTTGTAGAATATTCAATGATGGCTTCCTTAGATTTCTCACCATATGGAAGATGCTTGGTATCGCCAAAATAGATCAGGTCTTCGTTCGGAAGTAATCTTTTGATTTCTTTAGCTACCGTCAAACCTCCCACTCCGCTATCAAAAATCCCGATAGGCTGGCTTGACGAAAGATGCGAATAATCTTGTTTTTTAGTTTTCAAATGAGCTGAGATTTGATACAAAAATACAAAGATTTTAGATTTTAGATTCCAGATTTTATACTTTATTTACGCCTGATCTCCAATCAGCAGATAATATGGATTAAATTGATCGTGATAAGCTTTATAAACTGAAGAATTTGCGCTTGTTCAAGATAAAATATTATATAATAAACAGATCAGAGGCAATTCCATCCGCCATAAACCAATGTTTTTCCAGAATTTTCAAATGATTTTTTTCAATAATTAGAATACCTTCTTCTATTTTCGATCTTATTTCACGTTGAAATTGTTCAAGAATTCGCTCTGAAAATTTATTATTCAGGCTTTCAAGATCAACGCCCCAGATGGTTCTTAACCCAATCATGATCATTTCATTGAACTGATCTTCCTGTGAAAGGACTTCTTCCTCTTTAGCTAAAGAATTAAAAGTTAATTTTTTATTATACTGCTGATTATTGGCCACATTCCAGCTTCGTACATCAAAACCGTTGTATGAATGGGCAGACGGGCCTATTCCCAAATATTCTTTATACTTCCAATACGCAGAATTATGCCTGGAATAAAAGCCCGGTTTTGCAAAATTGGAAACTTCATAATGCTCAAATCCGTTTTCTTTTAAAAAGTCTGACAAGTAATAAAATTCTCTATTCTGCTCTTCCTCTTTGGGTTTGGCAACTTTTCCTTTTAGAATCCAGTCGTTTAAAGCGGTTTTCGGTTCTACCGTCAATGCATAGGAGGAAATATGAGGCACTTCCAAAGCAATCGTTTTTTTCAGATTTTCTTTCCAAATCTCAAGATTGGAAGTTGGTGAACCGTAAATTAAATCGATGCTTATATTTTCAAATCCAAAATCCTGTGCTCTTTTTATTGAACCTTCTGCATCAGCAGCATTATGAGCACGATTCATAAATCTCAGATCTTCATCAAAAAAGCTCTGTGTACCTATTGAAAGTCTATTAACCGGTGAATTAGACAGCTGCTTGAGAAAGTTCTTATCCAGATCATCAGGATTGGCTTCGAGGGTAATCTCTATATCTTTTTCAAAACTGAAATACCGTAAAACCTCGTCTATTAAAGAATTGATTTCGTCTGCAGAAAGAATAGAGGGCGTTCCGCCTCCAAAATACAGAGACTGCAGGGATTTATTTTCGAGTTCATCTTTCCTGAGAAAAATTTCTTTCTTCATGGCAGCAAGCATTTCATCTTTAAACTGTAAAGAAGTTGAAAAATGGAAATTGCAGTAGCTGCACTTTTGTTTGCAGAAAGGGATGTGAATATATATCATAAAAAAAGCTCTGAAAAATTCAGAGCTCAAATTTATTTAAATTAAATTGATTAATATCTAAATCCTCTATGATTAATAAAGTTATCAAAGTTATAACCAAGGCCAAGCATAAAGCTATTTCCACCATAGCTCTGAATGTCAGACATTCCGAGGTTATAGGTAGCGCCAATCATAAATTTGTTAAATCTTACTTTAACGATTGGAGAAACACTTAATTGTTGTTGGTCAAATCTATTCTGAACAGAACGGTAACTTACCCCAAAAGAGAATGCATTGATTTCATTCGAAAAAGTAGCCATTAGGTTATAATCTACCATTCTTGTTGAATTGGTATTTAAATTCACCAATACTGAAGGAGTTAAAGCAATATTATCTGCAATATTCCAGTTGTATCCAAGATTTAAGAAAAACTTGATTGGAGAAGGCTCATAGTTGTTAACAATAGATGCATCGTTACTCAATGCGATATCGTTTACAGAAACACCTCCAAAGATATTTTTATAGGTTGCGGCTAAACCAAAGTTTGCGTAGGCCATAAAGATATTACTCTCATTACCTTGTAATAAAGGATCTCCACCATCTTCTGTATTAATTTTTGAATAATCAAAATTCATATTATACAAAGTTACACTGGTACCGAAAGAGAACTGGTCTTTTCTGTCTCCTTCACTACTTAATGGAATAAAATATGAAGCACCTGCTGTAATTCCACCAGCAGAAATAGGCCCATTGCTGTCTCTAAACACAGAAATACCAGCACCCACTCTATCGAAGATATTCGCATTGATCCCTATTGACTGAACATTTGGGGATTCGCTAAACTTTGAAAATTGTTGTTGATAATTGGCGTTGAGCTGTACGTAATCTGTCTTTCCGTATTGAGCTGGGTTGAACAGGAACTCACCATCCAAAAGATATTGCTGATAGTATGGTAGTGATTCTTGTGCTTTGTATGCATTCGACAAAAGAGCTAAACATACGATAGCATATAGTTTTCTCATAACAAATCTTGATTTCAATTCAACAAATATAAAAAAATTCTCAATATATTTTTAGTTTTCTAAATAAATTCTCCATTTTTTTACAGCATCCGTCATATCTTGAGGCATTGGGCTCTCAAAATACAATTCCTTTTTCGTCGTTGGATGTATAAACCCTAAAGTATGGGCATGAAGCGCATGTCTGGGCAAAATATCGAAAACATTTTTTATAAACTGCTTATACTTAGGCAGGTTAACTCCGCGCAAAGGTGTATGCCCTTCATATCGTTCATCATTAAACAAAGTATGGCCGATGTGTTTAAAATGTGCCCTAATTTGATGGGTTCTTCCGGTTTCAAGTTTACATTCCACCCAGGTCATATACCGAAACCTCTCTAAAACCTTGTAATGGGTCACTGCATGCTTGCCATGGCTTCCATCTTCGTAAACCGACATCTGCATCCTGTTTTTAGGATGCCTTCCGATATGGCCCTTTATCGTGCCTTCATCTTCCTGCAGATTTCCCCATACAAAAGCCCAGTATAATCTTTTGGTCGTTCTGTTAAAAAACTGCTTGGCCAAAAAGCTTAATGCATATTCATTTTTAGCAATTACTAAAAGTCCTGAAGTATCTTTGTCTATCCGGTGAACTAATCCTACTCTGTCAAGATCAGATTTAGCTCCGTTTTTTTCGAAATGAAATGCCAGCGCATTGACCAGGGTTCCATCCCAGTTTCCAAAGCCAGGATGCACCACCATTCCGGGTTCTTTATCTACCACCACAAGATCATCATCTTCATATATTATATTGATCGGAATATCCTGAGGAATGATTACGTTTTCTCTTGGTGGGTGAGCCAGCAGCACAGAGATCTGGTCTCCGGGTTTCACACGGTAGTTTTGTTTTACGGGTATTCCGTTCACTACCACATTTCCGGCCCTGCAGGTTTGGGAAATTTTATTTCTTGAGGAGTTTTGCCTGTATATTAACAGGAATTTATCAATTCTCAACGGCTCCTGCTTATTATCAACAGTGATATTAAGATGCTCATATAATCCTTTATTTTCCTCGTCGATATCAACGGTATCAATTGTTCCGGAATCTAATAATTCTTCATCTAAAAAATCCTCGTTATCTTCTGCCATTCTTTTTATTTTTACGCAAAAGGCTTCAACGTTTTGAAAGTTGAAGCCTATATTTTTTATAATAATTATATGCTATTCTACTACTACCTTTTTAGCTTTTGGCTTTTGAGCAGGCTGCTGTGGTGTAGTGGAAGCAGCTGGTTTATGTGTGGTTCCCGGATTGGCAGCAGTACTGCTTGCAGGAGTTTTAGGCTTATTTTCTGTTGAAGCTGCTGGTTTAGTAGCTTCTGATTTCACAGGCTCCGGTTTCGGAACTTCTTTTTTAGGCACCGGTATTGGAGCAACAGGCACCGGATCATAGCTAGGTTCCTGATGAGCAGGAATTTCATCATAATGTACAGGAGGAAGAGAAGTATCTACCTTCATTCGGTATAATGAATTCAGCTGGTCTATTTTCGATCTTAGCTCGGCCGGCGTTTTCTTACTGGCCCAAAGATCCATCTGCATTCCCTGATCGCGCACATCTCCTGCTGCAGGATCCTGATAGTAAATAATATCAGATTCATCTTTGCTGCCATCTTCATGATCTACAAGGCCTACTTCAAACATACTTTTTGCAATAAGTACTCTTGCTTCTTTAACGGTGAGTCCTACTACATTCGGAATTGAAATATTTCTCATAGGACCGGATCCTACCACAACATCAATCACAGAAAATCTAGGAATACGGGTACCCGGTTTTACTGCGTTTCCTTTAAATAATATTCTAAGAATCGCATCTTTCTGAATGCTTGGTTCATAGATGGTATCACCTACCTTCAGACCTACCTGATCCAATCTCTGGAAGCCCAGACCTGAATATTTATTGATAACGTCCGGAATAGCAATCTGAGCCCAAGTTCTAGGGTTAACTCTTAATCGAATTGTTCTTCCATCCTTTACACGGGAACCCGGCGAAGGATAGACCTGAAGCACCTGGAACGGTCTGTATTTAGGATCATAATTAGCACTGTCTACATCATATTCAAGTCCGGCATCATCTAATATTTTGACAGCATCGTGTACGGATTTATTAACAACGTTTGGAACGGGTACTTCCTGTCCATGGTTAGTATGATATTCCAACCAACGAAATGTAAGCCAAACCAACCCCACAAAAACAACGATGGCTACTAATAAGTTCACTAAAACTTTCCAATTGAAAAGTGATTTAAGCATACTAAAAAATACTTTAATTATAACGGCAAATATAGCTAATAATTTTAGAATGTGCTTTTTATTTAACACAATTCATTTTCGATTTTAAAATTTTGGAATTTCCCATATTGCATTGCATAAAATGATTAAATTTGCCTCAATTGATACTATATGATTATGAGCAAAAAACATGTTGCCGTAGTAATGGGAGGCTATTCTGATGAATATGTTGTGTCATTAAAAAGCGGTCAATTAATCTATGATTCTTTAGATAGAGATCTCTATAATGTACACAAAGTCGTTATCCTTAAAGATGAGTGGTATTTTTTAGGAGAAAATGACAAAAAATACGAGATCAACAAAGGAGATTTCTCCGTAATGTTAGATACTCAGGAGCAACTGAAATTTGATGTATGCTTTAATATTATTCATGGAACCCCGGGGGAAAACGGAATCCTTCAGGCGTACTGGGATGCTATCGGACAGACCTATACAGGCTGTGATTTTTATCAGAGTGCTTTAACATTCAACAAAAAAGATACGTTAGCTGTACTGTCAAAATATGGAATTCCTTCTGCAAAAAGTGTGTATTTAAGAAAGGGGGAACACATCAATACAGATGAGATTGTAGAAAACCTGGGACTTCCGCTTTTCGTTAAACCCAATCAGTCCGGTTCATCGCTTGGAATAACAAAAGTAAAAGAGAAATCAGAATTAATCGCTGCTACAGAGGTGGCTTTTAAAGAAGATAACGAGATATTAATTGAAAGTTTTCTGGACGGAATGGAAGTTTCTGTAGGCGTTATTGATTTTAAAGGAGAAACAATTGTCCTTGGCATCACAGAAATCGTCCCCACCAATGAATTCTTTGATTATGAAGCTAAATACGAAGGTGCTTCTGAAGAAATTACACCCGCAAGAATCGACGAAGAGATCACAAAAAGAGTAGAAGAAATTGCTAAAAGAGCATACGATTCTCTGGGAATGAGCGGCTTTTCAAGAAGTGAATTCATTCTGATGGACGGAATTCCTTATATGCTTGAAATGAATACGAACCCGGGATTCTCCCCAGCCAGTATTCTTCCTCAGCAAGCAAGACATTACGGAATCTCTATCACAGATCTTTGTGGAAACGAAGTTGAAAAAGCATTAGCTAAAAAATCAAAGTAAGTATGAAAATCGCTGTTTTCCCGGGATCTTTTGATCCTATTACCTTAGGACACTACGACATTATAGAAAGAGCGGCGCCCCTTTTTGATAAATTAATTATCGCAATCGGGCAGAATTCTCAGAAAAAATACATGTTTCCTATAGAGAAAAGAATAGAATTCATCCAAAATTCAGTAGCAGAATTTCCCAATGTGGAAGTCGATTATTTTGAAGGCCTGACGGTAGATTTCTGTTTTGAAAAAAATGCTCAGTTCATTCTTAGAGGCTTAAGAAATCCTGCCGACTTTGAATTTGAAAAAGCAATTGCTCACACCAACAGAACGTTGGCTCATAAAAAGTTAGAAACCGTTTTCCTACTAACCTCATCTGGAAAATCTTTCATCAGCAGCAGCATTGTAAGAGAAATCATTAACCACGGCGGAGAATACGAGCTTCTGGTTCCGGATTCTGTACGGGTTGAAAAAGTAATAAAATAAATGATCATCGGTAAATGGTAAAAGATTTGCTTATGAGCAATCACGAATTTTTTATCATTTATCACAGATCATCCACCCATGCACGAACAGTTTAATTTTATTATAGAAATACTGGGAACCATTTCCTTTTCAATGTCGGGAAGCTTTGCAGCCATGCAGAAACGTCTCGATCCATTTGGCGTTCTTATTATTGCATTTGTAACCTCTGTCGGCGGTGGAACGGTAAGAGATTTATTATTGGATATTCCCGTATTCTGGATGCATGATCTGCTCACCTGCGGGGTAATTATTATGACCAGTATATTCACAATGATCTTCAAATCTCTGGAGAAAAATTTTAAGGTTACTTTATTTATTTTCGACAGTTTCGGACTGGGTTTGTTTACGATTATCGGTATCCAGAAAGGAATTAATGTGAATATCCATCCGTTAATATGTATCGGGCTCGGCACTATTACCGGATGCTTTGGCGGGATTATCCGGGATATTCTGCTCAACAGGATTCCGTTGATTTTCAGAAAAGAAATTTATGCCACAGCATGTATTGTAGGCGGTTCGGCATTTTTACTGATGACGAAATTTTCACCACTTTCTTATACTTTTATTCAAATTTTCACCATTCTTCTGATTGTTGCCATCCGTACTTTTGCGGTGAAATATCACTGGCAGATTCCAAAATTTTATGGACATGATCATAGTTCGGAAATGTAATGTAAGAATCAATTGAAAACTGACTCATCTTCCTTCCAATGATCCAAAATAAAAAGTCCTGACAAAATCAGGACTTCAATATTTCTATGATTACTTTTTATTAAGAGAATTTTCCTCTTTGTCTCATATTAGGATTGTGCATATGCTTCTGCATAGAAGGCATTTTCAGCTGCTCTTTCATCATTTTGATCTGATCAGTCATCATTCCTGCGCTGTCTAATCTTTTTGCCTCTTCCAACAGTTTTTGTCCTTCTTGCTTTTTACCTTTAGAAATCGCAGATGCTGCAAGATTTAAAGTAGCCATCGCTCTGTCATGCTTCATATTCAAACCATACTCTAATGCTTTTCTCATTAAAGGTTCTACTTTCGTAGGATGTTCCTGCGCCAACGTCAGCCCCTGCAGATAATGGAAATATCCATACTGCGACTTGTGAAGCTGAGCCTGGTAGTTGGTAACTCCGCTCAAATATTTTACTGCTTTTTCCATATTCTGCTTTCTCAACTGCCAGAAAGCCAAAAGGATATATTCATTTTTAAAGAAAAGTAAAATAGGCACTGCTGCAAGAAGGAAAACTACGATCCCCCAGCCCAAACTTCTTGTGAAAAACATCATATAAAGCCCGGCAAGTATAAGAAGTGCTGCTACTACAATTTTTATGTACTTATTCATTATTAAATTAAAATTTAGAAGTGCAAAGATAATAAATTTAAGGTTTAAAGTTTAAGGTTCAGCGTTTAAAGCTTCACAATCTCTGTTATTCTGTAAACCCTGGCTGATAATCTGGGATTAAGCTTTTTTAACTTCAGCTCTTTCAAAGGTTTGAAAACAAAAATCGTAAGGATTTTTTTCATCTTTCTCATGGCATACCTCATTTGTTTTCTTCCAGATTTTAGGATCTATTTTCGGGAAAAACGTATCCGCTTCCAGCTCTGCATCTACTACAGTAACTTCAAGCTTGTCTGCGATATCCATGGTTTGCTTATAAATATTTCCGCCCCCAATGATGAAAACATTTTCATCAATCTTTTTGGCAAATTTTATGGCCTCTTTGATGCTGCCCACGATTAAAACCCCTTCTTCAAACCAGTCTTGTTTTCTTGAAATGACAATATTGGTACGGTTAGGAAGCACTTTTCCGATACTTTCGAAAGTCTTTCTTCCCATAATCACAGGATATCCGGAGGTAGTATCTTTAAAATGTTTCAGATCTTTCGGAAGATGCCAAAGCATTTGATTACCGGAACCAATCCCGTTATTTTTCCCTATCGCCACTACAATTGTTACCATTAAAATAATTTTCTGCAAAATTAATACATAATTTGTATATTTGATTAGCACAAAAAAAATTAAAAAAATAAATTATGAAAAATAAAGGCTGTCTAAGTGCCGGAACGATCGGTATTGCTCTTCTTATCATTGTTGCTGTTATCTTTTTCTGGGGTAAAAGCGGGTATAATAATTTTGTACAAAAAGAACAGGATGCCAATACCAAATGGTCTAATATAGAGACTGTTTATCAAAAAAGAGCCAACCTGATTCCGAATTTAGAGAGAACGGTAAAATCATACTCAAAATTTGAACAGGAAACGTTAACGAAAGTAATTGAAGCCCGTTCTAAAGCTACTTCCATTAACATTGATCCTACGAATATGACAGAGGCGGATCTTGCTAAATTTCAGGCAGCACAAGGAGAATTATCCGGATCACTGAGCAGATTAATGGCTGTAGTGGAACAATATCCTAACTTAAAGGCAGATCAGCAGTATATCAATTTCCAAAGAGAATATATTGCCATTGAAAACAGCATAAGAACTGAAACAGTATATTATAACAGCAGTGTTCAGGATTATAACACGACGATCAAACAGTTCCCGAATAATATTCTGGCTAATTTCACAAACTTTAAAGAAAAACCTTTATTCAAAGCTGAAGCAGGTGCTAATAAAGCTCCTGATGCTTTCACAGAATAATGAGCACTTTTTTAACCAATCAGCAGTTGGCTTCTTTAGTAGAAGCAATCCAGTCTGCAGAACAGCATTCTACAGGTGAGATTAGAGTGCACATTGATTCCAATACAGAAGATCATCACGCAGAAACAGCATATCAGGTTTTTAAAAAGCTTAATATGCATAAAACTGCTGAAAGAAACGCCGTGCTTTTTCACATCAATTTTGAAAAAAAATACCTTACTATTATCGGGGATATTGGAATTCATGAAAGAGTACAGCAGGAATACTGGGACCATCTGCATGACTATATAACTTCTGAATTTGCCAAAGGCAATTATCACAAGGCATTAAAAAGTGCTATTCTGGAAACAGGTCTTGAACTAAAAAAATATTTTCCTGTACAAGGAGAAAATACCAACGAGCTCCCCAATGAGATTACCTTCTCTTAAAATACTATTTTCATTCTTATTAGTATGCTTTTACACTTTTGTATCAGCACAGTATACTATTCCTAAAAAACCTGCTGTTCTCTATCCTGTGTATGATGAAACAGGATTGCTTTCCCAGCAGGAAAAAGATGCACTGAATAACAAACTTATCAAGTTTGCCGATTCTACTTCTACAGAAATTGAAGTGATCATCATTCCTTCTACAAAAGGGCAGGATGTGAATTTTCTGGCAACCATGTTCGGTGAGCAATGGGGTATCGGAAAGAAAAAAGTAGATAATGGAGTGGTCTTTTTAATTGCCACGCAGGACAGAACCATGTCTATACAGCAGGGACGAGCTGTTGAACAATATCTTACCGCTTCAGTTTCCGGGCAGATTTTAGATTATATCGTCACACCTAATTTTAAGAAAGGACTTTGG
>Ga0153980_1000500_pt1 | contig 17909 bp, 24 predicted proteins | sample TSGA064MetaG_FD_104722 | JGI IMG/M metagenome (GOLD analysis project Ga0153980, IMG submission 104722) | Attine ant fungus gardens microbial communities from Georgia, USA - TSGA064 MetaG | ecosystem: Host-associated > Fungi > Mycelium > Unclassified | place: USA: Georgia, Magnolia Springs State... | reverse complement strand
GGCATGGCCGTCGCGGACTTGTGGCGGCTCGAGGACGGACGCATCGTCGAGCACTGGGACGTGATGCAGCAGGTACCGGAGCAAGCGGCCAACGCGAACACGATGTTCTGATCGAGCCGAGCGAGGTGTTCGGCTTATTCGCGGATGCCAGTGGTGGCGCGGGTCGCGGATCCCAGTGCTGACGGGCGTTCCACAGGTATCGGGATTCTGTTCCACGGCACCGCGACGTCATCCGTTGTCGGCCGCCTTTCGAACGCGGAGCTGCGCCAGACCGGCGCCGACTCCCGCGACCGCGCTGGCAGTCGGGCCAGTCGCTATCAGCCCGGCTGCGGCCGCGATGCTGGTCATGAGCGCTCTGAGATTCCCGCGTGGCTTGCGCGGTGAGTGCGAGGGGACCGCGCTTTCAACCACGACGTTGGCACTTCGCCGATGTGCCAGTTCGCGATGCGGCTGCTTGCCTCGAGCGCGACCTTGAGGACCTGGGTTTGTGTGGACGCGGCGTTCATCAGGTTCACCTGGGTGGTGCGGCACTACCGAGCCTCCACTAAAGCCGGGGCGGAACAGGCTCAAGTGGAGCGCTTCCGGGTGCCGCTGGTGGTGGTCGAACACGTCTCCTGCCCAGCCGGGCAGGTCGGCGGGGCGCGGTGGACGTCGTCGGCCAGACGGCGAAGCGCGGACTGCAGTGCGGCACCGAGCAGGCCGCTCTTGCCATCGAAGCACGCGGAGATCATCCGCAGCTGCCGGCCGGGTGAATCCGTCCTCGTCCAGAGCGCGTCGGTGAACGCGGAACTCCCCGTTCTCTGCTCGGCCGTCCTTATGACGGTGGTACTCCCAACGTCAAGGAGCCCGATCCAATTGAGGGTCTTCTGATGCACGCTGAGCACTCAGTACGGGCGACGCATCTTGACCGCCGCGCGTTGCTGCGCGGCCGAATCCAGTCCGAGAAGAGCCATCAGATACGCAGCGTACGTTGCGTCGGTCGCCTGCTCGAGCTCGAGAAGGCGGTCGCCGAGTCCGACGGCTTCATGGGCGAGGCCGTTTCGCGTCTTGGTGATGTCGCCAAGCCATTGCGCGACGTCGGACATGATCGCCGCTACGGCATCCTCGTTGATGCGTTGGATGATGCTGCGCATCCGCTGCCGGAAGGACGGCTCGGCCGCGCTGTTGCGGAGTTTCCGGCGGATCCAGGCGCGTTCTTCGTCGGTTGTCATGGCGTCCAGGGCGCGCTGTAGCCGATTCGTGAAGTCTTCCTGGTCGAGTTCTCGTTGGCGTGGTTCGGTGTCGAGCGACCGGTGGGTGGCTTCTGCGGCGACTGCATTCAGAAGAGCCCGCGACTCGGTGTAGCCGGGTCGGTCGTAGTAGTTGCCGAAGTACGCCGACGTACCCGCGATCGCTTGCCGTTGCAGCGGAATCCACGCGGCGACCAGTTCCTCGAACGTCCGGTCCGCGCAGGTGAACCGCCAGTCGTGGCGTGGTCGGGCGGGCGCGTGAGGGTCCGGTTGGTGTACGTGTCGGGCGTGCACGGGGACATCGATGTGGCTCTGTGCGCGTGCCCCGGCTAGCTGAGGGACCTCGACGGGGATCACGGACATTGAGATCACGCCGCATGCCGTTCCCGAGGCGAGGGTGAGCAGGTCCATGAACGCTTTGACGCGTTCGTCGAGATGTTCGATGGTGCAGGGCCCTGGCGCATCGATGCGGAGCCGGGTGCTGGTCAAGCCGACCACCGAGACGTCGCCGCGTTGGATGTCGAAGTCGAAGCCGCCGTTCCGAGTGACAGCGGTGTACGCCCAGCCGTCGATGGCGACGCTCCGGTCGGCGACCGACACGAGCTCCGCCGAAGTGGACCGGATCTCAGCCGACTGTCGGATGCTTTCTGGCCCGAGCCACGGGGCGAGGTTTTCCAGTTGCACCCAGCAGCCCTGCCAGGCGGCCGGTTCGTCCACGGGAAGGTGAACGCCGATGAAGGCACGGTTCCCGCCGAGAGAGTGGGCGTCCGGCCGGTCGCTGAACCCGAAGCCGAAGGCGATGGACTTCCGCGTCCATGCGTCCTGGATGGTGATGTTGAGGTTGCCCGTCCGCCCATGTATCAGCGGCACATCACGCTCGTCTGCGGAGACCGCCCATCCGCCGTTTTCCGTCGGTGTGCGGATGCTGAGGTCGAAGCCGCCGATGAGGTCGAGGGTGATGTCCCCGCGGTCGGAAATGGTGAGGGTCCCCGGCTGCGCGTCGTCTTCCTCGTCGGGGAGCCACCACGTTCCTTGGTATGTCTGCACATTCCAATCCTGACGCATCGCACTCACGCGCTGCCCATATCCGGCAGCGTTCAGGGCCATACAGCGGACTCAACGTCGCCGAAAACGACAAGTTCGCGCCCGTATAGAGAAGAGCGATGTGCTCCTTACCAGGGCATCGGTCTCGACCACGCCGCGATGTCGATGTCAGCGGCGACCCGTACCGTCTGCGATGTGACCGACTCGCCGCCTCCGGATCCTGCGGAATACCTTCGTCATCAGTACCTCTACGTCCCGTGGCGAGACGCCGTGGACACGATGTCGATCGGGAAGACGTTGGGGCTCTGGGTTGCGAACCAGCACAGCGCACGGATGACGGTCGTGTGTCCGCTGAAGTCGAACGCGGAGCATCACCAGGAGCTGGCACGGAAAGAGATCGTGTCGGAACGAAGCGGTCACGTTCGAGACGGCGGAGTGGTCCTCGCCTGGTGTCCGACGTACAAGGCGATGGCGAAGACTTACCACCTGCAGCAGAGCGTCATCGTGCTCGCGGAATGGTCGACGCCGCGGTTCACCGGATGGGCCAGACTGCACGGCGCGTACAACGCCCTCACCGGAGAGGTCATGAACGCGGGCCTTTCCGACGCAGGCAAGGAGTTGCTCCGCGACGTCGTCGACGAGGGATACAACGGCTGGCATGACGACATCGCACATCGGATGACGACCCGGCACCTCGAGCAGCTCGACACCATCGGCGAATACAAGCGCTCCGTCGTCCTTGCCTACGCCCGGGAGCACCGCGCCGAGCACGGCATCGCCCGGCTCATCCGCATCCTCGACACGTTCGACGCCGCACGGGCGTCGACGCGGATGGACACAGACCTCACGGCCTGAGCATCTCGCGTCGGCCGACTTGGTCGGACCCCATGAGCGTTCAATCGATCGACCCTCACCGTCATCATCGACGACGACCGGACACCCCGCACGTACCAGTTGCCGAAGAAGCCATCAGCGCTCGTCCGACACGGCGGCCACCTACGGGCCCACATCGGCGCCAAGCACGTCCTAATCACGCTGCGACCGATCTGATCGCACTTCCGCTCGAATCGAACAACTCCCCTGGCTGATTGCGGAGCAGTCGCCGCGGCCGCGGCGGTCCAGCAAGTTCGCTAAGCAGCATTGAATGGCTGCAGCGATCTGCCACCCGCTACGATCCGAACATGACGGAACCTTCCGAGTACGAGCTTGACGCGTGGAAGAGCGTGCAACGGTTCCGCGCGCGCCCGTTCTCGCGGATGCTGGACGGCGCGAATGAGCAGATGGTGGGAGCCGCTGCTGCCTTGAGCAAGCAGGCGTCGCGATACCTCGAGGGCCACCCCAAGGCTCAATCGGCGGTGGCGCGTGGGCAGCACGTTGTCGCGAAGGGGACGAGCTTCGTGAGCAGCGGAGCTCGGAAGGTCACCGACGCTGTGCCCGACGGGGTCGCGGATTGGAGCGTTGCAGCGTTCGCCTCCCTTCGAACCACTGTGGGCAGGCTCTCGAGAGCAGGCCTGTCGTCGAAGCAGGTTGTCAAGCAGCATCAGCGACGGGGGCACGACGTCGCGCGCCTACTAGACGTGCGACGGCTGGACCTCGAGGAGGTCGACGCGGTCCGCGGTCGAGCCGCGGCGTGGTACTACCCGGCCATCGCGGCGCTGTCCGGCGCGGGAGCGGGATTGGTGATCTCCGGCGGTGAACTTGCCGTCCCTGCCTCTGCCGGCGCTGCAGCTGCCCCGTCAGGGGCGGCGATTGTCGCCGCGTTCGCTGGCGATGCTGCCTTCGTACTTGGACTGTCTTCGCGGAGCGTTGGTCACATCGCGCTCCAGTACGGGTACGACCCGGAAGATCCCGCGGAGAAGATCTTCGTGATGTCCGTCGTGAACGTAGGAACGGCGTCATCGCAAGCGGCGAAGTCCGCCGCGTTCGCCGACATTTCAAGGCTCACGCAAGCGCTCGCCCGCGGAAAGACGTGGGAGATCCTGGACAAGTCGGTCGTGTCGAAGGTGTCCAAAGAGGTCGCGACTTTGCTCGGGAAGCGACTCACGAAGAAGTCACTGGGCAAGGCCGTTCCCGCCGCTGGCATTGCCTTGGGGAGCGCCTTCAACTGGGCGACGATCGAGGGCGTCGTTGACGCTGCCAACATCGCCTACCGGCGGCGGGTCCTTCTGGAGAAGTACCCGCAGCTCGAAGCCACGCTCGACCCCGAAGCGTTCGAAGACGAGCAGCCGGCAGCAACCGAGGCAGACGAAACGATCAGCGTGCTTGACGAACTCGACAGCGCCGGTGGGCCGCGGCTCGACGACGGGGCCTAGGACGGCACCGATGCGGTCCCACTCTGCGCTGTACATCGACGCCGGTTACCTCCTCGCGGCGGCTGCGACCCGGGTCACGGGCTCGTCGCTGCGCCGCGGCGTCCGGGTCGAGTACGCCGCGCTCCTCGCCGCGCTGGCGGCTCACGTGGAATCACAATCTGGGCTCCCGTTGCTTCGCTCCCATTGGTACGACGCAGCGCGCGACGGGAAGCCGACGTGGGAGCAGGAGCAGATCGCGCTGCTGCCGAAGGTGAAGCTCCGACTCGGCCGCATCGGCGTGGAGGGTGAACAGAAGGGCGTCGACCTCCGCATCGGCCTCGACATGGTCGGTCACGCCAGGAATGGCGCGGTCGACGTCATCTACCTCGTTTCGGGCGACGATGACCTGACGGAAGCGGTCGAGGAAGCTCAGGCGCAGGGTGTGCAGGTCATCGTGCTCGCGGTACCCGGCACCGACGGGGCCGCGCTCGCCGTGAGCCGCCATCTCGCCGCCGCCGCGGACGAGTTGGCGATCGTGCCGGCCGAACTACTCGACGCTGCCGTCACCGCCGCGCTCACGGAACGCCTCTTGCGCGGGGAACACCCGCCAGCCCCCAGCGCCAGCCCACCGCCGAGCCCGAGCCCGAGCCCGAGCCCGAGCCCGAGCCCGAGCCCGAGCATCGTTGCAAACCGCACCCGGCCGCTCCCCCCGCTATCAGCACCGCAAGACGCAGGCGGGGCGACCACCACCGCACCGACCGAGGACATCGCCGCGGACGCCGCGACCAGCGCTGATCCTTGCGAGTCGAATGGCGCCATCAGCGCTGTGGCCGCCAGGACCTTCAGCGCGTGGGCGGCGACCGCGACCGCGGAGCAGCTTGAAGATCTGCGGCGGAACCGGCCGACAATTCCCCGCGACCTTGATCGTGCCCTTCTCGTCGACCTCTCCGGAGCCCTCGGCACGGCGACCATGTCCGACGACCTTCGCATCGCTCTCCGCGCCCGCCTCTGGGACGTGATCCAGACAGACAGGTAGCACGCCGACCTTGCCGCCAATGCAAGCGCCCGACGCACTACCCTTCCTTTGTGGAGTGGACCACCGACGGGTTGCGCGCCGCTGGGTTTGACGGCTTTGTCCCGTTCTCAGCGGTGGCGTCGGCGCCGAGCGGTCCGGGTGTCTACGTGGTGGTTCGCTCCGTCGGTCGCGCTCCGGTATTCCTTGATGCGAGCCCGGCCGGCCGGTTCAAGGGGAAGGACCCGTCCTACTCGGCGGCGAAGTTGTGGTTGAACTGGGTCGTGGACGCCGCGGTGCTCTATATCGGTAAGGCCGACCGCACCTCGGGAAGCAACCGTGGCCTGCGCGCACGGCTGACCGAGTACGCCCGATTCGGTGCCGGCGAGCCGGTCGGCCATTCGGGCGGCAAGGCAATCTGGCACCTCACCGACCAAGCCGACCTCCGAGTCTGCTGGAGGGAGACCGCGCCGGGCGAAAGCGCCGAGGCGATCGAGGGTGTTTTGTTGGGCGAGTTCCTCGCGGATCACGAGGACCGGCTGCCGTTTGCGAACATGCGGCGGCCAAAGGGTATGGCGAAGCGGTGGGCGGGCCGATAGCGGTCTCGTCTGTCAGTCCGTCGCGCGCGTCAGGGCAGGTACTGACCGAGCACCGAGCTGACGACAGCGGAGAGATGCCGGTCGTGCTTGAGGTACTCCCGGCGCAGGTTGCGGCGGCCGTCGAGAGTGTGCACGTCGCCGTACATGTCAAACAGCGCCACCGGCTGCAGGTCTTTCCCTGTGGTGAACGCTCTGCTGGTCGGCGTTCTGCTGCTCGATGAGGTTCCGCATGGAGCGCCGCTGGGCACCCTCGAGGTGGTCGTACTTGCGGGTGGGCGGAAGCATCGCGGCGGGGACACGGTGCGCGTACCCGAAGCAGTTCGGGTCGTTCGGCGCGGGCGTCGGGGCCGGCTGGAGCGCATCTCCGTCCAGGTTGGTCTCCCCCGCCGTGCGGGGCGTGGCGACGGGCCATCCGTCGCAGTGCCAGCGCACCAGGACGTTGCTGACCTGGATGTCGGCCTCCAGCACGCGGCTGCCGTGCAGCTCCGTCTTGTCCGACTGCGACGCATCGCTCGGGATGAACGTGGCGTCCACCGCGTAGGTGTCGACGAACTGACGGCGCCAGGCACGGATCATCGGGCAGGTGAACTCCTGCCGGCCTCGGCGGCCGGCTCGGCGGAGGGCGATGCGCAGCTGCTGCAGCTCCTCGACGCTGTGGATGTGGTGCGTCGTCTGCGTGCAGGTCGCGATGGGGGTGTTGCTGATGGTGAGGTTGCGGTCCACGGTGGTGTCCTTCAGGTCGGAGCGAGGCGGTTGCTCGCTTGTGCCGCCCCTATGCGAACTCGTGCTTGCGAGCGGGGCACCGACACTGTTCGCGGACCTGATTTGGGACTCTGAGAGCCGTTTTGCCCCTCGTTCGTGGGCCAGAATGTTGCCTGTTCGGCGTTTTCTGACCCCCGGAGTGGGGGTCCGGCCGGGAGTTCGGACCGGGACTCAGGAGTCGCTGAAGCGCATGGCGGCGTCCGGTTTTCCTGCTGGTGGACTCGGCGCCAATCGAACGGCCCCGTGAGTGGCGCGGGCCTCGTAGCGTGCGCAACATGCGTCGCATCGCGAGTCACACCAGGAGTGCCATCACCAGTCCGACCGGGCGTCCCGAGAGGACTGCCGAGACCGGTGAGGGGTCTGCTTCGTGAGTAGCGGCCCCGACGAGACGGCGCTGACCGCGAAGCAGCGTCAGCAGCTCGCCGCGATTCGTGGCATCGCGCGCATCCCGTTATCGGACCTGCGCGACCAGAGTCCCCCGAACCTCCAGGCCCTCTACGCCGAACTGCAGGACGGCCAGGCGCTGATCCCGGGCCTGAAGATGGGGCTCGGTGCTCTCACCGTCCAGCGTTGGGATCCCGCCTACGCCGCCGAAGGGTGGACGCTCCATGGTGCGGAGCTCACCCTCGACATGGGGCACCCGTTCGGGTCGATGTTCTACCGCAACGACGAGGACGGCCGTGTGCTGCGGGTCGGGGTGAAGTGGCATCCGCCGGTGCAGCAGCTCGAGTTCCCTGCCCTGCACCCGACGAAGCCGGAGCTGACGTCCGACTGCACTGCTGAGGAGGTCGCTGCGGTCGTGTTGGACGCGCGGAGTCGGATAGGGACTCTTGTCGCGGTCAACGCGCAGATCGGGTCGTTCATCGCTACTGAAGAGTCGGAGAACGCCATCCTCGACGCCTCAGGACTGGGCTTGGAGCGTCTGTCGGAGGACGACCCGCGGCTGGCTGACGATGCCTGAGCGTCGGGCGCCGCGGTTCGAGCCGGTGCCGTTGCGGCTGCTGTCGTTGTCGGCGCAGTTCGACGCCGCCATCTGGCCGACGTTGGCCGGAATGACGTTCACGAACTCCACCGGGCCGAAGATCCTGCAACGAACGGTCAACGTCCGCAGCACGGAAGACGGGCAGGTGTTCACGCTCCTCAACGGAGCACCGTTGACAGACCCTGCTGACCCGCTCCTGGAAGCAGCGACGCAGGTGATGAATGTGCTGTCCGAGCTTCGTGCGGTGGGGCGTGGTCCGGAAGTGGTGGGTTCGGATGATGTCTGATCGGCAGTGGGTGCAGGACATCCGCCACGAGCAGACGATTTTGTCGTTGCCGTTCGGGCTCGGGTACACGATTGACATCACCCAGACGCTCACCGCCCTTGCTGCTGCCGGGATGTCGGCGCGGGTGGAGGCGTTTGACCGGCTCCGGTTCGACGACGGCCGCACGGCGCTTCTCGCCACCCCGGACCCGACCAGCGCCGTCACCGGCGGCGGTGGCGGTGAGGGCCGGGTGGATGACGTGATCCTCCTGCCCGGCGGGTCCGAGGGCGGGGTGCTGTCACTGGTGCGCCGATACCCGGACCTGGTGGTCGTCAACGGGAAACGCGGGCGGGTGTGGGCGGACGGGCGGCAGCTGTCCGGCGGGTCGGTGCAGCGGGAAGCGACTCCGGGGTGGCGGACCGTGTTCGCGATCGCTCGCAGCATCGTCCTGCACGGCGGCGGCACGCGCGCGATCGCGGACCGCATCGGTATCCCCTTCGATGAGGTCCGCGCCGCGATGCCAGCACTCGGCGTGCACGTCTTCCACACGCCCATCGGGTGGGAAGCCAGGGACCGGCCCGCACTGGTCGACTGGGCCCTCGCGGCGTACCCGGGATACGGCGGAATCCGCACCTGCTGGCGCCATGACACCAGCATCGACGAGCAAGCAGACCAGCTGATCGCGCTGGGCGGGGTGATGTCGGACCGATGGGCGGCGCACCAGTCCGGCGTCCTGGTCTCCCCGGACCGGTTGACGGCGTTCTTCGCCCAACATCCGGACATGCAGGCGCTCGGCTACGAGCCGGCGTCGGCGGATGACGCGTCGGTGAAGGTCATCGTCCCGCAGGACACCACTGTCCGGACCGGCGCTGAGGGGTGCTGCACGGACGACTTCATCACCGCGCACGTCCTCTACGAAGACAGCTGGGTGGCCACGAACACGGACGCGGTGAACGGGCTGCGGCAGCTGCTGCACTTCCGGTCCGACCTCGCCCACGACCTCCGCTGGCACCCCAACACCGGCAGCGGTGAGGGCGGGGTGGGCTGATGCTGCAGCTGCTGTCGCTGACCTTGGCGTACGACGACACCCGTTTCTTCGGCTCCGTCATGTTCACCGACCCCGACCGCCCGGACGACAAATCGGCGACGGTCCTCATCGACCACACCAACGAACCGCCCTGGTTCCGCCTCACCAACGTCGACCCGGACAGCCAGGACCCGACGGTGCCGGCGATGGTCGAAGCGGACCGCATCATGCGCTTTCTCCTCCGCTACACGCCGGAGCGCATCGGCCGCACCCAGACCGACTTCCCCCAGCCCTAACCCCGCCCTACTCACGTCCGATCTTTGGAGGTACCCGCTGATGATGCGTCTGGTGTCCATGCACCTGTCGAACGACCGGATTCTCTGGGGGCATGTGCTCCTCGAGGACACGGAGAACCCGGACGCGCAACTGGCGCAGATCCTCGTCCGGGCCGTGGACGTTGAGCCCGGTTATGAGCTCTACGACAGGACCAACACGGTCCTGTCGGACTTCAGTGTGCCGGCGGTGCGGGAAGCGAACCGGATCGTGCAGACCCTCCTCATCCCCGCCTCCGAAATCGCCAGGCGAGAGAAAGCCGTCCGAGCAGTGATCCACTCCGGCTACTTGGAAGGGTTCCCGGACGACATGCCCTGGCAGTCGCAACTGTGGATGTACGCCCGAGGGGAAGTCACCCGCGAGCAGCTGTCCGCGTACGCCGACGAAGGCCGACAGATCCCCCGCCAACCCGAACACTCCGCCGTCGGTCCGGCAGACGTTCCCGAGGACTGGTGGCAAACCACACAAGCCCGCATCCGCCGGAACCTCCTCAACACCACCCTCACCGAACCCGAAGTCGCCGCCGCCCTGCAGATCAGCATCGACGAGGTCGGTGAGCTGTTCGAAGCGAACCAGCTGACAAGCTTCGACCTCGACGGCGAAGAACGCATCCCCGACTGGCAACTCATCAAGCCCGCCCTCCCAGAGTTCGGCGACCCGTCCTCGCTCTTACCAGGCCTCGACGTCCTCTACGCAGCAGCACCGCAACCGCTCCTCGACGCCGCAGCGATGACGGAGTTCATAACCACGCCCCTCGACTTCCTCACCGTCGACGAACGGGTCCTGACGCCGCTCGACTGGATGCGAGAAGGCCGGCCGCTGACGACGATCATCGCCCTGTTCCGCGGACGCCGGTGGCGACCATGACCCGCCGGCCGGACCTGTTCCTCCTCAACGTCGCCTACGACGTCACTGGTGTCCACGGGCACGTGTTCTTCCGCGACCCTCCCAGCACGGTGCTGCGGCAGGTCATCATCCGCAGCACCAACACCGGCAACATCTGCGAACCAGCCCACGGCGACCTTCGCGATGGGTGGGATCCGTTCCTCGAGGAAACTTGCTGGCTCATCGCCCTCACCCACCCCGACAGCCCAGACGAGCGCAGCTGATGATGCCTGGGCTCGAATGGGTCAACGCCGCATACAGCGGCCGACCGCAGATCACGATGCCGTACGGGCTCGGCGACACCACCGACCTCACCAACACCCTCGCCGTGCTGAAACTCGCTGGGCTTCACGCGGTCGTGGAGTCACACGACACGATCCGCCTCGCCGACGGCCGCCGCGCACGCTTCCCCACCCTCACCCAACGCCCCCGCGACGACGACCCGAACGAGGCGGAACTGCTCCTCCTGGCACCACGCACCGTGACCGCGACGCAGATCGCGCTCGCGGAGCAGACCGCGACGGTGCTCCTGGTCGACATCGACCGGCGCCGCGTCTGGATCGACGGCGAGCAGGCCCTCGGGACGAAGGAACGGTGGAAGGACGCCGCCCCGATCTACGTCACGTTCGCCGTCGCGCGGATGCTCGCCGTCAACGGCGCCACCTTCGACAAGCTCGTACGGTCCGGGCTCACGCCGGGGCAGGTGGACGACGGGCTCGCACGCCTCGGGAAACGCGTGCACCGCACCGACATCGGGTGGGAGTCACGGCAAGTCGGAGGCCTCGTCGACTTCGCCATCGCCTGCTACCCCGGACCCGGCGGCGTCCGAACCCGATGGACGTCCGACCTGCCGCTCATCGAGCAAGCGGAACGCCTCATCGACGCGGGCTGTCGCATCTCCGGCCGCGCGATCTCCGACCGCCCCGGCTACCCCGCCATCAGCAAACGCGAGATGCCCTACCGGGTCGTTGCTTTCACCGAGCAAGAAGTCGACATGGGCGCACTCGGCTTCGAACCCGACACGATCGGCTTCGCCGGCACGGAACTCATCCGGCCCGCCGATCCGACCATTTTCTTCACCGCAGCAGCCGCCGGCTACACGGACCGTACCGACGACATCATCACCGCGAACACGCTCCTCCGCGCCGACTACCGCAACGCCGACGACACGGCATCCCTCGAGGAGGTGCGGAACCGGCTACAGTTCCTCGCCGACACCGGGTACGACCTGCGACACAACCTGCCGAGCTGACGGCGAGAGATCGATCAGGTCGGGGCCGCACCGACCTGACGCCGGTGCTTCACCGAACTGCGCCACACCCAAGCAGCCAGCTTGGTCTCACCGCGACCGGCTTCCACCCAAACCGCGTCTCGGGTCAGGCGGTACGCCTGGGCGTCACTTCGACGAAGGAGGCGGTCGGGCAACTGGAACCACGCATGCACCGGAAGCGGCTCCGACAGCTCACGCACCTCCTTGCCGCGAGCATCCTCCTCGAGTGAGAACGGCGAGCCGGGCACCCAACGATCCGACCGACGACGACCCATGACGGCGACAATAGGAGCCGGTACCGACGTTCGCATACGGGGCCCTCATTGAGGACATCACCGGACTAGTCATCTGAGACAGGAGAAGTTGGCCTGAGAGCAGGCCACGCTGGCGCGTCCGTTGCAGGACCGGCTATCGGTCACTCGTGCCTTGCCAGTGGAGGCAGCTGAAGCCTCGCTACATTCGACGCATCCGTGCGGCGAGTCGGAGTGCCTGAACGGAACGTCGGTGTTGTTCCGAGCGGTGGCGGCCGTTGGCGGGCGAGGGGTGTGGTGCCGCGATGACGGGGACGAGTCGGGCGTGCTCGTCCAAGGGGAGGTACCGCATGACTCCGTCGAGAGCGATGCTCCCGTACGTGACAATCGCTTCGACGGAGGGGAGCGCCTTGAGGAGAACGCTCAGGGCATGTCGTCCCTCGTCGATGTCCGCAGGTCGTATGCGCCCGGGGAGCTCCCAGGGGAGGAGGTTCCAGCGAAGGTACTCCTTGCGTGCGAGTCCGGACTCGATGCGGGCTGCGCGATACGCGGCCGCGGTCGGCCCCGGGTTGTCCTCGCTGCAGACCGCCGCGTGCGCTGCGGCGATCGTCTGGGGGCCGGGTGACTGCATGAGGACCAGCACTCGGCTGGACGTGCCGCCGGATCGTGGGTCGAAACTCGGGACGAAGCGCCGCGCACCGTCGGGTGCGGTGCGCCATGTCTCCGCGAGGGCGTTCAGCGATCGAACGTCCGCGACCTCATCCGCGAATTCGTCCGGCGTGCTCACGCCGGCTGTGGTGGTGCGAGGAGTGTGCCGCGGATGACGGAGCCGTGGAAGGTCCGGACGGCAACGATGATCCACGCGGCGACGAGGCCGGCGTAGTAGACGACTGCGAGGACGGCGACGACGGTGAGTCCGGAGTGCAGGGCGAGGCCGTTCAGGCCGGTGACGCAGGTACCGACGGGGAACGTGAACGACCACCAGGTCAGGCTGAACGGCAGGTGCTCGCGGGCGGTGCGGATGGTGATGGCGAGGGCGATGACGGTCCACAGCAGCGCGAAGCCGAGCATCGCGAACCCGTACACCAACGCCACGACCAGCAGCGCGTGGGCGGTCGAGGCATCGACCACGGTGGGGGCGTTCGAGGCGAGGAGGTTCACCGCGGTGATCGACTGCCCGACCGGTCCGAGGACGATCCACAGCGTCGGCACCATCCCGGCCGCACCGACCTTGTGCTGCGCGAGTCGGCTCCAGATCAACGTGATCACGACCAGGGACGTGACGAGGCTGAGGCCGAAGAAGCCGTAGCAGGCCCACAGCAGTGTCTCGCGCCCCTGCCCGGCGGGGGCGTAGGGCAGCAGGAGGGCGCCGGTGGAGGCAGACACCATAGGCGGGACGATCGGCATCAGCCAACCGCCGAACGCGGAGTCGGGTCCGTTCTCGTGGCGGGTGAACGCCAGGTACGGCACGAGGACCGCAGTGAGCAGTCCGCCGACGGTGCCGACGGTCCAGAGGACCCAGTCGATGGTGACAGCGGCGGGGAGGCCGATCCAGTCCTTGCCGAGGAGGATCGTTCCGGCGCCGACGGTGAGGAACGCCATCGGCGGTGCCCCGTAGAAGTGCGAGATCACCGGGTGCAGGTGGTGCTTCGCCGCTGTGCTCCGGTAGCGGATCCAGTGCAGGACCGTCGCGATGGTGAGGGCGACGAGCAGGACCGCCGCGATCGCCCAGACGACCGTCGCCGCAGTCCGGAGCCCCGGGAACTGCAGCGGCAGCGACGCTGCCGCGACGGCGACGATCCCGGTGCCCATGATCGACGCGAACCAGTTCGGAGTCAGGTTCGACACGATCAGGCCCGGCCGTTCCAACTCTCGGAACAACCGCCGGTCGCGCACACCATGCCCGGACGTCGCGGGTGCGTGGGCGAGGTGAGCGGACATGCACCCATCGTGCGCGTGTGCCCCATGGTTCGGGAACGGCGAACTCGTTGGCAGGGCACAATGGCTGCTTGTGGCACTGCGGCGGCTGACGGACCGGACTCTGGACCTCGACACCCTCGAGGTCCTCGTCCGCGTCGCGGAGACCGGTTCGTTGACCCGCGCGGCCGACGTGTTGGGGGTGACACAGCAGGCGGTGTCGGCACGCTTGCGTGCCGCGGAACAGGCAATCGGTCAGCCGCTGGCGCACCGGACGGCATCAGGGACCGCGCTGACCGACGCCGGCCGAGTGGTGCTCGGTCTGGCCGTCCCGGTGCTGGAGGCATCCCGGCGGCTCGAAGCAGGCGTCGCCGCGCTTCGAGAACCCGCGGAATCCCTCGTCGTTGCAGCGTCGCAGACGATCGCCGAACTCCTGCTCCCCGGGTGGTTGCTCACCCACCGTGCTGCCGCGCCGGATGCGTCGGTGCGCTTGATCGCGGGGAACTCCGCCGACGTGACCGACCTCGTCCGTTCCGGCGCTGCCGACGTCGGATTCACGGAGACACCTGCTGCGCCACCTGACCTGTCCTCGCTGGTGGTCGACGAGGACGAACTCGTGGTCGTCGTCGCCCCGCACCACCCGTGGGCAAGCGCTTCAGGCATCACCGCGGATGACCTCGCGGAGACGCCACTGCTGCTCCGCGAGGAAGGGTCCGGCACCCGCGCCACGGTCGAAGCGTGGCTCGACCGTGCCGGGCTCCGCCTGGTCGCCCCAGCGGCCGTGCTGGAGACGACCGGCATCATCCGCGCCAACGCGCGGGCCGGCATCGCGCCGGCGGTGATGAGTCTCCGCACCGTCGACACCGACCTCGCCGACGGTGCCCTCGTCCGAGTGCCGCTACTCGGCCCGCCACTGATCCGGCCGCTGCGCGCAATCTGGACGGGCCGCCCGGGGCCCGCTGTGACGGCGTTCCTAGACACCGCCCGCAGCTCGAGCGCCGGTGGTCAGATCAGTCCGTAGGGCAGCTCCGGGTGCTGTTCGGCGATTTCGATGAGCCGGTTGTACTTCGCGACGCGTTCCCCGCGGGCGGGTGCGCCGGACTTGATCTGCCCGGTGCCGGTCCCGACAACGAGGTCCGCGATGAACGTGTCCGTGGTCTCCCCGGAACGGTGCGACACCATGCTGGCCATCCCGACGCTGGTGGCGGTGGCGATCGCGCCGAGGGTCTGGGAGACGGTGCCGATCTGGTTCGGCTTGATCAGTGCCGCGTTCGTCAGCTGCTGTTCGCCGCCGTCGCGGATCCGTTGCGGGTCGGTGACGTAGAGGTCGTCGCCGACGATCTGGATCCGGTCTCCGAGCGCTGCCTGCATGCGGCGGAACCCCTCATGGTCGTCTTCCGCGAACCCGTCTTCGACGCTCCGGATCGGATACGCGTCGACCAGGTGCCGGTAGTAGTCGACCAGCCCGTCCCGGTCGAGGCTGTCGTCAAGCATCCGATAGGAGCCGGCGCCCTGGGAGAACTCGTTCGCGGCCGGGTCGAGGGCGATCGCCACCTGATCGACGCCCGGCTCGTAGCCGGCGGCACGGATCGCGGCGACGAGCAGGTCGAGCGCTTCCTCGGGGGCGGCAATTGACGGTGCGAAGCCACCCTCGTCGCCGAGGCCGAGGCTGCCGAACCGGTCCCGCACCAGGGCCGCGAGCGCGTGGTAGACGTCCGCGCCGATGCGGACGGCGTCGGCCATCGAGTCGGCATCGACGGGGGCGATCATGAACTCCTGGAAGTCCAGGGCGTTCGCTGCGTGCGCGCCGCCGTTGAGGACGTTGAAGTGCGGGACCGGCAGGCGCGGCGTCGAGCCGGTGATCTCGGCGATCCACTGCCAGAGCGGGAGGTCCGCGGCGTGGGCGAGGGCCCGGGATGCGGCGATCGAGGTGGCGACGACGCTGTTCGCGCCGAGCCGGCGGTACCCGGTGGTGCCGTCGAGTTCGGCGAGGGCGGCGTCGATCCGCCCGATCGAAGACCATGACCGGCCAGTGAGGAGCCCTGAGATGTCGGTGTTGATCAGGTGGAGCGCCTGAGTAACGTCGCGGCCGCCGAACTTGGAACCGCCGTCGCGGAGCTCGACGGCTTCGTGGGCGCCGGTGGATGCGCCCGCGGGGGCGTCCCCGGTGACGGTGCGGCCGTCGTCGAGCTCGAGGGAGACGCGGACGGTCGGGTAGCCGCGGGAGTCGAGGATGCGGGCGCCTTGGACGGCGTCGATGGTGACGGGGTGGTCGTGGTGGGTGACGTACTCGCCCTGATGTGCTCCGTGGTGGTGGATGCCGCTGATGTAGTCGTTCATGGTGACGCTCCTTCGGTTCGGTTCGGGTCATGCGTCGAGCTGGTCTGTGGTTGGAAGGGGAAGCCGCGGGGAGGCGGAGGGACGACCTGCTGGCGATCACTCAGCGCCAGTGCCTCCCCGCGGCAGTCTGTGGACCCGTGGGTCACGGGTGTCGGGTGTGGGCTTCCTGTGCGGTGCGGATGACGGCTTCGGCAGCAGCACGGTCGGCCCACCCGTTGGTGGTGACGTGCTTACCGTGCTCGATCTCCTTGTAGTGGGCGAAGAAGTGCTCGATCTCCGCCAGCGTGTGTTCCGGCACATCGGTGATGTCCCGCAGCTGCGCGAAGCGGTCGTCGCCAGCGGGAACGGTGAGGATCTTGTCGTCGCCGCCGTTCTCGTCGACCATGCGCAGCATCCCGACCGGCCGGACCGTGATGACGACGCCGGGGAACGTGGGACGGGGCAGGAGCACCAGGGCGTCGAGGGGGTCGCCGTCATCGCCGAGGGTGTTGTCGATGGAGCCGTAATCCTGGGGGAACACCATGCTGGTGAACACCGCCCGGTCGAGCCGGATCCGGCCGGTGGTGTGGTCGACCTCGTACTTGTTGCCGCTGCCGCGGGGAATCTCGATCGTGACGTCGAACAGCATCAGCGCCTCCGGTTCTGGAGCGGGTGTGTGGTCAGTGGGCGGGGTGGTCACAGGGTGCCGCCGAGGAGAATGCCGGCGGTCGCGGCGGCGACGGAGACGACGAGCATCCCGAGAACGTTGATCGCGGCGGCGGTGATCCGGCCGCTGCGGGCGAGGCGGACGGTTTCGAAGCTGGCGGTGCTGAACGTGGTGTAGCCGCCCATCACCCCGGTGCCGAGGACCGCGACCGGCACCGCACCGAGGTGGGTGGCGGCACCGACGATGATCCCCAGCAGCAGCGACCCGGTTACGTTGATCGTCAACGTGCCGACGGGGAGCCGGAACTCCCGGCCGGTGTTGATCACCCCGTCGAGGAGGAACCGGCCGGCAGCGCCGGCACCGCCGGCGACGGCGACGGCGAGGATGAGCGCGGCGTTCATGCGTCCTCCGTTCGGGGTCGGAACCAGCCGGCGACGACGAGACCGCAGGCGGTCGCGATCGCGCCGGACAGGACGGTCAGGAGCGCGTACCCGGTGCCGGCGAGTCCGTGCCCGTCGAGGAACAGGGCGGCGGTGGACTCGGCGAGGGTGCTGTAGGTGGTGAACCCGCCGAGGACCCCGGTCCCGAGGAGCAGCCGCAGCACCCTCCGGCGGCCGGCATCGGGCCCGCGGTGCGCGAGCGCTTCCAACAGCACACCGAGGGCCAACGCGCCGGTGATGTTGATCCAGAAGATCGACCAACTCACCCCGCCATCGGCAGGAAGCACGATGCTGATGACGTCACGGAGGGCAGTACCAGCGGCCCCACCGACTGCGACGAGGCCGACGTACCGCCACCGCAGATGCACCGGCCGCATGGTCGCTGCGGGGTCGGAGACGTCGACGTCCGGGTCGGAGGGGAGCTGGTCGTCGGGCATCGGGGTGTCCGTTCGGGTGGTCATGTTCCGCCTTCTGCCGCGACCAACGCCGCGGCGTGCTGTGCTGCTGTCGGATCCAGGAACGCCCCACCCCGCGGGACGAGAGCACCCGTCGGGGCGAGGTGGCACTGCACGGGTTGCCCGGTCGGCAGGTTCAGCTGCTCGAGCTCCGGGTCGGT
>Ga0153980_1000499_pt1 | contig 17912 bp, 20 predicted proteins | sample TSGA064MetaG_FD_104722 | JGI IMG/M metagenome (GOLD analysis project Ga0153980, IMG submission 104722) | Attine ant fungus gardens microbial communities from Georgia, USA - TSGA064 MetaG | ecosystem: Host-associated > Fungi > Mycelium > Unclassified | place: USA: Georgia, Magnolia Springs State... | reverse complement strand
ATATGCATTATAAACACTGCCTTCCATTCATCGCCCTCTTTGATCCTGACGTTATTGTATCCCCACCTCAGGTCCAGCTTTATGAACACCTTTCTCTTTCCTACTCTGTCAAGTATGTCTGCAATGAGGGGTAAGGGGTACCCATTCTTTACTGTCCACTGATTTATGTGTCAATAATCTTGTACTATCCTCCATGTGCCATCCTTTTTTGCCACAAAGTGTACTGGTGACATTTGGGATGACTTGGAAGGACGGATGTACTCTTTCCTCAATTGATCCTCCATGAATGCTTGCATCTCTCCCCTTTCTTCTCTCAACAATGAATACACCTTTCTCTTTTTCAGTGTGAACCCCTCCTTTAATTCTATAGCATAGTCCCACATTTTTTGTACTGGCATCCCCTCTGACTCCCTTTTACCAAATACCTTCTTCTATTTCCAAAACCTTTTGGGTACTAATCTTTTCAACGTTTCTTTGTCCTCATCTTTTTCCACTTTCTTTACCTTCTTTTTTTCTTCTTCCTGCTTTCTCTTTCCACATATAGGTGGGCAATGTGTCATTTTTACCTCCCCCTTTTCCCAATCTATTTCCAGGTTATGGGCTGCTAGCCATGGCATTCCTAGTATCACCTCCATCTTTTCCAAGTTGCATATGTCCATTCTTGCCCTCTCCACATGTCCTTTGAAAAACATATTGCATTCAACCTGATGTATTATGGCCCCCCCTGCATTAACCGTTCCATTCATATTTCTGACTAACAGGGGTTTTTTTAATTTTTCCATTTTAAACCCCTTTTCTTTAGCAAAGGTTGTATCCATGAATAGCTCTGTTGCCCTGCTATCTAGTAATGCCTTAACTGCTACTCCTTCGTTGTTTTCTAACTTCTCTAGTCCCATCTTCATCCAGACTTCTCTTAGCGGCCATAGTGTATGCTGCACATCTCTTACTCTCTCAGTTGTATTAGTGAAGTTTGATTTATTGCCTAGCTTTTCTGGGCACAATACACTGTATAGATTATTGGAGGCCAGTCGAGAGCTTACTATCCTCCATTTTCTTTTGCCGACTCCTGCAATGTTTCTACTACCCTTCCTTTATGTCTTTCCCAACAATTTTTGGCCATACGGCCCCACTTTCTACATACATAGCAAGTCCTATCCCCTCTCTTTCCTCTATCTATATCCATTGCATTTGGGTCTCTTCTTGGACCCATTTGAGCTCCTTCTCTATTAAATATATTTCCTCCTCCTCCTCCCCTGTATCCTCCCCCTGTTCTCTATGTTATTTGTCCCTCCCTTCCCCCATATGATCCTTCCCCTCTTGGCTACACATTTCCTCCTGGGCATGCCGCATTCCTCCCCAATACTCTCTTCTCTGCCCTGCTCTGTCTCTGGTTTCTGTCTAGTCTTACTGCCCTTTCTTGCTACTCTCCAATGGTAGTGGGTGGTTCCTCTGCTTTAGCCAACTTCCTCCTAATGGTCCTATTTAGTCCTCTCTTGAATTCTTCGATAAGAGGCCTTCCCTCATAGCCACTCCCCCTGGTGACCTTTTTAAATTCTTGCATATATTCATTGCAGGTTCTTTCTCCTTGTTCAATTGTCCTTAGCTGCTCTATTTTCCTTTCTTCCTCCAATGTCTCCCCAAAGTCATTTCTTATTTTTGTAAACAATTGCTTTGCTAATTCCACCTCTGACTCTCCCTTAGTTAGCTCATCTAATAAGTTATCCTTCCATGCCTCTACTATTCCTCCCTGCACATATGACAATACCCAGGCCATTTAGGTTGCTGCTGCTTCTTCTGTCATCTTCATCCTAATATATAGGCAAGCTGCATTAATGAACGTGCTTACCTCTTCTATCTTTTCACTAAAAGCTTGAGGTCTTGTGACCTCCACTTTGCTTCCCTGTTGCTGAAGGAGCATGGTGTTGACCTGCTGCTGCAGGATTGCAATTATGGCGAGGAGTTGCTCCTCTCTAGTTTGGGGGGGGCGGGTACTGAAGGGTATTCCCCCTGTTGCTGTTGTTGTTGGCAAGACATTGGTGATGGCAATGGCAATAGCAATGGTGATGGTGATGTTTCCTTGTAGGAGAATGAGTGGTCTTCTTTGTCTATACTTATAACTGACTACTGACTAAGAAGGGTGAAACAATACTATTCCTAAGAAGGGAATCTCTAAGCTAGATGGGCCTTTAAGAGGTTCTCGTTGTTCCTCTGTATAGACCAATCACAATGGATTGGTAGCATAGAGCTGATAGTGAAGAACTAATTACGAGCCCACTCAATATAGAGATCAGGTCTCGGGCAGGGATATGAGCTTTGTCCAGACCATCTATCCACTGTCCCTAACTAATAATAAAGTCCCCTTTATAGCTAGGGCCCACTATCCAAGATGCTTGAGAGCACTGTGCTCTCTAGCGAGGAAGAGTATAGAATAAGTGTGGTAGGGGGAAATCACTTATGGAGCTGGTATGAAGCCAACTGCTCCTTTAAGTGATTTTGAGCAGGGTTCAAGGTGAACAGTGCTTGGATATGGTATCGAGTTCTTGTGTTATTGATAGGCAGTGAATGCTCTTAGTGATCACCCTAGGTGGATGTTCAAGAAGAACTTGATGGAGTTCTTTGTTGGATTGGTCTACTACTTATACTACTACTACAGTGGCTGTACCCTAGAGTCCTGCAATCACATGTCCTTTCCAGAATGTTCTATGATCACCTGACCTCTGTCACATGATTTGACTTGCTGAGTCCCTACACTATTTATATTCTTATTCTGTTATATACTTTGAGGTTTTGGATTAAGTATTCAAATGCATGGGAAACCTTTTCCTGTTTGGGGCTCTCATAACAATTACCTGGAATGTAGCTAGTGAATTTGTTATTCCAAAGAACATAACTGTTAGCTTGAAGAACCCTATATAGGTTGTAAATGCCCTCTTCCACTCATCTTCTTTCTTAACCCTCATATTGTTGAACTCCCACCAAAGATCTATTTTAGTAAATACTTGCTTGCTCTCTATATTGTCTATTAAGTCTGTAATTAATGAAAGTGGGTAGTTATTCTTCACCATCTGGTCATTTAGATTATGGTAGTCTATTACTATACTCTTTCCTCTATTTTTCTTGCCTACAAAGAAAACTGGTGATATCTAGAGGGACTCTGATGGTCTGATATACCTCTTTCTTAACTTATTTTCTATGAAATTCTGAACTTCTTCCCTTTCATTTTTAAACAAAGGGTAGATTCTTCCTTTTCTAGATTTGAACATTTTCTTGAGATCTATAGTATAATCCTAGATTTTTCTCATTGGTATTCTTTCTGATTTTACCTTCCCAAATACTTTTTCCACTTTAAAAATTTCTGCAGCACTATTTCCTCAATCTTTCTGTAGTCCGCTTTAACTTCTTTTTCTCTTTTCCAATCTTCTTTATTGTTTACTATCTATTTCACAATCTTTTCCTTTTCTAGAGTCATCATTCTCTTTTCTTTCTTCAACTTTATATTCCTCCCACATAGTGGTAGGTACCTTGTTATTTTTACTTCTTCTGTCTCCCAGTTTATCTCTAGATTATGTGCTTGTAGCTACAGCATCCCTAGTATAATATCTATCTTCCCCAAATTGCACACATCTATTCTCATTCTCTTTATGTGATTCTTATAGTATATGTTCACCTCTACTTGATAGGTAATAGCTTTTGCACTGTTGTTTGTTCTATCCACATTCCTAACTGTCACTGGTCTTTTTAGCTTTTGCAGCTTAAACCCATGTTTTGCTGCTATCTTCCTATCCATAAACATTTCTGTTACACTACTATCCAAGAGTGCCTTGACTGTTACACCTTCATGTGTATCTATCTTCTCTACACCAATATTTAACCATACTTCTCTCAACATCTTAAATGTCCTCCTCATATCTCTTCTTGTACCTCCCTCTCTTATTGTACCTTTTAGAGCTCCTGTCTGTATACCATCTTGCTATACTTCTCCCTGTATAGGGTATACTGCTGCTTTCCAATTCCACCATGGCTGTTTTCTCCTAGTTCCACATTCTAGACATAAAATTTTCTTTCTATCTTCCTCTGATATTCCTTCTACTATATCTTTTCTTTTGTACCACCTATACTTTACACTTACTGCTTCTCTCTCTCTTGCTGTATTTTCTCTCCATCTCTATGCTCTAAGATAGCTACTATGCCATACATTTCTCAAATGCTCTCCTAAGATAAATTCTTGCTCCTAGTTCTCTTGCATTTTAGTATCTTTATAGTTGCATCCTCTATACTCCACAAACATTACAACTTCTCACTTGGTTGTCCACCCTCTCTGTTCCAATGCTGTGCTTCTCAGGAGCATACTCCATATGCCACTGTACTTTTGCATCTTCTTCCATAAAGAGTATACCGGTCTCTTCTCTTGCTGTACCTTTTGTAGACTAACTGTATATGCCACCTTCTCACTCCTTCTCTTCTCTTTCTCTACCTCAATATTAGAACACTTCTACTTGTAGTATTCTATTCCCCAATACCTGAAGCACTGTACTTCTCTCTCTTCTATCTTCTGTCTCCTTACTTCTTCTTTTACTCTGTATTGTATTACCCTACTTGCTATCACCTCAAATTTATTCTGGGGAATTGGTTTCCCCTTTATCTCCCCTTTTTTATTCCTGCAGTTATGGACTAGGTGCTCAAACCTTTTACACTTCCAACATACCCTTTCTTTTCTTCCTTCTATCTCTACCCTTAGTTTGGTAAGAGTATGCTGTTGGTTGAGCATCCTGCTCATAAGAGAGTTATATTGCTCTAGAGATATGATGCTATATCTCTAGAGAAGTCAAATAAGAAATGATTTTACTACTGTTATGTTTACTGGGGCATCAGATCTTTACCCAACTAGACACCTACTGCCTTACTTACTACTACTCTAATACTATAGTTATACTATCACCCCAAGGAGAGGATCTCTAATCTAAATACTTTTCTAAGGATATGGCATTAATTCTCTGCATGTACAGTCTATAATGGAACTTCAGCACAAGGTTTATAAAGTAAAAGAATACAAGTAACTAAAGGCAATACTATTCAATTGTGAGGTCAGGTCTCAGACACAATATCTGAGCTTGGTACTGTACTTCCACTGATAGTCTCTAACTGACTATCAAGTCCCCTTAAGCCTAGGGCCCAACTATATTGTAGTAGTCCTGAGTTATGTCACTTAGGTACTGAGGAAGATAAGAGAGTAAGAGATGGCAGGGCTCTATGATGAGCAGTGCCAATGGAAGAATTGAGTTCTGGTATAAGAACTTAGATTATGATGCCTTAGAACTACTCCTAGTCTAAGTTGACAAGGAAAACTCAATAGAGTTCCCATTCAATTGCTATACACTACTTATACACATTCTATATTTACTTTTATTTATAAAGTTCTATATATCTTTTTTGAGTCATTTTCTTTTGCATATTTGTTGATTTTCTAATTAAATGAAAAAAAAGAAAAGAAATATAAATAATAACTTAGCTGTTTGGCTGTGTCATGACAATCCTCTTATACCTGAACCTATGTTTGCCAAGGATGATTTTGATATCTTGCTAGAGCACCACTACTGGGACTATATAATAGAGCTCATTCTAGGTTCTAAGCCTAAGTCTATGAAGATCTACCCTTTCTCCTCCATTGAACAGAAGGAGCTAGATACCTTTTTATAGAAAAACTTGCATACTAGACAGATACGCCCATCTAAGTCATCTATAGCCACTCTAGTGTTCTTCATTAAGAAGAAAGACAGTTCTCTCTGGTTAGTGCAAGACTACTAGACTCTTAACTCTATAATGGTAAAGAACAAGTACTTCTTGTCCCTCATCTCCAAACTCATATTGTAACTCTACAGAGCCAAATACATTACTAAGCTGGATGTCTGCTGGGGCTTTAACAATATATATATCAAGTCTAGAGATGAGTAGAAAGCTATCTTCTATACCAGCCATGGCCTGTTTGAACCCCTAGTGATATTCTTTGGAATAACTAATAGTCTGGCCACCTTCCAGACAATGATGAACAACATCTTTAGAGACCTCATTGCCAAAGAAATAGTGGTAGTATACTTGGACAATATCCTCATCTTTACTAGAACTGTTGAATAGCATGCCAAAGCTATCTGGAGAGTGCTAGAAATTCTAGCAGAACACAAGCTCTGCCTCTACCCAGAGAAGTATAAGTTCTAAAAGGATTACATCAAGTATCTAGGCCTGGTGGTATTAGAAAACAAGGTCTCAATGGATTCTGTCAAAGTCACTGGAGTCCAAGAATAGCCTACCCCAGTATATTGGTCTCTCTATCTAGCAAGGCTTAACTTTATCCTCTGTAACCAACCTGGACAATCCATAGGGAAACCAGATACCTTATCTCAGAAACCAGACTACAGCAATAGCAGATCCTCTAACAATAAAAATGTGGTATTACTCTATCTAGAGTTCCTGGCCATTTATACCCTAGAAGAAGTAAAACTAACAGAAGTAAAACAGAGTATTCTATCCAAAGTCCACAAGGGTAACCACTCTAGAGACCTGGAAGAACCAGTCACTAAGGCTACCTAAGAACTCCAATATTTTACCTCGAAGACAGTTCATTTGTTAGAATAGTCGAACATAGATGGTTTGCTTTACTTCTGAGAAAAAGTTTACATCTCCTAGACCCCCAACTTATACAGGAAGATAGTCTCTTTGTACTATAACACTAAGGTTGCAGGACACTCCAGTAGATGGAAGATACTAGAGCTAGTATTCCAGAACTATTGGTGGTCCCAGATGTCTAGGTATATAGGGTAGTACATGAGTACCTATGATCTTTGTCTCTGCATAAAGCTCTTTAGAAAGCCTCCAGCCAGAGAGCTCCACTCCATCCCAGTACCAGATACCTGATGAAATACCCTTAGTATTGACTTTGTGATAGAGCTTCCCAAGTTCTCTAAATATAATGCCATCATGACAGTGGTGGACTCTATATCAAAGAGAGCCCACTTCATTCCAATATACATAATGGTGATTATGGAAGGAATAGCAAGGTTGTTCCTGTACCAGATATGAAAACTCCATAGACTGCCCAGATATATAATCTTAGACTGCAGACCTCAATTTATAGCTCTATTTACAAGAGAACTCTATTGACTACTGGAAATTCAATTAGTCTCCTCTATGGCCTAGCATATGCAAACTGACAGACAAATAGAGTATGTCAATCAGGAGCTTGACTAATATCTATGCCTATTTGTCAATGAGCAATAGGATAACTGGCACAACTTGCTACTGATGGCAGAATTCCAGCACAATAACTATGTGTATACCTCCATCCAGCAAACTCCATTTCTACTTGACACTGGATGGACCTCCTATATGGGCTTTGAACCTAGGTAATGTCCCTCTAGACTAGAAATAGTAAACAAGTTCACAGAGCAAATAAAGGTAGCAGTTGAAAAGGCCAAGACCACAATTTAAAAAGTATAGGAAGACATGACATAGTACTACAACCAAAGAAGGTCTCTAGCTCCAGTGTTTTGTTCTGGGAATTGGGTATTCCTGAATGCTACTAACATTAAGACTATATACCCATTTCCAAAGCTATTGCATTGTTGCCTTGGACCTTTTATAGTAGAACAACAAGTGGGACCTCTTGTCTATCACCTCAAGCTACTACATATGATAAAAAAACTCTATTCCATGTTTAATGTAATAAAGCTATTTGCTACCCTAGATAATTTAATTCCTGGAAAGAAGCCTAGACCTCTGCTACTGCCTGTTGTTATTGACAGAAAAGAGAAGTAGGAGGTAAAAGAGACCTTAGATAGCTATTGGCATAGAAGAAAATTCCAGTTCCTGGTAAAGTGAAAAGGATTCAGAAGAGAGCACAATTACTGGAAAGTAGTCTTTGATATCTCAGCACTAGACCTTATAGTGGAATTCTATTGCAAACACCCCATGGTTCCTAAATATATCTAATAAGTAGACTTTGATGTAATTTTTCTTTCCAGAACTATTGCTTTGAGATATAGTAATCTTGAGAGGGGGATGAGTGTAAGGGGACCCTACCAACACCATCCCTGAGATACTAGACTCACAGCCTAGAGTGACCTTGTGCTTAATTAAATATTACCATGTAATATTTAACCCTCTTTAGCTTGACTCAAAGACTCCTGACACTAACTAACAGGACTATAGGATCAGGGATATCTCAGCAGTAGAAGTATATATAGTATAGAAGTATACCCCAGGAGCCTTATCCTAATCTCTAAGGATTCTTTGTAAGGGTGACCAGAATAGAGTAGACTCCAGGAGAGTCCTTAGTAATATTACACTCCTAAGTTATGTTATAACTCATCTCCAGAAGAATCCTTAGAGTTTAGAATAAGGCTCCTGGAGATGTACTCTATACTATATATACTACTACAGCCTGTCTGTCCCTGATCCTACAGTTCTATCAGTCAGGATCAGAAGTTGCCAAGTCAAGCTAGAGATAATTAAGTGGTGCAGGGCTGCTCTGGAAGGTTGGTCTAGTATTTTAGAGATAGCATTGGTAGGGTTCCCTTATACTAAGCTGTTTAGTAAAGTAAAATAATCTTATACTCTATTTAAATGATTTTGATTACTTCAGTTAAGTAGAGAGTTAACTTAACAATCCTAGTAAAAGCAAAGTTTATAACAATTACTTTGGTAACTGTAAGGATACTATACCAAAGTCCACTTCTGATATACTAGTAGTAGTGTACTGGAGTGACCCTATAACTAATTAAATTCCAATTACCTCATATTTAATTAGTTTTCCACTTCTGCATTCCTGTCCCTGATGGCTGAGACATTTTGTAGTCAAGGAGACTTGTATATATAGTGTAGATTACTCTCTAGGAGTCTTATTCTATTCTCTGAGGTTTCTCCTGGAGGTAAGTTATAATGTATTCCAGAGTTTGTTTATATACTGAGGTTTCTCCTAGAGTCACTCTGCTCCAGTCATCCTTATAACTTCTAAGAACCCTACTTCTCATACTTTCTATGTACATTTCTCTGGTTTTACATAAAGACCATTCTCCTCTGTGTGTCTTAGTACTTTCTCTACTATTTTATCATGACCTTTTTCTGTTTCTGTTGCTACCAACATATTATCAATGAAAGATGCTACATTGTCTTTATTGATTAAGTCCCTTAACAGATCATTTATCATTGCTTGAAAAGTGGCTGGTGAATTTGTTAAACTAAAGAACATTACTGTTGGTTCAAATAATCCCATTGGATTTGTAAAAGTTGCTTTTCACTCATCTCCTTCTTTGATCTGTACATTGTTATATCTCCATCTTAGGTCCATTTTTGTAAAAACCTTCCTAGTCCTTATGTTGTCTATGAGATTGAATATAAGTGGTAGTGGATAATTATTCTTGATTGTTCCACTATTCATATATTTATAATCTTGTACTATTCTGTCATGACTTGGCAAAATAGCTAAGTTATTATTTATATTTATTTTATTTTCTTATCTGGACTTACTATATAAGGAAGAAGTGCAAAAAAAGTATCATATGACAAATATTACACATCACAAGTTACATGTTAGGATATCATAGTGTCATATCACATGATGGAGTCACATAATGAGTGTGGGAGAGTAATGCATAGACCATGTAGTAGTTGTATAAGTAGTATATAGAATCCAATAGGAACTCCATTGAGTTCTTCTTGTCAACTTGGACTTGGAGTGTGATTAAGTTGTCTTAGGCTAAGTCACTACATATTTCTTTTTTTCTATCTTTCTTTAGTACAAAGAACACTGGAGATGTTTAAGACAATTTTAAGAGTTATATGTACCTTTTCCTCAACTGATCTTCTACAAATACCTAGACTTTCTCTTTTTCAATTCTGGATAATAGATATATTTTTCCTTTCTTTGGAACAAAATCTATTTTGAGATCTATGGCATGATCCCAAGGTTTTCTTATAGACATCCTCTCTGACTCTGTTTTTCCAAACACCTTCAACTATTTATGGAACCTTTTAGGTACCATCTCTTCTACTCTCTTTTCTTTCTTAACTTCCTCTTTTCTTTCTTTCTTTTCTTTCATTATCTATCTTAAATCTATTTCATCATCCACATTTATCTTTCTTGTTTTTCTAGTTTTTATAATTTTCTTTTCAGGTATTTTTCTACACAGTAGTAGACATTTCATCATCTTTACTTCTCCTGTTTTCCAATTGATTTCTGGGTTATGTACTATCAACCAAGGTATATCCAGAATTATATCAGTCTTCTCCAAATTACATACATCCATCCAGACTCATTCCACATATTTTTTAAAGTAAATGTTCGCTTCTACTTCATGAATTACTAGTCCTATACTGTTGTCTGTTCCATCTACATTTCTAATTTTTATTGGTCTAGATAGTTTTTCCAGTCTAAAACCTTGTTTATCTGCCAACTGCTTGCTTATAAACATCTCTGTTATACCACTATCTAATAGTGCTTTCATAAACACCCCTTTATGGGTATCTATCTTTTCAAGTCCAATGTTCATCCAGACTTTTCTCAGAGGTCAAAACATTCACCTCAAATCTCTTTCCTCTTTAGTGTTTTCTGAAACATTGTTCATGTTATTCAGACTACTAAGTATACTGTATTTATTTTGGAAGGTTAGCCAAGGGACTACTAACTTCTATTTTCTTTTAATGCTTTCTGTATTTTTTCTTCTTCTATTCTCCTAACATTTTCTCCTTTATACCAATATTGTTTGGCTATGTGACCTGGTTTGTTACAATTATAATATTTAATTGGGTTTCTAGCCCCTTCATCCACATCCATTGCATTGGGGTCTTTATCTCTTGTTCTTTGATTCCAAAAGAACCCTTGTCTTTTTGGAGGTAATTTACTTTTTTTTAGTAGTAGATGATTCCTCACCACTTTTCATTTTCCAAACATCTTCTCTTCTACTTTACTCTGCCTTCAATTGCAATCTAATTTGATTGCTCTTTCTTGCCACTCCCCAATCATTTTGGATAGGCTCTTTGCTTCTGCTAATCTTCTTCTGACTACTCTATTCAATCCTCTTTTGAATTTCTCTTTTGAATTTCTCTTTTGAATTCCTCTATAAGGGATGTTCCTCATATTTACTTCCCCTAGCTACTTTCTTGAATTCTTGGACATATTCATCATATGTTCTGTTGTTTTGTTCCAGTAATTGTAACTGGTCTACTTTTATCAATTGTTCATTGATTTCTCCAAACTCCCTCTTTATCTTCTCATACAAGTCCTCTGCTGTTGAGAACTCTTGTGTCTCCTGTTCCAATTCTTCTAGTAGATTATCTTTCCATATTTCTGCTACTCCTCTATATACATATATCAATACCCATCCTACTTTATCCATATCTGATACTGCATCTATCTTTATCCTAATATATAGTTGACATACATCGATAAAAGGAGTAACCTTTTCTCTTTTGCTACCAAACATTGATGGTTTTGCTACATCAGCCTTCTACATTTGTCTGTCTATTATTATTACTGTAATTTGTTGTTGTAAGGCTATGACAGCTATGGCTTGTTGAGCTAAGAGCTACATCAGCTGCTTTTGGGTACTTATTATAGATGTTAGTAGTAGTTGAAATATTGTATTGTTATCAAATTTTTCTTTGTCTTCTTTAGTTTTGGTTTCTTCTATTTCTTTATTACTTTTGTGATAGCAGTAATTGTCTTCCTTGTCTTGTTTAATTTTGTAAGTTTATCTAGGCACATGGTTCCCCAGACTAAATCTCTACTACCTTATTGACTACTGTTCTAATACTAGGGTTACACTATCACCTTATGGAAAGGATCCCTACTCTAAGTATTCTCTTAAGGAACAATGCTATTTCTTTACATGTACAGATTACAATGGACCTTCAGCACAAGATTGATATAGAGAAAGGTGTACAAGTAGACTACAACCAGCACCACTATTATAACTTGGCAAAATAACTAAGTCATTATTTTATTTTTCTTTTCTTTTCTTTTCCTATTTGAACTTACTACACAAGAAGGAGTATGAGAAAGTATCACATGACATGTCATGGATAATATGTCACAAAGTCAGGTAATATTATATGATAAGCATGGAAAAAGCAGTACATAGACCATAAAGTAAATGTATAAGTAGTATATAAAATTGAATAAAAACTCCATTGAGTTCTTCTTGTCAACTTGGACCAGGAGTGTGGTTAAGTCATCTCAGGCTAAGTCGCTATAATCACCCAATTGCAAGGTCAGGTTTTGGATATGATATCCAGATTTGGTACCATACTACCACCAGCAGTTTCTAACTGACTACCAAGTCCTCTTTTGTAGTAACTTAGCCTGAGACAACTTAATCACACTCCTAGTCCAAGTTGACAAGGAGAACTCAATGGAGTTCTCATTGATTATTGTATACTACTTATACACCTCCTGTGTTTACTTCTATTTAAAAACTCCTGCACATCTCCTTTTGGTTGTTCCATCTCATACATCCCCAATTTCCTAATTAAAAGAAAAGAAAAGAAAAAGAAAATAAATAATGACTTAGCCATTTTTGGCTGTGTCATGATACCTTTAGCCTAGGGCCTATATCACAAATGGCCACTTACTAATTTGTGATTGAGTGATTGGATAATCAAAGGGCTCAAGAAAGTGAAATTAGACAAGCAGCAAAAGATATTGTTAAGTCTGAGGTTTATTCTCAGACATACAGTTCTTAAATATATAATTGTAGTGGTCTGTACACCAGAACAGCCTACCACATAATCACTACCTATTGTTCTACATATAGGAGTGCTATTGTTCTTGAAATAGAGATAACCTAACCATCTTAGGGCAGTCCTTTGTTCTATTCAAGGATAGATGATAATCTATAGATAGAGATCAATGTCATGTACAAACATTGAGGACCTTGTATTTCCATAGGATCTTATTGCCTTATATTCTATTTATGGCCAAAAGAAGTGCATTGAAAAGAGCTTTATGATGGTCATTGAAGCAAACAATTATGTTAAGCAGTTTGTAAGATATTGGCAATTTAGTGTCTGGTGACTTGGTGATCACTGACTGATCTGCTGATAACTTGGTAAATACTAATCACTTTGAGATGTTTTTGGCACCTTTTGAAAGGTCTTCTTAAGGGCTTTTGGTAGCCATTTAGATCATCGAAATCAGTCAAGTATTCCCAGAGTTATGGTCTAAATGAAGTTTGTGACAGAGATATCAGCAATTTAGTATCTGGTAACTTGGTGATTGCTGACTGATTTGCTAATAACTCAGTGAATACTAATTGCCTTGAGATGCTTTTGGTACCATTTGAAAGGTCTTCTTAAGAGCTTTTAGTGTCTATTTAGATTGTAAAATTGGTCAAGTATTCCTAAAGTTATGGTCTAAATGAAGTTTGTGACACATTAACAAAGACTTTGTTCACTCCAAGGGAATCAACACCTGGAGTATCTTACATCTATACTGGTGTTCAACATGGATGGCTCCCCTAATAAAGCAGGGCAGATCTTGGAGGTTGTAGACTTGGTCCTCTAGTATAATATCTACTTGGAATGAATGTTATTTGCAGTGTTGTTATGAGTTGCCTTGACTATGACAAGAAGCTATAAATAGAACAAACATGGACTGGAGTTGAACTGGTAGCTGATATACAGCTTGTAGTTTAAATAAGGACAAATAGTATACTTGTATATATAATAGACTGCAATTGAGCAAGAACTCTATTAAATTCTCTTTTAACCCTAAAGCACTATCTTGAGTTAACCCCTAACTTAAGATTCTTGAGTCAGTCACTGACAGAAGAACTCAATTCTATACTCCAGGCACTATTTGCTTTAAACCCTGCCTAAGCTTTATTCTTTTATTGGTGATTAGCTCAATCACTGGTCTTTTTGGATAGTGGGCCCTAGCTGTAAAGAGGACTTGGTAGTCAGTTAGGAACTGCCAGTAGAGACTCAGTACTAAACCCAGATATTGTGTTCAAGACCTAACATAGCAATTGGATGGTATTGTTAAGTAGATTACCTGTATCTTTTTCTGATCAGTAGAAACCTTGTACTGGGAGTACATTGTCATCCATATATACAGAGGAATAGCATCAACCTCTTAGGAAGGTGCTGTTAGAGTAGAGATCCTCTCTTTGAGGTGATTGTTTATTATTTGATTAGAGCAGTAGTTAGTATGGTAGTAGGTGTTTAGTTGGGTGAAGATCTTGCACCCCAACAGACATAGTAGTAACTAGTGAGATCAAGACCTTATTCAACCTTGAGGGACATAACATCATATCTCTTAAACAATACAACTCTTTAATGAATAGTATACTCAACCAGCAGCAGGCTCTTACCAAATTAAAAATAAAACTGGAAGGAAAAGAGAGAAGAGAATGTTTCAAGTATAGGAAGCTCAGATACCTAGCCTATAACTTGTTATGAGAGCCCCAAAAATGGAAATAGTTTCCTATGCAGTTAAACACTCGATCTAAAAGCTCAAATCATACAATGGGGTCAAGATATAAACAGCATGGAAACTTAGGTAATCAGATCACATGACAAGGTCAGGTGATCATAGAACATTCTGGAAGAATATGTGATTGTGAGCTGATAGTAGTACAGCTACTGTAAAGTAGTATAAGTAGTAGTCCAATCTAATAAAGAACCCTATTGAGTTCTTCTTGAACATCCACCTAGGGTGATCACTAAAGACATTCACTGTCTATTGGTAACATAACTGCAGAAATAGAGTTGAAGAAGAAAAGAGGAAACCAATCCCCAAAAACAAGTTTGAAGTGTTGACAAGTCAAGTGATAAGATGTGGAATAAGAAAAGAAGTCAAGGTGCAAAGGCAGAAAAGAGAAAAGGAAGAAGTAAAGTGTTTTAGATATTGGGAAATAGGGTACTATAAATGAGAGTATCCAAACATTGTAGCAAAGAAAGAGAAAAGAAGAAGAAAAGAAGAAGTATATGTAGCTAGGCCACAAAAGGCATAGTAAGAGAGGAGGCCAGTATGTCCTATATGGAAAAAAGTACAGGAATATTGTGAGGAGGGGAGCATACCTCTAGAAGGTATACTTCTGCTTGAGAGAGGATAGTTGATAGAAGAGGTAGTAGCAATATATGTAGACTATGGGGGGTGTAAAGACAAGGGGGTCCAAACCCATAAAAACCAAGAACAAGGATTCCTTCTCAAGAGGCAAGTGAGAAATATATGGTGTGACCTATGCTAGAAAGCATAAAACTGGAGAGAGGAAGAAGCAAAGAGAGAAGAGATGACAAGAGTACAGTGTATAAAGTGTGAAAGAAAAGACATAATAGGAAAAAAAGTGTTTGAATAAGAAAGGAGGAAGATTCTGTGCCTAGAATGTAGGATAGGAAAGAAAAAACCATAGTGGAACTGGGAAGTGGTGGTATGCCCCATAGAGGGAAAAGCGCAGTAGGGCAGCATGTAGACAGAGATTCCAAAAAGTACAGCAATAGAGGAAGCTAGCCAAAGGGATATCAGAAGAATATTCAAAATGTTGAGAGAAGTGTAGTTGAATATTGGAGTTAAAAAAGTAGATATATATAAAGGTATAACAGTCAAAGCACTCTTAGATAGTGGTGTAGTGGAAATGTTTATAGATAAAAAGATGATAGCAAAGCATAGATTTAAGCTGTAGAAGCTAGAGAGACCAGTGACAGTGAGAAATATAGATAGCACAAATAATAGTGGAGAGGCCATAACATATCAGGTAAAAGTAAATGTATATTACAAAAATCATATAAAAAGAATGAGAATGGATATATACAATCTGGGATGAACAGATGTCATATTGGGTATGCCATGGTTATAGGCACATAACCCAGAGATAAATTGGGAGACTAGAAAGGTCAGAATAACAAGATGTCCATCAATTTGTAGAAAAAGTTTAGCAGTAAAAGAAGATATAGAAAAAAGGAAAAAGATAGGAAAAAGAGTTAGAATAGTAAAAAAGACAGATAGAGATAAGTGGAAAATATTAATAGAAGAAAAGTTCAATAATAAAGTTAAATTAGACAAAGAAAAAGTGAGAAAGATAGTGCTATAGAGATTTCACAAGTGGCTTAAAGTGTTTGAAAAGGCAGAGTCAAAAAGAATACCAGTAAGAAAGCCTTGGAACTATACAATAAATCTGAGAGAAGACTTTGTACTAAGGAAAAGGAGGACATATTTGATATCAAGAGAAGAAAAGGAGAAAGTAAGAGAATTTATGGAGGAACAGTTGAGGAAAGGATATATTAGGCCATTGAAGTTACCTCAGACTTTACCAATATTCTTTGTTGAAAAAAAGAATAAAAAGAAAAGGATAATATAAGATTATAAATACCTAAATAAAGGAATAGTTAAGGATAACTACCTTCTACCTTTGATTTCAGACTTGATTGATACCATGGAGATAAAAAAGGTGTTTACAAAGATAAACTTGTGCTGGGGGTACAACAATATACAAATAAAAGAAGAAGATGAATAGAAGACTGAATTTACAATACATCTTGGAGTATATGAACCTACTATAATATTTTTTGGTCTCACAAATTCACTAGCAACATTTCAGGCAATGATGAATGATATCCTGAGAGATCTAATAGATACAGGAGATGTGGCAGCATTTATGGATAACATATTGATAAAAACAGGGAATGAAAGAAGACATGATAAAATAGTAGAGGAGATACTAAAGAGAATAGAAGCAAATGATCTATATATGAAACCTGAAAAGTGTATGTGGAAGGTTAAAGAGATCAATTTCCTAGGATTAGTAATAGGAGCAGAGGATATTAAGATACAAGAAGAAAAGGTAGTAAAAGTTCTGGAATGGCCAAGGCCTAAGACAGTTAAAGATATGCAGAAGTTCTTGGGATTAGTAAATTACTATAGGCAATTTGTGAAAAATTTTGCCAGAATAGCTAAACCACTATATAAGCTGGTTAGAAAGGATAAGAAGTGGAGTTGAGGAAAAGAGCAAGAGAAGATGTTTAAGGAATTGAAAAAGGTGTTCACAATATAACCAGTATTAGTAGCACATAACTTGGATAAAGAGATGAGAGTGGAGGCAAATGTATCAGAATACACAATAAAGAATGTACTCTCAATAAGGTATAAAGATAATAAGTAGAGGCTGATAGTCTTTATTTCAAAATCATTGAATAAAGCAGAAAGAAATTATGAAATTCACAATAGAGAGATGCTGGCAATAATTTAATGTCTAGAAGAATGGAGGCATCTGCTGGAAGATGCATAGACAAAATTTGAAATCTGAAGTAATCATAAAAATCTTGAGTATTTCATAAACAGTCAGAAGTTAAATTGAAGACAAGTAAGATGGGTATTGTATCTATCTAGATTTGATTTTACACTAAAATATATGCCAGAAAGCAGTATAGGAAAAGCTGACAGCTTCAGCAGGTATCCAAACTGACAGGTAGGAATAGAGAAAGATAATGAGAATAGAGTATTAGTAAAAAAGGAATGGCTAAAGGTTAGGACAACACAAGTGACAGAAGTAGTAATCAAAGAGGTAAATCTGTTGGAAAAGATTAGAAAATCAAAGGTAAAAGACAACAAGGTAGTAAAAGCTATAGAAGAAATAAAATGAGCAGGTATTAAAATATTAAGAGATGAGGAGTGGTAAGAAGAAGATGGATTAATATTGAAGGATAGAAAAGTATATGTCCCAAAGAATGAGAAATTAAGGGCAGAGGTGATCCAGCTATACCATGATATACTTGTTATCAATAGACAGTGAATGTCTTTAGTGATCACCCTAGGTGGATGTTCAAGAAGAACTCGATGGAGTTCTTCATTGGATTGCAGCCCTACTTATACTACTACTACAGTGGCTGTACCCTAGAGTCCCACAATCACATGTTCTTTCCAGACT
>Ga0153980_1000498_pt1 | contig 17915 bp, 16 predicted proteins | sample TSGA064MetaG_FD_104722 | JGI IMG/M metagenome (GOLD analysis project Ga0153980, IMG submission 104722) | Attine ant fungus gardens microbial communities from Georgia, USA - TSGA064 MetaG | ecosystem: Host-associated > Fungi > Mycelium > Unclassified | place: USA: Georgia, Magnolia Springs State... | reverse complement strand
TAGACGAATATCATAAAGTGAGAGGTAAATGCTTGATAACTTTTTGTTTCATATAGCCTTAACAGATTTACTTGCTTTTTTTCTGTTCTTAGTGTATGTGTACAACAATAAAACATTAGAGATGTTTTTCAATTCAATAATATTGTTATCATTTGAATTGAAAAAAATATCTATTGAATTCAGTTATGCAGAGTTTTAAATGTTCTACGTGCTCGTTTCCACGTTTATTAAAGAATAATTTGATTTATCTTTTTTTTCATTCATATTTCAACTTCCCCTTATTTAATATATTATGTTTTTTGAATCTATAGATATCTTAAAAATGAAAATTAGTACTGATACTAAAACCTTACTATTTATTATAGATTAAGGTGTTTTTTTGTAGTTAATTAACTTTTGAAAAAACTTTGCTAGTGTTGTTAATTTAATGTTTACCTACCAATATATTTTAAATACGATTTATAATAAATACAATTTATTTTTTTATTCATACTTAGTAAGATAGTTTAAAAGTTATTTCAAGGATTTAAAGTATCCATTTAGGTCATAAACATTTCGATGTAAAAGCGACACATTTTCAAGCGCCATGAAAGTATTGATCTTACTTTATTTGCACCGTCTGGCTTCCCGTTTTTCTACCCCCCTGTTAGAAGTCGGGGGGTTATAAGTCAGTGTGGCTAACGCCACACCTCCATACGCACATCCGCCTTTTGAGCCTTTTGCTTCACACGGCTCCTTTTGCGGAGAGCGTATAAGAATTGCTTATTTTTCACATATACATCTTCTAATTTTCTGAATATCCAACATATACAATCTCAATTTGGTAAATATCTTCATTCCAATCGATAAAGAAATTAAACTTATAATAACTAATAATTAGTATACAATCTGGTATATCCTGTTTTTGAATATCACTACTTTTTTCTATTACTTGGTCTGCAATATAAGCTTTGATATCTTTACGTAACTTTTCTTGATCAACTTCTAAACCCAGTTGCTCAACATCAGAAATAAATGTAAAAAAGTACCCGATTCGGGTACTCATTAAATCTTCTATTTGTAATCCTAGCTTTTTTAAATCTTTTATAAAAATCCCTCCTTAGTTTTTTCAGAGCTAATATATTAAATTTGGCTCTCACTATCAATGGACTTGACTAAAAATAAGTCGTTAAAATAGCTATGCATACTATAACAATTTGATATATATATATTGCAATAAAGATTAAGCATACAAGTTACTAAAAATTAAACAAATTAATGCAATTTTTCGGATGGTATTGAGTATTTGTTCATACTTTTATTATAAACAAAATCAAATATTGGAATGTATGATGGAATGCATTGACTTCTATATCCGCTGTTATTCCTTTTCCCGCTTGATGCTAAAAACGCTTGTTTCTATACGAATGATTGATATATCCATAATGATTATATCTATACACTTTTTTTGGTTTTACATAAAATACTATGTAGGGTTTCCATACTACAAACACTTGTTTCCAAAACAAAAATTAGTGTATGTAAGGAGGTGAAACAGTATGTATAATTATTCCAATAGGTATGAAAGGTCTTGCGGTAACCGCCGAGAAGGTATAAAATTAATCAAAGAAGGAATCAGGGATATTGAAGAGGGTCTTGGTGATATTCGTGAAGGTCTGAATGATATCTGCAGTGGTAATAAGATTGAGGGTATCCGCGATATTCGTGAAGGAATACGCGATATTGAAGAAGGCTTACGTGATATTATTAAAGGCTTAAAAGATATCCGCGTAAATGAAGGCTTAAAAGACATTAAAGAAGGCATAATGGATATCCGCGAGGGTATCTGCGATATTCGTGAGGGTCTGAGGGATATCCAAAGAGGTCATAAGCATGAGGGTATCTGCGATATTCGTGAAGGAATACGCGATATTGAAGAGGGCTTACGTGATATTAAAGAGGGCTTGAAGGATATTTACTAATATTCCATGACTTTAACATTATTTATAACAATTAAAGAGATAAGCGGTAATCAATACGCTTACCTCTTTTTTGGTATTCTAGGTATGCATTAGAGTAGGAGGTAGAAGTTCTCTATGGGGGTTGGTACGAGAAATATAATCCTTTTTATACACTTCCCAACCTTCTATATTGTAATAAAGGTTTTTCACACTCCTTCTTTTTACAAACGTATATATACCTTATGTCACTCCCTTTATTTCTTCTTTTTTTAGAATAGTCTTTTCGATTTCTTTCAAAAATCATAACCCTTGGGCACTACACTAACGGTGTATAAAATTCACTGATGACACTTGTTCCAACATCCACATAGTCACGCCCTTTAATTTGCTTTTGGAAAAAATCTTTTTTGGTTTCTCCAAACATCATGCCATAGCCCAATTCACTCATTCGACCTAAGGCAACACGAAAATTAAATTGGTCTCGTATCCCATCGCCTAGGTATTTGGCATCGGGTCTTTGGCAAGCTAAGATAATAAAAAAACCAGCTTGCCTTCCTAACCTGATAATTTTTTTCAATTGGTTCATGACATCAGCGCTTTTACGCCCCAACATATCCATAAACGCCACATATTCATCAAAAATAAGGAAGTTTGCGGACAAACCTAAACACGCTTAATTTTCCCCTGTTTTATAATCAGCGTGTTGTTTCATTTCTTCCATTCGCAACATCATATTTTCGTAAAATTGATCAATTCAGTCATCTCCTCTTCTTTATAAAAAACATTCGGTATAACTGTTGCTAAATCCGCAAGGTCTGAATTCTTTGGATCGAGGATATAAAGATTAGCGTTTGTCTTTAATTAGAGATTGAATGAGTGTTAAGATAAAGTACGATTTCCCTCCTCCCACTCCTCCTGCAATCAACATATTAGGAAGCTGATCATATGCCCAATAGACATTTGACATCAGTTTTAAACGTCCCTTTTCTGCCTTGGCTTGATCGATCAATGGTAATGTGATTAGCAATGGTATCATAAAGTAACGTATACTCAACATAGGAATCTTTTAATTCTTTCTCGACTAATTCAGCATATAAACCACTTTCTAATTTTTTTTTTAAATTTAGAAATTGATCTTGGAACTTTCCTAACGTTATTTCAGCCCGAATATAAATCAAGCCTTTTTTAGTTGGTAGTAAAGTTTAGGAAAATAAGTAATCCGCTCTTTTTTACTTGATAAGTCTTTAAAAAAACTATCGGATGAAGTTTCAGATAAATACCAACATTTTCTAGTACCATTCGAGCTAATTTTTGTCGATGTTTGGTAAAATCTTAGTTTTAAGTAGTTTCTATTTTAATACTTCCTTCTTTCTAGTTCAATTTTATAGTTTATTTAAGAGAATAGGACCTATCTCTAATGAACCTTATTTGCATTAGGATAAGATTCTGTAAGTAACTATACTTTTATTCGCAGAACTGTTTTTAACTTTTCTGGTGCAACTTTGCGAAAATCAGATAAATAGATTTCTCAATGGTGATATTTTTCCATGGTTAGATCTTCTTTCAAATTATTATTCTTGATAAAACTACGCATGATTCTGATTGTTTCTATTTCCTTATCAAAGGGTCCAAGGTGCAACATTTGAACAGATTTTCCTTCTTCATAGGACTCAACTATTATTTCGTCATATTTAACATTTGGTTTTTTGACTTTAACTGCTTTCATGGCCGCTTCAAATAATTCTTTAGTCACGATATCTGGTTGTCGAATCATGATTTTATAAACAAACATATCTTTATTTAAATGGTCATCGCGACTGCCGTCAGAAGTTGTCCAAACTCCTTCCAAAGGATAAACGGTATACTCAAATGGTTCTCTCATCCATCCTGTTTTTAATTTCAGGCGAATATTGTAAGCAACTGGATACAATGCAGTTATGGCTTGCTTAAATCCTTCAGAGTTTGGATTTTCAGCACCTGCAATTGTAATAAATTTTAACCTTGGTACGTCAACTATTTCAGGTTTTGATTTGGGAATATACAAACCTTTTTCTTCTTTTCTCCATTCATATTTCACGATGCAACACCTTTAAAATTTCATTTTTACACACGATTAATTATAACATAAACCTTTAAGCATTAAGATCAAAAAAAGCTCTGTGAGAAAAATTTATGATTAATTTTTTATATTACAACAAATGGTGCATATTACATCCATGTAAATCTTAAGGTGCAATTAAACTAGAGCGACACGGCTAACGAGTTATGTTGCAAATAGAAAAAGCAAGGATTTAATATAACCTTGCTTCGTCCTCACGTGCCAAATGTGCTGTTATACGGAGATTAAGACATAGCCCTCCAAGCGTATTTTGAGGAAGCTCCTGTTAGCAACAGCTTCATTCTTTATACTAAGGTAACGTCTTCAACTCTAATCCAAGAATTAATTCCTTCTAAAAGTAGCTCGCGATCATAATTTGTTAAATGGCTAACCGTGTAAATTTGGCCCAGTACCCACGCAGGAATGTTTTGACCTGTAGCCCATGTACGTGCTGTTTGATTAACACGCACTTGAGATCCCACTGTGATGACTGGTGTTGGAGTTATAGTCGGTGGTGGTGTATTTACAGGATCTGTTACTGATAAATCAGGAAATGCTGTATAAGTTCCTGAAATTCGAACTTCAATAAAGACTCCGTTAGTGGAAGGTCTCAAATCTTGAATATATAAATCTGTTGCGATTGGCATTCGATTAACATTGGCCAAATTTCCAGTAATAGCACGTTCGTTAGCAAAAACAATCATCCTTGGACTACCCCAAATGCTTCTAGCCCCAATAGATAGGACTTCAGTTTGTACATCTGACCCCCAGGCATTAGAAAATCTTGGCCTGTTATTTTGAATAAAATGATTGTTTGATACCATTAAATTGAAAACTGACGCACCACTGTTAGATTCGAAGGGTAAGGTCCCAATGCGAATTTGTTGAACTGTCGTGTTCCTTCGTACAGCATCTTCAACTTGTGCTTCATTATAGTTTAGTCTAAAAAAACCATTGATAAAAATTTGATTCCCAATTCTTGTCCAATTACCTACTTGATCCGTGTACTGACCTTGAATAATACCATTTCCAATTTGTAAAGTTGGGATCCAAGTTCCCGATTGGAAACTTAATAACGAATTTGTTAAACTTGTATTCATAAGCTTTACTCTCCTGACTAATTCATCTTATTTTTTGTTCGTTATCTATACTTAGTCCCTATATCATATGCTTAAATCCTTATTTTTGTCACGAATATTCAATAAGACTCTATTATTATGATATCTGATGTTATTTGCGTTAAGTGAAAAAAGAAAAGGTTTATTATTCTATTTTCTTAGTAACACTGTTATGTTTCCATATAAGCTTTTTTGACTTACTGCTATGCAACCTGTCACCGATGTATTTGAAACATTACATGAAGTGTGAAGTTGTGGCATGAAAATGTAAAAATTTTGTCATGTTAAAAATGGGTAAACGGTCATTCACCGTATACCCATTTTCTATAATTTATCGTTATATTTTGTTAGCCACTTATACACTCATTCTCTTCCATGCCTTTGAAGCAAACTAAAGTATGCAATTTGAGTATTTGCTATTATTTGGATTTTACAATAAAATAAAAATGAAATTAGAGGTATTATAATTATTTTTGACCATCGACAAGATAAAAAATTTGTAGAAATAGAAATAGGTTGCACTGCTTTACACAACTATCGTGTAGCAACAATAGTAAACTCATACTTTTAGTTTGAAAGGAGTAATGGAAAATGGAAAAACAAATGTTAGCCAAAAAGGTTGCCATGATAACCGGTGCCGGATCTGGTATGGGCCGTACAATGGCTGAATTATTCGCAAATGAAGGTGCCGCTGTAGTGCTTACGGATATCAATTCCCAACAATTGAATGAGGTAGTAGAAAATATTAAAGCAAAAGGACAGAAAGCCATTGGTGTGATAGCCGACATTGGCTGTCCAGACGATACAAAAAAAGCTTTTGAAACAGCTCTGGCTGAGTATGGTGATTTGGATATCCTCATTAACAATGCTGCGATTGGCGAACAAATGATGATTGATGAAACCACCGATGAATGGATGCAACACGTCACTAATATCAACCTTGGCGGTCCTATGCGCTACATCCGAGAGGCATTAAAAATCTTTATGCCTAAAAACGAAGGGGTCATCATCAACATATCTTCTGTTAACGGTACTCGGCCATTCTGCGGAGCGAGTTATACGGCAACTAAGGGAGCACTCAATACGTTAACAAAAAATGTAGCGATGCGTCTAAACCAAACAAACATCCGTTGCAATGCCGTTGCACCAGGTGCCACCATCACGCCAGCGCATCTAGCCAATCAAAAGGGCGAACAACCTGGCGGTCAAAAAATGTTGGAACACAGCAAACATTATGTCTATTTCCCCGGTCCAGAGTGTGACCCTATTGATCAAGCCTATGCTTGCCTATACTTGGCCAGCAAAATGGGGAAAGCTGTTCGCGGTCAGGTTATTCAGGTTTGCAATGGAGCCTTTCTTTAAAAAGCACGCTTGCTATTCAAGAGCAAACATCATTAACCATCTTCATCTCTTCTGATCATTTATTTAAAATATACTATGCAGTGATTAAATTTATTAATAACTACGCCTTGTCCATATATAATTCCTGGATCACGACAATTAAACTCCAGTCTCTTTGAGCTACCATCAATAAAGTAAAAAAGCAGAAGATAACAGGTTCCCTCACTTAATTTTCTGCTCTTTTAGCTATTCATCTGCTCATCATTTTTTCAGTATTTAACTATTATAAAATAAATGGTCACCTTGATCTTTCATTATCGAACCTTCCAAAAACTAATCTTATTAAAATACTCAGCATTTGCTTGCACGTCTCTTTCATCAATTTCGTTCCAGTTAAAACAATTGGTTCTAAATGCCAACACGTCATATTATTGTTTACTGTAATCCTACTATATTCAGATCCATTTTCATCAATCATGTAAGCAAACGAAAAAGATTATATAGTAATAACAAAGAGATTAAATTCCGTTAAATACTCTGCATCTTCTATAGTTTTTTTAAGTTGAGTTGCTGCCCCATGATAGGCACCTAATTAAAAGTTTTTTGAGGTGTTTAACCGTTAAGTGGAAGCTCTATAAATTTTGATCAAGAACCCTGTTAGCTAAAACTTTAAAGATAACAAATCAATTGCTGTAACTCTTAGCCCGACTCCACAATTTCATAAATTTATTTAGATGTTCTTCGTTACTTATACGATAACCAGCTAATTATAAATATACCTTAAGACGATTATCTCACTTATTAATTCTAAAAATCATGATCTATTATTACACGATTTAAATATATCCTCACATACACAAATGACATAACAGAGCATATTTTGATAAAACAAGTAAAACAGGGCGCTAGAAAATACGTGAGGTCATGATATTGTGTAATATATTATTGAATGTGATGAAACTAAAAAGTTTTTTATAGGGTTATTACATTCAAATAATGAAAGTTTTTTAGCGAAGGATAACGCTGAAGGAGCTGTAACATGGAAAACAGTTTATTTGAAGCTTTACTATTTGGAAAAGAGATCTCTTACGGTGTCAATGGCAATGAATTAAGTGGGACCACGACTTTTGTAACCGATGGAGATCCTAGTACAGGTTTCACTTTAGAAATAGGATCATCAGATAGTACCACGATAAGTTTGCTTGCCTATCATTTCGATACACCCCAAACTGTACACGCTCATCAATTACATTTTGAAAATGGTTTGCCAATGATTATGATGTACGATGAAGATGAGAATGTAATATTCACGGAACTTAATTTAATCCCAAATCAAGAGGAAATTCAAGTGCTACCTCAGCCTGTTACAGGAGTATCAAGCATTTATTTGAGCAATCGAACAACAGCTACTGAACCTTGTAGGGTCATTGCTTGGGACTTATACAGAGAAGAAGTGATACCAGATTCAAAGTTGTCGCTTTTATTAGAACAAGAAGAAACTGCACAGCTTAGTTTAACAAATCAATTAGGAGATAATACACATTTTGATTGGTCTAGTCAAGATGAATCTATTTGTACCGTTGATGAACGCGGTATCCTAACGGCAGTCAGTGAAGGACGTACTCTTGTAAAAGCTCAACATAAATACTCAGACTATGAAGATGTCATCTTTATTAAAGTAGTCGGAATAGGAGAAGCAGAGCAATATCGATTAGCTATTCACTTACTAACAAATCAAAGCGAGAATTTACACTATAACGATGAAAGAGAAGTCACTTGGTTATCTATGGATCCAAATGTAGCAATCGTCGATTCTACAGGTCGGGTTTCTGGATTGTCAAAAGGTCTTGCTTTAATACAAGCCGTATGTGACGGTGAAACTGAAACCATTTATGTACGTGTCAATGAATAAACGATTAAAAACACTCTTTAAAGGAGTGTTTTTTTCATTCAAAAAAATCTTAGCTATAAAGTAAACATTCTGAGTAAAGTATTTGTTCAAAAATACATATGCTGATAGGGTAACAAGACTACACATTCTTAGAAAAAGGAGAATTTCTGTGAAAAAAAACAAATTAAACATTTTTAGTGAAAGGTTATCCTATACGTTTTATGATATTTTCCCAGATCTGTATTTAGCTGCTTACATAGCAACAATATTTAATAGGCAACCTGAAGATCAAGTGACGCTTGAAGAACTTAATAATCTTACGACAATATTATCTCTATCAAATCAAGGTATTTCCTCCTTAGAAGGAATACAACATTTATCTTCTATTACGCAATTAAACTTAAATGGGAATTCCATCTGTCAATTGAATCCTTTAAATGGGCTAAAGAGCTTGACACATTTAAATCTGTCTATGAATCAAATAAAAGATTTAGAACCGTTAAGAAACTTAAATAACTTATGGGTTTTACATTTAGACAATAATCAAATAGAAGACATTGAACCGTTGAGTGCATTAATAAATTTAACTAATTTAACTCTAAAGACTAATCAAATGACTCAGATAGACCCTTTAAAAGAGTTAGTAAACTTAAGTCATTTAGATGTAAGTTTTAATAAAATAATGAGTTTAGAACCGTTAAAGAAATTAGTAAACTTAACTGATTTATACATCCAACAAAATATAATAACAGATTTAGAACCGTTAAGTGAAATGAAAAATTTAAGTTTAATTCATATGCAACACAATAGAGTAACTGATTTTAGCCCTCTAAGTAACCTCCCCTCTTTAAGACAAGTTATAGCTATAGGTCAAAGTATTGAACTTGAAGCAATTGCTGAAGGAGAAAGCACAAAAAATATTAAGATAAGGCTTATAAACGGAGAAACTCCTGAATTGTTTTTTTTCCCTGAAGGAGGGACATACAACCCTGAAAGTGGAACCATTACCTGGGCTGGTCCTGGTTACAATTTATTTAATTGGTGGGAGAAAGATTTAGAACATCGATATGTTGATATTACGGGAAATGTTTCTCAGCATATCTATTCAGGAATGCGTTTTATTGATTTCTTCCCAGATGAAAACTTAGCTCAAGCCGTAGCAGAATTATTTGGAAGAATTATGACAGACATAGTCAGTATTAGAGAACTTAATGACTTGACTGTAACCCTAAATGCGAACAATAGAAATATCAGCAACATCGAAGGAATGCAGCATCTAATAGGAATGAGTCAAGTCTATCTAGATCAAAACAATATTGAAGATTTAGAACCTTTAAGAGAACTAAACAAGCTTCATTTTTTAAGTTTAAGCGAGAACAAAATCTCTAATATAGAACCCATAAGTGAATTATATAACTTAGTCCATTTGGATATTCGACATAATCAGTTGACGAATAATCAGATAAAACCATTAGTAAATCTGACAAGCCTCGAGCTCTTGCTTTTAGATTTTAATCAAATTACAGATTTAAGTTCATTATCAAATATAAACGAAGCTCTGGCTATCTCAGCCTTCAATCAAAAAGTGACATTAGCTCCAACCACTCCAGGTATTTTAACCGAAGAAATCTATCTTCTTACTGTTAATGGCCAAGTACCGTCCAGCATTACTTTTAACCCAGTAGGCGGAGTTTATATAGGAACTGGCGGCATTATTATTTGGCCAAGTGCAGGCGAAAATACCTTGATCTGGACCGATACTAATTTTTCAGGAACCATTAGTCAGCTTGTTCAATCTGTTATTCCCTCCGATTAACACGAGTGCATTTTCTCCTGTACTCCGGTGGTGTAATCCTAATTACGTCATTTATTATATAAGTACATTTTTCAATAGCGATTAGCCCTGTAAGTATGACGACAACAAAAAAACTAAGACTGTTAGTCCCCTACTCTACTTCAATGTATTAAGTATTTTATTCTAGTATCAATGTTGTTAAGGAGGTATAATCGTGGATTGTCAGTCAGCATTTTCCTAAATGGAAGTTCCCTAATGTCACCTTTTTAAATAATTATCTGTCTTTTTTTCATTCCGATAATATTACACTCATCTGTTTGATTTTAAGGTTATATCAAGATTAGACGTTTATTCTGCACTGTGCTAGCGAAGAATATTAAAGTAATTAACATTGTACCAACGATGCAGAAAGAAAAAATTGAATTAACAGATACAAGTTGGCCTATGACAGCTGAAAAATTGTTTAAAAAGTTTTAATAAGTAAACACCGCATAATGGTTTGGAACTTGAATTGGGATGGAAAATGGTTAGACTACATGAGAGGATGATTACACGCTAATAGATTATATTTTAAGTGAAGTTTAGCGTACAATTTATACGCAATATTTATGTGACATAAATTGATATTAAAGGTAACCATACAAAGGAGACAGCGATCAGACGATGACAAATTTATTAGTAAAGTTATTTATTAAAAATAAAGAAATGACGGATGTGACTAAGGCTAAAAGTAGATATGGAGTCCTAGCTTCAATGATAGGCATTATAACAAATAGTAGCTTAGCAATAGTTAAATTAATAGTTGGAAATATGCTTAATTCTGTTTCCATCATGGCCGATGCAGTGAATAATCTGACCGATTCTATTGCAAACCTAATGGTTATTTTTAGTTCGATAGTGGCAAATAGACCAGCTGACGAAAAACATCCTTTTGGTCATGCAAAAATTGAATATCTCTCCACATTAGTTATTGCCGTTATGATGCTATTTCTTGGTTTTGAATTTATTCAAAGTTCAATTAAGTCGCTGTTAAACCCTGAACCACTTGGATTTAACCTAGCACTTGTAGGGATTTTGGTCTTGTCAGGTCTAACAAAATTATGGCAATCCAGCAGCTATAAAAAATTAGGTACTACAAGTGGTTCTAGCGAATTAATCGCTCTATCAAAAGATAGTCTTAACGATGTGTTAATCGCTATCGCCATCGTATCATCATTAATCTTTACGTATTTTACAGGCATCATTATCGATGGCTACGTCGGTGTGATCATCTCACTCATTATCTTACATTCAGGGTTTATGCTTGCCAAAGACACGATTTCTAAAGTATTAAGTGAAGCAGTAGATTATGAAAAAGCAAATGAGCTGATCCAACTTGTCAAATCATATGACGGGATTATCGATACCCATGACCTTGTCGTCCATCACTACAATGCAAAAATAATGGCGACCCTTAAGGTTGATTTGTGTGAAACACTAACGCTCAAAGAGTCACATATCTTGATTTCAAAAATAGAGCGGGAAACAGAGGCTCAACTAGGAATTCATGAATTAATACTTCGTGTTACTCCAATACCAAGTAACGATGAAAGGTTTGGTCAAATAAAAAAAATTGTCCAAAACTTTATTGACGCCACTGACAAGAGATTACACACCAATGATTTTAAGATTGTAGATACTGAAACTGGGACTGATGTTATCTTTGAGCTTGATTTACCTTACGATTATAACGATGAGCAAGCAAAAGAGATCATGACTCAGCTTGCTAAAGAAATAAAATTAATGAATGCTCAATATCATCCGATTATTGAACTTGACCGTGCTTATGTGCTAAAAAAGATTCCTCAAGATCATGATATTTAAAGCTTAAAACCTTTTCAAGCGGTGCAGGTTTATTTCAAAATGTTGACTTTAATTTGTAGTTTTTACCTTAACTTTTTTGACTTAAGTGTCAAAAAAGTTAAGACATTGGAGTCTAATAAAGAAATATAGGAAATAAAAGTTCAATATCTTTCTTGCTTTAACAACAACTACTCACTCTCCTGGAACCAGCTTCTGTTTCCTCTAATCCTGCTATTCTTAATTGGAGTAAAGATAGTCTCTCATATCGTTACAAAAAGCTACTTATCTTGCACTAACAAGAAAGTAGCTTTTACGTTATTTATTTGCTCTCTAACGCTGATAGTCGCTTTTCTAATTGTTCTAGCTGATCGGTTAACAGCTCCGTCTCTTTCGTTAATTGTTGTATAGCTCCCACCAGAGGTGCAACAAATTCTTGGTACGTTAGTGAATACAAATCATCCCCATCGTTTATGGCATGATCCTTAAAACCACAAAAATCAAATCCCATCTCGTCGGCTACTTGTTTAACTTGTTGAGCTATAAATCCATTATGATAGCGATCTCTAGCCTTACTGCCGTCGTTTAATAGTTCTCTACTATAAATTTTGATCTTTCTTATCACTTTTGTGTGTTCATCGATAAAATGATCACTCAACATTTCTACTGTAACATCTTTTTGTTTTGCTCTTAAGTCTCTATATTGCTCAATTGCTTCATTTCTATTCGTACACTGGACTGTTTTTATCGTTACTGGTCTATCATGCTCAATCCCGCAGTCACAATCAACCACAACATATTCCACTAAGTGATCTATCTCATAGACAGGAATTTCATGGATGCGATGAACTTTTTCGTAATCATCTAAGGTTGTAAATTCATCTTCAGTTATTTCTTCCAAGATTCGATAATCTTCTCTAAAATTTAGTTTATATTGTGCTGGTTTAATTCGATTAATAAAATCTAAGGCATCATATTTTAAATCGCTAATATCCGTCTTATCTCTTTCATCTGATATTATGGTGACTGCACTATATGCTGTAGGAGTAGCACTTGTTCCACCCATCATGAATTGCCGTGCAGCCGTACTTCTACAACCATTATTACCAGCACTATAAACGCTACTATAGTCATGGGTAGAGGAAGGAATACATCCAATAGCAATTGATCTATTGCCACTAGCTGTCCCTCTAGCACTACAGCCAATAACAACAGCATGTTCTCCCACAGGTTCATTAAATCCGCCTAATGCTACACCACCATTTGGTAAAGCTTGAATGGCTATTTCTGTAGAGAGCTTGATTGAAGTGATCGCTCGATCAGCAATTTTTCCAGTGGTTACTGCTAAATCGGCTAATTTAGGGGTCGTGACCGAACCATCTGCTAGTATCGCGGTGGTAACAGAGCCATCTGAATTAATTGAATTCCAATTTTCTAGATCTTCCATACTGACATGGTGTATTTTTAACGCTTTGTTTTCATTCTCCATCTTAAAGCCCCCCTTGTTCTTGAATTGTAATTTTACTTCCCCTATCATTTAGAATTAAAACTGCTGGTGTATTTATGGGATATGGATCCGTTAAGGTTCCTTCTAATATAGCATAACCTCTAGTCACTAACTTGACTTCTAAATCCTCTAGACTGACTTGGCTACTTCCTGTTTGAATGGAGAAAAGTCCCTCTATAATCACTTCAGGATTTGTGAATGTTCCTTTAAATGGGATGGTTATCAATACTTTGTTTACTTCTCCGTTTCCATTTGTATTGTCACCCTCTAAATCTTGAGTGAATCCCGAATAATGTGTCACTTGATTGGTCTCTATAGGTTCAATAATTTCAGGATCATTGGCTTTTTTTACAATGACATAAATAACTGCTACTTCTTCATGATAGGTAGCTGTTATTAACGCGATACCTTCCGACATTCCTATCACTTCACCTGTTGGTAAAATTGCTGCAACACTATTGTCTAAAGATTGCCAAACTGGATTTTCCATAGTTCTTAAGGCTAGTCTGACAAGCCCGTCCACTCTCAGTTCAACTGCCAGCCTTAGTCGACTTGCTTCACCTTGTTCCACAACTTTGATTCCGATATAATCTTCAAACTGTAAAATTGGACTTTCTACATGTATATCAGTTTCCCCAACCTCTAATGCAGTTACAACTCCGATATCATTTACAGCTGCTATGGTATCATCTGCACTTTCCCAAGTTAACAGCTTACTGACTGGTACACCTGGTATTGAGGTTAACTGAACGGTTTCTTGCTTTTCTAGAATAATATTAAATATTGAACTAGGATATATATTTTCCGATTGGCCTTCACTAGGTAATAGGCTACTTTCTTGATTCATGATAATCCCTCCTTCAAAAGTATATTTATTTAATTCCTGTCATGATCCTACCCGTAAACAACTCACTCCTTTTTTAGGTTATGAATGTCCTATCTCATCCATCTGCTTTAATAAATATGCTCTACCTGTTTTAAATATTCGCTGTTTAATATCATTCCATCTAACTGGATGACTCCATATTGACACCAATAAGAAAATCCACAAAAAGATCACATACCTTAAACAAATGTATATTGTTGCTTTAGACATAGAAATAACCAATTTAATTAGTTTTTAATCATAGTAACTGAGATTAATATTCACTATAAAGAGCCTCATTCTACGATTGAATGAGACTCAACTTATATTTAGCTTTATGTTTAATGGTTAGGGAGTCACATATTGAGTGATCGTTCCTGAAAAATTAAGATCATTCCAGCTTAAACTATTTTGACCCGAACTAAACCAGGCTAGCATCCCTTGATTAGGAAAATATAATACTCCAGTAGGAGAAGTTAAGGGAGGCGTTTGACCATTTTGATTTCTAATAATGATTCCTTGTGTAAAATTGCCAAATGCAGTAGGAGGTAACTCAATTAATTGAGAATAAGCCATAAATAAGGTAGAAAGATGAGTCAATGCAGATAAGTCACTAATATGATTATTTGATAAATTAAAAGTTAAGAGATGAGTTAAATTTCCTAATGGCTCCACCTGGCTAATCTGGTTAAAGCTTAAATCCAACACCATTAAGCTGCTTAACCCCCTTAGTGGCTCGATATTATTAACGTCATTATGAGCTAAATTTAATCCGGTTAAGTTAGTCAAATGACTTAAGGGTCCTAAATTCGTAATTTGATTGTCATTAATTATAAGACTTGCCAAAGAAGTTAAATATTGAACACCTTCTAAGTCTTTTATATTCTGGCTTTGGGCAACGATAGAACCAGATAAATGATTGAGTTCATCTATGCTCACCTCATCTGTTACTTGTCTATTAAAGCGGCTTGCTACAACTTGAGCTAAATTTTCATCGGGAAAGATATCTAAGAAATTTGCTTCCGTTTTCTTTTCAACGTATTGCAGAATCGTTCCATTAAAAAAACCGCCTCCACTTAAATTTCCCCACCATTGAAGTCTATTTTCACCTAAACTCCCCCATATGATGGTTCCGGTTTCAGGATCATAGGATCCTCCTTCTGGAGTAAAGGTTAAATTAGGTGGAGTTAGGCCATCTTGATCTTTTATAAAAATTCCTTCTGTCACCTCTCCTTCGATGGCAGGAGCCAATTCAATCATTTGCAAATGGACATCGATCAGTCCTTGAAGATTTACTAAAGTGGAAACATCCAGAATGCGGTTTGAACCAAGTGCTAGCCAGCTTAAATTGGTTAAATTATTTAAGGGCCCTACCTGACTAATGTGGTTGAAATCTAAAATTAAAATTTCTAAACTTGTTAATTCTCTTAAAGGTTCCAGAGAATTAATTTCATTATTCGTTAAAAACATAACTTCTAAGTTTGATAAGTTCGCTAATGGACTTAAATCATTAAGTTGATTATGTCTAAACCATAACTCTCGTAAACTGGTTAGATTTCTTAGGTCTAAATCACTAATGAAATTGTTATCGGCATAAATTCTATCCAAATTTGTCAACTCTTTTAGAGGTTCCAAATCATGAATTTCACTGTTAGCAATCATTAAATTCGTCAGACTAATCATTCCTCTTAAAGGTCCTAAATCCCGGACTGGGGCATTACCTAGAGCTAAAAATTGAATAGAAGTAAAATGCTGTAGTCCTTCTAAGTCCTCTATCCCTCTACCACTTAAAGCCAATCCCCCCTCTCTGTTATTAAGTTCCTCAATGGTAACTGGTTCATGAGGCTGTCTTCCAAAAACTTCTGCTATAGCAGCTGCTAAGTTTTCATCTGGAAAAATATCTAAAAAAGTTTTCTCATCAACTTGATCATTTACGCTAACATCTACTTTATCTCTGTTCATTTGATTAGATCTGTTTTTTTTCATTAAACTAATTCTCCTTATTTTAAATAGATTAGATAAGCTAGTGGCTTAGTCACCATGTACAATACTAAATGTTTCTCATGGCTACACTATCAATATATGAATCGTGCTAGATCCAACTCACTCAAAGCGTTTAGATCAAGAACAAATAAAAAAAGCCATCCTGGCTATCCAACATGTGTTGTACACGGTTAGTTAGATCATCTAGTTGGCTTTAAGTTTAATAAAAACGAATTTTAATATGAACTAATAAAAATTATAATTATAGTTAGTGAGAAGATACCCAGATTAAACTGAAAGTAGTGACAATTCAAATATAACGTTATCAAAATGAGGCATGTCTAGAAGTACCTCAAAATATTTTTTAAATAAGACATCGCAATCGCCTCTCTTTTTAAATTCTCTACATCAGAAAAAAGCCATAAGAATTTTACATTCCACATAGTTCATATAAAACGTGGAAGAAAAACCTAAGCGAAGATCACGAAGAAGTCGATTTACATTCCACATAGTTCATATAAAACCGGACAATGGGACGACTACTGTTATAGTCAACAACGATTTACATTCCACATAATTCATATAAAACATTCTTCAAAAGAAACATTTAAATTAAAACTTTCATATTTACATTCCACATAATTCATATAAAACGTTCCATCTGATAAAGTTTGCTCATTTCTGATATGTAATTTACATTCCACATAATTCATATAAAACCCTATATAAGTAGAGAAAGAAGACATCGTGATATCAATACTTTTAGTATGTTCTTGTAATTCTATTATAATCTTTTTTGCAGTAAAGGTCCAATCAATTTTTTGAAGATTTTTAAAACACTTATAAAAGTATTGATATTATGCTTTATTAAGCATTTTGACCCATAGAGCGGTTTACGGCAAAAAGCTAATATGATTATAATTTGTCTCTTTTATTAGATTTAGAACTCATTAAATAAACACGCTTGCGTCTCAACTGGCTTGATGTTAATGGAAGACAAATATGTAGTCTCAAGATAATTTAATTTATATCCGATCCATTCAGTAATATCAATAATAGGCTTATTTTCCGGATGATGCAATACCAATATTTTCTCAAAGTCTCCATCTTTCCATAATTTTTTATACATAGCTGCATAAAGCCATTTGCATAAACTTCGCCCTCCACATGGCCTACTAACCCCTATCATAAACTGATAGGGAAATCGTAAGTCATTATTATTTACAGAGACATTTGTTTTTCCAACCATCTCATTCCTCGAGTTGAAAATCATATAACAAGGATGGGTCCTGTTCTCTTTAACATCAGATTCATTAATCTGCCTTTGTTTTTCAGGATTTATGATATATTTTGTAGACCGTCCTCTCTGACATCTGTCATGTCTTCCATAGTTTCCATAAACAGATTACAGTATTGTTGAATATATTTCTCATAATCATATTAGTATAAGTCATATTAAGATCAATATTTTTTGCTTGATATTCCTTTATAGACTTGTTTAGTAAGTCTATATTGATGTCTTCTTTTTTTAAAGTGTA
>Ga0153980_1000497_pt1 | contig 18023 bp, 12 predicted proteins | sample TSGA064MetaG_FD_104722 | JGI IMG/M metagenome (GOLD analysis project Ga0153980, IMG submission 104722) | Attine ant fungus gardens microbial communities from Georgia, USA - TSGA064 MetaG | ecosystem: Host-associated > Fungi > Mycelium > Unclassified | place: USA: Georgia, Magnolia Springs State... | reverse complement strand
CTTTAATGATGATGAATTTTATTGAAATTAAACATTTATCTGCTTTTTTACCACTATGAAAATTATAACATCTCCTGCAAAATTAATGAACGTAGAAAATTCAACGGATCTGTTGAAATCTACCACTCCTAAATTCATTGAGGAAGCAGCATTGATACACTCTCATTTAAAACAAAAATCTCCAAAATATCTTTCCGAACTCATGGAAATTTCCCCGAAACTGGCCGATGAAAACTGGGAAAGAAACCAGAAATGGAAAGCAAAACCCACCGCAAAAGAATCTGCTCCGGCTATGTTTGCCTTTACCGGGGAAGTGTACAGAGGTCTGGACGCCAAAACGTTGGATAAAAGTGCGGTAGATTATTTACAGAAAAATTACAGGATGCTTTCCGGATTGTATGGTCTCTTAAAGCCTTCTGACAAAGTAATGCTGTACAGACTTGAAATGGGACGTCCTTTTTCATTCGACAGCTATAAGAATCTGTATGAATTCTGGAGAGAAAAAATCACAGAACAGCTGAATGCTGAAATGAAAAAAGGCGAACTGCTTCTTCATCTGGCAAGTAACGAATACGGAAAAGTAATTGACAGAAAGAAGCTGAACCACACCGTCATTGATTTTGAGTTCTACGAACTGAGAGATGGGAAACTAAAAACCATCGTCGTGTACACAAAACATGCGAGAGGAATGGTCGTAAGGTTCTGTGCGGAAACCAATGCACAGACTTTAAATGATGTGAAGGCATTCAATTATGAAGGGTATCTGATTGATGAAGATAAATCCACGGATACTAAACTGGTTTTCACAAGATAAATGACAATTTCAGCATTCAAACAGCATTTTGTTACTTCGGTTTCGGATTTTTATACCGAATCGGAAAGTACTTTTTTATACTCTATTTTTATTGAGAAAATTGTGGGGCTTGATTCTTTTCAGCAAAGAAGACTTTCTCATCAGGAATTATTGATTGATGATGAAAAACAGCTGCTAGAAGTAATTGCAGCCTTGCAGACCAATATGCCCTATCAACACATATTAGGTGAAACCGATTTTTATGGAATGTCCTTTTTTGTAGATGAAAATGTGCTTATTCCACGGCCCGAAACGGAAGAACTGCTGGAAATTGCGATCCGTAAAATCCGGACTTTAACCGCTCATACTTCTGAGTTGAAAATCCTCGATATTGGAACCGGAAGCGGAATTATTCCTCTTGTTTTAAAAAAGCACTTCCCACAAGCAGTTGTTTCTTCAATTGATTTTTCTGAAAAAGCGTTAGAAACAGCAAGAAAAAATGCAGCGTTCCATGACCTTGACATTCATTTTATCCATAGTGATTATCTGAATATTGAACTTAATGAAACGTATGATGTCATTATTTCGAATCCTCCTTATATCGGAATGGAAGAAGAGTCTGAAATCGCTGATTCGGTGAAGGAATTTGAGCCTATGATGGCACTCTTCTCTCCTACTGCAGATGCATTAATTTTTTACAGGAAAATTGCTGAGGATTCTAAAAAACATCTGAATAAAGACGGATTGTTATTTTTAGAAATCAATCAAAAGTTAGGTCCGGAAACACTGGAACTCTACAAAGCCTTATTTTCAAAGGTTGAGCTGGTCAAAGATCTATCAGGGAACGATCGGTTTATTGTTGGAATTAAATAAAAGAAAACATGGAAATTAAAATACATTCCATCAACAATACTAAGGTTGCTGAAATACTTTCCGATGAGATGGTCATCCAAACTTTCGAGGATGGGCTGGATCTGCTGGGAAATATTTATTATCAGGACATTGATAAAATGGTGATGTATGAAAAAAACATCACACCCTTATTTTTTGATCTGAAGACGAAAATGGCCGGTGATATCCTTCAAAAATTTTCCAACTACCGCGTAAGATTGGCTATTGTAGGAGATTTTAATACTTATGAAAATAAAAGCATGAAGGATTTTATTTTTGAGAGCAATACAACCCGGCATATCAACTTTGTTAAAACCCTGGAAGAGGCATTAGAAAAACTCTCCAGATAATATAAAGAATCGGTTATTAAGGTAATCGGTTCTTTTTTTATCCCTCCAATCATCTTTTTTATTAATTAGGTAAATTTTCCTTTCAATCATTCATGATTCCGGAAACAGAACAGATATGAATATCCGTCAAATTCGAATTAATACATTACTAAAATAATCTTAAAAACCCTTTATTATAAGCAATTTAATTCATGTTTTATAATAAATTTCACATCAAAATGATTTATATTGATTATTTATATATATTTGTGTGTAATCGATTACACTTTATACAATCAATTGTAAAACTAAACCAAAACTATCAATCATGAAAAAACTTTTCACCTACTTTGCGCTGTTCGTCAGTTGCTGTATGGCGCATGCACAAGTAACGATTACACAGGCCACAGGATGGCTGGAATCAGCGTATGTAAAATGGATTCCCATCAGCGGAGCAGACAGTTACAGAGTCTATTATACGGGAGGCGGATTCACTAACAAAATCATTGACAATCAGCTGATCAGAAGTTATGGCTCTTATTTCAGAGCAGATATTTTAGGGCTGAGCCCAGGAAACTATACCATGAAAGTTGTTCCTGTCACCAATTCTGTTGAAGGCCCGGCAGCCGTTTCAAGTCAGGTTACGGTACTTTCACATGACAGAACGGGATTTGCACACAGCAATGGCAAAATTCCGGGCGCTTATAACCTCGACGGAACACTGAAACCTAATGCTGTGGTTCTGTACATCACACAGGCAACAAAAAATACGGTATCATTAAATGTAACGGGCGCTACCACGAATCCATGTGTCGGATTACAAACTATTCTGGATGGTTTTAAAAAAGGAAATGATACCCGTCCGTTGGCTATAAGACTGATTGGGAATATTACCGATCCCAATTATCTGCTGAACGGTGATGTGGTAGTGGAAAATAAAAAAAATCCTTTAAGTTCTATCACAGTTGAAGGCGTGGGTTCTGATGCGGTAGTTAACGGCTGGGGAATAAGAATTAAAAATGCAACCAATATAGAGGTCCGTAATCTGGGGTATATGCTTACGGATGCTGCGGAAGGTGATAATTTAAGCTTACAGCAGGATAACAGCTACATTTGGGCTCACCACTGCGATTTATTTTACGGAAAACCGGGCTCAGATGCGGATCAGGTAAAGGGTGACGGTGCACTGGATGCCAAAAAATCCACCTATGTTACTTTTTCTTACAACCACTTTTGGGATAACGGAAAGAGTTGTCTTTTAGGGCTTAGCGAAGGAACGAACACAGGATTATACATCACTTACCATCACAACTGGTTTGATCATTCAGACTCAAGGCACCCGCGGATCCGCTACTACTCTGCCCACGTGTATAATAATTACTACGATGGAAACTCCAAATATGGGGTGGGTTCTACTTTAAGTTCTTCTGTTTTCGTGGAGGGAAATTACTTCAGACACTGTAAATATCCGATTCTTACGTCCAAGCAGGGAACTGATATTGCGAATGGTTCTCCCGGTACCTTCTCCAACGAAAATGGTGGCGTTGTAAAGGCTTTCGACAATTATATGATCAATCAGAATGCTTTTGTCGCTTATCATCCCTCTACCGCTCCTACTCAATTTGATGCTTACGTTGCATCGGCCAGAAATGAAGTCTTAGGAAGCGGAATTAAGGCTTTACAAGGCAATGGAACTTATAATAATTTTGATACGGATCCTTCTCTTTATATTCATTCGTTGGTTCCTGATTCGCCGGTTACCGCAAGGGATAAAGTCATGCAATATTCCGGAAGGGTTTCCGGTGGGGATATCGCCTGGACATTTAACAATGCTGTGGATGACAGTTCTTCTGATGTAAATACAGGATTAATGGCCCTTTTACAGGGATATACTTCTTCGCTGGTCTTTGTACAGGGTGAAACTCCAGTGATAGCCAATCCTCAGACTTTAACGATTGCTGCCAATAATGATCAAACAGTAGTGACTGGAACGGCTATTGCGCCAATGGTATTTACCTGGGGCGGAACGGCTACTGACGCCACCGTAACAGGAATTCCGGCTTCCGGAATCAGCTTTGTGAAAAATACAGCGAATAAAACCATTACGGTATCCGGCATCCCTACCGCTGATGTGGATTTTACGGTAACAACGACAGGAACATCGGGCACTCCGGTTTCAGGAACGGGAAGCATCACAGTTACTTCCACGACCATTCCGCAGGGAGATGAAATTCATAATTTTACGGCAACGGGATTTATCAGCTCTTTTTATACGTTTGTTTCAGCGAACATTAATTCTACGGACGGTAATGTGGTATATGATGGATTAACATTAACAAAACGCTTAAAAATAGAATCTGCAACTGCGATACAGTATACTACAACAGCTCCTTCTTCATTGACATTGGTTTTTGATCCAACTTTCAGCGGGACGATAAAAGTAGACGGAATATCGTATACGGCTTCTTCAGGAGTGGTAACGGTTCCTGCTATTGCGGCAGGTTCCCATTCGATTACGAAAGGAAGTGTAGCCAATCTTTTTTATATTAAAACCCAGTATTTCTCTTCTGCCGTATTGGCTCTACAGGAGGCTAAAGCCGTAAAAATGACTATTTATCCTAATCCGGTAGAAAAATCATTTACCATTTCCAATCCTGACCGTACCCCGATAGAACAGGTTATCCTGACTAATATGACAGGTACAACGGTCTTGAATCGTACAGAAAATGTATCATTGGTTGATATGACGGGGCTACCAGGCGGAGCATATATACTTCAGGTGAAGACCAGTAAAGGCATTACGGTTCAAAAAATCATTAAAAAATAATCATGCTGCAGGGTAAAAATTAATAACAGGAACCGCTTCATATGTGAGGCGGTTTTTTGATCAAATCAACTTATATTCATAAAAACAGCAAAACCAATGAAATTCAGATTAAGAGAACGGTGAAACGTTTTCTATCCTGAACTTCATTGGTTTTTATTATAGATAGTTTATCTTTCTTACCTTATTTTCTTCTTCACAAAAATCTGATAGCTTAGGTAGATGAGCGGAAGGGACATAATGCCCAGGAAATACATATTATGAAGTGCAATATCCGGATGCATGATGATAGAATATACGAGTCCAAAAAAAGCACCTCCAAGGTGAGCGGAATGTCCTAAGTTATCCCACTGTTTGGGATTCAGCATCATATATACTGAATACCCGAAATACAATGTTCCAAAAAGCCAGCCCGGTAAAAAGTTAACACTAATTTCATTGGGAGCCATCGCAATGGCTGCAAAAATAATCCCGGATACGGCTCCGGATGCTCCAATCGCTGAATACCACGGCTGTTTTTGATAAATCAAAAGGCTAAACAGATTCCCCAGAATCATTGAACCAAAATAAATAACTAAAAAGCCTATCGGTCCGAAGAAACTAAGTATTGCTCCCTGAAAAAAGTACAGCGAAAGCATATTGAAAAACAGGTGCATAAAATCAGCATGCAAAAATGCGGAACTCACCAGTCGGATATATTCTTTCCGGTTACTGATGGCATTCACATTAAATTTATATTTTTCAAATAAAGCAATATTGTTGAAGCCCATGTAGCTGATGACACAGGTAGCGGCAATAATGATTAAAACAACTGCATTCATAATTTCAATATTTAATTTTCAGGTTCTCCGCCTTCAAACAGATCGCCGATTACACTTCGGTCATCATCCACAATTCCGTCTCCGATTTCCGGTTCTTCATAGACTTCCGGTTCTTCTTCCTCAGGTTCAGGAATGGTTATATTAATTGCTTTTACTTTGAATTTGGTAAATTGATTTCCAATCGCTTTTATCCCTTTCACAGCAATGAATTCATCAATATTTACGGTCTCAGGATCGCGTTCTTTTCCTTTATCTTTCGCAAAAACTATTTCTGCCGTAGAGCCATCAGCCACAATGATATTCTCGATGAATGATTTCGGATGATCAGATGGCATAAAGGTCTGTACATTGGCCGCGTTTTCCAGCAGGAATCTTTTGATAAAATAGATATCCTTTTCCCCGTCGTAGTAAATACAGGTGATAGGCTGTTGCGGACGCCATTTTTCCAATACCAGATATTCATCATCAAAACGGTTTCCAAGGTCAAAAGACACGAGTTTTACGTCTCCGTTTGTATTGATGGTTAAAATCTTATCATCTCCTTTAAAGCTTCCCAGCAGCACTCCTCTTCCATCAGCATTAAGCCTTCTTACGGTATCGTCAAACCATATTTTCCTAGGGGCTAATGTAGAAACGCCTTCTTCTTTAAGGTCTACTTTTTTAATGGAATATTTGGTCACCAGATTTCCTTTGGAATCCCGCCCTTTAATGGCAAGTTCAGAGAAATCTACATCCATTTTATTTTTCCTGATTCTTGGATTGGGTTTCAGGAGAACACTTACCGTTTCAGCTTCACCGTTAGGATTTGCCGAGAAATACAGCATTTCCGATCCTTTTTTATCTGACGCCAGCGGATAATCGGTGTTTCTTGTTACTCCGGTTACAGAAAAACGTTTCATATAGTAAGGTCCTTCTCTTCCTTCACGGTAGATCATATTGTAGACCGTTCTTTTGTCGTTCTTTTTCCAGATGGCAACGTGCAGAAGATCTTTTCCGATAAAGGTTTTTGCTTCTACCTTCACCACCTTCATGCTTCCGTCTTTTCTGAAGGTAATGATATCATCGATATCTGAACAGTCGAATAAATATTCATCCCGTTTCAGAGAGGTTCCTACGAATCCTTCTTCCCAGTTTACATAGAACTTCTCATTGGCTACGGCTACTTTGGTAGCATCAATCGTATCAAAGATTCTCAGTTCCGTTTTTCTTTCTCTTCCTTTTCCGTATTTTTTCTGAATATTCAGGTAATAGTCAATGGCATATGCGATAAGGTTACCCAAATGGTGTTTTACCATTTCTATTTTTCCTTCAAGGGCAGCAATATTTTCTTTGAATTTATCTAAATCAAACCTTGAAATTCTTTTGATACGGATCTCTGTTAATTTAAGAATATCTTCTTCTGTTACCGCTCTTAACAGGTGTTTTGTATGAGGTTTTAAGCCTTTATCAATTGTTTTTATCACATCTTCCCAGGTTTCTACCTCTTCAATGTCGTGGTAAATCCTGTTTTCAATGAAGATTCTCTCCAAAGATGAGAAGTGCCAGCTTTCCTGCAATTCATGAAGTTCGATTTCCAACTCTTTTTTAAGCAGGGAAACGGTATGATCTGTATTCCTTCTCAGGATTTCAGAAACATTCAGGAACATCGGTTTATCACCGACAATAACGCAGGCATTGGGTGAAATCGTCACCTGACAGTCCGTGAAAGCATACAGCGCATCGATCGTTTTGTCGGGTGAAACTTCGTTATGAAGATGGATAAGAATTTCTACCTTGTCGGAGGTATTATCTTCTATCTTTTTAATTTTAATTTTCCCTTTTTCATTGGCTTTCAACACAGAATCGATCAGATCGCCTGTATTTTTAGAAAAAGGAAGTTCCGAGATGATTAAGGTATTTTTATCAAACTGGGAAATTTTGGCTCTGGCTCTTACTTTTCCGCCTCTGTGGCCATCATTGTACTCAGAAACGTCCAGAAAACCTGCGGTGAGAAAATCGGGAAACAATTCAAATTTTTTCCCTTTTAAATAGGCAACAGAAGCATTAATCAACTCGTTAAAGTTGTGTGGAAGTATTTTAGTTGAAAGTCCTACCCCGATTCCTTCTACTCCCTGTGCAAGAAGCAGCGGAAACTTTACGGGAAGGTCTACCGGTTCATTGTTTCTTCCGTCATAGGATTTTGCCCATTCTGTCGTTTTAGGGTTAAATACGACTTCCAGTGCCAAAGGAGTCAGCCTTGCTTCAATATATCTTGCTGCGGCTGCAGAATCTCCCGTATAAATATTTCCCCAGTTCCCCTGAGTATCAATCAGGAGTTCTTTTTGCCCGATCTGTACCATCGCATCGGTAATGGAGGCATCACCATGAGGGTGATATTTCATGGTATTCCCCACGATATTGGCCACTTTATTGTAACGGCCGTCTTCAAGCTCCCGCATGGAGTGCATAATTCTTCTCTGCACAGGCTTCAGCCCGTCGTATACCGACGGAATCGCTCTATCCAAAATAACATAGGAAGCGTAATCCAGAAACCAGTCTTTATACAATCCTGAAACCTTTTTCAGGCTTTCACCTTCATGCGAGTTTTCTTCTGTCATCATTTATTTTAATTCGTTTTTCTCTTTATTAGCTTTTACCACTTTATTCAGAGAGAGTTGTAAATCGTTTACTTCTTTTTTTGTTAAATAAGAAATTTCATACTTTAACATTGTAGAGCCACTGCTCTTACTTGAAATGGTAACGTACAATCTTTTTATAAAAAGGATGCTGATCACATCGTATTTTATCAGTTTATATTTTGGAAATTCATCGTGAAGAGGCTTGTCTAAAAATGGAATAATATTCCTGTTCTTAAAGTTAAGAGCTTCTCCATCACTGTCATATTCAAAGATCTGTCTTCCGTTGAGATGAAAAACGATCAGCATCGTAATAGGAACTAAAAGAAATAAATAGCTTTCCATTCCTAATATATTAAACCTGTACTCATTCAGTAAGAATGCAGCAATTCCTGCCGTTACAAACATCATCAACAGGGTATTCACAAAGTTATAGACCGGAGCTTTGTTACGGTTACTTAATCTCATAATTTCGGTGTTTCAATAAATGGTATTAGTTTAGTTAGTTTTTTTTTATTATTAATTTACTTCCGCATCATCTAAAATCTCTTTTCTGTCAATGTCGGTATCTTCCACGACAAGATTTTCAAGAATAAAAACCTGTCTGTCCGGGGTGTTTTTCCCCATATAAAATTCCAGAAGCTGTTCTATCGTCTGGTCTTTTCCTACGACTACAGGCTCCAGACGTATATCTTTACCGATGAAATGTTTAAATTCATCCGGTGAAATCTCTCCAAGCCCTTTAAATCGGGTAATTTCCGGATTTTTCCCCAGCTCATTCAGTGCTTTTACTCTCTCTATTTCTGAGTAACAGTATCTCGTTTCCTTTTTATTTCTCACCCTGAATAAAGGCGTCTGCAGGATATAAAGGTGTCCGTTTTTAATCAGATCAGGAAAAAACTGCAGGAAGAATGTAATCATTAAAAGACGGATGTGCATTCCGTCGACATCGGCATCTGTTGCGATGATTACATGATTATATCTAAGGTCTTCAAGGCTGTCTTCGATATTTAAAGCGGCCTGAAGCAAGTTAAATTCTTCATTCTCATAAACCACTTTCTTGGTAAGTCCATAACAGTTCAACGGCTTTCCTTTCAAAGAAAATACAGCCTGGGTTTCTACATCTCTGGACTTGGTGATGGATCCTGATGCAGAATCTCCCTCGGTAATGAAAATCTGGGTATCTCCTTTTCTTTCAGCTTTCTGATCGTTATAATGCTGTCTGCAATCGCGAAGTTTCTTGTTGTGAAGCGAGACTTTTTTAGCTCTTTCTCTGGCAAGCTTCTGGATTCCTGAAAGTTCTTTTCTTTCTCTTTCTGAAATTAATATTTTTCGCTGAATCGCTTCTGCAATCTCAGGATTTTTGTGCAGGAAGTTGTCTAACTTGCTTTTTAAGAAATCTATAATAAAAATCCTTACCGTAGGACCTTCCGGACCCATATCGTTGGATCCTAATTTGGTTTTGGTCTGTGATTCAAAAACAGGTTCTTCCACATTAATGGAGATGGCTGCAATAATGGATTTTCTGATATCGGAAGCATCGAAATTTTTATTGAAAAATTCACGGATGGTTTTCACATACGCCTCACGAAAAGCATTAAGGTGCGTTCCACCCTGCGTTGTATTCTGTCCGTTTACAAAAGAGAAATAGGTCTCTGTCTGTGACTTATCAGAATGGGTAATGGCTAATTCGATATCGGTATCTTTTAAATGGACAATCGGATAAAGAATTTCACTTTCCAGTTCTTCTTCCAATAAATCTTTAAGTCCGTTTTCAGAATAAAATGTTTCTCCGTTAAATAAAATTTTCAATCCGGGATTCAGGTATGCATAATTGCGCAGCATCCTTTCTATGTATTCTTTCCGGTATTTGAAGTTCAGGAAAATATCGGCATCCGGAACGAAAGAAATTTCGGTTCCGTTTCTGTCGGAAGTTTCTTTTTCATCATAATTTTCCGTTATTAATCCGCGTGAAAATTCAGCCATTTTCATTTTTCCTTCACGGAAAGAGCGTACACGGAAATAATCGGAAAGTGCATTTACAGCTTTGGTACCGACTCCATTCAGACCTACGGATTTTTTGAAGGCATTACTGTCGTACTTACCACCGGTGTTCATTTTGGAAACGGCATCAACTACTTTTCCCAGTGGAATTCCACGTCCAAAGTCACGAACCGTAACTTTACCGTCGTCCACTTTTATTTCAATTCTTTTACCCGACTTCATTCTAAACTCATCGATAGAGTTATCGAGAATTTCCTTAAGCAAAATATAAATACCGTCGTCGGCAGATGAACCGTCTCCGAGCTTCCCGATGTACATACCGGGGCGCAAACGGATATGCTCTTGCCAGTCGAGCGTTCTGATATTATCTTCGGAGTAGATTGGATTTATTTCTTGTGACATATATAATTTCAGCAAACATACAAAAGTACGAAATTGTACAAAATTATCCGAATTTTTTGTATCCGTTTTTTTTAATATTCCTGCTAATGTATTGTATTATTATCAATCAAATGATATATTTACAAAACTATTCAACACCAGGTGAAAAAAAATAAATTATTTCTTTCATTTTTACATACAATATTTTTCTGGTCTCTTTTTTCTGCCCAAATTCCGGGACTGATAAACTATAATGAAGAGGATGGCTTAAACAGTTCTTATACCTACCGGCTAAGCCAGGATAATAAAGGATTGATATGGATAGGAAGTGATAACGGGTTATTCCGGTTTGACGGAAAGGAGTTTAAGCAGTATAATAAAAACAATGGACTGAAGAATATCGAAGTATTGTCATGTATTCCTATGTCTAACGGGGAAATTTTCATCAGTCCTTTTCTAAGCGATTATGCTTATTTAAAAGATGGAAAAATAATCAATTCCGATAGGAACAAAGAGCTTAAAAAAATACATTTCAATCATAATCCCAACTTTTATATTCAAAACAACCGCCTCTATGTGTATAGCTATTACAATCCGGAGGTAATTTATACTTATAACAACGGGAAGATCAGTACCATTCCTTTGTCTATTACCGATGGAAATCCTTCAGGGATGTTTTACGTGTTTTCTTTTGACCTTGCCACCAACCTGATGTATTTCGTGAATGAAAAAGCAAAAAAAAATGTCGAAGCTTATAATATTATTACCCACAAGAGAACGGTATGCAATATCAGTTTGGAAAAAAATACCCCGGCGTACAGGAAAGGTGATTTTTATATATTCAGGCATAATAATAAAGTTGAGATCTATAAATTATACAATGCATTTTATTTTAAAAAAATACAGACCTTTTCCGTCCGTGAAAATATCCATCAGATTATCATTGATAAAAATTACAGGGTATGGCTGTGTCTTGAAGAGGGAGGAGCGTTGTACTTTAAGCATTCTTTACTGGATAATGTGAATCTCTCCAATCCCATCAAATTTCTGGATCAGTATATCATCAATGATATTATGGTGGACCGCGACAACAACACCTGGTTTTCTACCCGAAATAACGGCATTTATTTTATTACTGAAAAGGCTCTAAGCAACTACATTCATCTACCGGTTTCTAACAATACTAAGTACATCACTGCAATCGAAAAAAACGGCAATACGATATTTTTAGGATATAATGAAGCAAAAAGCGGGATTTATCACGCCAATACTATAACAGATCTGGTCTTTGAAAAAGATAGAAAAATAGAACATAAAGCTATTTTCTCCGAAGGAAACACCACTATTTTCGGTTTAACGGGAAGTCTTATCCATTATAATACTACCACCAAAAAAAAGTATCTTTTAAAAAAGTATAGTTTAAAGAATTTGCTTCCCTATACTCCGGGCTCTGTACTGATCTGTTCAAGTGGAGGACTGACTGCCTACAATTACCAAACCCGAACCTATGAAGAGCTGGTAGAAAATGAAAGGATGTACACCGCTCTGCTTTATGATAAAGACAGTCTTTTTACAGGAAGCTTCAAAGATCTTTATAAGCTTAATACCCAAACAAAAAAGAAGAACCTTTTTCTGGAAGGATATTATTTTACGGATATCAAAAAATTAAGGAACAATCTGTATGTAGGAGCTACCAACCTCAGCGGAATAATTCTATTTAATAACAGAAAGGTTCTTCAGAAGATTACAGAAAACAACGGGTTGGCTACCAGTCATATCAAAAAGATAGAAATAGAAAACGAAAATGTATTTTGGGCCAGCACCAATTCCGGGTTAAGCAGAATTGAAATCGGGAATCAGGGCGTGAGAATCAATAATTTCACCCAGACGGACGGACTGCCATCGAATGTCATTGCAGGCTGTGTGATAAAAGGAGATACGCTTTATGCAGGAACTTCAAAAGGATTAGGAATTCTTTCCATCAAAAATTTACTGGCACAACAGAAGTTCATTGATAAAAAAGTCATTATCAATTCTGTGGTGATCGGCAATAAGGAATTTTTCAATGTAAATACAGCACTTATAGGAAAAACACCTAATAATGACATCACTTTTAATGTAAGCTTCCCGGATTATACTTCACAGGGGAAAATCAGCTATCGTTATACCATTGAAGGACTCAGTGACGGCTGGCAGACCAGCAGTTCTTCAAAAATAATTTTTAATGCTATTCCGCCCGGCACCTATACTTTTAAAGTATTTGGATTGGGCTATAACGGAAAACAGTCTTTTGCTTCTACGAATCTGAGCTTTGAAATTAAACCTAAATTCTGGCAGACATGGTGGTTTAAACTCCTGCTTATTATTCTGGGATCTGCCATTATATTTATTTTTATCACCTTATATTTTCAGAAGAAACGAAATAAAAAGCTGGAAACCCTTTATTACGAAAAGAAAATTGCAGAACTGGAGCTGCAGGCCATTAAAGCACAGATTAATCCTCATTTTATCTACAACTGCCTCAATTCTATTCAATTTCTGCTGTATAAAAAAGATTATAAAGAGACCGAAAATTATTTAGATATTTTTGCCCAGATGATCCGGAAAACCCTCCATTATTCTGAAAAAACATTCATGCCGGTCAAAGAGGAAATCGAATACCTGTCTTTATATCTTCATATGGAACATCTTCGTTTAAAAGATCAGTTTGATTATAAAATAACGGTCTCAGAAGCAACCAATGAAAACTGGATCATCCCTTCCCTTCTGATACAGCCGTTTGTAGAAAATGCCATCAAACACGGTATCTCCAATATAAAAGACCGAAAAGGAAACATACAGATTATATTCGATGTTACCGGCACATCCCTGTGTATTACAGTTGAAGACAACGGCGTAGGAATCGGCAGTAAAACCCATTCCCCGCTTAAACCCAATTCTTTTGGTGTTAAATTATCTCAAAAAAGAATTGAAACCTTTAAACAGCTTTTTGACATGCATATCGTGTTAGAGATTAATGATCTCCGTGAAAAAGAGCAGCGGCCAGGAACCCAGATAAAACTTTATATCATACCTTATGAAAACTAAAATACAAGCCTGCATTATTGATGATGAACAAGATGGAAGAGATTATATCTCGCTTCTGTTAGAAAACGAATTTCCTGAAATAGAAAATGCATTTCAGGCAGCAAGCGTAGAGGAAGCCTATATTTTTCTTTCTAAAAATTCTCCTGAGATTCTCTTTTTAGATGTACAGCTTAAAGATGGGACTGCTTTCGATCTGCTTTCGAAGTTGAAAGAAATGGATGCACAGATCATTTTTATCACTGCTTTTGAACATTTTGCCATTCAGGCCATTAAAAATGGTGCTGCCGATTATCTGCTGAAACCTATCAAAAAAATAGATTTTATTATTGCCGTGAATAAAGCGTTGGAAAATATCAAAAAAATGAAATCTTCAGCGCCTGTCTCTTTATCTAAGAATAAAATCAGTCTTCCGACGCTTCAGGGTTTTAAACTCACAGATATTAATGATATCATCCGCTGTGAGGCCGATTCCAGCTATACCACATTTCATCTTACTGATAAGAGTAAGATTATTGTTTCCAAAACACTGCATGAATTTGAAGAATATCTTTATGAGCATAATTTTTTCAGAATCCATCATAAACATCTGATTAATCTTTCCCATCTCAAAGAATACATCAAAGGAAAAGGCGGACAGGTGATTATGGCAGATCATTCTGTACTGGATGTTTCTGTGCGTAAAAAAAATGATTTTTTATCTAAGATTGAAAATTTAGAGTAAACAAATTATTGGGTAACAGATTGTAGTATCATTTAACAACTTTCCTGACAAACAGTATTTGGAGACATTTCCGTTTACTGCTGAAATCATTTTCCTACCATTCAAATGCTCAACTTCTGCAGCACTTTTTTTCTTTTGCCTATTCTGTAACAGGCACGGTAATCACATTCTCTGTCCTTAAATACTGCCTGAAATACATTTTAAATTGCTGAATAGTCTGGATTTTATTCGTCCATTTGAATTCAATTTTTTTCTCCTGCTCTTCTTTCAATAAAATTGCATTTAAAAGGAATCAACCCACACTTATTAGCAGAAACACAACACTTGCTAATTCACAATAACGAGATATTTTAAATTCCGGTACATTTATGACTACCCAACCATGAAATTCAAATCCGGCCAAATGATGATTTTATTATAACAAACCACTAAAATTAATAATATGAAACTTAAAAAAACCGCAGTATTAGCAATGTCCTGTATTCTCATCTGTTTATCGGCATGCAGAGAAAACAATAATGAACTTGAAGAAATGGCCACTACCGATAAGGCCAGTAATCTGTCCAAATCCAGTCCTAATAATACACCACCTTACACCCCCGAATTAAGAACAGAATTTGAAAAAGATGGAATTGATATTGATAAGATACAGGTTAACTACTTCTTAGACGGTCAGCAGGTGGATCCGATCGACAATATTGAAGACAAATTTCCTGTAGCCTCTCTAGTTAAAAACCCAAGTGATCATTCAGCATTGATCACGGTAAGAACTTTTTCCAATGAAGAAAAATATCTGCAGTACGGAGATCAGAATGGTCTTAAGTTTAGGGAATCCAAGGCTTTTGAAGCTGCCATTCAGAAATATGCAGTAGAAAATGGATTGATTCAATTAGAAGCTTCGGGAATGGATCTGCCAGACTCTTATTATGCATTTGAAAACCAACAGTATGAAACGTATTTCGGAGCGGTAAATCCAGGATGGCTTCAGGTATATGATGATATTGTACCCTATGGTTCCAATAAATATATCATGTCTCCTTTTATGCCTTCATTATCACCGCCATGGCCTTTTTCAGGCTGGAATAATAAAATAGGATGCTATAAAAGATTACACATTTATACGGTAGAACATCTGTATGATAAAACATTTTTCCGTAACCGTTTAGTATCATTATCCGGATGGGGAACTTCGACAGTTATCTTTTGGGGAATCCTTGGATACTGTAATAACAGAGTAGAATCGATGCGTATGTTTTAAAATCAAACTAATAAAATACAAATGCACAAAGGACGGAGCTATCTATAGCCCGTCTTTTTTTATGGAATTTCTGCCTTTGATTACAAAAAATGAATTAAATTCGAAGTAAGTAAAAAATCCTTTAATGATACAACTTCCTTTATCCAAACTTTCCAATATAGGAACCACTATATTCAGTCAGATGACCCAACTGGCCAACGAAAATGAAGCCATTAATCTCTCACAGGGATTCCCGGATTTCATGCCGGATCCTGAACTGCTGGATCATGTAGATTATTTCATTAAAAAAGGGTTTAACCAATATGCCCCGATGGGTGGAATGATCACTTTAAAGGAAGAAATTGCCAGAAAAATTGAAAACAGCCACCAGGCTATATACCATCCGGACTCAGAAATTACAGTAACGGCAGGGGGAACCCAAGCTATCTTCACAGCGGTAGCCACTTTCGTTAAAAAAGATGATGAAGTAATCATTTTTGAACCCGCCTATGACTGTTATGAACCGACGGTAGAATTGTTCGGCGGAATTATAAAACGCTTTGAAATGAAAGCCCCGGATTATACGATCGACTGGACAGCTGTAAAAAATCTGGTAACCGATAATACCAAAATGATCATCCTGAACAATCCCAATAATCCATCGGGTAAAATTTTAACAGAGCATGATATTCAGGAGCTTATTTCCATTGTGAAAGGAACTTCCATCCTTATTTTAAGTGATGAAGTCTATGAAAATATTGTTTTTGACGGAAAACAGCATTTAAGCATCGCCAAATATCCGGAATTGAAGGAAAGAAGCCTGTTGGTAGCATCATTCGGGAAACTTTTTCATGTCACGGGCTGGAAAATCGGTTATTGTGCTGCTCCTAAAATGCTGACAGATGAATTCAGAAAAATCCATCAGTTTAATGTATTTTCCGTTAATACTCCTATGCAATTGGCGTTGGCAGCCTACATGAAAAATGAAGATCATTACAATCATCTGAGCCAGTTCTTTCAGGAAAAAAGAGATTTTTTAAGAAAAGGCCTTGCCGGAACTTCTTTTGAACTTCTGGATTGTGAAGGAACTTATTTCCAGGCTTTGAAATATGATAAAATATCGGATAAAAATGATTTTGATTTCGCCAGCGAGCTCACTATCACTCACAAAGTAGCCAGTGTTCCTTTTTCATCTTTTTATAAAAATAAACTGAATGAGCATGTGATCCGTTTATGTTTTGCAAAGAAACAGGAGACGTTGGAAAGGGCTCTTGAGAATTTATCAAAAATCTGATACATTTTATATCAACGGGGAAAGAAGTCTGGCCAGATGTTCGAAAAACACTTTGTAACCAGGCCTTTTTCTCCAGTCTTTAAGAAAAATCTCTTCACAGTCTTCCATATCTTCTATGAATACATTATTGAGCTGCTGATTGATTTTGGTATCAAAAATAAGGGCATTGACTTCAAAATTCAGTTCCTGGCTTCGGGCATCCATATTGGCGGTTCCTACACAGGAAAAATTGCCGTCAACAATCATTGTTTTAGCATGAATAAATCCTTTTTTGTAAAAGAAAATCCGGACTTTATTTTCTAACAGTTCTTCATAATAAGAATATGCAGCAGCATTGACCACCACAGAATCACCGGATTTAGGAACCATCAGCCTTACATCCAATCCTGAAAGCGCAACCTGCTTGATCGCATTCAGAACTGTTTCAACAGGAATAAAGTAAGGCGTTACCAGATACACTTTTTCTTTGGCAGAAAGAATCGCGGCATTGGTGCTGAGCATAATCGATGGCTGGGTATCCGGTCCGCTGGCTGCCGTCTGAACGATTGTTTTTCCAAAATCTTTATCTTTAAAATCAAAATATTTCTCTGAGAGCTCAGGAAGCTTTTCTGCCGCAAAAGTCCAGTTGCTCAAAAATAAAAACTGGAAGTAAAAAGCAGATTCCCCTTTTATATACAAATGCATATCCCGCCAGTACTGTTTGGGATTAGGGTTGATATATTTATCTGAAACATTGATCCCTCCAGTAAAAACCTCTGCTCCATCTACAATAATGATCTTTCTGTGATCCCTGTAATTCACTCGGTTTGCAAAGATTCTGAACGTAATTTTATTGACGGGTAACGCCTCAATTCCGGCTGCTTTCAGTCTTTTCAGTAATTTTTCACCTATTTTCCCGCTTCCCATATCGTCATAAAGAAAACGAACCTTTACACCTTCTCTGGCTTTTTCTATCAGCAGATCCGCCAGCCTGTTTCCTATTTCATCATTATCATAGATGTAATATTCAAGGTGGATATGATGTTT
>Ga0153980_1000496_pt1 | contig 18032 bp, 19 predicted proteins | sample TSGA064MetaG_FD_104722 | JGI IMG/M metagenome (GOLD analysis project Ga0153980, IMG submission 104722) | Attine ant fungus gardens microbial communities from Georgia, USA - TSGA064 MetaG | ecosystem: Host-associated > Fungi > Mycelium > Unclassified | place: USA: Georgia, Magnolia Springs State... | reverse complement strand
TTATTTAGATCCGTATACGCATACGAAAATTGAAGAAGTTGGTGCAGCCAATTTCTTTGGCATAACCAAAGATGGTACTTTTATTACGCCGAAATCAGCGTCTATTTTGCCAAGTATTACTAAATATTCATTATTGACGCTAGCAAAAGAACGTTTAGGGATGACGGCGCTTGAAGGAGACGTTTACATTGACCGATTAGCGGACTTTTCCGAAGCGGGTGCTTGTGGCACAGCGGCGATTATTTCTCCTATCGGTGGGATTCAAAACGGCACAGATTTCCATGTATTTTATAGTGAAACGGAAGTTGGACCAGTGACTAAGCAACTATATGATGAACTGGTTGGCATACAGTTTGGTGACAAAGAAGCGCCAGAAGGCTGGATTGTAAAAGTTTAAAGAGACAAAAAAGAGAGAATTCATGCTCTCTTTTTTTTGTGTAGAATATTCAGAATTTTCTATAAAAATATTGACTTTGATTCTATTTAAAGGAATAATGGAAGATACAAGATTTAAAAAAGGAGGGGAAGCTATTGCTTATTAAATCAGCAGAATCAGAAGAAATGACGATTTTTTTTGATAAAGAAAACCAACCAAATGCACAAGTTCAAATGGGCATTATTACATTACAACCTGGTGAAAAACGGCCTTTAGCTGGATATGCTCGCCATGAACAGGATGAATATTCTTATGTGATTTCTGGCGAAGCACATACGATTTTAGAAGATGGTCAAGACTTAGTTGGAAAAGCTGGACAAGCCCAATTAATTGAAGCTGGTGAGGGGCACATTAATTATAATGATGGGTTGGAGCCAGCGGTCGTTGTCTGGATGCTTGTGGAAAGGACAGAATAAAAGGGGAGCTGTCTTTCTGTAAGTAAAAGCATAAAAAAATGAAGAGTTATAGGAGAAAGAAGATGAAAAAGTATTTAAAAATCACAATAGTTTGTGTTTTATTGGTAGGATTTTTAGCTGGGTGTACCAATAAAAATGAAAATAAAAAGAAACAGAAAAATACCAAAGAAGCCGTTCAACTGATGTCACCTTCAGAATTAACAACGCTCAACACCTCTGTATTATTGGATTTTCCAGATGCTATTGTCCAAACAGCAGCGTTTGAAGGGTTATATAGTTTAAATGAACAAGACCAATTGGTACCAGCCGTAGCAAAAGCATTGCCGACGATTTCAGAAGATGGAAAAACCTACACGATTTCTTTGAGAAAAGAAGCGGTTTGGAGTAACGATGATCCTGTCACAGCACATGATTTTGAATATGCTTGGAAAAAAATGATTGATCCTAAAAACGGCTTTGTTTATAGCTTCCTCATCGTTGAAACAATTCAAAATGGTGCAGAAATCTCAGCTGGGAAATTAGCACCCAATGAACTAGGTGTCACAGCTGTGGATGATTATACATTAAAAGTGACGCTCAAAGAGCCAAAACCGTACTTTACGTCCTTATTAGCTTTTCCGACATTTTTCCCGCAAAATCAAAAAGTAGTCGAACAATTTGGTGCGGACTATGGAACTGCTAGTGATAAAGTCGTCTATAATGGTCCGTTCGTGGTAAAAGATTGGCAGCAAACAAAGATGGACTGGCAACTAGCAAAAAATAATCGCTATTGGGATCACCAGAACGTGCGCTCAGACATTATCAATTATACAGTTATCAAAGAAACATCTACCGCATTGAATCTTTTTGAAGATGGACAATTAGATGTGGCTACACTAAGTGGTGAACTGGCGCAACAGAATAAAAATAATACGTTGTATCATTCGTACCCAACAGCGACAATGAACTATTTGCGCTTAAATCAAAAACGAAAAGGGCAAGCAACGCCGCTTGCAAACGAAAACCTGCGTAAAGCGTTGGCTTTAGGCATAGATAAAGAAAATCTAGTCAATAATATTATTGCAGATGGTTCTAAAGCGCTACATGGTGCGGTTACGGAAGGCTTTGTGGCGAATCCCACAACGGGACTCGATTTTCGTCAAGAAGCAGGTGATTTAATGGTTTATAACAAAGAAAAAGCGCAAAGTTATTGGAAAAAAGCACAAGCAGAATTAGGAGAAAAGGTTAACGTTGAATTGATGGTAACAGATGATGGTTCTTACAAAAAAATTGGTGAAAGTTTGCAAGGCTCGCTACAAGAACTGTTTCCTGGTTTGACAATAGAGCTAACCGCATTGCCGACCGAAGCTGCATTGAACTTTGGGCGAGAAAGTGACTATGATTTATTCTTAATTTACTGGACACCAGACTATCAAGATCCTATTTCTACCCTGATGACTTTATACAAGGGCAATGATCGCAATTATCAGAACCCTGTTTATGACAAATTATTAGATGAAGCAGCCACAACCTATGCCTTAGAGCCAGAAAAAAGATGGGCGACACTGATTGCAGCTGAAAAAGAAGTGATTGAAACGACTGCTGGCATGATTCCACTTAGCCAAAATGAACAAACAGTCCTGCAAAATGATAAAGTCAAAGGCTTGAATTTTCATACCTTTGGCGCTCCATTAACGTTAAAAAATGTTTATAAGGAAAAATAAAAAGAGAGCCTGGGCTGAAAATCGCTTTTGATTTTCGGCCCAGGCTTAAATCCTGCTTTTTAACCCAAAATTTGTCACCATTTAGCCTTTTCGGGTTTTATCTCGAACGCTTCTGTTCTAATAGTTCAGAATCAGGTGCAGTGTGTGGCTGGGCATATTTTTTCATATATGTCGGCAAGGCTTGACTAATCTTCGTTGGTAAAACAACATAGTCAGTTTTGGCCAAATCATCTCCAATGAGACTGTGTAAGTAGACGGCGCCAGCAATGGTTTCAATTGTCGGCTTAAACTGAGCTAAAAAACCAGCAATGATGCCAGCCAAGGTATCCCCAGTTCCGCCAGTAGCCATCCCAGGGTTGCCACCTGTATTTTGAAAAGGTTCTCCTGCGTGGAAAATTGTGGTGCGATGACTTTTTAAAACAATCGTACTGCCTAATTTTGCTTGTTGGCGCTGGTTATTTGCCAGTGTTTGTTGCTCAATAGGTAAGTGACTCAAACGTTGCCATTCCATTTGATGAGGTGTGAAAACAACTTTTTCAGGATAGGTAAGGGAAAAATTACCTTGGCTAAACAGGGTAATTGCTGAGCCATCGATAATTAACCATTGTTGTTTTTGATGTTGGGCAAGCACCCTCTTCAACATTTGTTGTGCAGTAGCATCTAAGCCTAAACCTGGACCAATTAAAATAACCTCCGCTTGCTCTACGACGTTCGTCAGAAGGACTGTTTCTTCAAAGCCCACGACCATCGCTTCTGGGCATCTTGCATGTAAAGGCCCGTGATTTTTAACATCAGTAATCACAGTGGTGAGACCAGCGCCACTATTGATACACGCTTCGGTACTCATGATGATGGCTCCGCCATATTGTCGGTTTCCTCCGATTAATACAACACGCCCAAAATTACTTTTATAAGAGTCAGAGGGGCGTTGAGTGATGACTTCCTCTAAAATGTCCTTGCTTAAATAGCGCATTCTATCACTCCTTTTCTTGGGATTTCTTTGTTCTCAGTATACTACAAGAGCCCCGAAAAAATCAGTTTATTTAATGTTAAAAGTTACTCTATTGAAGGCAATGAGGTGTATAATAAGGACCAGATAAATGAGTTAGGAGAGTGAAACAGATGGAAGAGAAAAAAACATTTTATATGAGTGGCTACGTAGGAATTGCGAGCTTATTAGTTATTTTAATTGCGGGAATTGGTTTATTTATTTATGGAGCAAGTCATACCAATGGAGTTCTTGTTGTTTTAGGTATTATTTTGTTAGTTGGGGCTATTTTATTTTTAAGTTCCCTAACTATTGTTAGTCCCAACCAGGCGAAAGCTATTTTATTTTTTGGTCGTTACTTAGGTACGATTAAAGAAAATGGGTTGTTTATTACCATTCCATTTACGCAAAAAATGAACATTTCTTTGAAAGTACGAAATTTCAATAGTTCTCTATTAAAAGTCAATGACTCTGACGGGAATCCAATCGAAATCTCTGCGGTCATCGTTTTTCGGGTAGTCGATACAGCTAAGGCGTTATTTAATGTCGATTATTATCAAGACTTTGTGGAAATTCAAAGCGAAACGGCAATCCGGCATGTAGCAACACAATATCCTTATGACACTTTTTCAGATAATGATGTAACTCTGCGAGGAAATACCGAACAAATTTCCGAGGAGTTAACCAAAGAATTGCAAGAACGCTTAGCAGTGGCTGGTGTAGAGGTTATCGAAACACGGTTGAATCATTTAGCTTATGCAACTGAAATTGCTAGCTCCATGTTGCAAAGACAGCAAGCAAAAGCAATCTTAGCGGCCCGACAAACAATTGTTGAAGGTGCGGTAAGCATGACACAAATGGCCTTAGAACAGATTGAAGAAGGGCAAGAAATTAATTTTACCGATGAACGAAAAGTACAACTTATTAATAATTTACTAGTCTCAATCATTACTGATAAGGGCACACAACCAGTTATTAATACAGGCGACGTTTCTTCTTAAAGAGGAAGCAACGCTAAAAATAGCAAAAAAGAGTCATCTTTCCGATGGCTCTTTTTTTGATAAACACGAACATTATATAATTTTAATTTATAATATTTCGGTTTTTCTTTGACATCTCTTTTTCTCATTGTTAGAATAACAGTGAAAAAAGGCGGAAGGAGTTATTACATTCATGAAACCATTAGTCGCTGTGATTATGGGAAGTACCTCAGACTGGGCAACGATGAAAGTTGCTTGTCTTGTGTTGGAAGAGTTGAAAATTCCTTATGAAAAACGAGTGATATCAGCACATAGGACCCCTGATTTGATGTTTCGTTTTGCAGAGGAATCACGAACAAAAGGATTGAAGGTTATTATTGCTGGCGCTGGTGGAGCGGCCCATTTACCAGGGATGGTAGCTGCAAAGACAACCTTACCTGTCATTGGTGTTCCAGTTAAAACACGAACATTAAACGGTATTGATTCACTGTTGTCTATTGTGCAGATGCCAGGGGGAGTTCCTGTAGCAACAACTGCGATTGGCTCAGCAGGTGCTACCAATGCTGGGTTATTAGCTGCAGAAATACTAAGTATTGATGATTTACAGTTAGCAGAAAGAATCCAAGCAAGACGACAATCATTGGAAAAAGCGGTTATGGAAAGTGGGGAACAACTTGAATAAACCTTTAAAAGTCGGAGCAACTATTGGCATTATAGGTGGGGGACAGTTAGGGCGAATGCTAGTCATGAGTGGTAAAAAAATGGGTTTCCAAATGATTGTGTTGGACCCAACGCTCAATAGTCCAGCTGGTCAAGTAGCTGACCGTCAAATTGTGGCAGCCTTTGATCAGATATCTGCTTTAACTGAACTAGCAGAGTTATGCGATGTGATCACCTATGAATTTGAAAATATTGAAGTGGCCTCCCTAGAAAAGGCCATTCCACTAGAAAAGCTGCCACAAGGAACAGAATTGTTAAAAATTACTCAAAATCGATTGCTTGAAAAAATGTTTCTTCAATCGATTGGCTGTAAGATTGCCCCTTTTACGGAAGTGAAAAGTCAGAAAGAGCTGCCACAAGCAACAGAAAAGATTGGTTTTCCATGTGTCTTAAAAACTATTCAAGGTGGATACGATGGAAAAGGACAGGTCGTCTTAAAATGCGAAGAGGATTTCTCCCAAGCGACTAAATTATTAGCTAACACCACTTGTGAATTAGAAAAGTGGGTGCCTTTCACTAAAGAACTTTCAATCATCGTTGCAGGGAATAAGCATGGTTACCAAAGCTTTCCTGTATCTGAAAACATTCATCGAAAGAATATCTTGCATGAATCAATTGTGCCCGCTCGAATTTCTGAGAATGTGCAACAAAAAGCAACGGAATTGGCGCAACACATTGCTGAGGAATTAAATTTATCTGGGGTTTTAGCTATCGAACTGTTTTTAACGGATTCAGAAGAGTTGTACGTCAATGAATTAGCGCCACGGCCTCATAACTCAGGTCATTACTCTATTGAAGCTTGCTTATTTAGTCAATTTGATGCGCATATTCGAGGGATTAGCAATTGGGGCATTGGGTTACCCCAGTTACTTCAACCAGTGGTTATGGTGAATCTCTTAGGTGAACACTTAGAAAAAAGCTACCAGTTATGCACGTCAAAACCCACTTGGCAAGTCCATTACTATGGAAAAGCCGAATCAAAAGTTGGCAGAAAAATGGGCCACGTCACCATTACAACACCTTGCTTATCAGAAACGTTAAAGGAAATTGAGACTGTTGGTATTTGGAACGTAACTTAATAAATGCTTGCTCCAAGCAAGTTTTTTATTTTTACATTCGACAAACACGAACGATTATTGTTTTTTTGTAACTAATGTAAGTTTTTAACTGATGTAAATCAGCTGGCTTAGAAAGAATAGGGTTCATGAAGCTAACGAGAAGAGGGAAAGAATGGAAAAGAAAGCACTTGTGTATACAGGAAAAGCGAAGAAGTTGTATCAAACAGAAAATGCAGCGGTTCTTTTTGTGGAATATCTTGATCAAGCAACAGCTTTAAACGGTCAAAAAAAAGACAAAGTTCTTGGGAAAGGCGCTTTAAATAATCAAATCACTAGTCTAATTTTTGAACATTTACAGCAACAGAAGATTCCCAATCATTTTATCAAAAAAGTATCTGAAAACGAACAATTAATTCAGGCCGTAGAAATGATTCCTTTGGAAGTTGTCGTACGTAATTATGCGGCAGGAAGTTTTTCGAAGCGTTTAGCGATTGAAGAGGGCACTAAATTAGTGACGCCCATTATTGAATTTTATTACAAAGAAGATCGTCTGGATGATCCTTTTATTAACGAAGACCATATTCAATTTCTAAAAGTAGCCACTCCTGCTGAAATTGTGGAGATTAAAGCATTGGCTTTACAAATTAATCAGGCGCTTAGTCAACTCTTTCAACGCCTCAATATTTGTTTGATCGATTTTAAAATTGAAATTGGTCGGACGAAGGCCAATCAATTGTTACTGGCAGATGAAATTTCTCCAGACACCTGTCGTCTATGGGATTTAAACACAAACGAACATCTGGATAAAGATGTTTATCGCCGTGAATTAGGAGAAATAGTTCCTGTATATGAAGAAGTTTTACAACGTTTACTAACAGCTAATTGAGGAGGAAGCGCGTATGTATTTTGTCAAAGTCTATGTTACGTATAAAGAATCAATTTTGGATCCCCAAGGTGAAGCGGTTAAGGAAGCAGTCCATCGGCTTGGTTTTACAGAAGTAGCCGAAATCCGTGTCGGTAAGTATTTTGAAATGCACGTCCAGCAGACAGAAGCAATTGAAGAGAAAATTGAACAAATTTGTGATCAACTATTAGCCAATGTAAATATGGAATCCTATCGTTTTGAAATTTTATCTTTGGAGGAAATTTAAATGAAATTGGCAGTGATTGTTTTTCCAGGATCCAATTGTGATGCAGACTTATTGTGGGCTGTCAAAGAGGTGATGGGCGTCGATGCAGAATTTGTCCGACATGATGCCACTTCTTTAGCAAAATTTGATGGCGTATTGTTGCCGGGCGGTTTTTCTTATGGCGATTACTTACGTTGTGGTGCAATTGCTCGGTTTTCGCCAATTATCAATGAGGTGATTCGCTTTGCTACAGAAGGCAAAATGGTTTTTGGTACTTGTAATGGCTTTCAAATTTTAACAGAAATTGGCTTACTTCCTGGCACGTTGCTAAGAAATGATTCGCTTCGTTTTATTTGTAAAAGTGTCCCATTGAAAGTGAATACGCACACAAAGTTTACAAGCGAGTATCCTGAAAATGTTTCGATACATTTACCAGTAGCGCATGGCGAAGGGAATTACTATTGTGATGAAAAAACGTTGAAAGAGCTGAAAGAAAAGAACCAAATTGTTTTTACGTATCAAGAAAAGGTGAACGGTAGTCTTGCGAATATTGCTGGTATTTGTAATGAACAGGGCAATGTTCTAGGAATGATGCCTCATCCGGAACGAGCGATGGAAGAATTGTTAGGTTCAACAGATGGACGCAGCTTTTTTGCTTCAATCATTAAAAACTTTGGAAAGGAATTAAGCCAATGATGAATGAACCAACACCAAAAGAAATCAAGGAGACACGGTTGTATGCAGAATGGGGACTAACAGATGAAGAATATCATCAGATTGAGACCATTTTGCAAAGAGAACCTAATTATACAGAAACTGGCTTATTCTCCGTGATGTGGAGTGAACATTGCTCTTACAAAAATTCCAAGCCCGTTTTAAAAAAGTTTCCGACGGAAGGGCCACAAGTGCTTCAAGGCCCTGGTGAAGGAGCTGGGATTGTCGATATTGGTGACGGATTAGCTGTTGTTTTTAAAGCAGAGAGCCATAATCATCCTTCTGCAGTAGAACCTTACGAAGGAGCAGCTACAGGCGTTGGTGGAATTATTCGCGATATTTTCAGTATGGGGGCGCGGCCGATTGCTTTACTGGATTCGTTAAGATTTGGCGAACTGACGGATGCACGAACACGTTATTTGTTTCAAGAAGTTGTGGCGGGGATTAGCGGTTATGGAAATTGTATTGGTATTCCAACCGTTGGCGGCGAAATTGCTTTTGAGCCATGTTATCAAGGAAACCCACTTGTTAATGCTATGTGTGTGGGATTGATTCGTCATGATGAGATTCAAAAAGGCCAAGCAAAAGGCGTCGGAAATAGCATTCTTTATGTAGGTGCAAAAACAGGACGAGATGGAATTCACGGTGCGACCTTTGCTTCAGAAGAATTTAGTGAAGGTGAAGAACAGCAACGATCTGCGGTACAAGTAGGTGATCCGTTTATGGAAAAATTATTATTGGAAGCTTGTCTTGATTTAATCAAAAATCATCAGGATATTTTAATCGGCATCCAAGATATGGGGGCGGCTGGCTTGGTTTCTTCAAGTGCTGAAATGGCATCAAAAGCAGGTTCAGGCTTGATTCTAGAGCTAGATAAAGTTCCACAGAGAGAGACGCAGATGAGCCCCTATGAAATGCTCTTGTCTGAGTCCCAAGAACGGATGTTAATCTGTGTGGAAAAAGGAGCAGAACAGCAAGCTTGTGAATTGTTTCAAACGTATAACTTAGAAGCGGTAGCGATTGGCTCCGTAACAGATGATGGACAGTATCGTGTCTTTCACGGTGGCAAAATAGTCGCAGATGTACCAGTAGATGCTTTGGCAGAAGAAGCACCTGTTTACCAGAAAGCCTATCAAGAACCAGAACGGATGCGTGCTTTTAAAAAATTAGCGCCCTTCATTCCAGAAATTACGAATAGTACGGAATTATTAAAACGCCTATTGCAACAGCCAACGATTGCATCGAAAAAATCAGTTTACGAAACCTATGATAGTCAAGTACAAACGAATACAGTGGTGCAACCAGGAAGTGATGCAGCTGTTTTAAGAGTGCGGGGCACCAATAAAGCCTTAGCGATGACAACAGATTGTAATAGCCGTTATTTGTATTTAAATCCTGAAATTGGTGGGCAAATTGCGGTTGCAGAAGCAGCCCGTAATATTGTAGCAAGTGGAGCACAACCTTTGGCTATCACTGATTGTTTGAATTATGGTTCCCCTGATAAACCAGAAAGTTTTTGGGAATTATGGACGTCGGCGGATGGAATCGCCGCAGCCTGCCGTCAGCTAGGAACACCCGTGATTTCAGGGAACGTCTCTCTTTACAATGAAACAGATGGTCAAGCCATTTACCCTACGCCGATGATTGGCATGGTGGGCGTGATTGAAGATGTTTCACAAATTACCACACAAGCGTTTAAACAAGTGGATGACTTAATTTATCTCATCGGTGAAACCCACGCAGATTTTAACGGCTCAGAAATTCAAAAAATGCAACTGGGCCGAATTGAAGGGCAATTACGCTCATTTGATTTAAAAGAGGAAAAAGCAAACCAAGAATTAGTTTTAAAAGCAATTCAAGCAGGCCTAGTTGCTAGCGCGCATGATTGCGCTGAAGGCGGCGTTGCCGTTGCTTTAGCCGAGTCGGCTTTTGCTAACGAACTGGGGTTACAGGTGATACTGCCATTAAAAAAAGAATATCTATTTGCGGAGACGCAATCCCGTTTTATTCTTTCAGTTAGTCCCCAGCATCAAGAAGAATTTGAAACACTAATTGGAAAAAAAGCCCAACACATTGGGAAAGTGACTGAAACTGGTTTGGTCATCAATGCGTTAGATGATGTGATCAATTGTTCAACAAAAGAAGCCAAAGCCTTATGGGAGGATGCGATTCCATGTCTTATGAAGCAAAAAGCTTAAATGAAGAGTGTGGTATTTTTGGTATTTGGGGTCATCCTGATGCGGCACACGTGACCTATTTTGGCTTACACAGCTTGCAGCATCGAGGCCAAGAAGGCGCGGGAATTGTGGCGAACAATTCTGGGAAATTAGATGGCCACCGTGATTTAGGTTTATTAGCAGAAGTATTCCAAAAGCAAGAACAACTGAATGCGTTAGAAGGAACGGCGGCTATTGGTCATGTACGCTATGCAACCGCTGGTACGGGTAGCGTGGATAATATTCAGCCATTTTTATTTAAATTTTATGATAGTCAAATTGGGTTAGCACACAATGGCAATTTGACAAATGCCAAGCGTTTACGAAAACAACTAGAAATAGAAGGCGCTATTTTTCATTCCAATTCAGACACTGAAATTTTAATGCACTTGATTCGAAAAAGCACTGCTGCCTCGTTTCTCGATAAACTAAAAGAGAGCTTGAATTTGGTTAAGGGGGGCTTTGCTTATCTTTTATTAACAGAAACGATGATGATTGCTGCACTCGATCCCAATGGCTTTCGCCCTCTCTCCATCGGACAAATGAACAATGGGGCGTACGTTGTGGCATCCGAAACGTGTGCATTAGAAACAGTTGGGGCTCGCTTTATTCAAGATGTGGCGCCTGGTGAAGTAGTCATCATTTCTGATGAAGGCTTGAAAATAGAGGTTTTCACTACGGAAGTCCAACCAGCGATTTGCGCAATGGAATATATTTATTTTGCACGACCAGATTCAACTATTGCTGGAGTTAATGTGCATACAGCTCGTAAAAGAATGGGGAAGAACTTGGCAATCGAAAGTCCAGTCGCAGCTGATATGGTAATTGGGGTACCAAACTCGTCATTGTCTGCAGCTAGCGGCTATGCAGAAGAAGCACGGATTCCTTACGAACTAGGTTTAGTAAAAAATCAATATGTCGCTCGAACATTCATTCAGCCGACACAAGAATTAAGAGAACAAGGTGTCCGTATGAAACTATCGGCAGTTCGTGGCGTGGTCAAAGGAAAAAAAGTCATTTTAGTAGATGATTCGATTGTTCGCGGGACCACTATTCGACGCATTATTCATTTATTAAAAGAAGCAGAAGCGCAAGAAGTTCATGTCAGAATTGCTTCACCACCATTAAAATATCCGTGTTTTTATGGCATTGATATACAGACGCGGGACGAACTAATTGCGGCAAACTATTCAATTGAAGAGATCAAAGAGCAGATTGGCGCAGATTCGCTGGCTTTTTTGAGTGAAGCAGGGCTGATTGATGGGATTCAATTAAATTATGATGTTCCTTATTCTGGACTGTGTATGGCTTACTTTAATGGAGACTATCCAACGCCTTTGTATGATTATGAAGAACAATATCAAGCATCCTTGAAAAAAGAAACTAGGAGGAATTGACATGGAAAATGCCTATTCAAAAGCTGGCGTAAATGTTGAGGCGGGATACGAAGTAGTGGAACGAATTCAAAAGCATAGCCAAAAGACACAACGGACGGGAACGTTGGGCATGCTTGGTGGTTTTGGTGGTTGTTTTGATTTAAGTAGTTACAAGCTTAAAGAACCAGTTTTGGTATCAGGAACGGATGGCGTAGGCACAAAGTTACTCTTGGCAATTGAAGAACAGAAACACGAGACAATCGGAATTGATTGTGTAGCAATGTGTGTCAATGATGTCGTCGCACAAGGCGCCGAACCGTTATATTTTTTAGATTATTTAGCGTTAGGGACCGTTAATCCAGCTAAAGTTGAAGCAATTGTTGCGGGTGTTGCGGCTGGCTGTTGTGAGGCGAATGCAGCCTTAATTGGGGGCGAAACAGCTGAAATGCCTGATATGTATGAAGTAGATGCTTATGACGTAGCTGGTTTTGCCGTGGGTATTGCTGAGAAAAGTCAACTCTTGACTCCAAGTAACGTAAAAGAAGGCGATTTCTTGATTGGTCTTCCTTCAAGTGGTCTTCATTCTAATGGTTACTCTTTAGTAAGAAATGTTTTTTTTAAGAAACATTCGTTTAAAACAACGGACAAGCTTCCAGAATTGGCACCCAAAACGTTAGGGGAAGAATTATTAACACCAACAAAAATTTACGTGAAGGAATTATTGCCATTGTTAAAAGCAGGACTCGTGCATGGTGCTGCGCATATTACTGGCGGCGGGTTTTTAGAAAATCTACCAAGAATGTTTCCTTCTTCATTAGCTGCAGAGATTCAATTAAATAGTTGGCCAGTGCTACCAATTTTTAAATTGATTCAAAAATACGGTGAAATTCCATCTGAAGAAATGTATGAAATTTTCAATATGGGCTTAGGGATGATTTTAGCGGTGAGTCCAGAGCATGTTGAAAAAGTTCAGGAGCTTTTGCCAGAAGCTTTTGAAATTGGTCGTTTGGTACCTAGGAAAACGAAAGCCGTTATTTTTAAGGAAGCCTTATGAAGATAGCTGTTTTTGCATCTGGCAATGGTAGCAATTTTGAGGCGATTGCTGCAGCTTTTTCCCAAAAAAAATTGCAGGGCAGTTGAGCTTAGTCTTTTGTGACCAGCCTGAAGCCTATGTATTGACCCGTGCCCAAAAACGCAAGATTCCCGTTGTTTGCTTTTCGCCATCTGATTTTCCATCTCGTGGGCAGTATGAAGAACAAGTATTGAAACATTTAAAAGAGCATCAGATCGATTTAATCGTGTTAGCTGGTTATTTGAGAATTATCGGCAAGACTTTACTGGAGGCTTATCCAAAGAGAATCGTCAATATTCATCCTTCGCTGTTACCTAGTTTTCCAGGTCTTCACGGAATTGAAGAGGCATTTCATTATGGAGTGAAAATAACAGGAATCACTATCCATTATGTTGACTCTGGGGTTGATACAGGACCGATTATTTTCCAAACAACCACCAAGATTGATACTGAAGATACATTGGACACATTAACAGAGAAAATTCATGCTCTTGAGCACGAATGGTACCCAAAAATAATTTCACAAATTGTAAAGGAGACAATGAAATGACCAAAAGAGCATTGATTAGCGTTTCAGACAAAACAGGAGTGACAACATTTGCAGCAGGCTTAGTTGCAAATGGCTTTGAAATTATCTCTACTGGGGGAACAAGGACTGTCTTAGAAGAAGCGGGGGTACCGACACTTGCTATTGACGACATCACTGGCTTTCCAGAAATGTTAGATGGCCGTGTCAAAACGTTACATCCGAATATCCATGGCGGACTTTTGGCAAAAAGGGGAAACCAAGCGCATCAAAAAGCACTGACTGAACAAGGCATTCACTTTATTGACCTTGTAGTAGTGAATCTTTATCCATTTAAAGAAACAATTTTAAAACCAGCGATTTCTGAAGCAGAAGCGATTGAAATGATTGATATTGGCGGTCCTAGCATGTTACGTTCAGCGGCAAAAAATTATCAAGACGTAACAGCAGTGGTTGATCCTAGTGATTATGAACAGGTATTAAGTGAAATTAGCAGCACTGGAACTAGCCAGTTAGCCACTAGAAAAAGATTAGCAGCAAAAGTCTTTCGTCATACCGCTGCTTATGACGCGCTTATCGCTGACTATTTAACGACGCAAGTGGGTGAAACTGAACCAGAGAAACAGACGCTTACTTATGAACGTAAGCAAACATTGCGCTATGGTGAAAATAGCCATCAACAGGCCACCTTTTATCAATCCGTTGTACCTGTATCATTATCCATTGCTTCCGCTCGACAACTTCATGGCAAAGAACTTTCATATAATAATATTCGAGATGCTGATGCAGCGCTCCGGATTGCTAGCGAGTTTACAGAACCTACGGTCGTCGCTGTTAAACATATGAACCCATGTGGAATTGGAACAGGAAAAACGATTTTGGCAGCCTATCGTCAGGCATTTGAAGCAGATCCAGTTTCAATTTTTGGTGGCATTGTTGTTTTGAATCGTCCAGTGGACCAAGCGACTGCGGCTGAAATGCATCAAATCTTTTTAGAGATAATTATTGCGCCTAGTTTTGAAGAAGAAGCTCTGGCACTGTTATCTCAGAAAAAGAATCTTCGTTTGTTAACGTTAGATTTTCATGCTCAAGAAAAAAAAGCGGTGGAATTAGTTTCTGTTATGGGCGGGTTATTAATTCAAGAACAAGATACAGTTGTTGAAAATGACCAAGCATGGCAAGTTGTTACAGAGCGCCAACCCACACCAGCCGAAAGAGACGCCTTGAACTTTGCTTGGAAAGCAGTCAAGCATGTAAAATCAAACGCTATTGTTTTAGCCAATGAAAGCCAAACGGTGGGGATTGGCGCTGGTCAAATGAATCGAATTGGTTCAGTAAAAATTGCAGTTGATCAAGCCCAAGCAGCTGGAAAATTACAAGGGGCCGTCTTAGCAAGTGATGCCTTTTTCCCCATGGCAGATAGCGTGGAATATGCTGCACAACATGGTATTCAAGCAATTATTCAGCCAGGCGGGAGCATTAAAGACCAAGCATCAATCGATCTAGCGAATCATTATGGCATTGCGATGATTTTTACTGGGACTCGTCATTTCAAACATTAATTTTTAAAGGAGAAACCGATGAATATATTAGTGATTGGGCGTGGTGGTCGTGAACATGCAATCGCCAAAAAATTACAGCGAGAAGACAAAGTCAAGACTGTTTATTGTGCACCAGGTAATCCTGGTATGAGTGGTGATAATATTCGGACTGTACCTATCAGTGGAGAGCAGCAAACGGAACTAATTCAATTTGCGAAGGATAATCAGATTGATTGGACATTCGTCGGACCGGAAACGCCATTAATTGAAGGGATTGTAGATGCCTTTCAAGCAGCGGGATTACTGATTTTTGGCCCGACAAAAGCAGCTGCAATAATTGAAGGTTCAAAAAGTTTTGCGAAAGATTTTATGCAAAAATACCAGATTCCAACGGCAGAATATCGGGTCTTTCGACGTTTGGCACCTGCCTTAGAATATATTGAACAGCAAGGAGTACCAATTGTTATTAAGGCAGATGGTTTGGCAGCTGGAAAAGGAGTAGTAGTTGCCGAAACAAAAACAGCCGCAAAACGGGCGCTAGTTGCGATGATGGAGGACCAACAATTTGGAGCAAGCGGTCAAACGGTTGTAATCGAAGAATTTTTGCAAGGAGAAGAATTTTCCTTAATGGCCTTTGTTTCTAATGAGAAGGTATATCCGATGGTGATTGCTCAAGATCATAAGCGGATTTTCGATGGGGATGCTGGGCCGAATACAGGGGGGATGGGTGCTTACACACCAGTGCCTCAGATCCCAGAAGAAGCGGTTCAGCAAGCCATTAGCCAAGTCCTGAAACCGACTGCTAAAGGAATGGTGGCTGAAAAACGTCCGTTTCAAGGGATTTTATATGCTGGTTTAATCCAAACAGCAACTGGCCCCAAGGTTATTGAATTTAATGCTCGATTTGGGGATCCAGAAACACAAGTTGTGTTGGCACGTTTAGAGAGTCCCCTTTCAGAAATAATTTCTTCATTGCTGGCGAAAGAGCAACCAACGATTGCATGGAATGAGTTAGCGAGTGTTGGTGTTGTTGTAGCAGCAGAAGGCTATCCTAATCAATACAAGACAAATCTACCATTGCCCGAAATGTCTGGTGAAACCATCTATTATGCAGGGGTAACTCGTTCAGAACAGGCTTTGGTTTCGGCTGGCGGACGAATCTTTTTAGCAGAAGCAACTGCTTCGACTCTTGAAGAAGCCCACAAAAAAGTTTATCAAACATTGGATAATTACTCATTTCCTGGAATGTACTATCGAAAAGATATAGGCGTGAAAGGCTTGATTTAGGATTTTCAAAAACAGAGGCAAGGACATTTAATTGGATGTTTCCTTGTCTTTTTTTTATTGCAAATTCAGATAGGGAGGCATAAACTGATAGTATATCCATCATTAAACTAGAGGAGAAAGCTAAATTAATGAGAGAAAAGCAGATTGAAAAAGTTAGTCAGGGATTGTTTATTGTTACAAGTATTTTAGCAGTCAGTTTACTATTATTAAGTGCGGTGGTCTATCCTGATTTACCAGCTCATGTGCCCATTCATGTGAATTTTTGGGGCGAGGGTAATTCATTTGGCCCAAGATCTAGTATATTTATGTGGCCAGCGGTCCTGTTTGGCTTAAGTATTTATCAACGAAGTTATCAATCAGTACAACCATATGGCAGATGGCTGAAGGTATTATTAATCATTGTTAATCTTGGCGCTTTGTTTAGTATTCTGCGTCTATTTATTCATTTGTTGGTTTGAAGGGGTCGAAAGGTGAGAGAATGAGAAAGTTAATTTTGGTTTTTGTGGGCTGTGCCATGGCCTTTTGTTTATGGCCTAATCAAGCGGCGGCTGTAGCTGGTGGCTATGGCGGCGGACGTGTAGAAAGTCCTAGCGGAGGTAATCCCTCGAATGGTTTTTCGCCAAGCGGTGATGGATCAAGAAGTTATGTTCATCATAACGAGACCGGGACCAGCAACACAACGCCACTGGAAGGCTTAATTTCAACAGTGTTTTTTGTTCTTTTTGGGGGCGCGATGATTTGGCAAAGACGCCGTAGAAATCAACCAGTCGATGAAGGTGCTTTTCAAGAAATGTGGGCAGCATTACCTGGAACATCAAAAGAAAAAAAGGCACTCTTAAAAGAAATACAACAAACGTTTTTAGAAATACAACAAGCGTGGGATCAAGAAAATTTGTCTGTAGTCAAAGATAACTATACAGAAAAACTTTATCAAAAACATCTTGCAGTATTACAAGAAAATCAACAAGCGGGCATCAGAAATCATGTAAAAAAAGTGAAAGTAGCGCCAGCTTCGAATTATCATCATATTAGTGAAACCAGTTTTTCACTGATGCTTCATTTTTCTTGTATTGACTACGAGGAAGATACTCAAAGCGGTCGTGTTTTATCGGGATACAAGCATCAAAAACAATATTTTTCACAACTTTGGTATTTTGATTACAATCCATCTCTTGGAAAATGGCAAGCAGACTTCATTCAACCTAAAGGATAGTGCTAAAAAGCGCTTGGGGTTTAAACCCCAAGCGCTTTTTTATTCTTCGATGCGTTTTACAAGCTGTATTTTTTTATTTAATACGTAAATCAGAATGCCGCCGACTGTCATTGAAAGAAGTTCACCAAGTCCAACGGTCAACCATGTGTACCAAAAAGGTAACTGATAAAAGAACGTTAAAGGTCCGGCGACAGTGAACATGGACAAAGCAAAAAGAATGGCCGTCAGCATTAGTTTAATCAATAAATTTTGCTGATTTTTTGTCGCAAAATAGGCAATCCATAAGACTGCGCACGTTCCAGCACTACCGATGACTATATCGATGATACCAAGAGGCGAAGCGGTGTTGGCAATCGCAACCCCTAACGTAATGGACCAGATATATCGCTTGTTAAAAACGCCTAAATAATTAAATAATTCGGCAAGACGAAGCTGTATCGGACCAAAACTAAGCGGAGCGAGAAGTACAGTGACAACGACATACAAAGCGGTAACCAGCGCCATTTTAGCCAAAACCGTAGCTGACCACGTACTGGTTTGTGGATTTGATGAATGATTCATTTAAGATTCTCCTTTATAAAACAACGACGTGTTTTAGTGATAACCATAACCAAAGGAAGGGCAGCAAAGCCAACTGAAGTGTTATGGTGTGAGTT
>Ga0153980_1000491_pt1 | contig 18139 bp, 18 predicted proteins | sample TSGA064MetaG_FD_104722 | JGI IMG/M metagenome (GOLD analysis project Ga0153980, IMG submission 104722) | Attine ant fungus gardens microbial communities from Georgia, USA - TSGA064 MetaG | ecosystem: Host-associated > Fungi > Mycelium > Unclassified | place: USA: Georgia, Magnolia Springs State... | reverse complement strand
CTTAAGCTATATCCTTTGTATTTACTAATTGCCATTCTGTTTATTAATTAACCTAGCAATATACTTACCAATAATATCAAATTCCAAATTAACTTGATCTCCAATTTTCAAATGCTGCATATTGGTGAATTCCCAAGTATAAGGAATGATCGCCACAGAAAATTGAAAATCTTCACTTTTTGCTACGGTTAAACTGATGCCGTTTACTGTAATGGATCCCTGAGGAACCGTTACAAAACTGCCATCTGACTGATAGGTAATGGTTATAAAATAGCTGCCGTCTTTATTTTCAATTCCGGTAACTTCTCCAGTTTTATCAACATGCCCCTGAACAATATGGCCGTCTAATCTTCCATCCATTTTCATGCATCGTTCAAGATTAACCACACTTCCCGTCTCCCATTTTCCAAGATTGGTCTTTTCTAAGGTTTCGTTGATTGCTGTTACGACATATTGGTCACCTTTAATCTCCACTACTGTTAAGCAACAGCCGTTATGGGCAAGGCTTTGGTCTATTTTTAACTCGTTCGTAAAAGGGCATGTTAAAGTGAAATCGATATTGCTTCCTTTTTCTTCAATCTTTTCAATAACTCCAACTGCTTCAATAATTCCTGTGAACATATTATTTTTTGCTAAATTTGTAAAATTATAATCTTCAAAGATAATCAAAATGAGCCCAAAAAACCATAAAGTACGAGTAGGAATTTCAATTGGTGATTTCAACGGCATCGGCCCGGAAATCATTATAAAGTCCCTGAAAGACAAAACCATCACCGATTTTTTTACTCCTGTTATTTTTGGTTCTGGAAAACTATTCACGTATCAGAAAAATATTTTCAAGATTAATCTGAATTTCAACTACATCAATGAGGCTTCCCAGGCACAGGCAGGAAAACTCAATATGATCAATCTTGTGAAGGACAATGTGAATGTAGAATTAGGAAAACCCACTGAAGAATCCACCAGAATGGCCATTGATTCCTTGGAAGCTGCAACCGAAGCCTTAATGAAAGGAGAGATCGATGTTCTTGTAACCGCTCCTATCAACAAAGACGAAATGATGAAAATGGGCTTTAAACATGCTGGGCATACAGGATATTTTGAAGAAAAATTCGACAAAAAGGGGTTGATGTTTTTAGTGACTGAAGATCTGAAAGTAGCAGTTTCCACCCATCATATTCCTATTGCAAAGGTTGCTGAAAATATTTCCAAAGAGAAGATTAAAAAGCAGATCAGGGCTCTTAACCAAACTTTAATTGAGGATTTCTGTATTTCGAAACCGAAAATTGCTGTTTTAGGATTAAATCCACATTCCGGTGACGGCGGCGTGATCGGAACCGAAGAGATAGAAATTATAGGCCCTGCAATCAAAGAACTTTCAGACAACGGAATTTTAGCTTTCGGGCCATATCCTGCCGACAGCTTCTTCCAGCCAAGCAAATACAGAAGTTTTGATGCTGTTTTAGCGATGTACCATGATCAGGGATTGGCGCCTTTTAAAACATTAGCCTATGAAGAAGGAGTAAATTATACTGCGGGACTTCCTTTTATCAGAACTTCCCCGGACCATGGAGTAGCCTATGATATTGCAGGAAAAAACGTTGCCGATGAACAGAGTTTTATGGAAGCTATTTTCACTGCTATTAAAATTTTCAAGAACAGAAGTGAATACAACGATCTTATGGCCAACCGCATGCAACCGCGAAAAATGGTTGTAGACAATGGAATCGACGAAGATCTGCCAGATGAAACTGATGCATAAATCATTAAAACAAATTTTAAATTAATTTGTTAGAGAAATTATTTGTTATTTTAAAAAAATTGCATATTTTTGCACACTCATTTTATGGACAAGTTAAGAAACTACGACGTAAGCTTTCCCGGACTTAAAAACGGAAAGCACCAGTTCAAATTTGAGATAGATAAATCGTTCTTTCAATTATTTGACACCGAGCAAGAATTCACAAATCCTAAAATTACAGCAGATGTTTTATTAGATAAGCATACTACTTTTTTAGAATTTGAAATTAAAACAAAAGGTACTGTAGACCTCGTTTGTGATATTACAAACGAAGATTTCCAGCATCCTGTTGAAAACCAAATCAATGTTCTGGTAAAGTTTGGAGAAGAATACGATGATAGTGATGAAGATGTAATCACCATTCCTATCGGAGATCATGCTTTTAATACCGCACAGTTGATTTACGAAAATGTGGCCCTTTCCATTCCTATGAAAAAGGTTTCACCCAACGTAAGTGATGAAGATCTGGAGATTCTTGAAAAATTCAGTCCAAAGGATATTGAAGAGGTAGAAGAAGAGGAAGAAAAAAGTGACCCAAGATGGGAGGCACTTAAGAAGTTAAGAGATAAAAATTAAAAATAATTTAAATATGATGAGATGATACATCTCATCGCTCATCAAATTAAATAAAGTTATTACAAAATGGCACATCCAAAGAGAAGACAGTCGTCCACAAGAAGAGATAAGAGAAGAACGCATTACAAAGCCGTAGTTCCTCAATTAGCAAAAGATGCAACTACAGGTGAACTTCACCTTTATCATAGAGCTCACTGGCATGAAGGAAAACTTTACTACAGAGGTAAAGTAGTATTGGAAAAAGAAGTAGCAACTACTGAAGAAAACTAAGAGTCGATTTTTCAAAAAAGACTCATTTTAATACAAAAACCGTCCAATTTTGATAAAATTAGACGGTTTTTTGTTGTTTTTTGTGTTTTTTTGGTATCTTTGACCCAAAATCAAATATCAAATTTATGGACATTAAAGACATACAAAATCTTATCAAGTTTGTATCTAAGGCTGAAGTTTCAGAAGTAAAATATAAAACTAAAGATTTCGAAATCACTATTAAAACTCCATTAGCTGGAAGCGAAGTTACGTATGCACAGCCTGCAGTTTACCATACAGCGCCTCAGCAAGCAGCAGCTCCTGCACAAGCTCCGGCTGTTTCAGGTACTCCTGTTGAGAAAGCAGATGCTGCATCTGATGACAGCAAATATATAACGATCAAGTCTCCAATGATCGGTACTTTCTACAGAAAACCATCTCCAGATAAAGATGTATTTGTAAATGTAGGTGACGAAGTTTCTAACGGAAAAATCGTATGTGTAATTGAAGCAATGAAATTATTCAACCAGATTGAATCTGAAATCAGCGGAAAAATCGTTAAGATTTTAGTAGACGATGCTACTCCGGTAGAATACGACCAACCTTTATTCTTAGTAGACCCATCTTAAGGAATTTTAAATTACAGATTATAAATTTTAGATGAATCTTTTTCATTTAAAATAATTTAAAATTCAAAATTTATAATTTAAAATTTTCGAAGAGATGTTCAAAAAAATATTAATAGCCAATCGTGGCGAAATTGCAATGCGTATCCTTCGTACTTGCAAAGAAATGGGAATCAAGACCGTTGCAGTATATTCTACTGCAGATAAAGACAGCCTTCACGTAAGGTTTGCCGATGAAGCGGTATGTATTGGTCCTGCGATGAGTAAAGACTCATATCTTAAAATTCCTAACATCATTGCAGCAGCAGAAATTACCAATGCTGATGCCATCCACCCGGGTTACGGATTCTTATCTGAAAATGCGAACTTCTCCAGAATCTGCCAGAAAAATGGCATCAAATTCATTGGAGCATCCCCTGAACAGATCGAAAAAATGGGTGACAAAGCTAACGCTAAAGCAACCATGAAAGCAGCAGGAGTACCATGTGTACCTGGTTCTGACGGTCTTATCGAATCTTACGAACACGCTGTGAAAACTGCTGAAGAAACAGGATATCCTGTGATGATCAAAGCAACAGCCGGTGGTGGAGGAAAAGGGATGAGAGCCGTATGGAAAGCGGAAGATCTTAAAGATCATTGGGAATCTGCCATTCAGGAAGCAGTAGCAGCCTTCGGAAACGGAGGAATGTATATGGAAAAACTGATTGAGGAGCCTAGACATATTGAAATTCAGGTTGCAGGAGACCAGTTCGGTAAAGCTTGCCACCTTTCTGAAAGAGACTGTTCTGTACAGAGAAGAAATCAGAAATTAACGGAAGAAACGCCTTCTCCGTTCATGACTGACGAACTTCGTGAGAAAATGGGTGACGCCGCTGTAAAAGCAGCAGAATTCATTGGATATGAAGGAGTAGGAACAATTGAATTCCTGGTAGACAAGCACAGAAATTTCTATTTCATGGAAATGAATACCAGAATCCAGGTAGAGCACCCGATCACTGAGCAGGTTATTGATTATGACTTAATCAGAGAGCAAATCCTTTTAGCTGCAGGAACACCTATTTCAGGAATCAATTATTATCCGAAATTGCATTCAATTGAATGCAGAATCAACGCTGAAGATCCTTATGCTGATTTCAGACCGTCTCCGGGAAAAATCACAGGATTAAACATCCCTGGCGGACATGGAATCAGAGTTGACACTCACGTATATTCAGGATATACCATCCCATCTAACTATGACTCTATGATTGCTAAGCTGATCACGACGGCACAAACCCGTGAAGAAGCGATCGCGAAAATGAGACGTGCTTTAGAGGAATTCTATATTGAAGGAGTAAAAACTACCATTCCTTTCCACAGACAGCTGATGGATGATGAAGATTACCTTGCAGGAAACTACACCACGAAATTCATGGAGAGTTTTGTAATGGATAAAAAGTATGATAACCACTAGGATTATCATCCAGCAATATATTGAAATCGGCCTCAAATGAGGCCGATTTTTTATTATAGAACAACCTTCTTAAGGATTTCAATTTAAATCTTAAATACGAATTTAATACTGATTGTTTTAAAACTTATATGAAAAGGTAATTTCTCCCGCCTCATTCCAAAATAGTGTTTAACCTATCGAAATGATAACCGGAACCTTGTATTATTTCATATTTCTAAGACAGAAAATCATATACAAATTCATAACTTTGTAGAAAACCAAAATATATGTCAACAGCAACAGTAAAAAATTCACAGTATTTCATTGACCTTGAAGACAAACACGGAGCACACAACTACCACCCTCTTCCCGTTGTTTTAGACAAAGGCGAAGGCGTTTTCGTTTGGGATGTAGAAGGCAAGAGATATTATGATTTTCTTTCTGCTTATTCCGCTGTAAACCAAGGACATTCACACCCTAAAATTGTTAATGCATTAGTAGAGCAGGCTAAAAAGCTGGCTTTAACGTCAAGAGCATTTTACAATTCTCAATTAGGAGAATATGAACAGAAGATCACTACCCTGTTCGGTTTCGATAAAGTACTTCCTATGAATTCCGGAGCTGAGGCTGTGGAAACGGCTGTAAAATTAGCCAGAAAATGGAGCTACGAAGTAAAAGGTATTGCAGAAAATGCAGCAAAAATAATCGTTTGCGAAAATAATTTCCACGGAAGAACCACCACTATCGTTTCTTTCTCTAATGATCCTGATGCCAACCAAAATTATGGACCGTTTACTCCAGGGTTTATTAAAATCCCTTATAATGATATTTCTGCCTTAGAAGAAATTCTGAACAGAGAAGCCGGAACTATTGCTGCATTCTTAGTTGAACCTATCCAGGGTGAAGCTGGAGTATATGTTCCCGATGAAGGTTTCCTGAAAAAAGCTTCTGAGCTTTGTAAACAATACAATGTCCTGTTCATTGCTGATGAAGTTCAGACAGGTATCGCAAGAACCGGAAAACTGATTGCATGTCACCATGAAGATGTACAGCCTGATATTCTGATCTTAGGGAAAGCTCTTTCAGGGGGAATGTACCCGGTATCTGCAGTTTTAGCTGATGATGCCATTATGAATGTTATTAAGCCGGGACAACATGGCTCTACGTTCGGAGGAAACCCTATTGCGTGTGCCGTAGCCATTGCCGCTTTAGATGTGGTTGCAGAAGAAAATTTATCGGAAAGAGCTGAAAATTTAGGAAATATCTTCAGAGCTGAAATCGAAAAATTAATAGGAAAATCTGATCTTATCGCAAAAGTAAGAGGAAAAGGACTTCTGAATGCAATTATCATTAACGATACTCCGGAAAGTTCTACAGCATGGAATCTTTGCTTACAATTAAAAGAAAACGGATTGCTGGCAAAACCTACCCACGGAAATATCATCAGATTAGCTCCCCCATTGGTGATTACTGAGGAACAATTACACGAATGTGTGAAAATTATTGAGAAAACTTTCCTCGAATTTAACAAATAATACCACAAAAAAATAAAAATATAACACTCATATTCAGGGTGTTATATTTTTTAAGTCAAAACCCAACAAACGATTGTTTAACTTCCTGAAATTATTGTAATCTAAAAAAATGAAAATAATAACGAATGGAAGATATAAAGCTGAGCGCACTGATGATCGTGTTCAATGAGGAGAAGAATATTGAGGGCGCCTTAAAGTCCCTTGAATTTGCAGATGAGATTATTGTTCTTGATTCATTTAGTACTGATAAAACACTAGAAATTATCCGCAAAAAATTTCCTCAGGTAAAAATATTTCAAAATAAATTTGAAGATTTTACAAAACAGCGCAATTTGTGCCTTACGTACGCCAGTCATGACTGGATCTTATTTTTAGATGCAGATGAAAGAATACCTCACGCATTAAGGGATGAGATTAAAAAAGAAATTAAAAACCCGGACGCAAAGGATGCCTATTTTTTCAAAAGGAAGTTTTTCTTTATGAAAAAACCGGTCAACTTCTCCGGCACCCGGAATGATAAGAACATCCGTCTTTTCAAAAAGGAAGTAGGACATTATGATGATACAAAAAGAGTGCATGAAGGCTTAAGCAATATCCAAAGTTCAGGAACGCTGCACAACTATCTCTTACATTATTCTTTTGACTCTTACGAAGCTTATTATAGAAAAATATTGCACTACGCCAATCTGAAAGCCAAAGACTTACACGAAAAACACGTTGAATATGATTTCTTTAAACAGGTAGGAAAAAGTGCTTTTAATTTTTTCAAAATGTATATTCTTAAATTGGGAATCTTGGATGGTAAAAAAGGATTTATACTTTCTTATTTTAGCGCTTTAACATCTTTCAAAACATATGAATACCTGAAAGAACAGTATTCATAACAATATCTGAAAATAAACTGTATTTTTGCAACAATAAAGTGAGTACCTTATGAAACTTTCTGTTGCAATTATAACGTTCAATGAAGAAAGGATTCTTGAAAAAACCTTATCCTCAATTGAGGATTTGGCAGATGAGATTATTATTGTTGACAGCTATTCTACCGATCGTACCGAAACAATTTGTAAACATTTTTCAAAACTTAAATTTATTCAGCAAAAATTTCTGGGTTTCGGCCGGCAGAAAAATTATGCAATAAGTTTATGTACCTCCGAATGGATTCTTTTTCTTGATGCCGACGAAATACCGGATGAAACAGCAAAAGATTCCATCCGTAAAATCATTGCTGACGAACATCAGAAGTGTTTTGTTTATGATATCAGGTTTAACAATATCTTTTTGGGAAAAGCCCTGAAATATGGTGGCTGGGGAAATACCAGAAGAGAACGTTTTTTCAAAAAAGGATATGGTAAATATTCTGAGGATATCGTGCATGAAGAATTTATTACAACAGAAAAAAAATGCAGGCTGAACGGCAGAATCAATCACTATACTTATAAAGACATCCATCACCACATTGAAAAATCGAATAAGTATACGTCTATGATGGCTGAAAAGATGTATAGAAACGGAAAAAAAGCAACCGTTGCGAAAATCCTGTTTAAACCTCTTTATCAATTCATTAAATCTTATTTTTTAAGACTGGGCTTTTTAGATGGTTTGGTAGGATATTATGCAGCCTTTACAGCCGCTTTCTACACTTTTCTGAAATATAAAAAGCTACATGAGATTACCAATTTAAATAAATGACAATGCTTAAGTTCTTTGCAAGAATATTGGGATTTTCGAAAAAGGAAAGTATTCGGATCCTGATGTATCATATGGTCCTGCCTAAGGATAAAAGTTATAAGGAAAATCTCATTGTTACCACTGAAGATCTTGAAAAGCAATTTGAATATATTCAAAAGAACTATCAAACTCTGTTTTTTAAAGAATTAAAAAGCAAAAAATCCCTTCAAAATAAAATTATATTAACCTTCGACGACGGCTATTACAACAACCTGGAATATCTGCTCCCTCTGCTTGAAAAATATCAGCTTAAAGCAACCATCTTCATTCCTACAGAACTTATTAAAAAGGATGAACAGAACGATAAAAGGAAAATGATGACCTTTGATGAAATACGTTCTCTAAATCCAGAACTGATTGAGATCGCCTTACACAGCCATACCCACAGAAACTACTCCCAGATATCATTGCAGGAAGCAGAAGAAGACCTTCGTGAAAACATGGCCGTGCTTGAGGAGAAGCAGATCACTTTTACGAAAGTTCTTGCTTATCCGTATGGAAAATTTCCTAAAAAAAATCCCCAGAAAGAAGAATTCTTTAGGATGCTGGAAAGATCAGGAATTACAGCTGCGGTAAGAATTGGAAACAATGTTGAGTATTATCCCTGGAAAAATAAGTTTGAAATCAAAAGAATCGACATCAAAGGCCGCGACAGTTTTAATGCATTCAAATGGAAGCTTAGACTTGGAAAAATAAAGCTTTAATCCAGCAGTGCTGCATACAGTTTTTCATAAGCGGCGGCCATTTCCTTATATCCGAATTTCAACGCTCTTTTTTTCAAATTCAAGGCATATTCCTGCTGATTTGAATTGTATGCATGCATCCCAGACTCATAAATTCTCTGCATGCTTTCTGTAGAAAAATCATCGAAATAAAAGGCCAGGTCACCGCCTATTTCCGGCAGGCTTGTCAGTTTGCTCAGGAATACCGGTTTTCCAAAGTACATGGCTTCTACAGGAGGAATACCAAAACCTTCTGCCAATGAAGGATGACAGTATGATTCACAATGCTGAAGAAGATAATATTTTTCATTATTATCAACATTTTCCAACATATGAACTCTTTCTTCTAGCCCCAGAGTTTTAATTTTTGCTAAAAACTTTTCTTTATAGGCAGATTTTGCCGAGGAAGTAATCAGCACAAGATGCCGGTCAGTCCCTGAAATAAGATCCAATAAAACCTCCTGATTTTTTTTAGGAAAAAGAACCCCGATATTAACAATATATTTTTCATTGATAAAACTGTAGTGGTTTTTTGAATCAAAATTTAAAGTTTCCGGGAAAATAAGGCCATTATAGACCACTTCTACTCTAACATTGCTTTTCAAATGGAAAAGATGTTTATTTTTAATGAAATCATCTTTAGCAAATTCAGAAATACAGGCTATGATATCTGCTGATCCGATGTTTTTCTGAACCAGTTTAATACTCTTCTGTATTTTCTGATCAGAGCTGTTGTCATGCAGAAAATTAAGGTCATGAAGCGTCACAATCTTTTTCTGCCCAGCTTTTACCTTATGAAAATACTCAGAAAGCTGATGGGTAGAATGAATCAGTGAAAAAGACTTTGTAGAAATAGGGAGTTTTTTCTGCCAGAACTTCCAGTTGATGATAGTAAATGTATTTTTAGTGACAGGAATATTTTTTTCCGGCCCGTAGAAAAAGTAGTCAAAATTAGTTTTTTGCTCATCCAATCCCTTTATCAGCGAGACACATACATTGGCAATTCCCGATTTGGGATACTTCAGTCTTTCAACATCAATGAGAATTTTATGATACATTATGAGTGAGCTTTTCTCCAAAAATATAAATTTAAATATGAAATCTTTATTTTTGCAATATGAAAATTTGTTTAATCAGTTTTGATTTTTGGCATTATGACGAGCATATAGTCAAAAAACTAAACGAGAAAGGTATTGAAGCTTGCCATATCAACATTGGTGCCTTTACTCATAAAAATTCCGGAGAGCGCCTCAAGAATACTTTCAGCAAAGTATTCCTAGGGAAAAATCTGAAATATCATAAGAGACAAGATTTCATTTTAGAATCTCTGGAAAAAATTGGCAGACAGGATCAAATCCTTGTCATTAATCCCGAAGCGATTGAGGAAAGGATCCATCAAAAGATCAGGGAATATACAGACCGGAACATTGCCTATCTTTACGACAGTGTGGCAAGAAACCCGGTTAAACATCTCCTGCATTATTTTGATACCGTTTTTTCCTTTGATGATGAAGACGTTAAAAACTTTGGATTTGAAAAAATCACCAATTACAATTATCTGGACTATCTTCCAGCGGCAAAGCAAAATCCTAAACTGGACCTGTTCTACATCACTTCCCACGATAAAAAAAGATTATCTGTTTTAAATACATTAATCAACAAAGTAGAACCGTTAAATATTAAATTTGAGGTAATTACAGCAGGAAAAAAGAGCTGGAAAAATCAGCTGATACAGATTTTTGACACCAAAAATATTGAAATTTTAAAGTTCAGGACAAAAAATATCCCGCATCATTCCCTTCCCCATTATTATAAAAACACAAAGGTCATTCTGGATTTGATGCGCAGCAACCAAACCGGACTAAGTTTCAGGATTTTTGAAGCCATGGCCCTTGAAAAAAAAATAATAGCCGATAATCCGGCCATTAAGAACTACGATTTTTACAATCCGGAAAATATTTTGATCTTAAGCGAAGATTTCAGCAATATTGAAAAAGATTTTTTTGAAAAGCCATACGAAAAGCTTCCGGATGAAGTTTATTATAAATACACCTTAGATAATTGGGTCAATACGATCTTCAAATTAGATAAATAATGAAAATTTCTGTTGCAGTCTGCACCTATAATGGGGAAAAGTTTCTTCACCAGCAAATCGATTCTATCCTTAATCAAACTTTTAAGGTTAGTGAAATTGTAATTTGTGACGATGGTTCTTCCGATGAAACACAAAATATTTTATCTGAGTATAAAAACAATTGTCCTGAGATATTTAAAATTTTCATTAACCCATCTAATTTAAAAAGTGTCAAGAATTTCGAAAAGACAATCTCACTTTGTACGGGTGATCTTATTTTCCTAAGTGATCAGGACGATGTTTGGGCTCAGCATAAAGTAATGACCTATATTGATTATTTTGAACGTCATAATGATATTGCTGTATTATGCTCTAACGGATATATAATTGATGATCGGAATGTAGATATTGAAAGCTACACTTTATGGGATACTCCTGAATTTCTATTACAAAATAATAAAGAAATAGATTATTATACCATATTTTCTACGATTGGAAATTTTGCGACAGGGGCTTCAATGGCTTTAAAGAAATCGTTTATAGATAATATTATTCCATTTCCCATCATTGAAGGTTTTCATCATGATGAATGGATCGCTTTGAAGGCTGCGGAACAAAAAAAGTTTGCATTTTTAAATGAAAAGCTTTTTTATTACCGGGTTCATACTGCTCAACAAGTAGGAGGAATCTCTTATCCTCAAAACGAGATATCGAAAGAAAAAATAATCCATAAATTTGATTATACCAAAGAACCTAAAACTTTTAGAGATTTTAAGATTAAAATAAGAACCCTATGTGATAAAGAAAGAAAGTTTAAACAATACCTTGATCATACGCAAAACAATACTATTGAACGACTTTACAGAAATATACAATTAGAAAAAGAACAGATTCATAAAAAAATAAATTCCAAAAATCCTTTATTCTCTTTATTTTTTAAATATCTATATCGATGAAAAAAATCCTGATCATTATGCATAATTATGCGGAAATACCGGACTTAATAAAGAAGAATCTAACGTATTTAGGTTACAAGAATATTGATTTTATTTTCTTTACTGAAGAGAATTTTAAGTATGACAAATGGTCTCAGAAAATAACAAATTTTTACAGAAAAACATTTTTAAAAGATAAAACATATAAAGAAAAATTAAAATCAGCTTTTATAGAAACTACCCTAATTCAAAAGGCTCAAAATCTGTCACATTATGAAACTATTGTGGTCATGAATACAGATTTTTTTTCTGATCATTTTCTTACCATCATACGAACTAAAACTAAAAACCTCGTCGGTAATCATTGGGATGGACTCAGCAGAACCCCCCAGATATACTCCAAGATCATTTACTTCGACAAGTTTTTTGTTTTTGACAAAAATGATGTGGATGAAAGTAAAAATATTTACTTTTTAACTAACTTTTTCTTTGATTTTGATAAGGATAAAAAAAGCAGAATAATAGAACAAGATGTCTTCTACCTTGGAACTTTTGTGAAAGAAAGATTCAATACTTTACAAAATCTCTCGAAGATATTTACGCAAAAAGGTATTTCTCACAAGATAGTCTTATTCGACTGGCAAAAGAGACCTTCTGAAGAGACAATTATCTTTAGCAATAAGTTCATTGCCTATGAAGAAAATATAAGCTATGTCAAAAAATCAAAAGCCCTATTAGATTTAAAATTAAAAGATCATAATGGTCTGTCTTTTCGTTTTTTCGAAGCCCTGCACTATAATAAAAAGTTGATCACCAATAACTCGGACATCAAAAACTACGATTTCTACAGAAAAGAAAACATCTTCGTGATAGGTGAAGATATGAAAGAAGACCTAAAAAGCTTTATTGAAAGTCCCTACCAGATCATCCCAGCAAATATAAAAAACAAGTACAGTTTTGAAAATTGGTTTAAAACTCTTATTTCTTAAAATATGAATGAAAAAATATCGATTATAATCCCTTACTACAATGGAGAGGCCTATATTCATGAAACTCTTGAGAGTATTTATCATCAGACCTATCAGGACTTTGAAGTCATTATTGTAAATGATGGTTCGGATACCACACTTTTAGACGAAATTGAAAAGAATACCATTTATACGAATTTAAAAATCATTCATCAGCATAATCAGGGACAGTCCAAAGCCCGTAATAATGGGGTAAGCTATTCTACAGGAACATATATTCTTTTCTTAGATTGCGATGATGTTATCGAAAAATCATTTCTAGAAAAAACCCATCATATTCTTCAGACAGACTCCAGTATAAGAATTTGTTATACAAAAGGGAAGTTTTTTGAAAAAACTAATAAAGAATGGGTATTACAACCTTTTAACACCTATGATTTTCTGATAGAAAATTGCATTCCTATTACAACTCTCATTTATAAAAATGACTTCGAAAAAACAGGTGGATTTGACACTCAGCTCAACTATTATGAAGATTGGGATTTTTGGATATCTCTAATAGAAAAAGGTTTAAAAGTTCATAAAATAGATGAATTTCTCTTCTTCTACAGAATTAGAAATACCACCAATTCTCTGACTAATAACAGTATTGATAACAGCTCCAGACTATCGGATAATTTTTTTGAAATTTATAAAAAGCATTATATTTTTTACAAAGACAATGGATTAGATTTTCATGCTATCATGAGTTCTATCCGTCAGAATAAAAAGTATAAAGCAAAATATTATAATGAATGGTATAGAAAATTGACCTACAAAATTTTTAAGCCAAAAAAATATAAGAGAATTTATAACGATGAATTATTAAAGCCAAGATAATTAAACATCTTTTTTATGTTGTCATCCTGTGCTTCAATAGAAAATTTAGCGAGAGGTAATAAACTGTTAGAGTGCAATGTATTCCACAACTTTTCATCATTATACAGCTCTATAATTTTTTCTGCAAAGTTTTCAGGATTTTCATCTGCAATAGAGGCTGTTTTTTTGTCTTCCAGATCCATTCCTTCTGCTCCAATAACAGTAGTAAGTACAGGCAGCTTAAACTCTAAAGCCTGTCCTATTTTACCTTTCACTCCTGCACCATATCGAAGAGGTGCAATAAATATTCTGGCGTTCTCAAACCAATAATCAACTGTTTTCTGATATCCTAAAATCTGAAATGTATTTGATTGATATTTTTGCTTTAAATCTTCTGGAAAATCAGGACCTAAAATAAATACTTTGATGGTATTATCTTTTTTCCAAACCAAAGGCATGATCATATCATGTAAAAATTTTACCGCATCAATATTAGGCAAATGATTATATCCCCCAATAAAGAGCAGTCCTTCTCTTTTTGAAAATTGAACGGCTGCATTGCATATCGGTTTATGGATATTACTTACTGTAAATATTTTAGTATTTAAAATCCCATTTTCTGAAACGGTTCTTTTTTCCTGATCGCTTATAGAAATCACAGCATCTGCCTTCCTCATCCCAAAATATTCTTTATCTTTAAAGAATTCAATTTCCTTCTCTCTATTTTTATCAACCTCTATATATTTATTTTCTCTTTTCATTCTTAGATAATGAAGATCTACCATATCATAAATGATTTTCTTTTCTGAGATTTTATTTTTAATATGCTTATACCAATAATCAAAACCTATAGGTCTGAAAATCCATATGACATCTACATATTGAATGGTTTCAATAACGTGATCCAATACCCTAACAATTTTATTCTGGGCATTTACATAATCCATACTAACTTCTACCCCGATATTTCTAAAAAATTTTACATATAGATCGTCCGTAACTGCATCAAAATGTTTTACAGCAAGAATAAGTCGGTGTCCATTTTTTTGAAGAATTTTAACGATTTCAAGAAATCTTCTTGAACCTGAATCCTGATCAGGCTTCGGTACATTTTCTTCTAAGAATAGAACACATGGGCTTTTATAATGAGCATTATAGTTGATTTTCCCATTTTCTAAAAACATGTTATTTGTAAAGAAACTTTCCCATCTATTTTTGAAAACCTGTCGGTTTTTCTCCAATAAGATTTCTTTTCCATTGCTTTTTCCGGTATAGGAAATATTTTCAAAATGAATAATTTCAGAATTAGGCTGATAATAAATATCTAAATTTTGTTTGTACTTTAATCTCTGACAAAAATCTGTTTCTTCATAATAGGCCGGTAAAAATACTTCATCTAAAAGGTTAAGGTTTCCATGAATATCTATTCTATTAAAAAGTAAACTACATCCTGAGCAATAATCAACTTTTCTTAAATAATTATATTCAGGCGCATCAATTGCACCTCGTCTTCCAATAGTAATAATTTCAGATTTTTTAAAAATAAGACAGCCTGCCTCTTGCAAAGTATTATCAGCAAAAATAACCTTAGAACCCACTGCTCCTACATTATCTCTTGTTTTAAAAACATCTAAAAGACTTGACAGATAATTAGCTTGAACTTCAACATCATTATTCAATAAGTAAACGTATTTACCTTTCGCAGATTGAATACCTTTGTTCACATTTCTCAAAAAACCAAGATTCTCGGTGTTATTAATTACCTTGATTCCCTCAATCTTATTTAAATAATCCAGGGTATCATCAGAACTTTTATCATTAATTATAATGATCTCTTTAAAAATATCTTTATCAAATTGTTCAAGAGTAAAAAGACAATTAAGAGTGTATCTTATCTGATTATACACCGGGATAATAATGGATACTTCAGGAGTATCTACTAATGTAGTATCAAAATTAAACTGATAGTCTTTAAAAAAATTCAGGTCAAAATGATTAATTTTTAACTTTCTTTTATTTTTAATAAAATTATGATCCTTTATTTTATTCTTAAAAAATCTTTTAATTCCCATTTTTAATTTATTATTTTGCCTCGTCTAATTTTAGGAAAACGAAATTAAGCATTTATTGCAAATTATGAGAAACAAAAAAAACATTATCAAAGTCGGATATCTATTATCTTATGACTATTCTTATATTTTCACTTCTATCAAACAGCTTTATGATGACGCAGATTCTATTGTCATCAGCTATGATAGCAATAATAAGACCTGGGCTGGAAATGATGTATTTATTCCTGAAAGCTTTTTCACGGATATTAAAAAAATTGATACTCATAATAAAATCACATTCTACAAAGACATATTTTATATTTATGGAATGCAGCCAATGGAGCTGGAAACCAAACAGAGAAATATGATGGCTGAAAAGCTTGGATTAGAAGGTTGGCATATACAAATTGATGGTGATGAATATGCCTATGATTTCAAAAAAATAGCTCGGTTTCTAAGAAAAAACAGCTTTTTACTTAAAAAAGCAAAAGAAAGACCATTTAACTTCCAAGTAAATTTTGTCACACAATTCAAGCATAATGATGAAGGTTTTTTTATTATTACCCCATTCACTGAAAAATGTATGTTGGTTACCAACTTTCCAAAATATGAATATGCAAGACTCACGAATAAAGGAAGAACCCTCCCATTAGATTATTATCTCATCCACCAATCTTGGGCAAGAGAGGAACAGGAAATTGTAGAAAAAATAAATAATTGGGGACACAAAAATGATTTTGACACGTCTAAATTCCTTGACCTATGGAAAGGGCTGAATGCAAACAACTACAAGGAATTCAAAGATTTTCACCCATTAGATAAAACGCAATGGAAGGAACTCTCTTTTTTTCCGGCAAAGAATATTGATGAGTTTATTTCTACATTTTCGAAGCAATATCCTCAGAAAGAATTATCATTAAATATATCTTTTACAAAAAAAATAAAAATCTGGATTAAAAACCTTTTTTAAAAAATCAAGTTCCAACGCATTTCTTTCGGTTGAAATTATTATGTTGCTCTAGCTTGTGTGAATGCTCAATGATAGGAATGGTATCATGATATAAAAAAGGTATTGTTAATTAATGTAACACTATTTTTTATTCATTTTTTCACCAACACTGCGGTCATTTAATCTGCTTCTGCAAATATGTCTGCCAAACTTACATTTAAGTCGAAAATAATCATAATTTACAGAATTTCGTTTCCAATAGAAGTATCATTAAGGTTTTTATCACTTCTCCATGAGCTTACTCCGCCACGGTATGAGCGCTTATTTTCGTCTACAAGCTAATAGATATCGTTATCTCCGGTATCACAATTGTAGTATTTCTTTAGTAAAGCAGATCTCTATACAGTTTGATATCCTATTTATTTCTTTATCATTCAGAGCAACTGTTGCATCACCTTAAATGATCGTTCATTGCTCTTGTTTGTTTTTTATGGTGATACTGGTAAGACAGCTTCTTCCCTGTCTTTACTTCTATTCTTTTCAGTTGTAATTGGCTCATCTGTCAGTACATAATACTTGCCAAGTTCTTTCGATTTCTTGTGTAATCTCCGAATTCTTAAATGATACAAAATGTAAAAATTAAGATTAAAAAAATAAATACTAAAAATAATAAAATCTTGTAACACATAAGATTAACAACTTATAATTCCAAATATGGAGAAAAAATAATTTTATCACTATATAATGATAAAATTATTTCTATATTTGCTGTCGATAAAAAAATATAATGAAAAACACATTTAAAATTGCTTCTTTAGCTTTATTAGCATTAACTGCTTATTCTTGTTCAACAGAAAATGATATCACAACAGATGAGCCTACAGCTGTAAATCTTAAAAGCTCAAATGCTCAAGAAAAATTTTCAACAATTAAAACTGAAGTTCTTGCTGAAAGCAATAAAATATCCAGCCTTAATATGGGTGGGTCATTAGTTTTAAATTATGGCAATGTAAACTTGCACCTTGATTTACAGCAAGATTCTAATCTAGTATTGTATGCAAGTCCAATATATGGATCCACACTTAATCCTGTAAAATGGGCAACAAATACAATCTATCCAGTGGGAGCAAACATTCCTTTTCTAAGCGCACAAACTGATGGTAATTTAGTTTTATACAGATCTGCACCATACAATGCAGGAAATTCTATCTGGGCAACTAACACAGCAGATGGAAATGTCGCTGATCCTAAATTCAAATTACAGCTTCAAAAAAAGATTAATTCATTAAATTCGGGATCACCAAAATATTATGTAGCTTTTATTCTTGAAGGTTTCGGTGTAGACAGACGGGAAATAACAGTAAATGAAATCACTGATATTTATTAAATATTAGAAATCACTTAAAATCAAGCGCTGTTTCAAAAAACAGCGCTTTTTTATCTTTTAATCCTATCAAATTTTAAAATGAATTTAATAAAATAATTCATCTTGCAACTTACTTCAAATCGTTTTAAGTAAATTTGCACCTAAATTTTAATTGAAATGGAGAAAGTAAGAGTACGTTTTGCTCCAAGTCCTACCGGACCTTTACATTTGGGAGGCGTAAGAACTGCATTATATGATTATCTTTT
>Ga0153980_1000489_pt1 | contig 18183 bp, 15 predicted proteins | sample TSGA064MetaG_FD_104722 | JGI IMG/M metagenome (GOLD analysis project Ga0153980, IMG submission 104722) | Attine ant fungus gardens microbial communities from Georgia, USA - TSGA064 MetaG | ecosystem: Host-associated > Fungi > Mycelium > Unclassified | place: USA: Georgia, Magnolia Springs State... | reverse complement strand
TGGAATGTTGCAGGAACGCTTTTAGGCGTGTTTTTATCCGGCATTTGTTTAATGAAAGGTGTTTCTTCAAGAATTGTTTTCTTCACGGGATTTCTCCTTCTTGCTATAGACTGTGCCTGGTTTACGTACACATTCTATCCCGATACTACCCTTTCAACCATTTGTCCGCCATTATTTTTACAGGGAATCGCGCAGGGATTATTATTTACGCCATTGGTTTTCTTCCTGATTTCCGGGATGCCTGAAGATTATGTGGCCAATGCGACTGCGTTAGGGACCACGACCCGTTTCTGGACGACAGCTATCGGATATGCTTTAATGCAGAATTTAATGCTGGCTTTAAGTTTAAAACATTCTGATGCTCTAAGTTTTCAATTGACCGACACCAATCCTGTTTTCTACTCCCAATGGAATCAGATATTTGGAGCGAACATCTCCAAATTGCCCGTCAATGAATCATTATCCATGACTGCCGGAGCTTTTAAGGCTAAAATTGCCGCACAATCTATGCTGCTTTCCAATATGGAAATATTCACCGGATTATTCTGGCTGGCCCTAATCACAGCCTTGCTTTTATTGATGTACCATCCGGTAAAAATAGCTATCAGAAACATCATGTAATTTTTAGGCAAAAAATTTGCTTTATCTACCGAAATTTACGGTATGAATATTCAGGAAGTCCTATCAAGTCAAAAAGTGTTTTTTCAAAGCCAGAAGACTAAAAATATAAAGTTCAGGAAAATATATTTAGAAAAACTAAAATCATTGATCATCCAGAATGAAGAACTTTTATATGAAGCAATCGATAAAGATTTTGGAAAATCTAAATTTGACACCTTTACCACAGAAATTTCTTTTGTTCTAAAGGATATTGACTATTATCTGAAAAATCTTAAGACACTTTCAAAGCCTAAAAAAGTAACGACCAACCTGGCCAATCAGCTGGGAAAAAGCAGGTTGTATCCGGAACCTTTGGGATGCGTTTTGGTGATTGGTGCCTGGAATTATCCGTATCAGCTGTCTTTATCTCCCATTATTGCAGCATTAGCCGCCGGAAACTGCTGCATTCTTAAGCCAAGTGAAATAGCAGAAAACACCATGAAAGCCATGGCAACCATCATCAATGAAAATTTTCCACCGGAATATCTATATGTGTACGAAGGCGGAATTGATGAAACAACAGCTCTTTTACAATTGAAATTTGACAGTATATTTTTTACAGGAAGCACCAAAGTAGGAAAAATTGTTTACAAAGCCGCTGCCGAAAATTTAACGCCTGTAACGTTAGAATTAGGAGGAAAATCTCCGGTAATTGTCACTAAAGATGCCGATCTGAATGTGGCAGCCAAAAGAATCGTCTGGGGGAAATTTTTAAATGCAGGGCAAACCTGTGTCGCTCCGGATTATCTGTTGGTTGAAGAAACCATTCAGGAGCAGTTTTTGGAAATGCTGAGAAATTATATCAAAGAATTCCAATACAGTCCAGGTTCTGAACAATATACCAGAATCATTAATCAAAGAAACTTTCAACGGCTTATTAAGCTTATCGATAAAGAAAAAATATATTATGGCGGTACATGGAATGAAGATCAGCTGTATATAGAACCTACCCTCCTTACTCAGATAGATTGGCAGGATGATGTGATGCAGGAAGAAATTTTCGGACCTATCCTTCCGGTGATTTCTTTTACAAGCTTCCCTTTGGTCCTCAACTCAATACTGGAACTGGAAAAGCCTCTTTCGGCCTATTTATTCACCAATAATGCTGAGGAAAAGGAAAACTTCTTACAGAAACTCTCTTTCGGTGGAGGCTGCATCAATGATGTTATTATGCATTTAAGCAACGACTATTTGCCTTTTGGCGGTGTAGGCCACTCCGGCATTGGAAATTATCATGGAAAATATGGTTTCGAAACTTTCTCGCATCAGAAAGCTGTACTGGAAAAAACAACCTGGGGCGAACCCAATATTAAATATCCACCATATTCTGAAAAAAAATTAAGCTGGATCAAGAAATTAATGTAATATTTCACATTGTTTTGATTTAAAAAAAGATCTCTTTATATTTATTCTGTAAATAAAAAATACAGTTATGAAAAATTTCAAAAATCTATCCCGAGAACAATTAAAAAAAACTTCTGGAGGTAGTTCTTGTGCCGGAACCTGTTCAGATGGTTCTTTTGTATACATAAGTTCATGTACTTCATGCATCAGTTATTCTGGTGGTGCAGCATGCTATAATTCTCATGAACAGAGTATATATGTAGAAAATTGTTAAATCAAAAATGCCATTTCAAAGGGTTTTGAGATGGCATTTAATTTAAATTCATTAAATCTTACTGCTGAGTTTTCCACTTATCAAAAAACTCTTTTACTTTATCAAGATTATAACCGGAAGCTGATTTTTCATCTTCAAGAACTGAACTGTCTTTAAGAATATGAATAACCTTTCCATTTTTATCTAATACAATGAAAAACGGATAAAACTGCTTTTCTTTGATATCAATATATTTAGCAAAAACTTTCTCATTTTTATTATCGGGAGAATAATTTAAATGATAATACAGATAATTCTTATCTACAATACTCTTTAGTTCAGGTGTATTTTGTACAAAATTATTAAAGCGGAGACACCAGATACACCAGTTTCCACCTGCCTGAATAATAATATTTTTCCCTTCCTTCTTTGCCTGTGCAACTAATTTATTGATATCTGCCTGTGCATCAGCTTTTGGATTATAAGGCTTAGGTAACTTTCCTTTTTCCTCTGCGGCTTTTTTCTTGGCCTCCAATTCTGCATGATCCGTTTTTACCAGTAAAGCGTTATCTTTTTTTCTGGGTTCAGCTGGTTTTTGTGCCTCTTGTGAAAACGCCAGCGTGCTCAATCCTAAGAAAGCTATAATTGACAATTTTTTCATACCATAAAAATAAAAAATTAATACTTATTATCAGCAAAAATAGAACCGTAATTTTTTTATCACTAAATTTGCCTGTTTTATGAATTTCCTGATCAAAATATTATATTTCATCTCCAAACTTCCGCTTAAAATATTGTATATTTTTTCGGACGTTATGTTTTTCCTCAACTATTATATTGTAGGGTACCGGAAAAAAGTGATTACTCAAAACCTGAAAAACTCTTTCCCTGAAAAATCGGATGAAGAAATCCGGGAAATACGAAAGAAGTTCTACCTGAATTTTTCAGACTATCTAGTAGAAACAATCAAATCATTCAGCATTTCCGAAACGGAATCCAGGGTGAGAATGCAGCACATCAACCAGGAAGTTTTTCATGATGCCAAAAGAGAGGGTAAAAATATTATTTTACTCGCAGGCCACGTATTCAACTGGGAATGGATGAATGCATTTGCCGCTATTATTCCCCAAAAGCATTGTCATCCCGTATACCGAAAAGTGAACAGTGATTTCTGGGAAAACCAGATGAAAAAAGTGCGGAATAAATTCGGCAATGAAGCACTGGAAGCCAATGAGGTGATTATCAATATTTTCAGGTCAAAAAATGATGGTGATTCTACTTATATGTTCGTGGCAGACCAAACACCACATATCGCTCACGTTAATTACGGATTAGAATTTCTTAATCAGAGAACCCCGGCTTTCATCGGGTATGATAAACTGGCTACCAGAATGGATCTGGCTTTTATTTACTGTGAAATGAAAAAGGTAAAACGCGGGTATTATCAGGTAAATTATTACAGGATATTTCCTGACGGTGAAAAATTTGTGGAGCATGAAGTGGTAAAAAAATTCCATAAACTGCTGGAAAATACGTTACGCAAACGCCCCGACAATTACCTGTGGTCTCACAGAAAATGGAAATACCAGGACTCTATCAAAACATTTGATTCTGAAAAAAAATAGATTGTAAATGCCTCACAAATTAGCAGTTGCCATTTTAAACTGGAACGGTAAAAACTGGCTCGAAAAATTTCTTCCAAGCGTTATTCAGTTTTCTCAAAAAGCGGATATTTATGTCATCGATAATCTTTCTACAGATGATTCTATTGAATTTCTGAAGCAGAATTTCCCATCGGTTACCATCATCACAAATGATAAAAATTACGGTTTTGCAGGCGGATATAACGAAGGATTACAAAAAATTGATGCCGATTATTACTGTCTGTTAAATTCTGATGTAGAAGTTACCGAAAACTGGATTGATCCTGTGCTGGAACTGTTTGAAAATAATTCAGAAATTGTCGCCGTACAGCCTAAAATTTTAGCTTACGACAACAAAAAATTCTTTGAATTTGCTGGCGCTGGCGGAGGACTCATTGATAATTTAGGGTATCCTTACTGCAGGGGACGTGTTTTTGACGATCTGGAAGAAGATAAAGGGCAATATGATGATGAAACAGAGATTTTCTGGGCTTCAGGATGCTGCTTTTTTATCCGTTCAAAAGATTTTTGGGAGCAGAAGGGCTTTGATGTAAGATTTTTTGCCCATCAGGAGGAAATCGATCTTTGCTGGAGGCTGATCAATACTGGAAAAAAGATATTTTACACCGGAAAATCCACTGTCTATCATGTGGGAGGAGGTACATTGAACAAACAAAGCGCTCAAAAAACGTATTTAAATATCAAAAATAATCTTTCAATGATGCTGAAAAACCTGCCTTTTCCGCAACTGGTCTGGCTGATATTTTTCAGGCTATGTTTAGATGGTATTGCAGGAATTTACTTTGGTTTTAAACATGGTTTCCCCCATCTTTGGGCTGTTGTGAGAGCTCACTTTGGGTTCTATGCTCAGCTGCCGGGTACAATCAGGCTTCGTCAGACCCATCAGAAGGCAGTTTTTTATCAATCTAAATGGCTTATTTTTAAACATTTTTTGTAGACAAAAAGAAACTAAATTCACCTCTAACAATCAATTCATAATTAAAATTTAATTCAAAAGATGGATTTCTGCGCAATAGATTTTGAAACGGCTACCAATGACAGAAGCTCTGCCTGTGAGGTTGGGGTATGTATTGTACAGGATTCAACGATTATAGAAACAAAAACCTGGCTGATTAAACCGCCCAGTTTTCCTTATTTCAGTCAATATAATGTTGCTGTTCACGGCATTCAGCCGAACGATGTAAAAGATGCTCCTACTTTTGATGAGATTTGGTATGAAGTTCAGGAAATGATGTACGGAACGCTGATGGTGGCTCATAATGCAAGCTTTGATGCCGGAGTTTTACGGGGATGTCTCAATCATTACGGGATGTTTACTCCAAAAATTGATTATTTATGCAGTATTCAGCTTGCTAAAAAATCATGGAATTATCTCCCGAAATATGGTTTAAAGCATCTTGCTGAATATCATCAGATTAAATTCAATCATCATAGAGCCGGTGATGACGCAGAGGTTTGTGCAAAAATTTCTTTACTGGCTTTTGAAAAACTGTTTATCACAAGCAATGAAGAAGTTCATGAAAACTTGAAATTAAAGATCAAAAAACTCTAATTATCACCTTTCTTTTCACAGATTATTGTGAAAGTATTCTCTCTTTATCGGGAACCTGTAAGCTATTAATTGCTTAACACTTCGGACAACAGGTTGAATTTTGGAATATCAATCTCAAAAGTTTCCTGTGTATTCATGTTTTTAACGAGGTATTTCCCGCTCATATTGCCAACTCCTGACCGAAGCATTACATTTGAAAAGTAAGCGAAATCTTCGCCCACTGATACTTCCGGAGTTAAACCAATTACGCCGTCTCCTATAATTTCTGTAAATCCAAAGCCTACATCAAAAATAAGCCATTTTCTTTTAAGAATTTTTATAGGAAAACTTCCGTCATTTTCGATCGTAATGTTGTATTTAAATACATAACGATTTTCAGACGGATAACTGTTTTTACTATCATATTCAGGTACTACTGAAACTTTGATATTGGAGGTCATTTTTGAGAACATCATCGTAGTATTTGTTGTAATAGATACAAAAATCTCGCCCTTTTGAGGCGAGATCGGATATTTATATTATAATTTTATTAAAACTTATAATTCCAGGCCTCTTCTTTCATCGCCACCCATTAATATTTCAACAGGATTGTCAATACCTTCTTTTACTGCCACAAGGAATCCTACAGATTCTTTACCGTCAATAATTCTATGGTCATAAGACATCGCTACGTACATCATAGGACGAATAACCACTTGTCCGTCAACCGCTACCGGTCTCTGGATAATGTTGTGCATTCCTAAGATTGCAGATTGAGGCGGGTTGATGATCGGTGTAGACAGCATAGATCCGAAAGTACCGCCATTTGTAATGGTGAAAGTACCGCCAGTCATTTCGTCAACTGAAATTTTTCCGTCTCTTACTTTAGTTGCAAGATCTTTGATGTTCGCTTCGATTCCTTTGAAAGACATATTTTCAGCATTTCTCAATACAGGAACCATTAATCCTTTAGGACCGGATACTGCAATTGAGATATCGCAGAAATCATAGTTTATTTTGAAATCACCGTCAATAGATGCGTTTACATCAGGATACATTTTTAGGGCTCTTGTTACCGCTTTCGTGAAGAAAGACATGAAACCGATTCCTACTCCGTGTTTTTGAGCAAATTCTTCTTTGTATAGCTTTCTTAATCTGAAGATTTCAGACATATCAACTTCATTGAAAGTAGTCAACATTGCTGTTTCATTCTTTACAGAAACCAATCTTGAAGCGATTTTTCTTCTAAGAACTGAAAGTTTAGTCGTAGTTGAAGCTCTTGAACCTGTAGCAGATAATGAACTTCCTCCCATTGCAGGAACAGCCGCTAATTCAGCATCTGTTTTAGTGATTCTTCCGTCTCTTCCGGATCCAGAAACCTGTCCTGCATCTACTCCTTTTTCGTCAAGGATTTTCTTAGCAGCAGGAGACGGAGCACCTGTTGCATAAGTTTGTGCAGCAGCCTGAACAGCTGGTTTTGGAGCCTCAGCTTTTACCGGTTCAGCAGCTTTAGGAGCTTCCTCCTTTTTTGGAGCTTCAGCGGCAGGAGCAGCAGCACCTTCCGGTTTTGCAGCGTCCCTATCAATTAAACAAACTACCTGGCCTACTTGTACCACATCACCTTCTTCTGCTTTTAAAGTGATAATACCACTTTCTTCTGCAGGCAATTCCAGTGTTGCTTTGTCTGAGTCTACCTCAGCGATAGGTTGATCTTTTTCTACATAATCACCATCTTTTACAAGCCAAGTTGCAATTTCAACTTCTGTAATTGATTCGCCCGGTGAAGGAACTTTCATTTCTAAAATTGACATATTGAGTATTTTTTATTTTTTAATTGAATATTATTTAAATTAAGCTGTTACCGGTCTTTTTGCGGGAGCATCATCTCTGTCGAACACTCTGTTTATAACCGCATTTTGATTTTTCTCAAACATTTTATGACTTCCCGGAGCCGGAGCACCGCTTGGAACCGGAGAAATAACCTGAATTCCTGTATCTCTGAAGTTTCTTAAAATGTAAGACCAAGCTCCCATGTTTTCTGGTTCTTCCTGAGCCCAAACAATTTCTTTTTTGTTTTCGTATTTGCTGAAGATCTGTTCGATGGTATCGGTTTGTAAAGGATACAACTGCTCGAATCTTACCAATGCAATATTTTCAGCATTAAGTTCTTCTTTCTTAGCCAATAATTCAAAGTAAAGTTTACCTGAACACAGCACTAATTTTTCTACTTTTTTAGGGTCAGCTGTTGGATCGTCCAAGATAGGCTGGAATGATCCGTTGGCGAAATCTTCTAATGGAGAAACCACTTTTGGATGTCTTAATAGAGATTTAGGACTCATTACGATTAATGGTTTTCTGAAGCCCCATTTCAACTGTCTTCTTAACAGGTGGAAATAGTTGGCTGGAGAAGTGATATTGGCTACCACCATATTTTCGTTGGCACAAAGTGTCAGGAATCTTTCTAGTCTTGCTGATGAGTGTTCTGCACCCTGTCCTTCTGAACCGTGAGGCAATAACATCACCAATCCGTTTTGGATTTTCCATTTTTCTTCTGCTGCTGCCAGGTATTGGTCAACAATAATCTGAGCACCATTCACAAAGTCTCCAAACTGAGCTTCCCAAATGGTTAAAGTATTAGGAGAAGCCATCGCATAACCATAGTCGAAACCTAGTACACCATATTCTGAAAGGTGAGAGTTGAAGATATCAAATCTGCTTTCTGAAACATGTTTTAACGGTACGTATTCTTCTTCGGTATCTTCTGTTTTTACAACTGCATGTCTGTGAGAGAACGTTCCTCTTTCCACATCTTCACCGGAAATTCTTACGTTATGACCTTCAACAAGCAATGTAGCATATGCTAACCACTCACCTAGTGCCCAGTCTAATGAATTTCCTTCAATCGCTTTGATACGGTTTTCGAAAAGTCTTGTAATTTTATTGATGAATTTTTTATCTGCCGGAAGTGTAGACATCGTTAATGCCAGTTCTTTCAGATTTGCAATATCATATTTAGTGTCTACCGGAATCTGAACTGCTCCTCTTTTCGCAATCGGATAAGGAACCCAGTCTTCCGACATAAACAGATCCATTGTATTTCTTTCAATTTCTTTAGAAGCATCAAAGTCTTTATCTAACAGTGCTTTGAAGTCTTCTTCCATCTTTTTAAGAATATCATTGGAAACAACACTTCCTTTGATTAATTTTTCTTTATAAATCTCTCTTGGATTAGGGTGCTTAGAAATTAATTTATACAAATTAGGCTGCGTGAATCTTGGCTCATCCCCTTCATTGTGTCCGTATTTTCTATATCCTAATAAATCGATATATACGTCTTTTCCGAATTTAGCTCTGAAATCAGCTGCAAAATGAATGGCATGTACCACTGCTTCCGCATCGTCAGCATTCACGTGCATTACCGGAGATTCTGTTACTTTTGCAATATCTGTACAATACGTAGATGATCTTGCATCAGCGTAGTTGGTCGTAAATGAAACCTGGTTATTGACTACAATATGAACAGTTCCTCCTGTTTTATAGCCTTCAAGATTCATCATCTGAGCTACTTCGTACACAATACCCTGTCCTGCAACCGCTCCGTCTCCGTGGATGATGATTGGTAATATTTTAGAGAAATCTCCTTTGTATTTATCGTCTACTTCAGCACGGCAGATCCCTTCTACCAAAGCAGCAACTGTTTCTAAGTGTGATGGGTTTGGAGTCAGATTAATTGAAACTTCTTCTCCTGAAGCAGTTTTAATTCTTTTAGAAGATCCTAAGTGGTATTTCACGTCACCTGAAAATACGTCTTCTTCAAATTCTTTTCCTTCAAATTCTGAGAAAATCTGTTTGTATGACTTACCAAAGATGTTGGAAAGAACATTTAATCTTCCTCTGTGAGCCATTCCTAATACGACTTCGTCTACTCCCAGCTGAGAAGATCTTGAGATCAGCTGATCCAAAGCTGGAATCAATGTTTCTCCTCCTTCTAATGAGAATCTTTTTTGTCCAACAAATTTTGTGTGAAGATAATTTTCAAAAGCTACCGCCTGATTTAATTTTAATAAAATTTCAGTTTTTTCATTTGCTGAAAGGTTCGGATGGTTTTCATTCACCTGAAGCCATTTTTTAATAAAATCTTTTTCTTCAACATTGTTGATGTATGTATATTCTACTCCGATAGAATCGCAGTAGATATTTTCCAAATGTTTGATAAGATCCTGTAGTGTTGCAGGCTCTTTCATACCTGTTTCAACAGCACAGTTGAATTTTGTGTTTAAATCTTCCTTGCTAAGACCGAAGTTTTCGATGTCCAGAGTAGGCATGTAATGTCTTCTTTCTCTTACAGGATTGGTTTTTGTAAACAAGTGTCCTCTTGTTCTGTACGCTTCAATAAGATTTACTACTTTAAACTCTTTTTTGATATGCTCAGGAACTTCTCCGTTTGATACCGCCTGAGATATTTGCTGTACTGCCGGGGCAGCATTGGCTGAAGCCTGAATATATTGGATGTTTTCGTCATCTCCGTAGTTCTCCAAAGCAAAATCGAAGCCTTGAAAGAAGGCTTTCCATGATGGTTCTAAAGAATCCGGGAATTTTAAGTATTGTTGGTATAAATCCTCAATTAATTGAGAATGAGCTGCGTTTAGGAATGAAAATCTGTCCATTATTACAGTTTATCTATTATTAAAATTTATTTGTATAATTAATCCTCAAATTTAATAAAAAAAACCGACTTGGAACAGCCTGAAAACTATAAAAAAACCATAAAAAAAATAATTTTCAATATTTTACTTAAATACTGATAATGAGAGTTTCATATTTACCTCCTGCCCTTCTACCGGACGCTCGATAAAAGTCTGTCTGATATCGCCAAAACGCATCTCATCTTTTTTGGCTTTCTGGATCAGCTGCAGGATTGCTTTTACTCTTCCTTCATAGGTTCCTCTGTAGTACATCACATAATTTTGGGAAGCATTCACGGACCTGAAATTAAAGTTGTTGTCTGAAACCCCTATTTTTTTGGAAAGCGGAATCCCCAGGAAGTAGGAAACTTCTTTGTCTTTGTAGTTATCGGCATCGGTGATGAGTATCGGATATCCGAATTCATCATCTTTCTTTCCTAAATCCATCGTCACAAAGTTATAGACTTTGTTATAGTTCATGGCAATATTCCTGTAGAGTGCGTCTTTTTTGTTGGAAGTACTTACATTGATGCCGAGCAACATTTTACTTTCTTCATTTTCCACCATCAGACTGTCATATTTGATGGCGGCCATCTGGTTGTCTTTTTCCACCTTGTTGCCTAAGACATTTTTAAGATTCACCATACTTTTGGTGATATTTTCAGCGAACCGGTCTTCCGTCCAGAAGTTTTCAACTCTTCTTAGCACGGAAAGTTTCGGAGTATGTACGTACCAGGTGATTTTTGTTTTTTCAGCGGATACTGCTTTAAATTTAACGTCTACCAGCGTAGGATTTTCATTTCTGTCCTCGAAAAGCTGGTATTTTAATGTTTTATTTGGATTTTCATACCGGATGAACATTTCTCCATCGGTATCGTTTTTAGGATCTACGTAACTGATTGAGCTTCCCAGCCCTTCATAAGGTGTATAATAATCGATATCAATAGACTGGGAACTTTTAAAAAAGTTGTTCCACCGTGTAAAATTCTGCAGATTATTGAATTGCGCAAAAACTTTATCCACGGGATAATCAATCTCTTTTTCAATCTGAAAATTTTTACTGTCGTCCACAAAATAGTACATGGAAGCGGCATAAGCCCCCACCATAAGAACGATAATTACACTTATTATTTTAAAAAAACGCATCGCACAAAAGTAATACAAATAAAAAAAGTGACCAATATGTTGATCACTCTAGTTGTATGTTTAACAATAATTAACCAATATGGGTTCCTGAAGGAAGAATAGCTCCTTTTTTCACCACGACAATACCGTCCTGTACTGAATGGGTTCCATAGTCTCCGTCCGGAATATGTTTTCCGCCAATAATCCTTACATTGTCTCCGATGTAACAGTTTTTATCTAAAATGGCTTTTTCGATGTAACAGTATTTGCCGATTCCCATGTTAGGAAGGCCATTGCTGTCATTGGATACAATTTCTGTAGTATTTTGGTAGAAATCCGCACCCATGACGTAAGAATTCACAATGGTGCTTCCTTTATCGATTCGGGTTCTGTTTCCAATCACGGAATTTTCAATTTTATCAGCCATAATGATGCATCCGTCTCCGAACACCGCTTTGCTTACATAAGATCCGTTAATCTTTGACGGTGGAAGCATCCTTGCTCTTGTATAAATCGGTGAGGATGAGAAAAGGTTGAATTGGGGAAGATCCTGGCATAAGTCCAGATTGGCTTCATAAAAAGATTCAATCGTTCCGATATCCGTCCAATATCCTTCATACTGATAGCTCAGCGTAGTATATTTTCCTATTGAATTCGGGATAATGTCTTTTCCGAAATCGTCTCCTGCACCTTCGTCAAACATCTTTTTAAGAATGGTTTTCGTGAAAATATAGATTCCCATCGATGCCAGATATTCTTTTCCTTTTTGCTTGTTCTCTTCTGAAACTTCAGATTGTAAGCCATCCAGGATATCATATCCGGGTTTTTCCACAAAGGAAGTAATGTTTCCTTCATCATCAGATTTCAGGATTCCGAATCCTGTTGCATCTTTTGCATTAACGGGAATCGTTGCGATGGTAACGTCACCGCCGTTTTCAATATGGAAATCCAGCATGGCTCTGAAATCCATCTGATACAGCTGATCCCCCGAAAGAATTAAGATATAATCATAATCGTATTTTTCAAGATGTTTCATAGACTGGCGTACGGCATCTGCCGTTCCCTGATACCAGCTTTCGTTCTCTACATTCTGCTCGGCCGCTAAAATATCAACAAAACCTTTGCTGAAAATATCGAAGTGATAAGAATTCTTGATGTGAGAATTTAAAGAAGCTGAATTAAACTGTGTAAGTACCAGAATTTTATTCAATCCTGAATTTAAACAATTAGAAATAGGAATGTCTACCAACCTGTATTTTCCTGCAATTGGAACTGCCGGTTTAGACCTTGAATACGTTAAAGGGAACAATCTTGTCCCTCTGCCTCCTCCCAAAACAATGGAAATTACATTGCGTTTCATAAATATGTTGCGTTTTATTTTATTAAAATTACCGTTCTATTTTTAATATCCACTTTTACTCTAAAGCATTCTTTATTTACCTCTTTCAGTGCATTATTATAAACTACCACCTCATATAGATCTTTATCCAATTCTTTCACATCCTGATCCACTCCATCAATTGCTATGTAATGTTTTTTAAGCTCTTTCCTGAATACTGCATTGGTAATCAAGACGTCCATTACATCTGCCCTTCTCATTGTGAATTCCTCAATATCTTTATCATATTGTACCTTCCAGCCTTCCCCGTATTTTCTTTCAAGGGCATCATATGTACGTCGATTTTCAGTCATAATGCTGTTCATCTCCTCCTGGGTAACCATACAATCCGCCACATTGAAATATTTAATCTTCCATTTGCCCGAAATACCTTCTTTAGCCGCATCATTTGCCATATTGGGGAACCCGAAACCCAGGATCCAATAATTACCATCTTCATGAAGGGCAGGATCCTGTCTTTTACAGGAAAACATCACGACCAGACATAGAATGGAAAACCATATTTTCTGCATTCTAGTTTTTATATAAAGCTATATATTTTTCAGCAGATTTCTCCCATGCAAAGTCAAAATTCATATTGGCATGAATAAGATCTTCCATCACTCCTTTTTGATTGTAAATAGCAACTGCTCTGTTCATTGCATGAAGAACGTCATCTACTCCTGAATAGGTAAAATTCAGTCCGGCACCTCCGGTGGAAATATCTTCCACAGTATCTCTTAAACCGCCTGTATATCGCACTACAGGAACCGTGCCATAACGCATCGAGTACATCTGATTGAGCCCGCAGGGCTCCACTCTTGACGGCATCAAAAGAAAGTCTGCCGATGCATAAATCTTATGGGAAAGATGTTCTTTGTACCCCAAATCCAAAGCAAAATTGGTGTAGGTATACTCATACTCTTTCAGCTTGTTTTCAATATAGGTATTTCCTGATCCGAGGATTATAATATTCAGAGCGCCATAGCTTTGCTTAATACTTCGCCAAACCACATCCGGAAGGAGATCTGCTCCTTTTTCCGTGGCAAATCTTCCGATGAAAGCAAACAAAGGAAGCTCCGGCTTTAGACCGTATTCTTTACATAATTTGTCTTTATTTTTCTTTTTTTGAGCCACTGCATTTTTTACAGAAAAATTAAAATCAAGCATCGGATCAGTCTCCGGATTCCAGACTTCGGTATCAATTCCGTTGATAATTCCATAGGCTTTCCCGAATTCATCGCGAACAAGACTTTCCAGTCCTCTAAAGCTTACAAAAAGTTCTTCCAGATATCCTTCGGAAACAGTTGTGAAAGCATTGGCACATTTGATCATACTCGCCAACGGGTTGATGTATCCTTTCCAGTCCAGAAGTCCCCATTTATAAGAATCAAAACTAGGCATGTAATTGGACATTTCCCAGCTCATCATTCCCTGATATTCGCCATTATGGATCGTCCCAATGGTTTTTACATCTTTTAAAAATGCAAATTCAGGACAATATTTAATCATAAAAGGAACCAGTCCTGTATGATAATCGTGACAATGAAGAACGTCGGGTTTTATCTTCATGGCGCTCAGCCAATGCAAAGCACCGTGCTGAAATGCCAAAAACTGAAAGCTTTCATCCTGATAACCGTATGGATTATCACGGTCTAAAAGCCCCGGAATTTTCACCATATATAATTCAAATCCTAAAGCATCCGTTTTCTCCTTCATTACCTGAACCTGAAGCATATTCGGCCCCTGATGAATAAAACCGTCAAAAACAACATCAAATTCATGATCATAGATAAAGGATTTGTTGTACCAAGGCATCACGACCTTAGCATCTATTCCTTTTATTTTATTCTGATATTTCGGCAATGCTCCTACAACATCTGCCAATCCTCCTACTTTGGCTACAGGATAACATTCTGTGCTAAGGTGATAAATTGTCATTTTTATTTTTAAAATTTAATGATTAAAAAAAATTTCCTTTAAAAAATTGTCTTGATATTGGACTCCAATTCAAACAGATACTGTGTTTTATCATCAAAAAAATACTCTTTGACCATAATGGTAAAATCTTCTGATTGAAAGGTCATTAATCCATATTTTTCAAGATGATCAACATCAAAAACTGATGATTCATCGAATGCAAAAGTTTCCACTTTCCATGATAAAAACCCTTCTTCTGAATCATGATCTTTATGTCCCTCTCCTCTATTTTGCAATTGTTCATTTGGGTAAAATCTGAACATAAGAGAATCCTGGGTTATGAGTTTTGTAATAAGATTACGTGTGTCGGTTTCACTTACCATACAAATTATCTCACTCACCTTATCATGTGAAAAAACGATTTTATGCTTTTCCACTTTATACTCATAAAAATACAGATCATCAGTTAATTTTGCATCCGACAGGGGCGGAACAATTCCTGCTCCGGCAAAATCCTGTAACGTCTCTTCATCAAAATCAGTTCTGATCATATGGTCTTTAAGATCTTTATACTCTTTTCCTAAAACATCTAAAACCTGTATCATTTTTTATGTTGTTTTATTCTGTGTAATTTATAACTCTTATCTTTCTTCTGACGTAAAATAACACCCGCAAGAGGCGGCAGTTTTATACTGATTGATTTCGGATGGTTCATCCACTCTTCCTGCTGTTCTTTAAAAATATCAGGTTCTACGGCACTTCCGCCATATTTTTCATCATCAGAATTAAAGACCACTTCCCAATGGGTTCCTGCATTCACTCCAATTGTATAGTCCAGCACAATGGGTTTTAAATTCAGAATCACTATAAATACATCATCTTTTTTCTTGCCTTTTCTTGCATATATATAGATGGAATTCTCCAGATCATCTGCTTCTATCCATTCAAAGCCGCTTTTATCAAACTGATTTTCATAAAAAACAGGTTCATCCTTATACAGATGATTCAGATCTTTCACAAGGGTCTGCAATCCTTTATGAACGGGATATTGCAGCAGGTGCCAGTCCAGACTTTGGGTGAAATTCCATTCGCTCGTCTGCCCAAATTCATCTCCCATAAAGAGCAGCTTTGCTCCCGGATGTGTGTACATATACACATACAGTGCCCGAAGGTTGGCAAATTTCTGCCATTCGTCTCCGCTCATTTTATAAATAAGACTTGCTTTTCCGTGTACTACTTCATCATGGGACAAAGGCATCATATAATTTTCATTGTACATATACATGGAAGCAAATGTGAGTTTATGATGATGGAACTTCCTGGCATCGGGCGCTTCTTTAAAATAATCCAGCGTATCGTGCATCCAGCCCATCATCCATTTCATTCCGAAGCCAACTCCGCCGTCATGAACAGGCTTTGTCAGCAAAGGAAAATCTGAACTTTCTTCAGCGATGGTGATGATGCTTTCTCCAAATTCTTTATAAACTGCTGTATTGAACTCCTGAAGAAAAGCTTTGGCTTCAAGATTTACATTGTCACCATATATATTAGGTTCCCATTCTCCTTCGTTTCTGGAATAATCCAGATGCAGCATTGAAGTTACAGCATCTACACGCAGTCCATCCGCATGATAACGTTCAAGCCAGAACATGGCATTGGAAATCAGGAAAGATTTCACTTCATTTCTGCCATAATTGAAAATATATGATTTCCAGTCCGGATGAAAGCCTTTTCTGGGATCTTCATGTTCGTATAAGTAAGAGCCATCAAAACGATGAAGCCCATTTGCGTCTCCCGGAAAATGGGACGGTACCCAATCCAGAATAACCCCAATTCCGTTTTTATGGAGTTCATCGATCAAAAACATCAGATCCTGCGGTGATCCGAAACGCGATGTCGCGGCATAAAACCCTGTGATCTGATATCCCCAGCTCGGATCGTACGGATACTCCATTACCGGCATAAACTCTACGTGGGTGAAGCCCATTTCTTTGATATAGGGAACAAGCTTTTCTGCAATATCCCTGTAATTCAAAAACCGTTTGGGATCATCACTTTCTCTCAGCCATGAGGCAAGATGGATTTCATATACAGATATGGGAGCTTTTAAGCTGTTGTTTTTCCATCGGCTCTCCATCCATTGTTCATCTCCCCATTCATACCAAGTGGTAGAAACAAGCGAAGCCGCCTGAAGGTTCTGTTCCCAGCTTAAAGCATAAGGATCACTTTTTTCCAAAATATCTCCACGTTCCGTTTCTACAGCATATTTATACAGCGTTCCCCAGGTGAGTCCTGCAATAAATCCTTCCCAAATTCCTGATCCGTCCCATCGGGGAAACAAAATATGATCTTTATCGTTCCAGTTATTAAAATTCCCGATTACCGAAACTTTTTTTGCATTCGGGGCCCAGACTGAAAAATATACTCCTTGAACTCCGTCCTTTTCTACAGAATGTGCACCAAACTTGTCATAGAGTTTATAATGTTTACCTTCTTTAAAAAGATAAACGTCATGATCAGTGAAAAGCGTGTATGTTTTAACAGAATTCATCAATAGTTTTTTGTATTTAAATATTTTTTTGAAACTACGAAAAACATCAACAACTGAAGTTAATTATTAATGAAATAATTAGCCTGTTAATCTCCTTCATGAGCCCATCTATCAAATATATAGTTTTTAGTGCATTATTTTTATAAATTTAACCACAATCTACATAAAAAGATTTTTTATACATTTAGCATTTAATTATTATATAAACACTCATGATGACGTTTGAACTTTACACTGAAGAAAGTGATGACAGGACGGTATATATCACCGGAAACTTCAATAACTGGAATCCGAGAGACCCCGGTTTTCAACTTAAAAAGCTAGATCCCAACTCCTATTCTATTGATATTGACAGCAAACTTCTGTCTGACCATATTGAATATAAATTCACCAAAGGAGGCTGGGAAAATGTAGAGCTCGATCAATACGGAAGCATTACTCCCAACCGGAAAGCAGACAAAACAGATGGCAAGGTGAAAAGTATTGTTGAAAAATGGAGACTGAACTGGGGACCTTTCAAAAAAGAATTTTTCCCGATCGCAGAAATTATTTCAGAAGAATTTTATATTCCGCAGCTTGACCGCTATCGTAAAATCTGGGCATTGCTGCCTTACGACTATTATGTTTCCAATAAAAGCTATCCTGTGCTGTACCTGCAGGATGCCCAAAACCTTTTTAACGAAGGCAGCGGATACGGAAACTGGGAAATAGACAAAAAGCTTTCCATCCTCTCCGAATACGGCCGTGGAGATGTTATTATTATCGCCATCGAACATGGAAGTGAGGAACGCATCAAGGAATATATCTTTGATAATGACAATATTGCCAACGGTTCTGAAGGTAAAAAATACATCCGTTTTATTACAGATACCCTGAAACCGTTTGTAGATGAACATTACCGCACCAAAAAGGACAGAGAAAATACAGGTATCGGCGGAAGTTCCCTGGGTGCACTGATCAGTATTTACAGTGGCTTTCTCTATCCGGAAGTCTATTCTAAACTCTTAATCTTCTCACCATCCCTTTGGGTGGAACCGAATAACAATTTCCCCATGATGAGCTTCAGAGTTCC
>Ga0153980_1000481_pt1 | contig 18321 bp, 19 predicted proteins | sample TSGA064MetaG_FD_104722 | JGI IMG/M metagenome (GOLD analysis project Ga0153980, IMG submission 104722) | Attine ant fungus gardens microbial communities from Georgia, USA - TSGA064 MetaG | ecosystem: Host-associated > Fungi > Mycelium > Unclassified | place: USA: Georgia, Magnolia Springs State... | reverse complement strand
CGGCGAAACGGTTAGCGCACCGACGGAAGCGATATTAATAATGTGGCCATACTGCTGCGCCTGTAGGGTGGGCAGCACCGCCGCGATACCATAAAGTACGCCGCGAATATTGACGTCGAGCATCAAGTCCCACTCCTCAACCTTCATTGAACTCATCGGCGACAGCGGCATCACGCCCGCGTTGTTGATCATCACATCAATGCGGCCATATTTCGCCAGGGCAAAATCGGCCAGCTGTTGTGTATCAGCGCGCTGCGTGACATCGGTGGCTAAATAATCCACGCTGGCGCCAGAAAAGCGGAGCTCTTCGCACAGCGTTGAGAGACGATCGGTGCGGCGCGCGCCGAGCACGAGCTGATGACCAAGCTGTGCCAGATGGCGCGCAATGCCTTCGCCAATACCGCTGCTGGCGCCGGTTAAAATAATGACTTTTGAATTGCGTTGGGTCATGACGTATTCCTCGTTGAGTTGACGAGGTTATTGTCGATGCATCACGCCAGGCACAACAGACCGGATTGTGGCGCATGTTTGCCTGATTATCTCGCCGTCGTTGCGCATCGCTGATTTTAAACGCTATCCTTTGCCTGAATCTCTCACAGGAATAGTAATCATGTCGCGTACCGTTCAACAGCAAACCTGCGCATTACTTAGTCAGCTGGCACGTCAGGAAGGCTATACCGAATCGCTGCTGGACAGCGTGCGCTTTATGCGTGCCGATCGGCAATGGGCGCGCACGCCGGTGCTGTATGAACCGAGTATCATCATCATTTGCCAGGGATCGAAACGCGCCTTTCTCGCCGATAAAATGTATCGCTACGATGCGCAACATTATCTGGTGCTGTCGGTACCTCTGCCGTTTTCTGCGGAGACGGAAGCCACTTCCGAAGAACCATTGCTGGGCATTGCTATTCGTTTGGATGTTGCGATGGTGGCGCGGTTGGTGGCGCAATTGGCTCACGGGCAAACAGCCATTACTGCTGCACCAGCGAGCATCATTTCTACGCCTATCGATCGGGCGTTAGCCCAAAGCACGCTGCGCTTGCTCGAAGCATTGAGCGATCCACTTGAGGCCAAGGTGTTAGGACCCGCACGGGTGGAAGAGATCTGTTTTCGCGTGTTGATGGGCGAACAGGGCGGCGCGGTGCGCGCGGCATTAACCTATCAGGGCCATTTTGGCCGGGTTGCCCGTGCTTTGCAGCGGATTCATGCCGACTGGCGTCAGCCGCTGGATGTGCCTTCTCTGGCAAAGGAAGCTGGCATGAGCGTGCCGCGTTTCCATCTGCATTTCAAAACTGTGACACAAACATCGCCGATTCAATATGTTAAATCGCTGCGTTTGCATCAGGCGCGTCTGATGATGATTCGCGACAATCTGACGGCCGCTGGCGCTGCGGCGCGGGTAGGATATGAAAGTGATTCGCAGTTTAATCGGGAGTTTAAACGGATGTTTGGACGTAGTCCGGCGGAGGAGGCGCGGGAAATGAAGCGGGCTTTTGAGCTGTTACCGCCGGAGCATTTGTCCGGCAGGCTACAGGCACACTGACTTAACGAATGCTCATCACCGCAACCACCACGAGAATCCAAAACAGGCCACAACCCGTCAGCATCCATTGCCACACCCGGCGGCGCTCAGCGGCAAAAAGTCTGGATAATTGTGAACGTAAAATAGGATGCATAGTGGCCTCACTTCAGAATATCAATAGAGAGATTGGCGGGCGGAATCAGGGTAATAGCGTCCGCGAACGTGAACATTCTGACCGTTTGTAAGGCGTAAGAGCGACGAGACCCGTCTTGCTTTTTGAGGGTAAAACGGCAAAGCCGCCATAAGGTGAGGATCTCTGGCGGCTTTACGAGACATGCTGCTGATCAGACGTTGCGCGTCACGCCGCCATCAACGCGAATATTTTGCGCCGTAATGTAGGCGGCACCCGGCGAAGCGAGGAAGGCGATGGTCGCAGCCACCTCTTCAGAAGTGCCATAGCGTTGTAAAGGTACGCTGTTACGGCGCTCATCGGTTTTCGGCAGGCTATCAATCCATCCCGGAAGCACATTGTTGATGCGAATATTATCTGCCGCGTAGGTATCTGCGAAAATTTTAGTGAACGAGGCTAAACCCGCGCGGAAAACGGCCGACGTGGGGAACATATCGGTAGGCTCAAACGTCCACGCCGAAGAGATATTGATGATGCTGCCGCCGCCTTGTTTCTGCATGATCGGCGTCACCAGCCGCGCGGCCCGTACCACATTGAGGAAATAGGTCTCCATGCCGCGCTGCCAATCCTCATCGCTTAATTGCAGAATCGGCGCACGAGGACCATGACCCGCACTGTTCACCAGCACATCGATACGGCCCCAGCGCGCCAGCGTTTGATCCACCAGCTTTTGCAAATCATCTACCGACTGGTTAGAACCCGTCACGCCCAAACCACCTAATTGCTTGGCTAGCGCTTCACCTTTTCCGGAAGAGGAGAGGATCGCCACTTTGTAGCCTTCGCTCGCCAGCTTCTCAGCCGCTGCTGCGCCCATGCCGCTGCCGCCAGCAACGATAACTGCAACTTTTTCTACTGTCATAGTATCTCTTCCTTATAAGTCAACATCGCTTAAACTCAGTATAAGTGCTAATTTCGACCGCAGAGAGCCACTCTTTTTGCCAGTTGACGATAGGAAAACTACAGGATGAACCAGGGATTTAGCGCGCTACCTCCGCTGAATGCGTTGAAGGTCTTTGAAGCGGTAACGCGCCATCTCAATTTTCGTTTGGCGGCGGAAGAATTAGGCGTGACGCAAGGCGCGGTGGCACAACAAATTCGCGGGTTGGAAGCCAGCCTCGAATTGAAACTGTTTGATCGATTACCACGCACGCTGGCCTTGACCAGCGCGGGGGCGGGTTATGCCGTGAGTATCCGCCAGGCATTTGAATTAATTGATGAAGCTACGCGCACGCTGCGCCCTGAACCGAACCGTTTAACTCTCAGCGTAACGCCAACCTTTGCCAGCCGCTGGATGCTGCCGCGCTTACCGGATTTTACCGCTGCCTGGCCGGATATCGATCTACGCGTGCTGGCTTCCGAACGTTTGGTACAGTTTCATCATGAAGGTGTCGATTTAGCAGTGCGCTATGGCCGGCCACCGTTCGGCGCCGGTCTTGATGCCCGTATGCTTTTCAGCCAAACGGTGCTGGCGGTCGTAAGCCCCACGCTGCTTGCCGAGTTCGGTGATCCTGCCGAGATCAATCATTGCCTGCGCTATGCGTTATTGCATGATGGTCATCACCTTTGGCCCGCATTTCTCTCATTCATCTTCCCCCATGAGTCGCTGCATCATCAGCATCATCTGCGCTTCAATCAAACGGCACTGGCGCTCGAAGCGGCGATCGGCGGGCAAGGTATCGCGCTCACCAGCCCACATTTTGTGCAGAACGATGTTGCGAGCGGGCGATTGGTCGTAGCGTTTGGCACGCAAATGACGATAGATGCGGGTTGGTATTTGGTGTGGCCAAAACGCCCACGTGAGCCTGCGACGGTGCAAGCGGTGCGTGACTGGCTTTTAACGCAGGTTCACGGTTGATTTTTGTTCAATAACGAAATCAGTAAAACTGATGATCCGCGCTGGATCATGAATGTTATAACTGCTTAATGATGCAGAAGTGAGTTTTTATCCTGCCAGAGCAGTGGATTAGAAAAATAGTGCGCAAATTCAGTAAGTAACAATAAGCATTGTGCGTTGCATTCTGCCGGGTGCTGTGAATAAATACGGAATCAATTTTAATAAAAATGCCATAAAGGCCAGGTTTACGCCTGAGAAAGATCTCCGCAAACATGACCGATCATAAAGATGTTTTAGCCAGGGACATCAGCGCCAAAAGCGAAAGCATGCAGGCGCATCTCATCGCCATTCGTCGTGATATCCATGCGCATCCGGAGCTGGGTTTTGATACCCAGCGTACCGCCACGCTCGTTGAGCAGGAACTGCTGCGCCTTGGACTGGTGCCAAAGACGGGCGTCGGCAGAACCGGTGTCATGGTGGATATCGTGGGCGCGCATCCCGGTAAAACCGTGCTGTTACGCGCTGATATGGATGCCTTGCCGATCCACGAACAAACCGGCCTGTCGTTCAGCAGCCAGTATCCGGGCAAAATGCACGCCTGCGGGCATGATATTCATACCGCGACCCTGCTGGGTGTGGCGGCGATTGTGCCGTACTACCGTGCACAACTGCATGGCACCCTGCGGTTAATTTTCCAGCCAGCGGAAGAGACGCCAGAAAGCGGTGCCGAAGCGATGATCGCCGATGGCGCGGCGGACGGCGTCGATCTCGCCATCACCCTGCACAACAAACCGGAGCTGGCCGCGGGCGAAATTGGCCTGACGCGTGGTGCCAGCACCGCATCCAGCGACGAATTTGATGTGGTGGTGCACGGTAAATCTACTCATGCCGCCCGTCCGCATATGGGCACCGATCCGATCATTGCGGCGGTGAACCTGGTCAGCCAGTTGCAAACCATCATTTCGCGCGAACTCGATCCGGCCAATTCGGCGGTGCTGACCATTGGCCACATTCATGGCGGCACCACCCACAATATTATTTCTGATAGCTGCCTGCTGCAGGGCACGGTACGCGCCAAATCGCCAGCCGCGCGGGCGCATATCGAAGAAGCGTTTAAGCGCATCTGCGCCGGTGTGGCGCTGTCGTTGAATGTGCGCGTTGAGGTCAATTATCAGCGCGGCGTACCGCCGTTAATGAACGACGATGGGTTAATCGACGCGTTGGAACCGATTTTGTCGCATCAGTTTGGTAAAGCGATCGTTGCTAAACCGAGCGCCAGCTTTGGTGCCGAAGATTTTTCACTGTTTACCGAGCGCGTGCCCGGCTGTCAGATCCACATTGGCTCCGGCGCGCCAGGGCGCGACGATCATCTGCACAATTCGGATTATCAACCCGACGAGCGCAGCATCCATGCCGGCACGCAGGCGCTAGCCCGTTTAGCCATTGATTTACTCTCTTAAAATAACGAACTCTGAGGTTTTATGATGATGCGTAAAGGACTGTTTACCGCCTCTGTGGGCATGTTGCTGCTTGCCTCTTCCGCGCTGGTGCAAGCCAAAGATTTTGGCACGGTGAAATTCGCTACCGAAGCCGCTTATCCGCCGTTTAACCAATCTACGCCGGGCGGCAAAATCGTTGGTTATGAACCGGATATGGTGGCGGAAATCGCTAAGCGCGCCGGTTTTAAATACGAAATCGTGGCGCAAAAATGGTCCGGTATGATTCCAGGTTTGGTCGACGGTAAATATGACGCGGTAATCGATGCCGTGACCGTCACGCCAAAGCGTGAAGAAGTGGTGGATTTCTCCCGCCAATACACCGTGAGTATTTCGGGTTTCGTTACCCTGAAGGGCAGTGCGGTTGATACGCTGCCGGGCAATGGCGAAGTGGTATTGGCGAATGACGAAGCGGGCATGACCAAATCCATTGACGCGCTGAAAGCGAAATTCAAAGGTAAAACCATCGCGGTGCAGGTTGCCACCATCCAGGCTGACTTCCTTAACAAATATCTGGCCGATGTGGCGACGATTCGTACCTATCAGGCCGGCCCGGAAACCTTCGCCGATCTGCTTAACGGCCGCGTTGATGCGGTGATGGCGTCACGCACCAACCTGAATGCCTATGTGAAAAAACATGCGGATACCGTGAACAGCACCGGTTATGGCTTCTCAGGCGGCGTGTTGGGCCAGGGGTCGGCGATTGCGATTCAGAAAAACAATCCTGAGCTAAAAGCCGCGCTGGATAGCGCGCTAAATTCAATGATCAAAGATGGCACGCTGAAGCAGCTGTCTGAAAAATGGTTCGGCGAAAACGTCGCACCAGCGGAGTAATTTCAGGCGCTTATGGCTATTGATTGGCAACTCTTAGGGTTTGGTGACGAAGGTTGGGGCGGCGTGTTGCTTAACGCCGCCACGGTGACCGTCACCGTTTCATTGTGTGCATGGGTTCTGGGGGCGATTCTTGGCAGCCTGCTGTGCTGGATGCAGATTGGAGGCGCGCGCTGGCAACAGCGCCTCGCTAGTGGCTACATCACGCTGTTTCGCGGCGTACCGGAACTGCTGGTGATCTACCTGTTTTACTTTGGTGGACGTCAGGTGGTGTCGTTCGTGGGGGAAAGCCTCGGGCTGCAAGGTCCGTTCGATGTGAACGGTTTTGTCGCCGGCGCCATCGCCATCGGTCTGATTTCTGGCGCTTATCAAAGTAGCGTATTCCGCGGGGCATTTTATGCCATACCGAAAGGTACGCTGGAAGCCGCTACGGTGACGGGGATGGGCCGCCTGATGCTGTTCCGCCGCATGATTGTGCCGCAGGCGCTGAAAACCGCGCTGCCGGGCATGGGCAATCAGTGGCAGTCGGTGATCAAAGAGTCGGCGCTCGTGTCGGTGACCGGTCTGGTGGAAACCATGAATCAGATTTCCACCGCGTCGAACTCCACCCAGATGCCGTTTTTCTTCTACAGCGTGGGAGCGGTGATCTACCTGATTATCACCACCTGTTCTGACTTTGTTTTCCGCTATGTGGAAAAAGTGGCCATGCGCGGCCAACAACGCGCGCGGTTGTAAGGAGCCACAATGGACATTACTTTTCTGCAAAACACGCTAGCGGCATTGCTGCGTGGCCTGCCGCTGACGCTCAACCTGGCGCTGCTATCCCTGCTCGGCGGCGGCATACTGGCGCTGCTGCTTAACCTGCTGCGACAACATCGGCTTGGCAGCTACGTGACGCGTTTCTACGTCTGGGTATTTCGCGGTACGCCGCTGCTGATTCAGATTTTCATGATTTATTATGGCCTTGGCAGTTTGCCAGCGGTGCGTGAAAGCGTACTGTGGCCGCTGCTGCGCGATCCTTACTGGTGCGGCTTGATTGCGCTGGTGCTTAATGATGCAGCCTACACCTCAGAGATTCTGCGCGGTGGCCTGAATGCGGTAAGCGTGCAGTCGCTGGAAGCCGCAAAGGTGAGCGGCATGTCGCGCTTTACCACACTGCGCCGTATCACGCTGCCGCTGGCGGTGCGTCAGGCACTCCCGGCTTACAGCAACGAAATTATCTCGATGATCAAATCCACGTCGCTGGTGAGTACCATTAGCCTGATGGAGATGACCGGCATTGCCGATTCGATCGTCTCTGAGACGTTTCGCGCGCTGGAGGTCTTTATCAGCGCGGCAATTATCTATCTGCTGCTGACCGTGCTGGTGAGTAAAGCCGTGGCGCTGCTGGAGCGCCGTTTGTCCCCTTATCACGTTGGAGCACGTCCATGAGCAAACCCACTATCGCCCTGAGCCATCTCAGAAAAAGTTATAGCGGGCATGAAGTGCTGCATGACATCAGCCTGACGGCGCAGGATGGCGATGTGATATCACTGATTGGCGCCAGTGGTTCGGGCAAAAGTACCTTGCTGCGTTGCATTCCGTTTCTGGAGGTGCCGCAGGGCGGAGAAATAGCGGTGGGTGACGAAGTGGTCACCATCGACAATGCCGATGAGAAACTGAGCCGTGAGCAGCAACGCCGCATTAAACTGATGCGCATGCAGCTGGGTTTTGTCTTCCAGAGCTTTAACCTGTGGCCGCATAAAACGGTGTTGCAGAACATCATCGAAGCGCCCGTGCATGTGCAAAAGCGCAGCAGCAAAGAGGCGATAGAAGAGGCTGAAGCGCTGCTGCACAAAGTGGGTCTGTATGAAAAACGCAACGCCTGGCCGTCGCAGCTTTCTGGCGGTCAACAACAGCGTGTAGCCATTGCGCGTGCGCTGGCGCAGCAGCCGAAAGCGATTCTGTTTGATGAGCCAACGTCGGCGCTGGATCCGGAGCTGGTGGGCGAAGTGCTGCGCGTCATTCGCAGCCTGGCGGAGGAGGGGCGCACCATGATTATCGTGACCCATGAAATGGGTTTCGCGCGTGATGTGTCGAATAAAGCGGTGTTCCTGCACCAGGGCAAGATTGAGGAAGCCGGTTCGCCGCAGCAGGTGTTTAGCGATCCCCTGTCTGCACGCTGTCGCGCCTTTGTCACGAGTCACTTGCAGCGCAACAGCTAACCAGAATAGTGCTAATGGTTTTCCCAAGCAAAGTGTGGAAAAATCGCCCTCCTCTCAACGGAGGGTTTTTTCATTGTCGAGCGACGGAAAATTATGCCTCACACTTACCGCCCATGGATGAAAAGGTATTGGCTGGCCTGGCTCCTGCTTGTGCTGATCACCTTGATAGCGCTGTTTGCCGATCAAATTTTGCAGCAGCAGCGTGCGGCGGAAGCGCATTTTCATCAGCAGTTTAATCGCCTGGCTGCCTATCAAACGCAGAACGAAACGCTGTTGCCGCTGCTCACTGGCGATGAAAAGCTTGCCGATCTGCAAACAAAATTCCCGCAGATTGTTCTGCTGGAGCATACCGTTAATCGTCCGCTTACCTCGCCGCGCTTTGAAGAGGTGAGCGGCGGACGCTACTGGCTTTACAATCCTTATCGGCAGATCCGCATGCTGGTGGATTTGCATTTTGCCTTGCAAACGCCGGATGTCGCGCTCGCGCTTGCGTTCCATATCCATGCGCAGCCCGCCATTCAGGCGGCGGCCTATTCTGAGACTGCCCGCTGGCAGTGGCAGCGGCCGTTTATCAATCACTATCAACCTTTCTTACTGAAAGGGAGTGCGAATCCTGACTGGCGAGCTTTGCACCTGCTGCCTTTTGTGCTGGCCTTGCTGGTGTGGCTGGCGATCGGCGCACTTGGCGGATGGCTGCTGCGACACTGGCGCCAGCATGTGGCGATGCGCCTGCGCGCTGAATATTTTCAACGTTCACGTCGCGAAGCGCTGGGAGAATTTACCGCGGGTATTATTCATGAAATCAACCAGCCGCTGACCGCGATTAACACCTGGCTGCACAGCAGTCAGCTGCTGTTAAAGCAGGGCAAATACGAAAATCTTCCGCAAGCGCTTAACGCCATGAGCCTGCAAACCGAGCGTCTCGCCGGCTTGCTACAGCGCTTTCGCGATATTGTCAGTGAACGTCCGGTGACGATGAGTGCCGTCAACCCGGAAGCGGTGTGGCGCCGGGTGACGCTATTGCTGCAACAAGAACTGGAAGAGGGCAATGTCGCGCTGCATCAGCAATTCCAGCACGATCAGGTGCAGGTAATGAGCGATCCTCAATGGCTGGAACAGGTATTCCACAATGTGCTTCAGAACGCGATACATATGCAGCAAGGCCGCGCTGATGCAGGGGTAAAAATTGTTTCGGAGCATGCTCCGCAGGGCATCAAGATCACCATCAGCGATAACGGTCCAGGTTTTTCTGCGGAGGGATTAGCGCAGGCCTGCATGCCGTTTTACAGCTCACGTGCCAATAGCATGGGGTTAGGCATGACGCTGGTAGAGAGCCTGATGTTACGCATGAATGGTCAGCTCAGGCTGGCGAATCGCGCTGAGGGCGGCGCGGAAATAACCTTAATTTTCCAACTGGCGGAGTAACGGAATGAGCGCGAAGGTTTGGTTAGTGGATGATGATTTATCCGTGCGTGAATCGCTCGGTTTTCTGCTGAAAGCGCTGGATTATGAGGTGGAAGATTTTGCCGACCTAGCCGCGTTTGAAGCAGCCACGCAATCGCGTGAACCGCTGCGCGGTTGTTTGCTGTTGGACGTGCGGATGCCGGGGATTAGTGGACTGAGTTGGCTAGCGGAGCAGGGCGATCGCCACCCGCTGTTGCCTGTGATTATTATGACAGGCCACGGGACAATCGATGCCTGTCGCCGCGCGTTTCGCCAGGGAGCGTTTGAGTTTTATACCAAACCGCTGGACATCGAACCGTTACTGGAAACGCTTCATCAGGCGATGAATGAAAGCCAGCAGCGTGCCGATCGCTGGCAGTCGCAGCAGGGGCTGCAGGCGCGCTTTGCCTTGCTTTCCGCACGTGAAAGTGAAGTCATGCAGCGGATGATCGCCGGTCACACCAGCAAAGCGATCGCGCGTGATTTATCGCTGTCGCCGCGTACCGTTGAGGCGCACCGTGCCGCGGTGTTTGCTAAGCTGGAGCTCGATAATCTCGCGCAACTGATTCACGCCTGGCAGCAGTTGAACCAGGTATAACTACCTGGCCGAACGCGTAATCGCCCGAATATTTCTTTTCCTGCCTGCGGATTACAGTGTCACTCACTATTAAACAGGAGTGACACATGAACATGCGCCTTTCTCTCATCGCCGCTGTGGCGGCCGTTGTTTCTTTCGGCAGTCACGCTGCATTAACCGAATCCAACCTTTCACTGGCGGATGCGCAGAAGATCGCTAGCGCAGCAATTCAGTCGTGTGCGGCGAAAAACTATAACGTTACCGTCACCGTGGTGGATCGCGCCGGGCTGGTGAAAGCCGTACAGCGCATGGATAACGCCGGTCCGCACACCATCGAAGCCAGCCAGATGAAAGCGTATACCGCGCTGAGCACCAAAAACCTCAGCGGCAAAGTGATGGAAACCGCGCAGAGCAATGCGGGCGCGCAGAATATGCGTGACGTTCCTGGCTTCCTGCTATTGGCAGGCGGCGTGCCGGTGAAAAGCGGTGAACAGGTGATTGGTGCGATTGGCATCGGCGGCGCGCCGGGCGGAAATCTGGATGAAGCCTGTGCGATGGATGCGCTGAAAGCGATTCAGTAATCGGCACCAGGTCGCCATCAATGGCGACCCTACAATCTGCGCACTGGAATACAGTAGGGTGCGCATTAATGCGCACCGAGCAGAAGCACAAACCGTGGCTTAACCGATCGGCGTTACGCCATCAATGGCGACCCTACAACCTACGCACTGGAATACAGTAGGGTGCGCATTAATGCGCACCGAGCAGAAGCACAACCGTGGCTTAACCGATCGGCATTACGCCATCAGTGACCATCTTATACGCGGCGTGACAGCGCAAAGCTGATTAGCGGCACTGGCAAGGTAAACAGCAGCAACAGCCACAGCAGCACATACACCGCATCAATCCCGTTGTTTTGCAGATTATTATAGAGCTGCACCGGCATCCCCTGAGGGAAATAGGCAAAGATCATCACAATGCCAAACTCACCCATGGCGCGTGCCCATGCCAGCGCGCTGGCTGAGGCCAATCCCGGCGCGGCGAGCGGTATCGACAAGCGCCAGAAACGTTGCCACGGTGAAGCACCTAGCGTGCGGCCCGCCTCCAGAATATCCATCGGCACGCCGGCAAATGCCGAGCGAGCGCTGGTAATGAAATAGGGGAGTGCGCCATACCACTGCGCGAGAACAAAGGCGGCAGGATTGTTGACCAGCGTCCAGCCAAACTTGCTCAGCAACTCGCCTGGCACGCTGTAAGGCCCGTAGGCGCTGACCAATAAAATCCCCATCGCCAGCGGCGGCGTCAGAAGCGGAATCATCACCAGCAGTTCAACCATCAACCGTGCCCGTCCGCGAGCCTGCGACAGCCACCATGCCACCGGCAAGCCACTGATAAAAATCAGCAACAGCGCGATGGCTCCTAAACCTAGCGAGGTCACAATCGCACTGCCATCACCCCACGCGAGTTGCAGGTGCTGCCAGTGGGTGACGCCAATCAGCGTGAGAAACGGCACCGCCAGCAACAGCAGTGCCGGCAGTGACAGCCACAGCGCGGTAGCGTGACGGATTTTCATTACGGGTAAATTGAACCGCCTTTAGGTACGGCGTACCCATTCTGTTTAAATAACGCCTGGCCTGACGGGCTAAGCATGAAATCAACAAAGGCTTTGCCGGCCGCACTGCCGTGTGGGGCATTTTTCAATACGGCCGCATAGTAGACCAGCGGCTGCGTATGCAACACTTTGTCTTTGCCCTCGCTGTCTTTCACGCTAAAGCTCACCGTGTCATACCACTGTTTCGCCATCGCGGGATTACTCAGATTTATCTCGTCGGGCAGCGCCACATAAGGCAGATGCGCGGAGATCACTTCGCTCTCATAACCGGCTGCGGCATCAACCTGACCGCTTTCCAGACGCGTCAACAGGCCGCCTTCGAGATGGGTTTGCGCCGGGTTTTGATAGCCGCCCATAATTTTATCGGCGATGCCTGGCTGCTGGTAATACTTCTCCGCCAGCATCAGGGTGAAGATGATGTTCTGACCTTTAGGATCGTTGATCGGATCGGTGCGACCAAACTTGATACCCGGCGTTGCCAGCACTTTCAGCCAGCTGGCATCGCTACCTTTTGCCTGAGCAAACTGCTGCGCATATTGACCTTTCGGGCTGTACGCCACCACCATGCTGGTGCTCGCGACGGGAACTGCATCGTCAATTAAGCCGGCATCTTTCAGAATCTGCATTGGGCCGGGCGTGATGGATACGAACACATCGGCGGTAATTTTTTTGCTCGCCAGCAAGCGCGCCATACCATATGCGCCCTGTCCCTGGCCTTCGTACTTGCCACTATTCTCTTTAGCAAAGGCTGGACCTAAAGCTTGATCCATGACTTTGCCCATGGAGCCGGCATAAGTGACGCGAATATCGGTATTGGCTTGAGCATGCAAACTCAGGCCCGCGCCAGCGGTGAGCAGCAGCGCGGTGAGATGTGTGAATCGCATTCCCTTTCTCGCTATATAATTAGGTAGATAGCGATTATCGGAAATCGCCTTCGCAGTGCAAGGGAAAATCTATTGCGAAATCATACTAAAGGCCTGCCGTCGCAGGCCACAGGAGTCAGGCGAGGATACGTTTGGCCCAGGATTCGATGTCATCGCCGCTGCCGATATCCAACTGAACTAAGCCGTTGGTGATAAAGGTAGGCGATACGTGAATGCCGTTCTGACGCGAATATTTACTGTGCCATTTGATCTCGTTTTGCAGCTCGGCACGCAGGAAAGGTTCGCGTGCATTCACACCGCTGTACTGCTCCAGGCGATCGAGAATCTGGTTTGGCGTGGCGTCCATATTTGGGCCATGGCTGTGATCGGTAAACTCAAATTCTTCACGATGATCGGCGACTGCCTGCAGCACTTTTTTTGCTGCTGCTTTGCCTTCCGGTAAGGTCGAGGCCGCCAGGATATAACGCACTATTACACCGGAATACATATGCCACGGCTGCGACTGCAAACGGATCTTTAACGTCATTTTATCTTCACCCACCAGCCGCAGCAGCGCATCAAACTTATTAAACGCGCGCACGGAAAACGGGCAGGTGGGTTCCAGAAACGCTTCAAACACCTTTGGACCGTGGCCCCAAACCAACGGATCGGCATGTAATGCAGTGGATTGGCTCATCGTAATTCCCTGTTATGTGACTAGACGTGGCCTTACTTTGGCAAAGCACTGCGCGGACAGCCAGCGCCAGCTTGTGCTTTTTTGTTACAAGGCCATTCGAACGAAGCAAAAAAAATCGTTTTATAGATCCGCAAGCTACAAGAAAGTAGAGGCTCCAGCGGGGTTGCTCAGAAAATAAGCGGCTATAGTTAATCCTGTTTCACGCTTATAAGCCTGCCGCATCCGCGGCATTTTTGATTCATTTGCCTGGAGCCGAACGTTAAGCATCGAGGTTCAATGTGTTTGCCAATATCTCCTGGAAAATTATTCATCAGGTAATTATCGAAACCATTACTGAAATGATGGATGAGCAGCAAACGATAGACGTGCCCACCCTGCGCAGTCGCCTCATGGAGATGGCGGAAAGCGAATCAGATGAAGCCATGGTGCTGTGTTACTGGCAAGCCAGCAAAGTGTTGATGCGATTGCCGCCCACGGTCACCGCTAGCCAGTTAATTGAAGAGGCGCGCGTTGCGTACCGCACGCCGCTTAATCACGATCGGCTTTAACCCTGAATGCTTTTCATCTCGGACATCGCGGTAAAGCGGTTAAGTGGCGGAATTATGGCCATAGCGGTGAATAGCGCTCTGCTAGACTTGCTCTGTCAAAAACGCTGATACAGAGGACAGTAATGAAAATCAAAAGTTATGCCGCCTTAAACGCGGGCGAGGCGCTGGTGCCTTACGAGTATGAGGCCGGTCCACTGGCTGCGGAAGAAGTGCAGGTTGAGGTCGATTACTGTGGCGTTTGCCACTCAGACCTTTCGATGATTGATAATGAATGGGGTATTTCTTCGTTTCCTGTGATTGCAGGCCATGAAGTGATTGGTCGCATTAGCGCCTTAGGCGACGCGGCACAAAACAAAGGTTTGAAAGTGGGCCAGCGTGTGGGGATTGGCTGGACGGCAAAAAGCTGTCAGCACTGTAATGCCTGCATTAATGGCGAGCACGTTAACTGCGAAAACGGTTCTGTGCCAACCATCATGAATAAAGGCGGTTTCGCCAGCCATCTGCGTGCTGACTGGCAATGGGTGATCCCGCTGCCGGAAGCGTTGGATTTCACCTCTGCGGGCCCGCTGCTCTGCGGCGGCATCACGGTGTTTAAACCTCTGCTGATGCATCACGTTACTGCTACCAGCCGCGTGGGTGTTATTGGTATCGGTGGTTTAGGCCACATGGCGATTAAGCTGCTGCGTGCAATGGGCGCCGAAGTGACGGCCTTTAGCTCCAACGCCAGCAAAACCGAGTCGATTAAGGCGATGGGCGCCGACCGCGTGGTAAACAGCCGCGATCCCCAGGCGCTGAACGCGCTAGCTGGACAGTTTGATCTGATTATCAGCACTGTAGCGGTAGATCTTGATTGGCAGCCGTACTTCCAGGCGCTGGCACCGCACGGCAAATTCCATACCGTGGGCGCGGTGATGAAACCGTTTGAAGTACCCGCTTTCAGCCTGATTATGGGCGATCGCGCGGTGACAGGTTCCTCCACCGGTTCACCTGGGCAGCTTCGCTCGCTGATGAAACTGGCATCACGTGCGGATATCGCCCCGCATGTTGAAGAGTTCCCAATGTCGAAAATCAACGACGCGCTGGAGCACGTACGCGCCGGTAAAGCCAATTACCGCGTAGTGTTGAAAGCTGATTTCTAAACTCGGATCACCAGGTCGGCAGCAATGCCGACCCTGTGATATTAGGTGCGCATGTATGCGCACCGTTTCATAGACTGCAGTTATCCCCGCGAATCATCCTTTTCGCCGAGGAAGAAATACCATAGCGGAATGGAGGTTAATGCGGTAAACACCGTGGTATACAACGCGATCATAAAGCCCTGCGTGATATACATGGTTAGCGACCAGTGGCTGAATGGGATGCCGTATTGATCGATCACGCCACCGATAATCGCGTTGCTCATTACCGTGCCGACAATCAGCGCGAGGATAAACAAACCGCGCAGGAAGTAACGCATCTCTTTCCGTTTCACCGCAAAACGCGCGCGAATAATGCCGAGTGGCGATTGCTGCGACGCCAGTAGTGCCGCCTCATCCAATGGCGCTCGCTGTTGCTTACGCCAGCGTAGGATATCCACCCCTAAAAATGCCAGCAAACTCGCGCCCATCAGCGGCAGAGCATAGCCCAGCGCCAATGCCAGCATCAGCCACGCTCCTTTGGCGTAGTGCGGTAATGCCACCCAGGTTTCGGTCAGTGTTTGTGCCGGACTGGCATCGACATCCCTGGGGCGACGGATCCACCACATGCGATAACCGAAACCAATCATGCTGCATAAACCAAGGCCAAAGAAGGCCAGCAGTAGCTGATTCGGCAAACCGAACAATACGCCCATGTGCGCATCCACGCCCCAGCGCGTTAACTTCGCTACCAGCGGGAAACGGTCAAAATAGACGTGATCCACCACGCTGAAATCCTGCGGATTGACTGAAACAGCATCCACCCGCGTTGGCCAGCTGCGATCTATTTCCGTCACCGCCCAGGCTTTATCCACGCTTTTCGGCTGGCGCAGTTCGAGTTTCGATGCGCTCAGCCCATCCTGTCGCGCTGCATTCAGCACGCGATCCCAATCGCTGTCGGCGGCATTATTCGGCATCGGTTTTGCTGCTGTGGCCGCAGGTTTGGTCATCGCTGACATCGGCATACTCATGTCCGACATATCCATATCCGGCATGTGGTCGGCATGGGGATCGGCGGGAGCCGCTGGTGCCTCACTGTTGAGTGAGGTGTTCACCTGCGGCGTTAACCAGTTCAGTTCGGTACGCATGCGGTCGATATTACCGCCCGCCCATTGCGACCATGTCAGGCCGGTGACCGAGAAAAACACCAAACCCACCACCAACGTCAAACCGAGCGTGACGTGCCAGTGGCGACTGAACGCGAAGCCCTTGCGCGGCTGCTTCAGCTTACGTTTCGGACGTGTTCCCAGCCATAGCACCACGCCACCAAGCGCGGCTACCCATAACCAGGACGCCGCCAGTTCGCTGTAGTTGCGACCAAAATCGCCAAGCAGCAGGCTGCTGTGCAGCAGGTCAAGCGTAGTGCGCAGCGGTAATACACCGCTGGTGCCGTATACCGGCATATCGCCCTTTACCTTGAGGCTGTAGGGATCGATAAAAATTGCGCGAGATTGTGAGGCACCGAGCGCGGGATCGCTGAATTGCACGCGGGTGGTATCGATGGCATCCGGAGCCGGGCGCACCGCATAAATATGCTGGTTTTCACCCGCATAGGCGCGTGCCGCGCTGATTTGTGCTGACAGCGGCTGTGCATTGCCCTGAGGTTCAGCGGTAAGCGCATCGGCATAAATCAGGTTTTCCAGCTGAGGCGTGAGTACATAAAGTGTCCCGCTGAGTGCCGCCACAAAGATAAATGGGGCGACAAACAGGCCGATATAAAAATGTAAGCGACGTAGCAAATTTAGCACCGCGCCGCGCGGTGCTGCAGAGTGAGCAGCAGACAAAGCCATCTTCCTTCCAAAAAGAAATGGTGTTAGCGCAACGCACAAACAGAGCGTGCACCGTAGTGAATAAGATCAGCAGGGAAGAAGTGCGGGAGGTGCGCGCGGGCGATGAATAGTGCTGAAGCGACGCACGATCGGCGCAACCACGTGAGGCAGCGGCGGCGCGCGCGAAATCACCAGGACTAACCAGATAAACGGAATGAATACCCACATCAGCAGCGGCACATGCACCAGCAGGTCACAATAGCCACAGGCAAACTCGCCGTCATCCATCATGTGATGGCTCATGCCCGGCATCGGCATGTCCGCCATCATCTCGTGGTAGCTCATTGAGCTATCCATCATGCTGTGCTGCGGCATCGCCATCATCTGACTGTGACGTTCCATCAGGGTTTTCGACACAATCGGCGCGACGAACAGCAGCAGCACCGCCACAATGGCGACGCAGGCAGTCAAACGTTGGCGGAAATGATGTGAAAACGTCATGGTAGCGAGTGGATAATTCCGTAAATGAGGCGGAAGTGTAACGCGATTGCCGTTGATGGGTTAAAAAAACTCAGCCTATTTTAGAAAAAATTCGCACCTTTTGAAAAAAGTCACTTAATGAAGCGGGGCTTTTAACTTTAGTGCAACCTGATAAGAACAAAGCGGAAACATTTTGGGCGGGGCCATAAAAATAACATTGCAGGTAAACCAGTTGCGCTCATTCTTTGGGTCGCATTAATCAGAACAATTAAAAAATCGATCTTCCCAGCCGCTCGGTGAGTTTCTCCAGCAGTGCGGTACCGGCTAATGAATTGCCCGAGTGATCCAGCGCGGGCGACCAGACGGCGATACTCATATCGCCGGGAATCACGGCCACAATGCCGCCACCGACGCCAGATTTGGCCGGCATTCCGACGCGCCAGGCAAATTCTCCGGCGCCATCATACATGCCGCTGGTCATCATCAATGCATTCACCTGCCGCGCCTGACGCGGCGAAATCACCGCCGATTCTCCATCCTGGGTGCGGCCATGGTTGGCAAGATAGAGGAAGGTGCGCGCTAACTCTTCGCAGTTCATCGCCAGCGAGCAGTAGTGGAAGTAGGTTTCCATCACTTTGCTGACATCGTTATGAAAATTGCCGAACGATTTCATCAGCCAGGCAATCGCCGCGTTGCGCGCTGAGTGTTCGTATTCAGAACGCGCTACAGCGCGATCGTAATTGATGTCATTTTGCTGCGCCAGACGGCGCACAATTTCCAGCATGCGCTGACGCGGTGCGGTGAGGCGGCTTTCCAGCAGGTCGCACATCACCAGCGCACCGGCATTAATAAACGGATTGCGCGGTTTACCCTGTTCCAGCTCCAGCTGCACCAGTGAATTAAACGCCTGGCCGGAGGGTTCTTTTCCCACGCGTTGCCAGATCTCGCCATCTTCATACAAGGTGAGCGCCACGCTGAGTGATAGCACTTTAGAGATCGACTGAATTGAAAAGCGTGTCGTTGCATCACCCGCCTGGAAACAGCGTCCATCGGGCGTGCAGATGGCAATGCCGAGGTGGT
>Ga0153980_1000478_pt1 | contig 18364 bp, 25 predicted proteins | sample TSGA064MetaG_FD_104722 | JGI IMG/M metagenome (GOLD analysis project Ga0153980, IMG submission 104722) | Attine ant fungus gardens microbial communities from Georgia, USA - TSGA064 MetaG | ecosystem: Host-associated > Fungi > Mycelium > Unclassified | place: USA: Georgia, Magnolia Springs State... | reverse complement strand
TTGATTTGATTTGATTTTTGATCGTAATGATCTTACAAAAAAAAGTTTTTTGCATTGCAGTTGCCATAATTCTGACGTGCTTGTTCTGACGTCACATTTGACAATCTTCGCGTTCACTCTCTCTTTTTGCCTTTTTTTCCAGCAAAAAAAAAATCGAGGCGTTGGTTTATCATGACGAGCCCTATTAACATCCCTCGCAGTTCCTTTTCACCCAGTACCTCTCCCATTAACAGTTCCCTTGCTCGCCACAGGGACTCTTTCATCAACAATCCCATTCGTCAACCCAAGATTCTCCATCCTCTAGAGAAAAATGATAATATCCGTCTCCTTCTCCTCGAAAACATCAGTATTGAGGCCGTTCACACATTCCAAGCCCAGGGCTTCCATGTCGATCATTACGCCCACGCTTTTTCAGAAGAAGAATTGGTTCAGAACATCGGTCGCTATCATGCTCTTGGTATCCGTAGCAAAACCAGAGTGACGAGTCGGGTGGTTTCAGCCGCTTCCAAAGTTCGTTTTCTATTCTCTTCTCGGTTCTATTTTCTAACCGTTTTTTCTGAATGTAGCTTTTGGTCATTGGATGTTTCTGTATCGGTACAAATCAAGTCGATCTCAAAGCTGCCGCTCAAGCTGGCATCCCCGTCTTCAACTCTCCCTTCTCCAACTCCCGTTCCGTCGCTGAACTCGTCATGTCCGAGCTCGTCGCTCTCTCTCGCCAATACTTCGATCGTGCTTTCGAGCTGCGTCAACTTGGGATATGGAACAAACAATCCAAAAACTGTTACGAAGTCCGTGGCAAAACACTGGGGATCATCGGTTATGGCCATATCGGTTCACAACTTTCAGTGCTCGCTGAAGCGTTCGGAATGCGCGTTCTCTTTCATGATACTCTCAACATCATGCCACTAGGAACGGCGCATCCAGTCGACAGTCTCGAAACACTGCTTTCCCAATCCGATTTCGTGACGATTCATGTTCCAGAACAACCCGACACGGTCAACATGATGTCCGCGCCCCAGTTAAAACAGATGAAAAAGGGAGCATACTTGATCAACAATGCGCGCGGGCGCGTGGTGGATATACCGGCGTTGATCGATGCCCTGAAATCAAAGCATCTCGCAGGCGCCGCGATCGATGTTTTCCCGGTTGAACCGACCTCGAACGGTGATCCTTTCAATGATCAACTCAACGCTTGGTCGAGTCAACTTCGCGCCATCCCAAACGTCATCCTCACGCCTCACATCGGTGGGTCGACTGAAGAAGCCCAACGAATGATCGGCGAAGAAGTCTCACAGTCACTGAGTCGTTATCTCATCTATGGTTCGACTATTTCGGCAGTCAACTTTCCAGAAGTTGATTTGCGTCCAATCACCAATGCAGAGGGTGATCAACTTCGTATCTGCCATGTGCACAAAAATCAGCCTGGTGTGCTCAGACAGGTTAACGACGCTTTGTCACCGTATAACGTCACAAAACAGTACTCAGATTCTAGGGGTGATATTGCATACCTTATGGCCGACATTGCAGACGTTAGCCCAGCCGATTTTAGTAGTCTGAAGAACAGGATCAGTGGCACGGATGCTAATATCATCACGCGTTTCCTGGCTTGAAATGCCCGTCGAACAACACAGTACAGTACTCGGTCGATCTCATTGGCGGCTCTCGTTCAACCGACTGTCCACCACCCGTCAGTTGGCTATTCATTTGTTGATCCAACATCGTATTGTACATGAAAAAAACTGATTGCTCGTTAGCAAAAGTAATTTAAAGTCCAGTCCGAGTATAGTTAATCAAGACTCTTCTTCTGGGTCGCCAATGCCTCCTTCAAGGATGGCAAAGTGTGTCTCCGTTTCTGGTAGGCATGGCGAATCGTAGATCTTACAGGAACGTGTATTACCACGGGCTTTCTTGAGTTGTAGTCTAAGAACCATATTACTGCGAGCAGACACGATATGTTGAAGGAAGATCTTACCTTGTTGTCGAAGCATGTGCCATGATGTTACCGCCGATGGGTTTCTTCTCGTTACCGGCATATGGGCCTGCTGCAGCGTCTGGGTTTGACATGACCTGGTTCGTGACAACAACAGCAATACCAAACTGGAGGCACACTGTGAATGATCTTAACACAGGAAGACTTGGCCAGACATACCTCATCAGCTAAACGCTGAAGTGTTCTGAGGAACTTACCCAAGTGATTTTGGCGCGTTGAAAGTTCACCACGACCACTGAAATCGGTACGATATAGGGCCGTACAAGAATCAACAATCAGCAAGCAGAACCTATGACAACTTGAGTTGGGCGAACTCGAAAAAAGTCAAATGTAGGCACACCTAGACTCAGACATCAGAGCACTCGCCATTGCTAGAAGCTGGAGTTGATGATCGGCGTTATAAGCCCTTGCGTAGGCAACATTATCAAGAACTTCTTCGCCATTCAAGCCATATCGCTCCGCTGCGGCGAGCAGACGAACGGGACGAAAAGTTCCCTCAGTATCTATATACAAACATTTGCCTTCTCCGCCGCCCATGCTCACAGGAAGCTGGCAGGTCACGGCAAGGGTATGGCATAGTTGCGATTTTCCTGTCCTAAACTCGCCAAAAAGTTCTGTAATTGCACCGGTCTCAATTCCACCTGCATTTATTTGTGATGGAAAAGACGAGATTAAATGGAGGAAACTATGACGAACCACAGAGAAGAGCGTCGAGTTGTTTCGATCCGGTCGTTATATGCACTAATTCGGACCGTCGAGCATGTACTTCTGTAGCACTCTGAAAACCCAAAGGTACGATTTTTTGAGCTTATAGAGCAGTGCAAAGACTTTTAGTCAGGACCTTTGATCTTGATTGCATGGCCTTTTCTCTATTCACTCACCTTCTTCCAAAATCTTATCTGCCTTCTGGTCTGAGATTCCCTTGATTGTGACGAGGTGCTTCTTAGGGGTGAATGCGACAGCTTCTACAGTGTGTAGTCCAGCACTAGTAAGTTTCTTGATATCGTTTGCATGAATTCCTGCTTCTTGGAGTTTTGACACGAGGAGGGGTCCGGTCATTTGATATTCATCATCTTGTGGTGCTTGTGATGCTTGTTGCGACTGGGACATGTTTCGTACGAACTTATTGGTATATACAAGAAAGATCAATGGTTTGAAAGACGCAAGGTGCCCCGTTGCCGAGTCAAAGAAGGCCAGGTATCAACGCGGTCGCGTTCCAGTCACGTGGGTCTGATGGCGGATATAGGAAAGCCTATTCCGGGTATGTCCAAATTTTTGGCCGGCCCGTGTTTTGGTACTAGTCTCAAGTCTCAGCTCTACTACATTAATTGTTTCATATGTGATGCGAGAATGGACAGCTCCATTGCTTTCTTCAAATGGCTTCGCTAACACCCAACTGACATGAAAAAACTTCTGTATTCATAGGATAGGTGGCCACAAAACACATGTGCAGCTGTATGGCACTTGGAAAAAATGATCACCCTCAGAATTTGCTCACATGGAAGCTGTAAATAGACCCGGAATCGGTTCCTTAATTCTAGTACGTCATTTTAGACCCTCGCTCGAAGGGTTCTACATTCCAAAGGTTTTGATACTGCAATCTCATGTCGCAGGTATTGGACACATATGCAACTGCCAAATTCCATATATACTTTTTTTCTTACACATTATCCCAGAATAAAGATGTGTCGAGTACCATGGAAATGGCTTTTCACACAAAATAAAATTCTGCTTTATTAGAAACAATTAAAACAAGGCTTAGTAAGCTGAGACACTACGCGTGATGACAGGTCAGCAGGCCTATCACAATCAAATTTTAGCTGAAAATGACGAGCCGAGCTCACAAAGTGATGCTTGTCCGATTTATGTCCGAATAGCGCAAAATCTGAAGTCTGAAGCCAGCCTCGCCGGTTTTATCATAGATTGGGGATATCATGGTCATGAATATTGAGGGGTGTGCGGAGAAGTGCGACGCGACGTGGAGGAACACTGAATTGAGACCACATGATATTTGCCACGTGTTGCGGGGGGACAGATGTTCCGCCAAGATCCATCGGTCGTACTTAAATCAACAAAGATCACGTGCTGAGAAGAATCTAAAAGTATTTAATGCACGTTACATCAACAATAGGAACCTTGAATTCTTGGCTCGACCAACGCGCCTTTAACTCATCAAGATGACTTTAGTCAACCGATATTCTTATTACAACCCGTACGCGCCTATGAATGCAAGGACTCCAGCGTCTTCCCATTCTTCGGAAATGGAACATCAACCACTCGACGAGCCAGACCAAGGCAAAAAATTTCATCTTGATGATTTTGAGAAATAACTAACTTTTCTCCCATTTTCAACAAAGATCAACCATGGAATACCCAGAAAAATTGTTTCAGATGCATAGTTATGCGGGAACTCAATCGGAGCATGTCCAAATATCGCCATCTGAGACAAGTGTGTTCCTTCCCTGCAACTTTATTCCTTGTATAGTCATCTTTTTTGTAGGATTGGAAATACATGGAGTATCTCAAAAATGTGCAAGAGTCTGACCTCCCTTTGGATACTCATCACTTTCTTATATGTAAAAAATGCTTGCCCCATGTTGGGGAAGACATCACGATGAGGAAATACCCTCGTGGAACACCGGCATATTTTGCCTCTTTAGATGGAGCTAAAGCCAAGAACATGGAGAGCTCAAGAAGAGCCAGAGCGGAGCAAACACGAAAGCTCTCCATTCTATTGTTTTGGTGGAGACTACGCGGATTTCTTTGGGTAATAACAAGTCTGGTATCTATCTGGTTCAATATCTCCGGTATGTATCGTGCTGTGTCTGATGTATCCCTATACTCATCATCCATGTAGTCATTTGTGACTCTGTACCATCCTCTCCCCACTATCTGCAACCCGTGATTCCCGTTTTTGTTTTTTTGTCTATCTTGTGGACGGCTTGGGATCCAACGTACAGCACTCGCTCAAGGGCTGAGCACGAAGGACGTAAGTTTCGTGCCATTGGGAAATATGAACATCTCGTGTGTTGTGTCCATTTGATACTTTGACCACCTTACTCACCGGTGTCTTCAGATTTTTCAGATCTTTCTGTGGGTGTTGAGAATTTTGACTAGCATGACATCATGGACGTGGTGGTTCAGCTCTAGAAATGGCTATTCCACGTATTTAGGTCCCTCTTCCACTGGGGGGTGCATTTATTTTTCGATTGCAACATTCATTGAAGTTGTGGTGAGCCCAGTGATGTCATCTTTGGCTTGCTGCTCATCAACATTATTCCAGGCTCAGGTTCTCTCTTTTTATCGCCTCGACTGTCGGCAAATTGAGGACCCCCCTGTGGACTCAGACACCAACTTTCCCCGTTCAAATCCAATCTTTGGTCCTCAAAAACGTCCTAGAGCACCGCCCATTGTACAACCTTACCAAACCTTCATGCCACCGTCATCCAAACCGGGTGTGGCTTCCGTCGACTCATCTTCCCCTCCGGAAAAGTTATTCGGCGAAGATTGGGAACCCGAAGAACTATTTACAGGGCTATTTAACTACTTTCAACGGAGAAACCTCCCACCTGAAAACTTAACAGGGTTGGAAGAACTATTCGCTAAAACAACACTAGAGGAAAAGACAAATAAACATGAACCAAAACCTCGCAAGTCTTTCTGGGTGTCATTTTTTGGCGACATACGCTCGACGATGTTGTACATATGTCGCATCATAATCGTAGATTTTGGCAAGATCATACTCTTCTTGCTGGTGATTCTTGGTAGAATCATATACTCCATACTGGTGTATATCATTAGCATCATAGTCTTCACACCGGTGAAGCTGGGTAATAAGGTACTCTCCTGGCTTGTATCGCTTGGTAGATACATGTTCGCCACCGTGCTAAAGTATGGTATTTCCATACGGGGGGTGCTGGCGAGGCATTTCAAGAAGTGGTGGCGCACATACGCGACAGTAGTCCCTCTGATGGCGGTCGGCCATCTTGTCTCCAAATTTTGGCGGTTCGGCTTCGCTATTTATTACGATAAAGTGAAGACGACGCTCTCAATATCGATGTCTCCTGTGTCAGCAATAGTGTCGTCAGTGAAAGCACGGATCAACGCTGCCATGTCCTGGGACGTCTAGAGGAGTTCTATCACTGCCTGTGCATATTGAATGCACCTGGTTACGCTGTCTCTGTTTTTTTTGTTTTTTTTTTGCTTCATAAATTTATTTCACAGTACTCAAGCGCAGTCCGCCACTATCTGCGTTACGCTATTTGTATCTCTTGAATATTTCTCCATATCCATTTATCTCAAACTGCATGTATATTGATAGTCAATCAAAGACTGCTAATGCTGTTTGAAAAGATGGACCACCAGATTCGCAATGCACGGACACCTCCCTGAATCTATTGAAATAGTGTGGAAAAATAATGGTTGTCATCTCTTGCACGAACCCTCCGCTAGGTACGTTGTCCGGTAACACGATGTCTAGTTTGATTGAAAGCATTCGCGACTTGTCCAAGTACCGCTGGACATTGAATGTTTTTAAGCTCTTCGGTCCAAGGGCAAGATGTGTCCAGAGGGATAAGTCACCACATATTACAACCCTCCAACGGTGGCAGACTTGAGACAGAACGAGAGGTAACGGAGGTAGAACATCCATATCCTTATTGATATTCTTATCCTTCATATAAAGCTCGTTTTCTCTACCAATAGCTGTTTTGGCTATTTCGAGGATTAGCTCGGGAGGTAGTAGATCAATTGTGGGATTAGGAAATTGGTGATCTTTGAATTTAGGGATACGTGAATTTGATTCTTGTTCGGTGAGAACACTTACTTTGATTCATCATATCAAGCGGTTGCATTAGGAGATGACCGTCTAAGAGATGACTGTCTATGTTTATGAGACTTTAGGAGTGTACTGAATTAATTGAATGTCTCAGTCATTGTCAGAGTTAATCATCGGTAATGAGCCTCACATCCCAACCCTCTGCTCATGCATCACTCGGTTGGCGGTAAAGGATGAGAGTGATCAACAACTGCTCGCTGGTGTTAACTAAAGCTAACCTCCTATGCAAGTTTTTTTCGCAAGTCTTTTTTGATTTGTATTTCAAATGGGAGCTTAAATACCTAAGGAGAAACATTGAAAAATTGAAAAGATTGTTTAAAGATCATCACAAAGGTATCACCGTGAAGAAAAATAAAATTCGAGATCAACGAACAGGAAGTCATGGCAATCAGATCTTGTTAGAAGAGTAACAGATATATATTAGAAAGGAATGGAGGAACAGAAGATATAGCCACAAATAAAATGAAAATCGCTGAGCCAGCGGCTGTTGTATGAGGCACCCGATGGAGACATGATACGTAGTATGAAATCGTGAGATGGTCTTGTAACTTATCCAAATGGTTGACAATTAATACCTAACACCTTGATTATAGTCATAGGCGCCATATGCTCCTGGACCAGCCTGGTAGTGGAGCGGAACAGCATTATCATACTCATATCCCCTTGCCACTGGCATATGTCCTCTATTTACCTCACCCATAGGAGGGCTTGGACCCCTGGCCAAATCTGCATATCCACCGACAGGCACTGCACCGACAGGCACTGCACCAGCAGTGAAGTCGTGGTCAGGAATAGGTTGTAAAGGGGAGGTGCGACCCTGAATCCCCCCGTTTGAATGTCCATGAACAGAAGAGGAATGAAATGAAGATGCATTCGATGGTGCTCTCCTATGTGTGGGTATGGGTGCTGCATCCCGATCAGCTTCTGTTGGTTGCCAATCAATCGGTTGTAAGCGCTCATCAAACTTGGATGAACGGCCAAGCTTCCATTTCCTGAAGATAGTCCAGAGGATAGCAACTCCACCGAGTGAGGAAGCAATAATGATAAGAATCATCAATGTTGTACTCTTAACCTGAGCAGAACCGGTAGGTTTGGGTACTGAAGTTGCTTCCTCTGGGTTCTCAGTAGCCACAACGGTCACGGTCGGTTTGCGAGTCAAGGAAGTGGAGGAACCATCGGGGGAGGTATGAACTGTGGTGTTTTCAGGGGCAACCGTCGGCGAAGGACTCGATGAGGATGACGAGGAAGAGGTAGTGGGAGTGGAAGAAGTGGAAGAGGTAACTGAAGCGGAAGAAGAGCCAGCAGGGTCACTGGAGGAGCTGGATAAGCCACCTAGAACACTATTAAGGGCCTGCGCGCAGGTGAATATCGAGCCGCCGAGGAACTTGATTGAATTCACTTACACCGAGGAGGCCATCCTCACTTTGACTTGAAATACTGGAAGCACTGGTAGAGCTGGAATCAACGACTGGACTAGAGGTTGCTGGTGCAGGAGTCTGGACTTGGGAGGCGGCTGATGCAGAGGAAGAGGGAAGAGGGGATGAAGAAGGGGGAAGGAGCGAAAAGGATGGGCTTTCGGAGGGGCCGTTACCAGCACTGGTCACAGAAGGGGAATTAACTTGAGGAGACCTCTTGATTATTTTGTTCAGATCGGTGTGAGCTTTGTGCACACGTCGAAGTCGAAACTCGCCGCCGGCTTGGACTGCAACGGCAAGAGCAAGACAGGCGACGAGGGAGTCGCGCGCTGACAAGAGCATTTGAAAAAGACGAATACGAGTTGGACGATGAAGGAGTGGTTAGCTGCACGCAGATCGGATGTCTACTAGAATCCTCATCAACCGTATCCCAGGCAACATGAACACTCACAATCGAGTGGAGAACAGACAAAACACAAACTCATCCAAATAACTCACCTCCTGATCTCACGCTCTTCCATTTATTCTCATATACATTGTACAATATTCATAGTCCATGTCCATTATAATTGAAGTCGTCTCTGAATATACCTACGCTACTAATTGTGGCTCTCCAGACTCCAGCTATCTAAAGCAACGGAAGGGGGCGTTACATAGTCGCCGCTTGACATCCCCGGCCACTGCGGGTTAAACAGGAAGGCTAGGGTATACTGCCCAGCAGGTAGGCTCACAGACACTGTGGTCACCCCAGGATTCGGCTGGTCCGCCTCAGGAGGCTGGGGATCCGACGGATATCGCACTGATGGTGTTTGAGTGGTAAATGTTGCACCAGTAGGCGGATTCAGTAGCGTAAGCATTAGTGTTTGCCCGTCAAGTTTCAAGGTCGCAGAGGCTCCATCGGTCGTCACCGTCGCGTTGGTGTGTATATTCCAATCAACAGTGCCTTGAGAGTTGATCTCGTCCTGCAAAAGAACCTGACGACGTTTGTTTAAAAATCGGATGCCCCGCTTCACCGATGTCCTATTTTCAGAGAATTGAGATCAGATATAATTTCTCGTGCTTATCCTTTGGCACGCACGCTTTGGCATAGGCAGTCGTCATGTCAGTCACCCAGTAGGCGGTCGAGTCAGCGGGAACATCAAACACCGTACTCGACCCCTGGGTGGTTCCAGAGGTATCATGTTTGACGGTAGGTGCAGCGGTTACCAGTTGATTGGAACGATCAATGAGAATGGTATTCTGACCCTCAGTCATCTTCCTGTAGTACATCCATCTCTCCGAGACTTGAGTATCATTGCTGAAGTACCCGGGGGAAAGATAATTGGCAGAGCCAAATTCACCAACCCAACGAGTGCCCAAGGCATCGATTATGAAATCACCTACATCGAGATCGTTATGCGTCTGACGGCCTTGGTTCTTACCCGCCTTAATGGCCACAAATGACGCATGACTATCTGTCCAACTGCTGCGCATGGATCCCCATTGATCGAGAGCGTTGTCAAAGAAATGATCCAAGGGAGCACCATTCCAGAAGGCACCAGCAACGCTCGGATCATACCAAAACATACTCCAGGGCTCGGCGGCATCATGTTGGTCGCGCTGGAACAAAGCGTATTGGGGTTTTTGATACTGAGTGGCATAAAGAAACATGCAATTGGCAGTAGAGGAATATTTGTTTGGACCATGGTCACCGTAGTCGAAGAGGGTACCAGGTCCATTGACGTACATATGAAAATCACCGGTCTTTGAGAAATTGGGGTTTGTGTCAAAAAGGCCGTAATGGGAGCCCGTTGCAGTAAGCAGGGCGGAGGACATCTCGGCATGACCTGTTGTACCAAAGTACCAATAGTTGGGTGTTTCAGTCCATGTTCCATCATCAGTAACGCCATTGGCACAGTTCGCCTTGGCATTGTCAATGGTATATCCAAGTAGCTGACTGGCAGTTCCGGTAGTATCATCACCAAGAATAGCAAGGGCGCCAAGTGTTAGGCCACCATTGCAAACACAGTTCCAGTTGCCGGTGATATTGTTACTCCACCAACCGTAGGAAGCTTGGTCAGTGAAAACGGCCAGGCCAGGGCCTAGACCGTATTGAATCATGGTCGTCCTCATCATAGTCTTCTGATCGTCCGACCACAAATCATAAAGCCAATCATAGGCAATACCGAAAGCGGCAGACAGCTCAGCAGTATCTAAGAAATGGTTCGAGTTCCATCTATCGCTAGATGGGCCAAATTGGTTGGTACCGTTCCCGGCTGCGTTCTATCCAGCGAGCATCAGGATACAATGAACAGACAGACGAAAATCCAACGCACCTGGATTTCACTCCATGCGCGGTCAACCCACTTGGTGTCATTGGTCAGGCGGTATACATAGGCAAATGCCTTTAGTCTCTGTTTGATTTCACGGGCAACGTCGAGAATACCACTGTCACCATCCATGAAGTACGGAACAGGTGGGGAGTTAGAATAATCGGTGGCATTGCCAAAGATGGTATCATTCCATCCTTTGAAGTATGGATCCTGAGCGATGAGGCTCGGGAGGGCAGCCCATTTATAGGCAGGGGCAATAAGCCTGGGTCGGTCTGGACGAACGTTCGTAGGAGATGGATTGGCAGGTTGGAAGGTTTCTTGAGGCCATGATGGAACGTTATTACCCGCTGAACGGAAGGTAGGAGTAGAAAAAGCAGCAGCAGTCTTGGCGAAATAAGCTCAGACAACACATCAATTAGAGAAGACATGTACATACGGTTGATGGATAAAGCGGTTCGAGATATTTGCTATCCGTTGCAGTAGCAAATGGTGAGTTTGCCAAGTTGAGAGCTGCACCTGATCCATGAGTTACACTATCACTACTGCTGCCAGAGGTGCTGGTTGCAGCGTCATTGTTGGATTTTCTGCTGCCAAGGACACCACCCAATACTGCCGCAACCACGACGACGATAAGGAGAGGGACGCCAAATTTTATCCAGTTGCTCATGCCACGCTTTTTGACGGCTTGTTGTGGTGTGATAAAACCAGTAGATTCTGCATAATAAGGGTCTCCCGCAGCATAAGGATGGTTAACATTCAGGCCTTGCTGATTCTTGTTCAAGGCGCCGTAACTCGCCATTTTGGCAGATAAACAAAAGGTTGAAAAGTTAAAGAGAGACTGTCGGAGTTTGCCAAAGAGTACACGGAGTGAAGCTGATGAGAACTTTTCGTTGCGAACAGTAACACCGTTACTACTGTGCCCAAAATAGACTCCCTTTTGCATTGAACCTACTTGTTGTATAATCTGCTCTGTGGTAACGCAGCTGAGCACATGGATTCCACACGAGTCAGGCTAATCTTTGTGGCTAGAGCACGTAATAGGTTTAGCCTGGGACGCTCCGCTCGCGGTCCCGGCAGAGAATGAAAGATGCCGGGGGCAGAGACTATGTCACCGAAAAACTTCCGCTTCTGGGAGGACAAATGACGATCTAGGGTCATCAAGAAAAGATCCGGAAGTCGGCTAAGCAATTTTCACCAAGGCGAATGAAAGCAACCTACTGTATCCTGTACAATTCTGGTTTCTCTGAGTCCTTGCCTAATTGCTTGAAAGTACAACAGAGCACTGCAGGACCCACAGGGCTGTGGGTTCCATTGGCTGCCGTGGTTGCATGGAAAATGGAGGGGCTCGAGGTCTTTAATCTCCTTATCCACCGGTAACCGGCACAGGCTCCCGCATTACCTCCAAATCAGTTGTCGCTTACCTCCGGGGTCCGTCCCTCCTCAATCCCTTATATATCCTGAGTGCACCCGTTTTTCGGACGACCTTCTTCTCCCTTCGACTATAATGACAGAGTACGATTACTCTCCAGAAGCCTACGAGCGCTTTATCCAGACCCAGAACCGCGTCACCAACTGGGTTCACCATACTGAACAACACAGACAAGGATTCGAGTCCGCCGCCCCAGGTGCTCCGGGTATTCCTCCAGTCCCCCGCCAATTGTCTCCCTCAATCGAGGAACCGTTGACACATAAGGCATCGCCGTCCTATACAACGGCCCCGATGTACCATCGTGTACCTCCTTTGTTCTCTGAGAACCTTTATGTTCCAATGCCACCACCACAGACATGTCGTTTGCGCCCTCTTCCTCCATCAAAATACTTTACTCCAGTGCCGCTACATATTTGTTCTCCAGTAGGCAGAATGAAGGACAATCGATATCCAAGTTCTTCCAGGCATCACCATGCTCGGGCTGTGTCTCATTCCCATCCCTACCGCCCCCCTCCTTTGATGACACCTGTGTACACTTCCCCAGCAGCTTCACCGTTCATTCCCCCTCCCCCTATCATACACATGTACTCACAAGGACACCCCTCTTCAGCTGGAACAAGGCCTGTGCATGTAAGTCTCTCATTGATTTGATACCCTTTATGCAATGCTCTTTCACCTTACTTCTATCGTTCAACATATCTAACGCCTATCACATATCTAGTCACTACGCGAACGCGAGATCTACCGCAAGAGTTCGTCACTTCGGAAAGCTCGACCTCAAACGCCTCCAGCCACTCTTCTAAGTAATTCCTCGTCTACCCCAACATCGACCTGTCAGACTTCTTCTCCGAATTCGCCATCTTCGGCACCGTTTCCGCCTTCTCCGGCTCCAGCTCTAGGTCTTTTAAATTCTGGGCACAGCGGATCTCGCTTCCATGCCTTTTCTATTCCGTGGACAGAGGATTCGAATCAAAAGCATGGAAATATGAGTTCAAGTACTCTCCCCCGTCTCGACTCTACATCCATCAACCATAATCCACAAGAGCAATCGTTTCATAGTGGCCAGCGCCTTGATCATCAGCCCCAGTCCCACTACAATAATATTTGCCATAGTCAGGACAGAAGAAACGTTTTTCCATCTTGCTCTCATTCTCATTTCCAGCCACGCCCTTCGCTTCGCACACAGCCATACGCCGGGGACAATGATCTCTTGTACGACGATTATGAATCCAAACATTCCCCTGTCACTGTCATCACCCCCCACAACAATACGATCTCTATATCCGTGCCCCCTCGATTTCCACCAGATGATCGAGAATCAAGCATAAACTTAATTTCATCTCACTCCCACCCGTATATAAAGCAAATTACACCATACGTTTTACATGCGCCCCAACCGATGCGGCACCCTGATATGCTGAACCCTCAACTTCGGGCATAACCTTTGATGTGGCACGACACTATCGTCCCCAGCAAATTCTTGGCTCAAAATTTGGCCTACGTTGACCCTCAATGCTCGTTGTTTTTGTCCTTTGTTCTGGCCTATCGTCAATCGAAACAATCGTAAAATATTAATTAGGTGGTGCTTTGAATGACTTCATGACGTACAGATTTTGGGGTCGGCGGCCTTCTTGTATGTTGTGCATGTGGAGCTAAAGGGTTGAATGGTTGTTTTAGGCGTGATTATCAATACTCAGCCAGTACACGTTGCGAAGGGTCATTAGCCATGCGATCAGAAAGGAGGTAGCTGATGATGATTTGAGTTGCAACGGAGATGAAAATGCCTTCTCGGCTCTGCTACTTTGATATCATAAGGCTTCAATGCTTTGATGGGTTCAAGACATGACGTTATTCGGTGGCGGTCTGGAGTTTGTTCTGCCAACTAGATTGGTATGCAATTCAAATTGTCTGAGTGCAAAAATAATAAACACCATTAGGTGTGGTTGTTGGCTGAACGTTTCATATTCTACTCATTTTTGATGGTTTTAATAAAACTAACTTCATGTATCATAGCTCCTTGGCTGTAGTTATTATTAAGGTGCTTTTTTTTAGTAATCTTCTAGCAAAATATCAGGGCAAGTGTCAAAAACGATACTTCTCGGCAATTTATTTGAATTGACAGTTCGGCTCTGCTAAATTCTTGCCCATTTCGGTCTGACAAATGTTCCAAAGCACGCAGCTTTGGAAGTTTTCATGACCCTCGCTGATAAAAGCACTGAAGTGTCTAACGAAAAAAACCTCGGGTCACGCATCTAATGAGACTACTTTAGAAACCCGGGTGTAATCAGTCGCATGTCATCATGTATCTCACCCACCTGAGCCACCTGCTTTTGCAGTATAGAACCATGCTCTTCCAATTCGGAGGCACGCTATCACCACCAGTGACATGCTGCTTACACTCGTTCACATACTAAAGGCGGGTGACAAAAGACGCAATTCCCCTAAATATTCGTAGTTACAGACGATTAGCAGTGGGTCATCGGGGAACAGGTAAGACCATTTGATATTTGATCTCGGATACTATTACTTCATGCAATACCTACTTTTACCCGATGGAACAACAAGACTTGTGAAATTTTACACGAGACATGCCATGCGCATTGTGCAAGCTTATTCAGGTTCCAGGAGTTCTGTCGCCCTCTCTCACGATGCGGTCAGTTCTTGAACATTTCATTGAGCACTCAGCTCCATCCAGACAAAGAATTACTCACGCCTGACCAAAATTAACGTCCAGATGACTCAGATTCAAAATACTTGAACTGATTTCCGGCTTTTCGTCTCCTTGATGCTCAGACGCTCGAGAAGCTCAAGAACACATGCCCTTCGTTCAATCCATTAGGTTAGATTTTGTCTGGTCCCATGAGACAGATAGGTGGTGATAGGTGGTGATAGGTGGTTTCACTCCGCTACCATCTGTTGATGACATTGTTCCAGCATCAAAGATGTTGTCTATACTGTTAGATGTGCTCATTAATATCCTCAAATATATCATTTTAAAACCCTCTAGGTGTGCCGTCAGTAGAGGAATCTCATTTTCGACCTTCTCTCACTCCGGATCAATGTTTATCTGAGCCTAATGATATCCAACAATCTGACTACTCTCCTATCAAAGCACTGGTTAAAAATCTCAGATGGTTTAAGAATAGGTGGCCAAGCTAATACACCCGGATCCGTGGCTATGAAACATCTGACAAGAATTAAAGAAAGAGCGGGAAAGAGCGAACTGCAGATATAAATAGCATCTAGACACCATGCCAACAATGTTTCATCTTATCATCTTTCTCTTTTCTTCCTTAAATTTACTTGTGCATGTATATCTTTGATTGAATACCACAGAGACTTGCATCTTCATATTGTGTGAAGCCGTGAGTTACCATAGTGCTCTTCAGCGAATATTTCCATAATGAATTTTACAGTGTGTCATTGTTCGAACAACGCTCTTCAACACATAAGTATATTCAGTACACGTAGAAAGAGTTGTCTCTAAATAGCGTGGCTTATCATTTTCTTCTGCTGATAGTCTTATTTATTCACCTATGGAAGAGAGTAGCAAGTTAATTAATAAATTTATCCTTCCAGTAATAATGGTTTCTAGTACATCCGTGGACTGAGCTCGAGCACCATGTTACAAATTTATGATGAAGTTATTCAATTCTGATCAATTACACTTCAGACAACACTGCTGGAGTGTGCTTATGGGACGGTCTGTGATAGTATCTCATGACGATTGGGTGCAGTAATCCCCAATGCTAAAGGTGCCGGATACTGAGATCCAGACGAAGTGACTGAGTCTCAGGTATACATGCGAGCCTCCTAGACACCAAGTGGAGTGTTTTTAGGTAATACGGAGATCATTTGGAGCACTGTATATACGTCGCTTGGTAATAGAGATGGATGACGCAGTCGAATATGGAGGCAGAGAATTGTAGACAGATACGGAGTCAAGAATGTAAACGGAGAGGATGACGAAAATGAAATTTAAATGACGAATTACTTTGATAGTATCAAGTGTGTTGCTCAAGCAGTTTGATAATTGTCTTGATGTCTTGATGCGTCTGAAGGTCTATTCTGCCGATGTAACCTATTAACAAACTCTACTGTCCACTCTTCATTCGATAAACCCATATCCTCCCTCTCGTACCAATCGCTAAAATGACTTTGCCACCCATACCAAGTGCCGCAGTCTGCAGCCTTACTTTGATAGATTCCTCCGACTCCTTCTCTTTGTTTTTCGTGTTCTGGATATTACTAACAGCCAGGTCGTCCACCTGCATCACATCGCCTATAGGCCAAGATTCATATTTCACATCGTCATCATCAAGGGGAACATCTAGCGACCAGCCAGTTATTGGCGGAGGGTTGTTTCGCTCAATGAGTCCTGGATGTGTTGTGCCCAACCCATGTAGCTGTGGCTTGGTATCACCACCTCTTTCCATAGGAGTTTCTGCCACCGTTGTCATTGGATCGTCCAGAGGGAATCTCGAAGGTTCTCTCAAAGGTAAACTGGGTACATGCATGAGTGTCACAGTACCCGCAAAGCTTCTGATTTGACCATTAGACAGGGATTTTGTAAGGAGCGAAGGTTCGTCCGGTGGGAATAACTGCTGACTCGATTCCTGGGTTGTCCCTGTGTCCCCCGCAGTCCTTACTAGCTCCGCTGAAGTCTTGTCTTTATGAGAATCTCCCGGAGAATGTCCATGCGATTTTCCTGAGCCTATTGTATTTTTTACATAGGGTAATCCTGCAGGGATGACACAGGTAGCGATAGGATCGTGTGTTGGGGAGTCGTAGACATGGACAGAAGGAGATATCATCTGCAGACGTAATTCGGGGAACGACCCATTTGCTAGTATAGTGAAGGAAGCTGAGAATGTTCTTGGTTAGGCTTATTCAAGATAGACAGAGTTTCTCTTACAACTTTCCTGGTAATCCTGCAAAGGTGTGGAAATGAAAATATCGTCCACTGCGGCAAGGAAGCGCTCTGTAACTTACCGATGCACATCCGCGAAGTACACTCTGTGATTTTCCTTCGGTTCTTAACTCATCGTAAAGTGGAGGGAAAAATCTATTCAACCCTAACCATTTCCACACAACGACTTCTCCAGGAGCTAGGCATGTATCCGTTTTGTCGTTATCAAGTGGATCGGTTCGTAGATTCGAAGAGGGAGAGTGTGATACCAGGTTTTCATGGTTCAACCAGCGGACGGAAAGGACACGCGACCGGTGAATCCTACTACTGCTAAACAGAGGTTTGTCTTCTCTTGTGATTTGCCTAGAGTTGCGTGGATAAACATGCCAAATTTTGATACAACGGTCGATCTAACAAAAAGGGAGGAAGCTGGGTCTGAATGACAAACGGGCGATCAAGTTTCTACTTACGCCACAAGTTGCTATCATCGGATAGCTAGGGTGAAAGCTCTATCATGCCGTTCAGCTGTTAGCTATGTAGATTGTGTAGATTGTGCAGAGATACTTGCCGCATTCAGGACAGCAGCTTGATGACCGCCAGCCCTTCCACCTAGAAGGACAATAATGCACCGTCCAATTCCTTCCCCCTCCAACTCATCCATATGGAGTCCATGAGGGGCTCCAGCTCTGCTTGGCAATGTGCCAGGAGGCCAGTGAGGGTTCACATCACGATCTTTAAATCCTCTGTGTGGCGTCAGAGTGAGGTCGTAAATGCGTGTTGTGTGATCCCTTGAGGTACTGCAAAACAGATTTGGAACAACAGGATGGACCGCGAGAGATGTTATGGCCTTCAGAATCCGTCATCCATGATCATGAGTATTGAATGCGAAATTCTCACCCCACCATGACCTCTCAGATAACTGGATAGGCCTTTATGAGTAGGGTTATAGATCCATAACAATGATCCTCTAGAAAACGCGACACAAGGTTCTTCAATAGCATTTGGCGACAATACCCAAGCTGCGTGAGTTTTATCGGCGTGTATCAAATCTATGTCCTGGATCTGTAAGGACTTGCTAGCTATATCATCAGGGAAACGGTGTAAGTGCAAAATACCTCTGGTATCGTGATTTTGAGCGGGTGTTTTCTCCTCTTCAACCACAAAATATAAACCTCTCTGTCACCACAGACAACGGTAGCATCTCGAAACCTGTCAAGCATTTCCTTCCATTTCACAAGATTCTCTTCTGTGGCTAGTGAACCTTGCCACAAAGTGCCTAATGATTTGTCATCCCAAGGAAACAATGCGAGTGTACGCAAATGATCTTCACTGCCTATCTTTTCATACAGTCAGCCTATGCAGCAGGCTGTAGGGCAGGATCAATTATCAATCACCGTTATTTTCTTAAAGAGCCGAAATGGATGATGATTCTGGGGATTTTTGTACCAACCAAGGGCTTGTAATGCCTTTGT
>Ga0153980_1000477_pt1 | contig 18377 bp, 21 predicted proteins | sample TSGA064MetaG_FD_104722 | JGI IMG/M metagenome (GOLD analysis project Ga0153980, IMG submission 104722) | Attine ant fungus gardens microbial communities from Georgia, USA - TSGA064 MetaG | ecosystem: Host-associated > Fungi > Mycelium > Unclassified | place: USA: Georgia, Magnolia Springs State... | reverse complement strand
TGCTAAGTTTGAAAGATTACAGGGAACAAAAAAGACAGCAGGTATAGTTGTGGGAGTTGCAGGTGATATCTGATCGCAGTTTTTTGATGGTGACATGGACGACCCTAAGTGGGAAATATCCCCATTTCGTCCACTACTGCCCTTTATACCCTTTGCGTCGCATCTTCTCTCATGCCCGGTATCGTCGACAGCAGCAGTGCGTAACTGGCAACCTTCCATGCTTCATCTTGGTTGACTGTATTTTTCCCTTTCGTTAGCACCTTCATATATCTCTTCGCAGTCAGCGGACGTTATCCTTTCAGATGTCCGACCATTTAAACTCAAACTGGAAGCGCTTCATATTATCAACGTCTTCCTCGATGAATTCCTCTACAGCCTGTTAAACAACTCTGCTTCACTCTGTACAGATAAGCTGCGCGGGAGTCTTCTTAGCTTATTGCCGACGAGTCTGGGAAAAGAGGCACTCTTAGAGGCGGAGGTGGAACTGAGGGCATATTGGGAACGAGCAGCAAACGGGAGAGGTCCTGCAGGCCAGTTAGATGACGACTCACAAACGTTTCATCTTTCATGGGCCTACGAAGTGAGTTTCTGTAAAAGTTCATCTATGAGCAGTTTAATCCTAAACAGCACTAGCTGTTACGTTTGAAATGCGAGGCCTATTCGACGCTTAATGAATCCGACGAGGACCCTTCTGTCGAAGATCGTATCCAGGAGCGATTTTCCCAGACTATTGCTGTTCCTCCAAGCGCCGCCCTCTTGCCCCCAGCAGCATTATATCTAACAGCCATCCTCGAGTCAGTATCTTAACCCTTGCTGCTTTTCCACCGTGATTGATCAATTCTAGGGCTATGTGCGAGTGCGTGCTTAAAGGACAAAGTGGCCAAGGATAATGAGTTGATGTCCTGTTTCTCTAGACATATCCTCACGAACGTTGGGCGGGTTGCCGTACGGGACAGTAGCCGGGTGAACGCAAATGTAAATGATTTGTTCACAGCACTCTGCGAGGATGATTCAATCTACGGCTTGTTTCGGTCAATGAAAGGTACATCCTTCTCACATCAACTATTCCGTGAGACAACTAACAACTTCTGGGCCAAAGTATATGAACAGATTGAGATACTATCTAGAGACCTAGCCAAGTCACGTCGAAGTAGATCATTCACACGGAGCGAACTGAGCAACACGTTAACCACATTAACCTCGCGGACTGGGTCAGTCCATCAGGATTCGTCGTTAGGGAAGGATGCTATATCATTTCCGCGTTTGTGCTTATCTTCTGAGGTTTCTTCCTCATCCACTGTTCCCATCATGCCTGGCACCACGACCCCTGTGTCGCGAATATCTATAGAAAAGGCACAATCGTTCAAGCTACTGAACAACTCACCGGACAATGACAATCAGAATGAAGTTGTGCACAAGAAGTCGGGGTCGCTAATGAGCGAGAAGGACGACGGACAGCGATCCCTGGCGTTTACAGAGGTTGGCAACCGAGTTTATTGCCATTATTATGTCTGACGTTGTGCACTATAGGACAGCGTTCTGCAGCAAGAGTTTGACGACCTGATGCGATCTTCATCAACAATGAGAGTGTCACTGACCCCTGACCGTCTCAAGACCATGGAGGTATGCATTCCATTCCACTGCTTAGTCAGCACAAAACTAAAAGTGTCAAAGGTGTACAAACAAGAAAAAGACATGGCCAGGAGGCGCCCGGTTCCAATCAAAAATTCCGGATCGTCTTATTCAATACATTCTTCCGTCCGCCACGTCGACTCCATTGTTGAGCACGACGACAAGCCTGACTCTCCTCACCCTTCTGCCCCCACCTTTCCCCGTCCTCGCCAGGGTAGCACAGTTACTCGTGCTGTCATTGCTGCCGTCCGCTCCCGCTCCCGGTCCATCTCCACCTCCGGATCTCGCAGCGTCAGCATTCTGCTGAGAAACAAATCCGCCACTCCTTCTACATATCATCACTCTCTTTCCAACATGGCGCGTCCCGCAAAGCTTGAGCTTAATGGCCTTCCTCCCCGAACGCATAGGCGCCAAGGTAATAGGGAGTCACTCGACTTGGACGATGTCATGGGTGGCTCACAAAGCGTCAAAAGTCCCACACGGCCTTCCTTGTTGTCCAGAGGTTCCACTCCTGTGTCCTCTACAACGCGGGACCTAATGGATTTCCTGGCACAAGGGCCTCCACATGACAGCTACTCTGCTAGCCCGGCTGATGCTAAACCAAAAAAGGACCGTATCAGAAAAATGATGTCCATGTTGAGCATCGGTGACAAGTCCAAGAGTAACGCGACACCTCCAAAGCCCCAATCTCCCCCTGTTATAGTTTACACTATTCCCCGCCCACCTAGACCTGCAGACCTGAACAAGTGCTCGGCCTTAGCCTCCCTTGCGAACAGGCCCATTCCCCCGCAACCTCCTCGCCCTCTTACACCTCTCCCTGACCGCGAAATCTCTCCACCCCCTTCCCCTGTCAAGACTAGTGCCCCTGTTGCTCCCCATTCTTCTGTGATAGACAGTTTAAAGGATTCCAACCGACCGCCTTCCCCCACTCTTGTTTCATCACGGCTGTCTCGAGACCGCAAAACATCTCGCCAAACTAGTACCAATGCAAGTTTGAATACGAGTCCCACTGCCCATACCAATGAGTACTTGAGTGGGCAAATCAATGGGACTACTCACCTAGCACCGAATGATTCGTCGACCAATGGTACCAATCAAGTTGTCCCCTCTTCTTCTTCTCCAGATGCCGGTCTCTCTACAAGCGCCATATCGCATCTCTATCACCTATTCCAACAAGCCACATCTGCCGACGAATGCAGACTTCTATTGCATGCGTCACTTGCGAATCATAAAATCTCCCCACAATTGTTGGACACCCCAGAGCCAACTCCTAGCCAACCAGTGGCTTCACCTGAGGATGTTGCACTAGAAAAATATATTGCTGGCTATTTCCTGGGCGACGAAGATCCTCTGGGAGAAGATTTTCTCCGCGTTACCTCAAATTATTTATCAACCCCTCTTTGTGACGATGGCAGCTATATTGATCTGCCACCGCCCGGACTATCCTCTCTTTCTGTTGATAGCAGCAACAATACTTTAGTTGGCGAAATGAAAGCTTAATAGTTATTTATTCTCGAGTTTTTTTATCTGTGTTTTGGGTATGGTATGTCATTTTACGTTGCGTACGACCTCATTTCCCTATTATCTTACTCCTCTCTACATCATGCATTGTTCAGTTTGCCTTGGTTTCTGTGAACTTTGGCATTGCATTTGATCTGAGAGTGTCATTTGATGTATTCCTTCTACTCCAGAGGTAGTTATTTATTTTGGGTTAGGTAACCTTGTTTATGATTGCGGCGATTAGCTTCGTAATTAGAGCTTGAGCATGTTCATACTCTTGTCATAGTAGAAGCAGCGGTTCCAGTAACGTATTTCTGTCTGGAGCCAGAAGAACGTTTATCAAGTCGTCTGCTAATTCTCACACTCAAGGCAAGTGTGAACTAGGATCAAAGTTGAAACTTTGAGTTGATCGACCAACTCTACATGAAGAGAGGAGATTGTAGATCGCTATTGTTTTGTGAGTTGTTTTTGTATAACGCGTTCAGGAGAATATGTTGTTGCGATCACCCAGACTAGAAGCACTTCTTTACTTTTTTTAACAATATATTACGCGGTGTACGTACAGTCCGCGGTGTCCTTAGTATGGTTAGTATAAGAATTCAATGCCAACCGGCGCCCACGGAAGAAACCCTTCCGAGAAAAGGCCTAGCTGTTATGGTGACTCGGAGGTATGAATTGTTGTTCCGACATAACGACACGATGAAAACTGGGCGTTGTGTAAACGGTCACGGTTATTTGTAAAACACAGCATTGAAATCTGAGAATTCAGCTTAAGACGTATCTTGCAAGATTACATACAACAAAAGGGATGGTAGTGAAAATTTTTGACAGTGTTTTGTATTCACCGTTGACAGGGCTGACTACATGCTGAGACCTGTATCATAATCTGGGGGTGCGTCCAGGTCACATCACCGCACCTCAAGCGACACAGCAATGCCCATTGACGCCAGTTCAGCACACAAGTACCTGAATACATAGGGAACAGCCACTACATCCAGATCGCCTCCTTTACTTGATGTTCTTCCCAGCACGTTTTGAGAAGATATTGCCACATGGATATCAGCTCGGGGCTTCCGTAAATTTTGGCCTGTCTCCAGAGCTTGTCGTTCACGTTCCTCCTCCTCTTCAGCAGCCGCACGACAAATACGACAATGTTCGCCGTTAGGACCAGTAGCTTTGAATGATCCAGAGGTACCAAGTGATACCTCTCCAAGGCTGATATCTTCATAGCCAAGTGAAACAAGGCTACCGCACGTGCGACAAACCCACGCTGTCGAGTAATCCGAACAATTCATCAATCTATCTTGAAGGAGGAATGAAGTTCCATGTGCAATGAGGGCATCACGTTCCATTTCGCCAAATCTAATACCCCCCGCTCTTTTGCGACCCTACCAAATAAGTCAGTTGCTATGGAGCAGACATTTCTGTCTCACCTTGACAGGTTGGCGAGTGATAGGATCCACTGGCCCCGTTGTACGCACTTGAAATTTGTCTAACACCATGTGACGTAGTCTTTGATAATAGACTACGCCAATGTAAATATCCGCTGCAAATTCTTGTCCTGTTATGCCCGAGTACATGGGCTCGTTCCCATAATAGTTATAACCTGCCGCGAGTAGTTGGTCACCAAAGTAATCCATTGCCCTATCCCTCTCTGAAAATCTGTGTGATGAGACAAATGGTAAGTATGGAGATATGATTAGCAAGACAACCTACTTAAATGGGGTCGCATCTTGGGCCAGACCATGCATCGCACCGGCCTTGCCCGCCATACTCTCAACTAACATGCCAATTGTCATCCGACTTGGGAATGCGTGGGGATTGATGATGACGTCCGGTTGCATGCCGCTTTCTGTAAAAGGCATATCCACTGCGGGCCATTTTTGTGAACAAACACCCTTCTGTCCATGTCGAGACGAGAATTTGTCACCAATGACTGGCGCACGAGGGATGCGCAACGTTATATGGATTTTTTGTAGTTCTGTACCTCCAAGATCGCTGCTACCTGTTACAAGGCTGCATCAAAAAGCCGTATTTTGAGTTATTACATCACCATATACTCACCCAGCAATCGAACTTCGTCGACATAAGCCATCTCGTCTCCCTTGTATTGGACAAACTTTGTCCGACCAGCTGTATCATCAATATAAGCTGCAATAGGGTCTCCTGATTTGAGTCGAGTGCCGACACATGGCAAACCATCAAAGTCCAAAAACTCTATGCACCAATGTATTCTGTCACCGCTCATGCGGATATCGGGGCCGAGGCCAAAGTGCAAAGAAGGGGCGGTCAAAGATTTATTTGATCCTCGCATGTCTCGAAGATCAACGACTTGAGACTTGTATACGGACCCGTAAGCGAACCCACGCTCGTGAGCTGACTTATTGAGAATCATGGCGTCTTCCATGTCGTAGCCTGTATACGAGATGACGGCAACGATAGCATTAGTTCCATTCGGGTAAGAATCCATAGCATAGGTGTTGTGCAGTGCAGGTCGTACGACAGGACTCTGACCAGTCTGGAGTCGATACAGTTTGTTATCCGTCCGATGTTTGAGAGCTGTTGACGGAGTGCCCATGCTTTGTTTGCCCATCTAAGATTAATACTGTCGATTTCAATCCGCAAGCACGAGACGGTTAATTTACCTGACACTGGTAGATGTTCCGAGGACTCTGTAATGACAGACATGAATTTAGAAAGAATAAATTTTTGAATCTAAAAAACGTACTTGATTAAAGTCAGAAAATGGAGTCAAATTCGCAAGGATTGACAAGAAATTTGTGGGATCATGCTCAACATGCGTTGAACTCTTGTCAATTTCCTCGGGAAGACAGGCGATATTCATATACACCTGTTCAAATGAGCCAATTTGATCATCTCGTCCATTTAACAGATACTTCACGGGTCGCATCATTCGTGAACGGTTCGAAAACAGGAAAAGACCAGGATATTGGCCCCCTTTGGTCTCAAGAACGAGACCAATTTCAAGATCAAGAGGAATGTCATGCTTGCCTTCAGTCTTCCAGATTCGTAGATTCTTGGCAAGCCGTGCTGCTATCGACGGGCGGGCCCAGCCAATGATGCGGCCATCGAGCTGAACACATATATTTTTTCGACCACTTATGGAGGGTGTGAATACTTGCGTCATTCCATGAGCGGCAAGGAGGGCGGGTATATGTTTGACGGCGAGCGGAGCCGTCACAATTCTACATGTTCGAGAAAGGTGATTAAGAAGACCACAAGGGGAACCATCGGGTGTATGAACAGGGCACAAGAAGCCTGGCACTTCATTAGCCTTGCTGTGATAATTATCACTAAGACTTACCCCACGCTTCGGGCAAGAGCTTCCGGACAGTGGTAGTCTTCAATTCAGCAAAGAAAGCACCACGATGTACACAGCGAAAGTGACTTATATATCGTAGCCAGTTTAGTTTCTCAGCTACGATAGTGAAGCCCGACGCTTGTTGGAGGTCAAGACCCGTTGGTGAGACAAGGTTGCCTGTAGCCAGGAAATTTGCTAATTTTGCACCAATGTCGAAATTGACTTTGGATAATATTTTAGTAATATATCGTTCTAAGGAGGTTACGTAAGCCACGAAACTCAATCGTGTCAAATGAAGACTCAGTACTGTCATCGAAATCGACTGATACCCCACTACGAACATCGAGGGCGACTGTATTCCGGATGTTGTTTAGGATCTCCTCCATACGTTCTTTGATGATCATGCCGTACAAAGTTCCTGGAAGTAGGATCTCCTGATTTTGGGGAGAATCAGGATTATCAGCGCAGCAAGATCCAGAAACGAGGGAAAAGAGCTTGCGCAGCATGAAACTAAGATTTATTAGAATAATTAACGCCGATGTGGGTCCATTAACTCACAGGAGCATACGAAATTTGTCTCTGGCGAAATCCAAATGAACAAGAATCATCTTTTGAACAAGCCACGCCCCCACAGCTGCATTCGTCCAGTCTTCCGGAAGATTGAGTACGATCCTGAATTTGTCACCAAGGTAACTGAGACATTGCTCTCTGGTCTTCATAGTGAACACCTTGAAGCTGCGAAGGAGAAGTTCTACACGGTCGGTCAAGAAAGTGTTATTAAAGTCTTGCATCATCACGCCCTCGAAAATCTCTTTGTCAGAAGCACCGACTAAAGCCTTCAAAACAAGCATTATCGGAATAACATATTCTTGTTTACGCCAACTGAATCGCATCATAGCGCTTCCATTGGAGAGATAATGGAGAGTATTCGTAACGCTGGTTTGATCGGGACGAACGCAACGAATTTGGACAGCATATGGAGTATATGAAGCCCCACGATTAGAGAACGAAGGACGGATGAGAGAGGTAACATGGTTGCGACGCGGAAGAATTAGATATCGAATCAACCGCTCATTACCATTAATGATGAAGTAGCCTCCGAACTCCTCAGGTTCTTCATTCTTTGCAACAAGAGCGGCTGAAGATAGTCCTTTCAAGTTACAACGAGCGGACTGGATTAAGTAGGATGAGTGGATGTTCTTGATGCTAAACTTGGTTTTAAGAACACACGCGGATCATGATTGGCAAAAGACCACAGTCCTTCACCACCTCATTTATTTTGCCATGGGTATCTCTGCAGCAAATTTTGATGGTCATACGACCGCGATAAGATGTCAGTCGCTCGCGAGCCTGATGTTGATTATTCAATAATACGTCTTGTGTATACATAAGGCCATACCTCTGAAGGGAACACCCGTCTTTCAATGGCTTGACTGCGCTCATTCACCTGAGGTTTGCTGACGGTAGCCTGGTCAATCCAAACTGAAATTCAGGTCAGATATGTTTCCAAGCATAGTCCGCGAAAACGCACTGCTAATGCGATTACCACGAGGGTCTGACTCATTGGCATTTCCATCAAAAACGACACGTTCTCCTATATCCTTGATTGCAAGAGATATTATTCCTCCTCCGTCGCCATCCCCAATCGGTAGACCAGAATCATCGAATAGTGCATTGAAAGACTCAATGTGTGGAGTGACAAATTCATTCAGAATGCTGTGTGATGATCCATCTTTTGTTGGATTTCTGAACGACTTTTCTCGTTTGAGCGTGTCGAAAGTAGGCTTTCTGCAGGTGCGCTCAGAGCCATCGGGCATTGTATAAAGTGATACAAAATTGGCTTTTTCGGTGAAAGCGAAGGCACGTGCTATGATCACTCATGTGCTCGTGAGAACAATTTTCATCGCGGGTGTCCAGTGCAACAAAACGCTGCTTCATCTGCTAGGTTCCTGCGCTTTTCAAAATGTTTGGATCCTCCTGGGGAAATCAGAATCAGAATCAGCAGCAGCAGCAACAATCTAGTGCCTTTGGTCAACCTAGCACATTTGGTTCTAACACCAGTACAAGTGGTAAGTCTCTGGTTCTGTGCTTCCGCAAATGGGTGAATTGACTGGTTATTTAGCTTTTGGTTCTACTGGCTTCAATCAGCAGCCCCAGCAGCAGCCCCAGCCACCACAAGTCAATCCTATGTTTGGCAATATCGCACCTACTCCTTCTGGTTTTGGTTTGTCTCCTTTCTTTGTGACCCCATCCCATCTTAACTATTCATGAAGGCGCGTTTGCTAACTCCAGTAGTACAAATGCATTTGGTCAACCCAAATCAACTGGATTTAGCGCGTTTTCTAGCGGCACGGGCGCGTTCGGAAATACAAGCACGCCGAATGCTTTCGGTCAGGCTAACTCCACTCCATCCAGTGGAACAAATGTCCTTGGGCAGCAATCGGGCTCAACCTTTGGGAGTACAAGTGCATTTGGCGCGAACAAACAAACAACCTCCGCTTTTGGTTCCAATCCCAGCACCAGTGAGTAGATCCTTAGTGCTATATTCATATATTCTAAGCCTTTCAACAGTCACTAACGGGACCGGTGGAACACCGTATACTCCCTTCAATGAAAAGGAACCCAATACATCCGTCATGCTGCATTATCAGTCCATAAATTGTTTACCCGTGTATCAGAATTATTCTCTTGAAGTGAGTAGTCACTGACTCTTTCATTCTTTGCTTACCTATTTGCGTCATTTAATCAGGAATTACGCGTGCAAGACTATGCTCAGAACCGTAAGGCCGCTTCTGCTAATGCATTTGGAGCTGCATCTACGTTTGGCAGCACTCAACCTGCAGCAACAGGCGCTTTTGGTTCTACGAACGACCAGTCAGGTGGCGTCTTTGGAGGAGGAACAACAAACACCACCGCTGGCAGTGGGTTCAATGCTTTTGCACAGAACAATCAACAAACTCCTCAGTCGACCTTTGGTGGTTCTGCATTCGGTCAACAGCCACAACCGAGTGGTTTTTCAGCTTTTTCTCAACAAGCTCCACAGCAAGGCAGTATACTTGGCAGTGGTTCTGCTTTCGGAAACATGGCCAATAAACCCGCTTTCGCTAGTACTTCAAGTGCATTCGGAAACAGTAGGTTTATATTCATTGATCTACTTACAGGCATTCACTGCTCTTGTTCCAAGCAGCGCAGAATGCTTTCGGCACCACGAACACAGGAACCAACGCATTTGGTCAAATGAACCAGCCCGCCCAACAACAAGCCAGTGCTTTTGGAGGTCTACAGCCAGGTGGCACGCAGGGCGGTTTTGGGACAGGATCGCTTGGTAAATATCCGGGTCAATCGTTGATTGTGTCCTCTCATTCCGTCGTCTGCAGGAAATACTAACCAGCAAACACCTTCAATTTTTGGCACAACACCTGCCCAGCCGAGTGCAACTAGTTTTTTTGGAAGTCAAACTCAAGCAACCCAGCAGCAGCCTGCTCAGCCGTCCATTTTTGGAAGTAATGCTACAGGTGGCAGTGTATTTGGAATCACTGGGGGGAACAAGTCTACAAATCCGCGTAAGTTCAGATTCAGTAAACTGGTGCTCTTACTGAAGAGGTTCAGTTCTTGGTCCTACTCAACAAGCTACGACTGGTGCAAATGCGTTTGGAGGGGGTACTGGCACCAGTATTTTCGGAAGTACTCTGAACCAACAGCAACAAGGTGGGGCACAAATGCAGACAGGCGGATTTAATCCTTTGGGATCCAAGCCAGCAGGGATGACTCCGCCGCTATTGTCGGGCACGAACCCCACCACACAGACCAACCCCTTTGGCACTATACAGACCACCAATACCCAACCTGGCCTTTTCGGTTCAAAACCTGCCGCATCAATGCCAGGACAATCGATAGCTGGCCAGCCTGGGTTGTTTGGTTCTTTACTCGGGACGACAGTTATTGCCCCTACCTCCCAGCCTTCACTGACGGCTTCAATCGCTGAACCAATTGGCGAAAATCTCCCTATCTTTGCTTTGCTCCCCCCCGGTCCTCGTTCTGTCGTCCTTGATCAACCACAACAGAAGAAGAATTTCTTCGTTGACAGACCGACCCGCTCTGTCCTACCTCGTCCATTGAATTATACTCCGTCGAGGTCGGACTTTTACGGGCCTCGATTTTCGAGGACCGAGTTAGACACTGACCTCTCTTCAAGCTTGTTAACTGGAAAACCAAATGCTCTTTCCCTGAATGATTCTTCGGAGCCTGATGCTCGCATTGACCATCCTGCTCTAGGCAGTGGATCGGGCCCGAGTATCAAGAAAATCATTTTTAACAAGAAGATAGAGCCATGCGACCTTTTCAGCAAGTCTGGGAGCTCGGATTCTCTGCGCTATGGCAGAATCACATTTAGTCCTGCTGCTAGCCTTGCAGCTGTAGGACCACTCTCTCCATCAACCAATCCTTCTCGTTCATCCAACAAGCTCACCGCTGATCCTACCCAGAATACTGACAACACGAAACAACTGCAAAAAGGGGACTATTACATCAAGCCTGACATTGTTACTCTGAAGAACATGGAATACCCTGCTCTCAGTTCCTTTAAGGGCCTCGTTGTTGGGCGTGTGGGCTACGGGGAGATACAGTTCCTTGAAGCAGTCAATCTGACATCTATTCCTTCAGTCGATAACCTTGCGGGAGACATCATCCAGTTCAATGACAAGGAGTGTCTCGTTTACGATGATACAGCCAGTGTCTCCAAAGCGCCTCCAGGTTCTGGGTTGAATGTACGGGCAAGAGTGACTTTAGAGAGGTGTTGGGCTACCGATAAAGCCACCCGAGAACCAATCAAAGACCCCTCTAATCCCGTCGCAATCAAGCACCTGAAGCATCTGAAAGCTATGAAAGGCGCATCATTCGAGAGCTTCGATATGGAAAGTGGGAAATGGACATTTATTATTGCAAACTTTTGAGTTCCAATAGTTGTCGTATCACCAAGTCCATGCATTAATGTTTTCAGTATTTGTGCTCTTCATGTTACGGCTCTTGTAGTTATCCACTAGTACCATCTCATCCGGTAGTTTTTTTGAGTTTGAGAATATATCCATGACTCTAATTGTCAGAATAATGGGTGTTCCATCAACAGACGCATCCGAATGGTAACCGGAGTTTCGGTTTTTAGTTACTAAGCTAATGTGACTCTGTCGTCATAGGTCGTACAACTCCAGCTACTCACAGCGTCCTTATTTGATCGCTATCTCACGTCCCCTTGTTCTTCAAATGAAAGTTCGTCTTTAGCTAGGTTTCTTGACTGCAAGCTCTGACTCTGGAGTAGCTATTGACAGAAAAACAAATCACTGAGCATGATGCTGCTTCGAGGCGAGGGGCACTCGAGGGAGGTGTTGTCAGTGCAAGTGTGGCACTTGCAGGGTCATACTATCTGAATAGGACATGGTCTGCATACCGCCGTTTTCCACTCTCTCTTAAAGCACTGGGAATTATTATTGTCACTGCGCCCTGTCTTGCGATTCAAGCTGAGCGTCGTGGTTTGGAGTATGACCGTTCTCAGTGGTACGCATGAGTTGCATCTTCCTGTCATTTCTACATCTCTTTATATTTCTGCAGGGAAAGTGAAGCAACTCATATACTTGATGAAAGACGACTTCAAGAAGAGCAGCGATGGAAATCCCTGCCATTGACAGACAAGATTTCCGATTGGGTTTTACGCCATCAATATCCTGTAATACTTGGTGGTTGGGCTTTGAGTCTCGGAGTCGCAGGCGCTGTCATCTCTCGCCAAAGGTAGGTACATCGCTATCTCCTCCAAACCTATTCACAACTATCTCTCTTTGTACTGCAAAGATACCAAACTTTTTCGCAAAAGGTTCTTCACCTTCGTCCAACATGAGATTTTCGTGACTGAGCTTTTTTATAGATTGTACAAGCTCGTATGTGGGCACAAGGCCTTACTATTGGATTATTAATTGTTGCTGGTGCCTTGACACACTCAAAACGAAAAGAGTTTGCCCAGGAAGTACGTTATCTCGGTTGTGGAAAGAGTAGTTGACTCATTGACTTTTGTAGCAACAACACGATCATTCTTGGGCAGATATCGTGAGTAGTTTTCTGAACTTTTACTCCAAATATTGTTGACAACGAGTCCTCGTTACAGATTGAGCAGCAAGAACACGATCGTAAGGATGCCGAGGCTCTCAAGATGTCTGCCGGATCCCATGATAATCGCAGAGCTTTGAGTGCGCATGTTGACCGCACTTGATCACGGTACACATTGCCCCACTTAAATATTGTACACTGAATTAAATTCAGTGCGATGTGCTCATGGACTTAGAAAATTGCCGGTGCTGTTCATTAAAGTACATCTGAAAATGTAATGGTGAATAGAGTATAGGGAATATTAGAAAGAGTGAAATCAAAATCACGATATTAGAGATGATTCTATCATCAATGGAAGTTGAATTTGTCCGTAATTCAAACACATGGTGCCAAAGGAACACAAGAAGTTACTCGGCAGCTCGAATACTCTTGTATCTGACAACTTGGGTCCCTTCAAATTCTTGTTTTAGCGACATATTTAGAGAGATTAGAGCATGTCCAGCTCAACATGTCGGTGACAAGCATGGAGTGTAACCCTAGTCAGCAGAACAGGAACTGATTCTCAGTCTATCAGATTACTCATGAACCCCTTTCAGAGATGATAACATAATGAATATTGTGTGACTATGATTGTAAGTCATCTGCAAGTGGTCGACATCTCATGGCCACTGTGAGATCACGTGGAGGAGCACACCATCATGTCGAGCTGAGCAGTGGTGTAATATATAAGATGTCGCCGGCCAGTTTGGATTGATAGTCTATCCTAAAGAATGGAGCCACAACTCACTATCCATCAACTCCCAAAACCTCTCAACTTGCCACTCTTGGAAGGTCAGCTAGAGATCATCAATGCATATCTCTTCCCCATGACCCCTGAGGAAGTCCTGCGATGGGCGATAGAATATCTTCCTGGCCTCTATCAGACGACAGCTTTTGGTCTCACTGGACTCGTGGCCATCGATATGTTGTCGAAGATCTCACAGTCTCCGCCTCCTTTGATTTTTCTCGATACCCTCTATCACTTCCCTGAGACCTACGAGCTTGTTGACGAAGTTCAGAGGCGTTATAACTGTTTGATTCATGTTTACAAACCAGCAGGCTGTGAAAGTGTGTCAGACTTCGAAACTAAATATGGCCAAAATTTCTGGGGGAGGAACGAAAGTACCTACGATTTCCTCGTTAAGGTAGAGATATTCAAAGAAACATGATAGATGCGATAACCGATGGCCTTAATTAGGTTGAACCTGCACAACGCGCATATGAGGAGCTTGGGGTAAAGTCAGTAATCACAGGAAGACGTGCTTCCCAGGGTGCGGCCCGTATAAACCTGAAGCCACTTCAAGTCGACTCAACAGGGCTATTGAAGCTTAACCCGTTTCTCACTTGGTCATACTCTCAGGTGCATCAGTACATCATGGAAAACAACGTTCCGAGGAATAGGTTACTCGATCAAGGTTATAAAAGCGTGGGCGACTGGCATAGCACAGTGAAGGTAAGAGAAGGTCAAGATGAAAGGGCTGGGAGATGGGCCGGGAGGGAGAAGACAGAGTGTGGACTCCATCAAGATTACTTCACCATGAAGAAGCAGGCCCAAGTTGCAGCGAGTAAGGTTCTATCAATTATCATCTCTCAGCTTTTGGTAAAACTCAAATTACTCGATAGACATCCAAGAAAACAATACATAATTTCCCCATATCTTCCTTTTGGAACTCCTTACAAAGGAATAGAATTTGTTTGCACAGGCCATTGACTTAACTTTGCTGTCCTGAATCGGAACACTATTTCATTCGGAGATGAAAATGCATCGCGTGATCCAGAAGAACATTGGCATTTGTTCGTGGTGCGGTGACTGCGGTCCCGCCGATTGATAGTTGAGCAGATGGCAGCGTCCCTTCTGGAAAGGCTTAGTTCTCCTTTGATTTGTAACTCTCATCGTCTCCTCAAGTGCATATCTGTTGCATCTGAACAATCGTCACTGACCCTACCTTTAAGTATGACTATCAGGTGAGTTATTATATGACAATTTGCCAATTGACTTTCCCTTTCTGGTCCATTGATATTGATGCCAATTAAGACCTGACTTTGGACCCAATGATGTCAATCTTCCTCCCCTGCCAGAAATCAATGATATGAATATAAGGCAGCAAGTATTCACCCATCGTAGCTATCATGGTCGACCTACACATATCTTTGAAGACCATCCAAATGATCCCAGCCCAGATAATGAAAAGTAAGCGGTTGGTCCATAATCATGTTTATATCCAGGGGCAGACAGGATCTACCTCGATTACCTCCTGTCTGCAGTACGAGAGATCCGGTGGTTTATTTCTGCCCTTAGGTATGAACATCTTGGGGACGCTGTACTCGGATTGTCCGTGACGAGTCTCCTGATGAATATGTATCCTGGTCTTCGGGTCGGACCTTCCACTGTGAGTGCGATCGATTGAATATTCACTCGGTTAATGAAGTCTGCAGAAAATTAGGGCCATGATTGTTGGAAATACAACGTTGGCAGAGATGTAGGTCCGTAGTGGTCTGAGTTGACCCGGATACCTGATGTCCCTTTCCTCATTCTTATAGTTCATTGAAATACCAGCTGCCAAGTCGCTTGCGTCTCCATGTCGCTCAAGCCGTCGCTCTTCGCGCATCAACCGCCATCCAAGGTATTTTCTCTAACATAAGTATGATCCCGACTAATTTGGTGTCCATTATAAGCGGATGTTTTTGAGGTGAATGTCTTAACAACTGGCTGCTTCAATTACTGATTCTCGCCCAGTCTTTTGTTGGTGGACTATACCTCGATCAAGGCCTTGATGCCGTCACGAACTGGCTTGACAAACTCCTCCGCCCTTATACCAAGATTGCCTATGAAATAGTCCGTCAACATCATGCTGTTTCCATCGTCTCACTTTCCTCTCGCAATGACGTTACGGGAATGCATACTGGAGACAATAACAGTGTCTCCCTCGATGAAGTTACACCTTCTGGAGGTTATCTTGCATTATTCAATCAACATATACAGAAAGGAAAGAAAACAGTCGAGTGGAAGTTTTCTGATGGTCACGAACAGGAGGAAGGTGGAGAGGTGATGTCTGCTGCCCAAATTAAGAAGACCACTCCTGTATGGTGCGCGATAGTTTTTGTGGACGACGAGGCATATGGGCGCGGGAAAGGAACCACAAAACAGATGGCGAAAAATGAAGCTGCGAAGGAAGGACTGGACAGGATGGGAGTTACCGTTGTTTGAGGATTAGTGAGTTGGCAAGATATTTAATTCTAGTCGCTTCAGAGTTTCTTGGTTCAGAATACAAATTTTTTCCAAACTGTGGATTGGTGTATCGTCTAAAATCCCATCCAAGGCATCGGAAGAAAGGCTAACATAAGATGGACTGTTTTTTGCGATCAACGTCATCCAATCAATGGGTCTGCATAAAAAACACACAAATCTTAAAATGAACTAAAACTTACTAATGAAACATGTCTGGAAACTTACAATATAACTATATGGTTCATCAAGATATACTCTCTTATAATGCTATCCATGATGATCCAAAACCCAGATCCAAGAGAATGAAGTGTGATAAGAGGTAAGTAACGGGCGGGAGACGACATCAAGCATTATATATCTAACGTTGCAAGCTACATAACGTTCAAGCCGAACCCGAGTAGTAGCGCCAGGCAAAGTAGGCACTCAAGATGGCGAGGGGAACAAAATACATCAGACTAATAGGAGCGGACGTCAGAGAACATTATCAAGGTAGAGCGTGTGACATACTTTGAGCCTTGTTCCACAGCATTGGCAACTCGTTTTGCCTGGGCTTCCGCAGCACCTGACTTGAGTTTGGTGTCCTACACCGATAAAACAAATAATTGAGTGTCGTGGTAATAACCGCTACAGGCGTTGGACAGGACTCACTTTTCCTTGTTCGAAATCACCGACAAGCATACCAGGGAGAAGAGCACGAGCTTCGTCTGAGTGGCCAACATCTTCAAATGCTTCGGTAGCATCCTGGCCTATTGAAAGATTAGCGGACTCGAAGCAGCAAGCATGTTCAAATGATGCCACGTACAAGCTTCAGCTAATATTACTTCATCACCTCCTGGGTGCTACATGATATACGGTTTAGGGCGACAGAACATTTGGCAAGTGGGTTAAGTACCTCGTCAAGGAATTTTGTGACATCGTAGACTGTATCATGAAATGAGCGTTAGGATAATGAGAAACATGTGATTGGCTATTGCCCATGCACACCTTTTCCGTGGAGGAGGACATAGAGTCCATCACGAGTCTTGTGGGCGCGGAGCTGGTCTGCAGTAATGATAGCCATTGAACAAGACAAAAGGCGACAATGTGCAAGATAGAAACGGTGAGAACTGTTGAGAGTTTATAACAGGGATAGGGTATTTTCTCACGTTCCAACGATTCTGCAAATTTTCAGATGAAAATACGGACTCCAGCTTCATGCATTCTCAGGAGCAACATACTCATTTGACATCGACAATAACCACAGAAATAAATCTATTGTGTTATCTACTGTTGTATGCTCACAATAGTACTCGAAGTGACCCCGACAACTGAACACTCAAGTGTGGATCGAGCAGCTTTGATATCCCACGCGCCAGTAAGGTGACGAAGGCAATAGTAGCCATGTCTCCAGGCAGTAGCAAGTGGTAAGAAATAGACAAAAACACACTGAATGAAATTATAGTCCAAGAACGGATTGCTAATGCAACAATTGTCAGCAAGTTCTCTCAGGGAAGTCATGTGACTGATATGTTCTCACATTCTGATGGTCACTTGACATCTCAATTCAAGCGGCGACTTGACATCACGCCAACTATGTCACGGCTTCTGTTACCCTGTCAAAAATTGATACTAGCATTTAGATGACAATTTGAAGAGGTCAAGATGTCGCTAGATCATTTGTTGCAGACTAAGACCAGTATGCTCATGCAGATACCCAATCTATATTTCCCAAAGGACTGTGTCCAACACGCGAACTTGTGTGACAAGATGTTCATGTCAGCTGACTGGAAAGCTCACATGACAATCGCGTGTATCTATACTCAGATTCAGACTCCGCCGAGTATAAACCTGCTGAACAAAAGGTGACACATCTTGTCTCCTTCGCCATGGATGAATTCTCCGATATTCTTGGTCAACAGACTGAGCCTTCGGTCTCCTGGTCTCGAAGCACTTTCTTCCTCCTATTATCTTTTGCACTCAAACTCTTTCTTATTCTCGTGTTCGTTTTCGCGTCTGTTTCCATATTTTTGTTCGTGAGGCGTACACAAGTTTGGTATTTTGCCGGGAAAGAACGGTCGCGCAAACGGTAGAGTTTCAATGTCTTTCGCGATCTTCTCTCATTTCTGAGTCTCACAGGGGCTTGAGACGAAGATATGGAATTCCTGATGTTGATCGTCGCACGTTTGACACAGCATACGATGATGCTCAGAAGTTTGTTGGACCAGAAGATTCAGCTGAACAGGAGGCCGAGAGAACTCGAAAAGAGGCCGAGATGGCTCAAAAATTGGCCGAGAGACTAGAAACTTATAAGTTCAACTTTGGTGCGCTCGTCCTCGATTTTTGTACTGCTATCTCGACTCTAACTCCAACCCAGATGCTCCCAACTATGCAAGGAAGCCCGTTGAGAGGCTCCCCCGCATTCCGAAAGAAGAAAAAGAACTACTTATCCAAGACGCAAAACTATTGAAACGTTTTGCTTATCCCTCGTAGGTCTGATGCACGTGCATGTGATTGTCACCTGACATCTATGTAGCGTGGAAGCTGATAAAGTCATTATAATCGAGGATTGCGACTCACAGCCAC
>Ga0153980_1000473_pt1 | contig 18435 bp, 10 predicted proteins | sample TSGA064MetaG_FD_104722 | JGI IMG/M metagenome (GOLD analysis project Ga0153980, IMG submission 104722) | Attine ant fungus gardens microbial communities from Georgia, USA - TSGA064 MetaG | ecosystem: Host-associated > Fungi > Mycelium > Unclassified | place: USA: Georgia, Magnolia Springs State... | reverse complement strand
TTTCTTGTGTAAAAGGGCAAGAAAGGCTAGCGAGTTAAAAGGAGGCTTTTAAATGAAAAAAAAGCGTTATTTAATGATTGTGTGTCTACTATCTTCTCCTAGTTTCTTTATAAATGTTGAAGCATCTGATGGTGGTTCTAGTTCGGTGGGGATTGAATTTTACCAAAATCCGACAACACCCGCTCCTAAAGATGCCCCGCCGAAAACAGATGCGCCAGCTACTGATCCCAAGGGACCAGCTGGTCCTCCGCAAGGAGATCAACGAAGTGGTGGTTCGACACAGACCACCACAACTGGCTCAACGCTCCCTCGTACAGGGAGCAAGAGTCAGGCAAATCTAAGCATTCTCGGCTTAGTCTTAGTTGGCTTGGTGGGAATGGTACATAGAAAGAAGGGACGACATGAAGAAAATCAAATTTAAACAGTTAGCAACATTCAGTTTATGTTGTTCATTATTAGTCAATTCATTAACAGGGGTCACAGCTGTTGCGGAGACCATGACGATTGAAAGTAGTCCGACGGCAGAGTCTACGAAAGAAAGTCCGAAAGAGAGTACAGAAACAAGTGAGGCAACGACTGAAATAAGTCGAGAAGAAGCCACACAGGAAACAGAGAAACAAGAGAAAGTAAAGGAAGCGGAGACGGAAGCAGCACAAGTAGAAGTGGAGCAAGAAGAAACAAAAACTTCGGAAGTAATTCAACCGCATTCAGTTCCTGTACCAACAAGTGGGATTGGGGTTCGGGCAGGGAATTTGGAAACAGTAAAGCAACAAATCAGCTCGTTAATCTCGTCTAAATCTTTTACTATTTCAAATTCAATTGCGATGCCTGCTGGTAAAATGGGATTGAATTTAGTTACAGATGACAAAACATTAGTTAATTTAGAGGATTTTAGTTTAACAGCCAATATCACTACTTTACTAACATCTAGAACAGCTACTTCTGCTCAAGTTACAAAACGACCAGCAAGCGTTTCAGCAAGTAGCACGGGTTTTGACATCTTAATGGATGCAACTGGCACTATGAGTTTAAATGTAGCTATGCGAAGAATATATTTAGATGATGTTACGTTAAAGGTACCCAAGTATATAGAAAATGTAGTTTTGAACGGAGATATTGTTGGTACAGGAAGTACTACTTCTTCTGAATGGGTTTTCGTAAGTAAAGCGACAGCAACAAAATTAAATGATACTAGCTATGAATTGGGAAATTATTCTGATGCGCCTCCTATATATAATGTATCAAGATTGAATTCAATGTATCATTACCTAAATTATATGGGGAATCCAACTAGCTCAGTTAGTGTATTTGTTATACAAAATCTACCTAAAAGTGATTATACTTTGACTGTAACCAATCGCAAGGTAACCGAAAACTTCAAAGATGTAAACGGCACCGCCATCCCTGCACCAACAGGTTTCACCCAAGGGAAAAAAACAAGTATCACCAATAACGATTATACCTTCAAACAAAGTGGAACATTGCCAAGCACCTATAAAGCAAGCAATGGAAAAACCTACCAACTAAAAGGCTGGTACAAAGGCAACACCAAGCCAGCGACCTTAAGTACAGGCACACCCACCTATAAAGTTAGTTACGATGACAATGACGATTTGAATGTTGTCTATGAGGAAGTCGTACCTAAAACAGTTACGGTACCAGCAGTTGATTATTTATTTGGTTTTATCAACGAGAAAGGTGTATACGACTATGATGCGAAACTAACTGCAACTATCACAGAGGTCAGTGGTGGAACAGTCAAAAACGGTAGTACAATCACTAGTGTACCCGAAGGTGTTTTCCAAAAATTAACAATTCCTAGTAAAACATTAACATATACGGAAACGTCACCCGTGTACTATGGCGTTACTAAAGCTAATGTGCAAGTACCAAAATACTATAAACAACCAACCGTTAAACCAGGCAGTTATTTTACTGGACCTCTTGGCGGCTATCCGATGGCTACCATTGCTCTGCAAAACATTGCCAACGGTCAAAAAAGTAGCGCTTCTGTAGACGGTTCACGTTTTGATGTTGTCCCAAATGAGTCAGCTAAGCCCAACAATTATTTGCTAGTAAGCAATTTTTGGGCCAGTGACACAACTAAGACAGCTTTTTCAAAAGCCTTAAGCATGACTACAACCTTAAACGCTCCATCCTTCTATACTACGGAGGATAAAATGTTTTATTTCTTAGAAAACCGGCGTGTCACTGAAAAATTTGTTGATTCTAATGGTACGGAAATTACACCACCAACAGGTTTCACCCAAGGGGAAAAAACGGTGGTTGACAGTGATGACTTTACCTATACTAGCGCCAAAACGCTACCGGAAAGACATTCAGCCGATGGCAAGAACTACAAATTTCAAGGCTGGTACAAAGGCAACACTAAACCAACGACATTGCAAACTGGCAAAACACCAAGCTATGATGTCACTTACGATGATCAAGATGACATGACTGCCGTGTATGAAGAAGTGGTAACCACAAAATTACCAGGAGCCACCTATCAATTTGGCTTTGTAGATGATTCAGGAACTATCGTTAATCCAAGTAAAATTGGCTTGAAATATGACCTATGGAGCTTAGAAAACAAAGTCTCTACAGTTTTAGAGAAAGGGCTGGCTGGAACAAATGCTGGTAATTACAAAAACATGGTGATTGCTGACAAAGAGATTTTAGTACCTACTGTTGCTAACGGAAACAGTCTCTACAGCCCAATCAATATCACTTTTACTTTACCGAAGTATTACTCAGCCATGGCACCGACGGATGGTAAAAATAGCCAGTATCCTGTGCCAACTATTACTGCGCACCGTAGTGATACGGATGATAAACCAGTAGCTAATGCGTCAACAGCCTTTGCGGTTGCAAAAATCACTGGATCAGACGATACATATGTCTTATCTAATACTAATTCAGAAGCAGATGCGCCAGAGATAAAATATCCAAGGTTGTATCGCCGTTATGCGGTGCCACTCCAATTCAGATATTATACTAATTACAATACCTTTAGTGGACCAGCATATTACACGCTAACGCAACGGAAAGTGACCGAAAACTTTGTTGATTCTAATGGTGCTAAAATCACGCCGCCTGCTGATTTCACGCAAGGCAAACAAACCGTGATTGATAGCGACAACTTCACGTATACAAGCGCAAAAGCCTTGCCAGCTAGCTACACAGCAGATGGTAAATCCTACGTTCTCCAAGGCTGGTACAAGGGAACGGAAAAACCAACAACCTTAGAAACAAGTAAAACACCAAGCTATTCCGTCACCTATAATGATCAAGATGATTTGACCGTGGTCTACAAAGAAGGAACAATCAGCGCAGACTTAACGATGCGGGGTGCAGTCGATGTCATTGACAATGAGGCACCTATGGAATATTGGGAAGTCCTCTTGAAAAATACTGGCGAAGTACCATTAACATCAATCAAAATTAAACCAACGACAGATTGGATGTCTGGAATTAGCACACCTACTGAACTGTTTATTTTAGGTACGGGTCAAAATACGAAAGCTCGACCAATTACGAAAGAACAGTGGGAAGCCGGTTTTGAGATTCCTTTAGACAACAGTCTTCCTGTTGGTGGTCAACTAACGATTAATCTAATTGGAACAAAAGTCACAGGGCAACCAGACCAAGTGTTAGAAGCCGCTGTGGAAGTCACGGGGAACTTTGGTAACTTAAAAGCTTCAGACACAGTTCGGATCAAAGATTTAGATCAAGAAACAAAGGAACCAACTGGGGAAGGATTTATCAGTGTACCAACTTTCGATTTTGGTCAAGTTGGCGTTGCTAGCGCTACGAAGCAACATGGTTTGAAGAAAGCCGCTGATTACTATGGCAACGGTACTCGTAATCCCTATGTACGAATTAAGAAAACGCAACCGAATTGGAGTTTAACGGCACAACTGTCCCAACCAAAATCAGTTACAGACAGCTTGCCAACAGCAACTCGCTTATTATTAGGTGCGGCTCCTGTTTCAAGTTTCTCCAATTACAATCAACCAACGGAGTTGAAAAATGCCATTGGTACCACGAATGCCATTCACTTAACGGCAAATAATGCGGCGACCAGCATTATTGCCAACCAACAATTCACTGGTAGTGATGTCTATCAATTGGACTTTACGTTTGATAATATCAAACTAGAAGTACCAGCCAATCAAGGAACGGCTGGTCAACAATACCAAGCCGCCGTCACTTGGAATTTAGTGACTGGACCGTAAAAATAAAAGATGCCCGAGCCTTGAAATAGGAGGCTCGGGCATCTTTTATTGATGGTCTTTTTAAGGTCGTTGTGCTATAACGGTAATGAAAAGAGAGATATGCTGTAACATACCTCTCTAATGTAGAGCCGTTACTAACGATGATAAAAATTAATATTTTTGAAATGACCGTCTAACTAGGCAAAGTTAAGCAGCGCCCCTTAATGAAAGGGGCGCTGCTTTATAGTCGTTATTGCGATTGTTCAGTGTCTTTCGTAGAGAGGTTCATTTGTTCTTTGATGGCATTTTCGACACGTTGGCGTTCACTCTCTTCCACAAGTTGATAAGAAATACCTTCAATCCCTGTCACGCCATCGCCAGTGTAATCGTAGCCTTTTAATTGATCGGTTTCAATCGTTTTTAGTGCGGGGGTGTATTTTTTTAGCATCGCCATCATTTGGTCAAAGGATAAGTCGGTTTCGCCATGTTCGCCGATTACGTCCAGAATTTCTTGATATTTTAGCAAGCTGTTAAAAGAAAGTAGCTTGTTGGTTAATTCAATTAAAACTTCTCGTTGGCGGCGTTGACGACCATAGTCGCCTTCGGGGTCTTCGTAACGCATGCGCGCGTATTGTAAAGCTTCCCAGCCCCCTAAATGCTGTTTGCCTTTCGGATAATGAATCCCTTCAGCGTCAAAAGCAAAGGCATTGTCAACAGTGACGCCGCCCACCGCATCGCCAAGGTCCTTCATAGCATCCATATCAATTGAAAAGTAATGATTGATTGGGATGTGCAAGACATTTTCAACCGTTTTAATTTGCATATCGGCACCACCGAAAACGTGGGCCGCATTGATTTTATTGTATTCGCCATTGGTGCCAGCCATTTCCACATAGTAGTCACGCGGGATGCTGGTGATGGTAGTTTTTTGTAATTGATTATTCACTGTAACCACCATCAAGGCGTTGGAGCGGTAATCGGTTTTGCGTTTTGAGTCATTCGCAATTCCCATAATTAAGAAACTAACCGGTTCTCCTTTGGCTAAATCGGGACTCTTCGTGGAAGATTTTCTTGGTTTATACATGGTGTTCGCCGTTTTTTGCAAATTACGATACATGCTGACGCCGTAAGCCGAAACAGAAAGTGTGCCTAAAAATAAAAGAGTTAAACTGAAGACCACGAATAAACTTTTTCTTTTACGAGAATGGCGGCGCCGGCGTTGTGTCGGTACTTCTGCTTCCTCTGGTTCAGGTGCCGGCAAATAACGTTGAACAATTTGAAATGAAAAGTTGATCCAGCTATAACTTAGGAGCATCCCAGCGATGACATCACTAGGATAATGAACGCGTAAGATTAAGCGACCTAACACAATCAAAACTAAATAAGTAAGTAAGAAAATTTTGATGCCTTTGGTTTTTTCGACATGAAGATAGGCCAAAATGATCAAAATTGTACAGACCAGCGCCATTGCTAATAATGAATGTCCGCTGGGAAAGCTAGCAGAGCTCCGGTCAGCTAAAGCGCCTAGGTTTGGTCGAGCCCGACCCACCACATGTTTAAAAACGCTCCCTAAGAAGCCGACAGCTAATAGGTTACTGACAGCCCAAAAGGCTAGGATTTTTTCTTTTTTGCGTAAAAGGTATACCATCAATAATAAGAAGAATAGCAGCATTGGTCCAATTGTGGCTGTTTTTGCTAACAGATTGACCGCTGTTAAAAGTGGGGCATTTAATTGCCATTTGATGTGATAGATAGCTTCGTCCATTTGTTGAAACCAATTTGGACTAGCCGCCACTAACAAAGTGAGGAAAGTAAAACCAAGCGTTGTTAGGGCATAAAGTGGAAATTTTTTATTCGATGTTTGCATGAGAATCCCTTTCTTTTTCCCTTGAAAGAGTAGACTAAGCCAGCATCGATCGTAAATAAGCGCTTGCGACTAAACAGGACACAGCAAGCCAATCGGTTCTCATCGTCTGAGCTTTAGCACTATCCAACGTAAAGATTTCTCTTAGCTATTTTTAGAAGAGCCTTAATTCGACCATTCCTGTTTTACACATTGGTGTCTTTCGACATTTCTGCGCAATAGCCTATGTTTGGATAGGAGCCTCACCTAACAAGGTTATTTTATCTAACGCTAGAAGTATAGAATTTATGCAGCGGTTCTCACAATGAAGTTTAAGAAAATTTATTGTTTTTTAAATAAATTTAAAGGTGTGGGGAAGTGAAGAAGTTAAAAAAACAGTACTTGAGCATTCTAAAAAAAGTGTACAAGGCTGTTCTCGGTTAACCGCTATAAATAGTTGGTGTTCAATAATGATAAATTAAAAAACAAACATTTTTTATAAGAGTGCTATAAGTTTTTCTCAGTAAAAAAGGCGGACAGTTGCTATTGAATTGCTAGTTCATTTAAAATAAATATGTCGACAATAATTGTGCACAAAGTTGATGGTCGCTATCGAAAAAGTAAAAATGATGTTGTGGAGATTTTACGTTTCAGTTGATTAAGATTACATGTTTTTTGAAGGGTTTTGCTTATAAGGGAGCGATATACATGAAAAAAATGATGTTATTCATAATTGCAGTGGGCGCAACGATGATCAGTGTTTTTGCTTTAGGAGATGCACAGCAGAGTTATGCACACGGCTATGTTGATAGCCCAGTCAGTCGAGTCAAAAATGCGGAAGCAAACGGATTTGGATGGGGACCTGGTCAAGACAGCTCACAGCCAGAAATTATCACGACACCCCAAGGAATTGAAGCGCCAACTAAATTATTAGACACGGGTCAATTAAATGGAAGGTTGCCTTCAGCTGGCTTAGCAAGCTATTCCAAACTAGATGAACAAACAGCCACTCGTTGGGTAAAAAGTAATATAACAACAGGAGAGAATAATTTTAAATGGGTGATGACGGCAAAACATAAGACCAATCGTTTTAGATACTATATGACGAAACCTGGATGGAATCCTAATGCACCATTAACGATGGACGAAATGGAATTGATTGGCATAGTAGGGCAACCAATCGGTCAAGATTTACCTCCTGGTCAAGGATTTATGGTCAATGATACAGAAACACACAGAATAAAGATTCCCGCTGATAGGAAAGGATACCATGTTATTTATGCCGTTTGGGATATCAATGACACGATTAATTCATTTTATCAAGCGATAGATGTTAATGTTCAATAATCAGGTATCAAGATAATGCGGCTGAGACAAAAGTGCTTAGCGCCAAGAACCAAGTAGGTTCTGTTCATCATCGAATCGCTACGTTCTTCGTGATTCTCAACACTTGGAAGGATTAAGATACGCCGAACACTTGTGTGAGAAAGTCAATTTCGGCTTATTTCCGAAGAGGTTGCTTTTGTTCAGCTGATTATCTTCAGAAGTAGCAAGTGGGACATCAGTCAAAACGACTAATGTCCCACTTGCTTTTTTCTAAATTTCTCCACTTATCCTCGACGCCATTCACCAATCTGGTCCAAACTAATTTCCCCAGAAGACAACGTTTTGGCCGTGCCATCAGGCAACTGGACAATCAATTCTCCATTTCCATTAATGGTTGTCGCAACGCCGCGGAAGTCTTGCCCGTTTTGGGTAAAAGCGACGTCTTTGCCAATCACAAAGGAGCGTTGTCGGTATTCTTCTAAAAAGTCTTTCGTTGAACGTTCGTCTAAAATTTGATAAAAATGATTCCAAATGTTGGCGACTAATTCATTTCGCGTCGCCGTCGGTTCACCATCTGGGAAAAGAGAAGTCACTTTCTGCCGAATGTCCTCAGGAAATTCGGTTTCTGTAATTGAAAAATTAATCCCCATGCCGATGATGACATTGGAAATCTGCCCTGTTTCCACATTGCTCATGGCTTCCGACAAAATCCCGCAAACTTTTTTGCCATTTAAATAAAGGTCGTTGACCCATTTAATTTCTGTGTGAACGCCTGCCAGAGCATCCATTGCTCGAGCGACCGCTACGGCCATAATCACAGTATATTGGGCGATTTCTTCAAAATTTTGGTTCGGTTGAAGCACCATGCTCATGTAAATCCCTTTACCTGGCGTAGCGAAAAACGGCCGGCCGAACCTGCCCCGCGGCATTTCTTGCATGTCAGCAACAATCAATGTATTGTCGGGCGTCTGGTCTAAAATCGCCCGCTTAGCATCGGTCATGGTAGATTCAGATGTTTCTAGGACGGTAATTGTTAAAGGCGGCGTTTGTGGCCATAACGCCAACTGAATGCCTTCTGCAGAAAGGACATCTGATTTCTCAAGGCGATACCCCTTATTTTGCACGCTAGTAATTTGATAGCCATCTTTTTTCAATTCATTAATTGCTTTCCAAATAGCTGTGCGAGATAAGGACAGACGTTGTGCCATCTCTTCGCCCGAAAGGAATGCGGGCGTTTGTTTCATCAATAAAGTTAGGACTTGGCTTTTTGTCGACATATTTTTTCCTCCGATTCGTTATGCTTATTGTAGCGGAAAGGAAAAGGCTTGGTCAACTAGTGAAAAAATCCATCTTAGGATGGAGGAAAATGAAGCAGGCGTTTGCTATACTTGTTTTATTGAGAAGGAGTGAGGGGAATGGAAAAGCAACAATATGTTTGTGAGAAATGTGGCAACATGCACTATGTGTCGGACCAATTTCAAGCAACAGGTGGGAACTTTGCGAAAATTTTTGATGTTCAAAATAAAAAATTTATTACAATTAGCTGTACCCAATGCGGCTACACCGAACTTTACCGCAGCCAAACAAGCGGCGGCATGAATGTCCTAGACTTTTTATTAGGTGGCGGTTAGTCAAAAACGAATGCATCTTTGCATTCGTTTTTTTGTGTGAATAGAAGATAGGGGAAAATGCGTAATTATTTATTACGCATTTTTTCATTAAAACCCTTTACAAAAAAACTCCTTTTTATGAAAAAGAAAACCTTAAAGAAACCCTTGACTTTTCTAGACAAAGGTAGTAAAATCTATAGAGCAAAAACTATCTGAAAGTGACGAAGCAGGAGCGAAATATTGTCCGTTCCGGTTTTTTATAGGAAAACAAAAGTAGAAACGCCAGAAAATTTTTCGGAAGCATGTTCTATTTTTGGTTTTTTTTTGCTTAAAAACTGCAAAAAATGCTTTTTGTTACATATATTTAATATATGTAACGTAAATGTAATTTTTCGGATCGGTGTTTTGATAGACTTATAACTAGAGGGGTGAAGAGCTTGGCTGGACACGTAGTAAAATACGGAAAGCATCGCGAACGTAGAAGTTTCGCACGTATCAGTGAAGTATTGGAATTACCAAATTTAATTGAAATCCAAACAGACTCTTATCAATGGTTTTTAGATGAGGGACTTCGTGAAATGTTTGAAGACATTTTACCAATTGATGATTTCCAAGGAAACTTATCCTTAGAATTTGTTGACTATGAATTAAAAGAACCAAAGTACACAGTAGAAGAAGCCCGCGCACATGATGCCAACTATTCTGCGCCATTACATGTAACATTACGTTTAACCAACCGTGAAACAGGTGAAATTAAATCCCAAGAAGTCTTCTTCGGCGATTTCCCATTAATGACAGAAATGGGTACCTTCATCATCAACGGGGCAGAACGTGTTATCGTTTCCCAATTAGTTCGTTCTCCAGGTGTTTACTTCCATGGAAAAGTGGACAAAAACGGCAAAGAAGGTTTTGGCTCAACAGTCATTCCTAACCGTGGTGCATGGTTAGAAATGGAAACAGATGCGAAAGACATTTCTTATGTTCGGATTGACCGCACACGTAAAATTCCTTTAACTGTGTTAGTTCGTGCTTTAGGTTTCGGTTCAGATGATACCATCTTCGAAATTTTCGGCGACAGCGAAAGCTTACGCAACACAATTGAAAAAGATTTACACAAAAACGCAAGTGATTCTCGTACAGAAGAAGGCTTGAAAGACATTTATGAACGTCTTCGCCCAGGCGAACCAAAAACAGCAGATAGCTCACGTAGCTTGTTAACTGCACGTTTCTTTGATCCAAAACGTTATGATTTGGCAAACGTTGGTCGCTACAAAGTTAACAAAAAATTAGACTTAAAAACACGTCTATTAAACTTAACCTTAGCGGAAACGCTAGTTGATCCAGAAACTGGTGAAATCATTGTCGAAAAAGGCACGGTTTTAACACACCAAATCATGGAAACATTAGGCGAATACATTGACAACGGCTTAAACAGCGTAACTTACTATCCAAGTGAAGATGCGGTAGTAACTGAACCAATGACAATCCAAGTGATTCAAGTTCTTTCACCAAAAGATCCTGAACGTATCGTAAATGTGATTGGTAACGGCTATCCAGACGACAGCGTAAAAACAGTTCGTCCAGCAGATATCGTTGCTTCAATGAGCTACTTCTTCAACTTAATGGAAGATATCGGCAATGTCGATGACATCGACCACTTAGGTAATCGTCGTATCCGTTCAGTAGGCGAATTATTACAAAACCAATTCCGTATTGGTTTAGCCCGTATGGAACGTGTGGTTCGTGAAAGAATGTCTATTCAAGACACAGAAACATTGACACCACAACAATTAATTAACATCCGTCCAGTGGTAGCAAGTATCAAAGAATTCTTTGGTTCTTCACAGTTATCACAGTTCATGGACCAAACAAACCCATTAGGTGAGTTAACCCATAAACGTCGTCTATCAGCCTTAGGGCCTGGTGGTTTGACTCGTGACCGTGCCGGTTATGAAGTTCGTGACGTTCACTACTCTCACTATGGTCGTATGTGTCCAATTGAAACGCCTGAGGGACCAAATATCGGGTTGATCAATAGCTTATCTAGTTATGCGAAAGTGAATAAATTTGGTTTCATCGAAACGCCTTATCGCCGTGTTGATCGTGCGACAGGCCGTGTTACTGATCAAGTAGATTACTTAACAGCAGACATCGAAGACCATTATATCGTAGCGCAAGCGAACTCACTTTTAAATGAAGATGGCACATTTGCCAATGATGTTGTTATGGCGCGTCTACAAAGTGAAAACTTAGAAGTTGCCGTAGACAAAGTTGACTACATGGACGTTTCACCAAAACAAGTAGTCGCAGTCGCAACAGCATGTATTCCTTTCTTAGAAAACGATGACTCCAACCGTGCCTTGATGGGTGCCAACATGCAGCGTCAAGCGGTGCCATTAATTCAACCACGCTCTCCGTGGGTAGGTACAGGTATGGAATATAAATCAGCCCATGACTCAGGTGCTGCTTTACTATGTAAACATGACGGTGTCGTAGAATTCGTCGATGCAAAAGAAATTCGCGTTCGTCGCGACAATGGCGCATTAGACAAATATATGGTTACAAAATTCCGTCGTTCTAACTCAGGAACAAGCTACAACCAACGCCCAATTGTTCACTTAGGTGAAAAAGTTGAAAAAGGCGATACTTTAGCGGATGGACCTTCTATGGAAGAAGGCGAAATGGCTTTAGGGCAAAACGTCTTAGTTGCCTTCATGACATGGGAAGGTTACAACTACGAGGATGCCATTATCATGAGCCGTCGTTTAGTTAAAGACGATGTCTACACTTCTGTGCATATTGAAGAATATGAATCAGAAGCACGTGATACAAAATTAGGACCTGAAGAAATTACCCGTGAAATTCCAAACGTTGGGGAAGACGCGTTGAAAGACTTAGACGAAATGGGGATTATCCGCATTGGTGCTGAAGTTCAAGATGGCGACTTACTAGTTGGTAAAGTCACACCTAAAGGGGTTACAGAATTATCTGCAGAAGAACGTTTATTACACGCAATCTTCGGGGAAAAAGCCCGCGAAGTTCGTGACACGTCTCTCCGTGTACCTCACGGTGGCGGCGGTATCGTTCATGATGTGAAAATCTTTACTCGTGAAGCTGGCGATGAATTATCACCAGGTGTCAACATGTTAGTTCGTGTCTATATCGTTCAAAAACGTAAAATTCACGAAGGAGATAAAATGGCAGGTCGTCACGGAAATAAAGGGGTTGTTTCCCGTATTATGCCGGAAGAAGATATGCCATTCTTACCTGACGGAACACCTGTTGATATCATGTTGAACCCATTAGGGGTACCTTCTCGTATGAATATCGGACAAGTACTTGAATTACACTTAGGTATGGCTGCTCGCCAATTAGGTATTCACGTCGCAACGCCTGTTTTCGATGGGGCAACCGATGAAGACGTTTGGGAAACTGTTCGTGAAGCTGGTATGGCTAGCGATGCTAAAACAGTTCTTTACGATGGACGTACAGGTGAACCATTTGATAACCGTATTTCCGTTGGTGTCATGTATATGATTAAATTAGCCCACATGGTTGATGACAAATTGCATGCTCGTTCAATCGGACCTTACTCTCTTGTTACGCAACAACCGTTGGGTGGTAAAGCTCAATTCGGTGGACAACGTTTCGGGGAAATGGAAGTTTGGGCACTGGAAGCTTACGGTGCTGCTTACACATTACAAGAAATCTTAACTTACAAATCTGATGACGTTGTCGGACGTGTGAAAACATACGAAGCCATCGTTAAAGGTGAACCAATTCCAAAACCAGGTGTGCCTGAATCATTCCGAGTATTAGTGAAAGAATTACAATCACTTGGTTTAGACATGCGTGTCTTGGACATTGAGGAAGCTGAGATTGAGTTACGCGATATGGACGATGACGATGATGATTTAATCACCGTTGACGCACTAACCAAATTTGCGGAACAACAATCAGCGAAACAGCTGGAAAAAGAAGCAGAATCAGTCGTGAAAGAAGAAGCGCAAGACGTTGTTCAAGAAATTGAAACAGCCGAAGACAGAGACTAATTTGTCGCTACCACTCTGATGAGTTGATTCAACTGCGACTTTGTTGCAACTGCGCAAGCCATTGCTTGTTCCAAGTGTCGTCAGACCTTCTTTCAAGTGATGCTTGCCATTTGCTAACAAGTTGCTGACTCAGCTTCTCTAAATAAGGAAATGGAGGGAATTCCTTTTGATCGATGTAAATAAATTCGAAAGTATGCAAATAGGGCTTGCTTCACCAGAAAAGATCAGAAGTTGGTCTTATGGGGAAGTTAAAAAACCCGAAACAATTAACTACCGTACATTAAAACCCGAACGTGAAGGGTTATTCTGTGAACGCATTTTTGGTCCAACCAAAGACTGGGAATGTGCTTGTGGTAAATATAAACGTATCCGTTATAAAGGTATTGTCTGTGACCGTTGTGGCGTTGAAGTCACTCGTTCAAAAGTACGTCGTGAACGTATGGGACATATTGAATTAGCCGCACCAGTTTCACATATCTGGTACTTTAAAGGAATTCCATCTCGGATGGGTCTTGTTTTAGACATGAGCCCACGTGCATTGGAAGAAGTCATTTATTTTGCTTCATACGTTGTCATCGAACCAGGTGACACAACATTAGAGAAAAAACAATTGTTAACGGAACGCGAATATCGTGAAAAACGTGAACAATATGGCCAAGCCTTCAAAGCTGCTATGGGTGCCGAAGCCGTGAAACAATTATTAGATAACGTTGATTTAGATGGCGAAGTTGCGCAATTAAAAGAAGAATTGAAAACAGCTTCTGGTCAAAAGCGGACACGTGCCATCCGTCGTTTAGACATCTTAGAAGCCTTCCGTGCTTCTGGTAACCAACCAAGCTGGATGGTAATGGATGTTATCCCAGTTATTCCACCAGATTTACGTCCGATGGTTCAATTGGAAGGTGGTCGTTTTGCAACAAGTGACTTAAACGACTTATACCGCCGTGTTATCAACCGTAACAACCGTCTAAAACGTTTATTAGACTTAAATGCGCCAAGCATCATTGTTCAAAACGAAAAACGGATGTTACAAGAAGCGGTCGATGCTTTAATCGATAATGGTCGTCGTGGCCGTCCAGTTACTGGACCAGGTAACCGTCCATTGAAATCTCTTTCTCACATGTTGAAAGGGAAACAAGGTCGTTTCCGTCAAAACTTACTAGGTAAACGTGTTGACTATTCTGGTCGTTCCGTAATCGTCGTTGGTCCGTTCTTAAAAATGTACCAATGTGGTTTACCAAAAGAAATGGCGATTGAATTATTCAAACCATTTGTAATGCGTGAATTAGTACAACGTGAAATTGCGACAAACATTAAAAATGCGAAACGTAAAATCGAACGTGGCGAAGATGAAGTTTGGGATATTTTAGAAGAAGTTATCCAAGAACACCCAGTTTTACTTAACCGGGCACCTACGTTGCATAGATTAGGGATCCAAGCTTTCGAACCTGTTCTTGTTGAAGGTCGTGCGATCCGTCTTCACCCATTAGTTTGTGAAGCCTACAATGCCGATTTCGATGGAGACCAAATGGCGGTTCACGTGCCTCTAAACGAAGAAGCACAAGCAGAAGCTCGTATGTTAATGCTTGCTGCCCAAAATATCTTGAACCCGAAAGATGGTAAACCAGTTGTTACACCATCTCAAGATATGGTCTTAGGTAACTACTACCTAACAATGGAAGAAGAAGGCCGTGAAGGGGAAGGCATGATCTTCCGCGACATGAACGAAGCTGTTTTAGCATGGCAAAATGGCTACGTGCATTTACACTCACGGATTGGGGTTCAAACAACACTTTTAGGTGACAAACCATTTACTGATTGGCAAAAAGAACGAATCTTAATCACCACAGTTGGTAAGATCATCTTTAACGAAATCATGCCTGTTGAGTTCCCTTACTTGAATGAACCAACAGACTATAACTTAACTGTTCAAACGCCAGATAAATACTTCGTAGAAGCTGGTACAGACATTCCTGCACACATTAAAGAGCAAGAATTAGTTTTACCATTCAAGAAGAAAAATCTTGGAAATATCATTGCTGAAGTCTTCAAGAGATTCCACATTACGGAAACCTCTAAAATGCTTGACCGCATGAAAGACTTAGGTTACAAACACTCAACTTATGCTGGGATGACGGTAGGGATTGCCGATATCATGGTTCTTCATGAAAAACAAGCAATCATTGACGCTGCCCACAAACAAGTTGAAACAATTACTAAACAATTCCGTCGTGGTTTAATTACTGATGACGAACGTTATGAACGTGTAATCGGCGTTTGGAACGGTGCCAAAGACGAAATCCAACAAAAACTGATCGAAAGTATGGAAGCTCGTAACCCAATCTTCATGATGTCTGACTCTGGAGCCCGTGGTAACATCTCCAACTTTACACAGTTAGCTGGTATGCGTGGTTTGATGGCCGCTCCGAATGGACGAATCATGGAATTACCAATCATCTCAAACTTCCGTGAAGGACTTTCTGTCTTAGAAATGTTTATCTCAACTCACGGGGCTCGTAAAGGGATGACCGATACGGCCTTGAAGACAGCCGATTCAGGTTACTTAACACGTCGTTTAGTTGACGTTGCCCAAGACGTAATCATTCGTGAAGACGACTGTGGCACTGACCGTGGTCTTGAAATCGAAGCCATTCGTGAAGGTAACGAAATTATCGAACCATTAGACGAACGTCTATTAGGTCGTTATACACGTAAATCAGTTGTTCATCCAGAAACTGGTGCAATCATCATTGGTGCGGATCAATTAATCACTGAAGATCTTGCCAGAGAAATCGTGGACGCTGGTATTGAAAAAGTAACCATCCGTTCTGTCTTTACATGTAACACAAAACATGGTGTATGTAAGCACTGTTACGGACGTAACTTGGCAACTGGCTCTGACGTTGAAGTCGGAGAAGCAGTTGGTACAATCGCCGCTCAATCAATCGGGGAACCTGGTACACAGTTAACCATGCGTACGTTCCATACCGGTGGGGTTGCCGGTGACGATATCACTCAAGGTTTACCTCGTATCCAAGAAATCTTTGAAGCACGTAATCCGAAAGGACAAGCAGTGATTACAGAAGTAACCGGTGAAGTTATCGATATTTCTGAAGATCCTGCCACACGTCAAAAAGAAGTAACCATCAAAGGAAAAACAGATACACGTACCTATACTGTCCCTTACACTGCACGTATGAAAGTTGCTGAAGGCGACATCATCCACCGTGGTGCACCGTTGACAGAAGGTTCAATTGATCCAAAACAATTATTACAAGTTCGTGATGTTTTATCTGTTGAAAACTACCTATTACGTGAAGTACAACGTGTTTACCGTATGCAAGGGGTAGAAATCGGCGACAAACATATCGAAGTAATGGTTCGTCAAATGTTACGTAAAATCCGCGTAATGGATCCAGGTGACACTGAAATCCTTCCAGGAACATTAATGGACATCGCAGAATTTAAAGACCGTAACTACGACACATTAGTTGCTGGTGGCGTCCCTGCTACTAGTCGTCCAGTCTTACTTGGTATTACCAAAGCGTCATTGGAAACAAACAGCTTCTTATCTGCTGCATCCTTCCAAGAAACAACACGCGTGTTAACAGATGCTGCTATCCGTGGCAAAAAAGATCCATTACTTGGATTGAAAGAAAATGTTATCATTGGTAAAATCATCCCAGCTGGTACTGGTATGGCTCGTTACCGTAACATGGAACCAAAAGAAGTTGGCGTAGCTAGCGAAAACGTTTATAGTATTTCAGACATTGAAGCACAAATGGCTGCTGAAGATGCGATGAAAAACATCAATAAATAAACCCTAAAAAGCCGCAAGGAGCATGCTCCTTGCGGCTTTTTTTATTTGCTATAACCAACTGATTGTGAGTAAACCCAAACTTAAAAAGGGGACAAAAGGAAGTTTCTGTTCAACTGGATACCCCCAAAATTTACAGCTGTAGCCATAGATTAGGCCATAACTACTGGCAAAAAATAGCAACATCAGCAACTGAGGTACCTGTAAAAAACAGCCCCACAAACCCAGTAACAAAAGATCCCCTCGCCCCATGGCTTCCGGAAAATAATGTAAGACGGCTCGGAAAAAACAAAAACAAAAAAGACCAGTCAGTAAGTAAAACGAATGCTGACCCGCCACTTTCAGCAAGCAAAGCACAAAAAAACTAGGATAAAGAATCTTCGGTTCAACCACTAAATACCAGTAATCAATCAAGGATAATGTGAAAGCGCTCGTCAGCCACCACCAGAGAATCAAAGCATTAATCGTCAGGCCAGCTGAAAAACAGCTTGCGGTTAAGCCGCCCATGACAAGTTCTGCTAAAAGATAACTCTTAGCTACTGGCTGTTGACACTTTCGACAACGAAAGCGCTGCAGCAAAATCGAAACAACTGGAATTAATTCATAGAGTTGTAGAGGCTGGTGGCAACCTTGACAGTGGGAAGGGGGCCGCCACAGAGAACGCCCTACTGGTAAGCGCTCCGCCACTAAGCATAAAAAAGAACCGAAACAGGCACCAATCAAAAAGAGACTCAAGAAAAACATAGGTTACCTCCTTAAAAATAAACTACGCTTTTTTTAAACTTTTTCGTTTGACTAGACAAATCTTTTTTTGTTAGGAATAATAAAAGAAACAAGAAATGAGGGAATCAAATGGGAAAATTAGCGATTGGTGTCGACGTTGGCACCACGCAAGCCAAAGCAGTGGCTTTTCAAGCAAATGGCACAGTCGTAGCTTCTAGCTATGTGCGTTATCCATTAATTCAAGAGACTGAAGGAATGGCGGAGCAAGACCCAGAAACGCTGTTCCAAGCTGTGGTGAACTGTATTCGAACCGTCACACAGCAAGTGAAGAATCAACCAATTGGGCTCATTTCTTTTGCTTCAGCGATGCATGGCTTAATTGCCATGGATGCGCAAGGACGCCCATTGACCCAAGTGATTACTTGGGCTGACACACGAGCATCTGATTATGCGGAAGCGTTAAAAGAAACGCCAGCGGCCCAATTGTTTTATCAATTGACAGGCATGCCAGTTCATCCAATGGCACCTTTGTACAAGATTCGCTGGTTGCAGGAAAATCAGCCAGCCGTTGCGCAGAGCGCGGCCAAGTTTATTGGGATTAAGGACTACATTTTTTACCGTTTCTTTGGCGAATACTGGACAGATTATAGTAGTGCTTCAGGGATGGGTTTATTTAATATTCACACGCGGCAATGGGAATCGTCGATTTTAGCGTATTTATCTATTGAGGAGGAACAGTTGCCAAAAGTTGCCCCGTCAACGTTCATTTTTCCAGCGTTAGCGCCTTCTTGGCAAGAGATGCTTGGTGTTACAGAGGAAACGGTTTTAGTTCTTGGTGGCGCGGATG
>Ga0153980_1000472_pt1 | contig 18437 bp, 24 predicted proteins | sample TSGA064MetaG_FD_104722 | JGI IMG/M metagenome (GOLD analysis project Ga0153980, IMG submission 104722) | Attine ant fungus gardens microbial communities from Georgia, USA - TSGA064 MetaG | ecosystem: Host-associated > Fungi > Mycelium > Unclassified | place: USA: Georgia, Magnolia Springs State... | reverse complement strand
CTCTTTCTGCAGCTCTTTCTGCAATGCCATCCACACCGCGATTTATATGTAGAGGTATATGAAGCCCCATACAGTTAGCAAGAAATTCTCCGATCTCAAGGCTAGGGCGTCTAACGTGACTAATTTATCACAAGCTGGGGCTAGGGTCTGCTGGCTGTCTGCTGGTTCAACGTGGAAATGGAGGAGTATTGATGGTTGGAGAGATACAGGAGCTATTGTAGACGCACATGATCTTGAAGACGGATTTAGGCGCGGAGTAGAGTAAAGTGGGATCTTGACATTAGCATGAACCGTCAAACGATGAAACTAGAAAATGATGCGAAGGCAATGCCACCGCCTCCAAATCCACCCCCTGTCCTGCTTGAACAGGAGATTGAAAGCCTCAGACGATGTCTGCAGGTTGGCTTTCTTAATTTTTGTCCGCCCGCGAAAGCTGATTCAAGTCAATAGAATGCCATGTTAAAGACCGGACAGGTTTATGCATTCTATGCAGATGCACATCGTCTGTCAGCTTTCTCTCCTCCAGCTCTGTCAATTTGAACTCATCGTGCTTTAGCGGAATCTCCAAATATGCCAATAATCCACCGCAAGCCCTCAGCTCTTCTCTAGGACGAGAGCTGGAGAAGTATGACCAGTTATGTGACACGATCGAGAGCAAGTTGGTATGTGCTTTAGGATCGAAATTCTACATGCAATATAATGAAAAGTTTAGCTACGTGCAATTGCAGTCCTTCAGCGTGACTTACAAAGAGAAGAGAAGAAACAAGAGGCTCTACACCTTGAGCAAGAGGCTCAGAAGAAATCGCATGACCTCCAAGAGACTTACTCCATTGACGAATTTCAACTTACCGGGCCTGCACCTCCCTGTTCTGCTGAGTTCACCCCAACAAACTCAAGAAATTCTCCAACGCATTTGGGCGTGGGCTCGATGAGCACCCGTCGGCCATCTGCTATCTCAATCTCTTCCCTGCATCGCCCATCACTTCCTCCCAAACTCGATCTCAGCTCATCCAGGCACACAATTGTCGAAGAGAGTTCAGGAACTTATCCCAGTGGTCTGGCTTCACCGGTCACTCTGGCACCGAAGTCCGCTAGACCGATAGGAACAAACGAATTCCAAGCCCAGTTCATGTCCGCATTCTCAAATCCTGTCGATCCATCTGTGATAGATCTGACAATTCTACCAGAAGATGGGAGCCATCGCCAGATGAAACCAAACATTGATCCAACCGTTGGAAACTCATCCGACAAGCCTATTGAACTCGACCTTGATATGCCAGACATGGACTTATCGATGAATGATTTATTCGTAGCCAACGCAGGGTCCTCAAGCAGTGCCACCGAAGTCAGTAACATGTTTGGAATGACTAGTGCCGCGACCACCTCACATACGAAGCCAACCAAGGATAATCAACTTATTGACCTTACCGCGCAGGACCTTTTTGCTTCGCTTTCGAATAGCTCGATGACGATAGCATCATCACGCAATATTCGGACCTCTGATTATTCGACTGCAGGGGAAGCACCTTCCCCAGCTACCTTACTAGCTGCCGGATTCCCTCAGCAGCTCAGCTCCTCCAACCCATTAGCAGCGAACTCGGGCCTTCCAGGATCCAATCAGCCATTCGACATGGTGAACGCCAATGACTTCGGAGATTTAGGCGCCTTTAACTCCACTTCGGAATTCTCTATCTCAGACATGGATACTTTCCTAAGCATAGACTCAACCAGAGGCGACAATAACAATCCGGGAAAGGTGGCTGTTCCAACTGAATAGCCGACCCCATGGTCTCTTTAGCACGATTCTTGGACACACCTTGAGGGATGAAATGAACCTTCTCAGTATGGATATACATTTACACAAAGCATGACTCCTGTGGAGGTAAAGTGGGTATTATGTCCACATTTTATTGGAAGCAATCTATCACAACACATGGAACAAGATTGCTTTCTATAACACACATCTCTGAGCCAAAAATGGGAGAGATATACAGACATGATGTGAGGGTATCCCAGGAAGCAAATTCTTGCACAATGATGCACAATATGTTATCACACGTTCAATCTATAAACATGGTGTTGGTTAGAGGTAAGCCAATAATCACCCTTACTCTACTCCATCCCTACCTTTACTAGTATCTTTAGAGAGACACTCTACTTTATGGACTATACTATCTCAATGGTTATTGTTTCCTGATCCATATTCCGGTACCATGAGCTTACTTGTTTTTTTGCCTTCTCCATTTGCAGTATCTCTCTTTTAAGATAGATTGTCAAGACTGAGTGGCAGGATAAAGAGTGTTCACTCAAACTAAGATAAACTGGATTACAAACATGTGGACCTAGATCGATCTCATCAAGATGAAGATACAAACAATTTTCTATTCAATGGCTGAGGAAATTACCCCAGAAATTTCCCAGCTCTAAATTGTTTTGAAATATACTTAAATTTCATATCCATCGCATTGCTTGCCAAGGGCAAGTTATTTTTGGCATGTTGAAAGTAAGATACTCATCATTTGGCATCTGTCGTTTTCACGAACCGTCAGGGGAGGAGGAAACCTTGCATGATTTCCATTATGTCATTCTGGCAACTGAAGCGAAGACTAGACCTTGCAACAGCAAGTAGAAGCTGCGAGCAAGTTCTGAAACAAAGCTGATGGTGTTGTCAACCATACCCTCCTACCTGACAATCCCCGCCGCGAACACAACCTAATCAGCATGGCGATGGACTCAAAAAATCCCGAGAGACACTTCAAATTGTATGCCAAGCTCTTTCACTATGTCGACGCATGTTTTACCTGGACCTGAAGGATATTCCGCCCATCTATCGGTCGACGAATTGGTATCTCCCCTTCAAAAAGATACAATCCTGAGTGCTGCTGTGTTCGAGAGAATCGTTGCAACAGTTGAGGCATAGAGGACTTTGGGGGATTCTATCAAGAAGATAACAGGAGATGGTGGGGGTGTCATGCTGTGGCAAGGACCTTTGCAAGGTACAGACCGACTACCTGATGGAAAGAACCATAGTGTCTGTATACGTGGGGCATATGCATTTCGAGGAGTCCCTTTTTTCGAGGGTCATGTTGTAAACGCAAAGATATGGTGGTACAAGGTATTCTGCACTGTGGAGGCACCGAAATGCAAGAACTCTGGATAGTGTGAGAGCATCAGCTGACGTTGCTTTTGCGATGTTGTTTTTGGAGATATCTTATATACTGCTAAAAGAATGGTACCGCGGACTGTGGATGTCATTCAATCACAATAAGGTTGGGGCAGATTACACACGACACTGTTTCTCTACCTCCTTACGGCTATCTAATGAAGGTCCAGTTTCCATGCCTAAGAAGGGACTTAGTTACAGGTCCCCAATGACTAGACAAATACAAACCAAGGAAGACGTCCACCGGTTCAATGACTTCGTCTCGACCCATCAAGATGTCAAGGTGCAGATTCGACTGAGGCATGCCTGGAAAGGTACATGTCTAATCAGGGGCATAAGTTTCACGCTCAGCTGCACAAGTAAAAAGTACATACAGAATTAACCGCTTTACGTTCCATCAGTAATCGCATAGGTGCATGCATACCGAATGTATTGCGCAACATGGTAAGCTTGGTCATATCCTGCGTTTCTTCCCACTAAAGCCAAGATGATGAGTTCAGATACAAACATGAAACAAACTGACTGACATTCTCTAACCTATCTTTGAGACCTCCCGTGGACTTGGTCTCTGTAGCGAGACTACGCGGTCCATAGATTAGGGTGTTGTGGGAGCCAAGACTATTGGTGGTGTCGGAAACGGAGGCAAACTTGTCTTTCGCTTCCGGTACAAGCCTGAGTGTAGGATCCTGTCATTTGTCAATTGATTTGACCGCATTCCGGAGATTTGAGCGTACCATGGTAGTCAGATGAAGATGAAGATGAACGCGTAAGAAATGTGACATCAGGGTCACAAACTATCGCTTTCCCCACTTCAACTAGTACTAGCCATTGCTGAACCTTCTCTCGATTTTGGCACACTATATAACTTCTTTCCTGCTGACCTTTTGTAATGGCAGGCCGTCCAGGACGGTCTTCAAGTATCCCTATCCCAAGGAATCCTTCTGTCTCGTCGTCAGTACGCAATATCGAATCCGTTATCTCTATCCCAACTGCATCACCATCCCGCCCTCTCCTTACAAGCACTCATGGACTCTCTCGTAGTCCAGGAGGTGTTAACCTTGCTAGCAGTGTATCAATGGGTCACAGGTTAAGCCATGATTCCGTCTCAGTATCCATTTCACCATCGAGGTTACTATCCCGTTCGGCAGTACCCTCAACAAGTCACACGAGTCACTCCCCGGTAGGCATAGGTACAAACTTCGAACCGAGAGTGGTTCATGCTTCTCAGGACTCCTCGAGGAGCATTGACAATTCCTGTATTCCATCTCAATCCCCGACACAATCACGAGGGGCAGGCGGAGTCGGTGGGCGCTCTGTTAGTGCACAACGACACACCCCTAGTGTTCCTCCATTGCCCAACGCTGCACCCGTATCATTTTCTAGACCAACGTACTTGGATCACTCTGCCTTGCGAGATTTGTTAGTCACCGAGACATCTTCATCCACCTTGGCAGGACTAGTGTTCCCAAGAAAGATCACACCAGCTAGGAGCAGTGCATCTTTCGCAACGTCACCCTCCACTGATAGTGACGAGGATAGTAGTCCAAGCCCTTCCCCACCAACTAGAGAAACTCGTGTCGTATCAGCTCCTGTGATTCATGAGGAACCTGTGACATATGCTTTACCGACAAGGTGGAGTGATCAAGCTCGGTCAAGCTCACTTTCTGTGTCACACGACGGGCGAGAGCTTTCCCACCATGGTACGCGTCGCGTTGAGGAAACAATCTTCGGCAACATATTTATCTGAGTTTGCAATCTAGGTGCAAATAATAATAGCGATAAAGAACACGCTGCCAATGCAAGAGCAAACCATCCAGTCCCACCTGCCTGCGGCATCTACTATTATGAGGTTGAAGTAAGATGTAAGGAGCAGAAGAGGTAAGTCTGATACTAAATCTGGGAAACCCAGCACTCATAGCTGTTCCTCCGGGAAGTCACATAAGTATTGGGTGAGTGCCTTATATCTATCTCTCCAAGTTCGTTCTCTCAGGTGTAGATTTGGTTCTCGTAACGTCAAGTTCTCCCGGCTTCCTGGCTGGGAGTCAAATTCTTGGGGATATTATGGAGACAGTGGTCATGCTCATGACAGTGGAAAAGCTGGCGTAGCGTATTCCCAGACTTTTGGACGTAAGTGAAGAAAAATGGTTGCACCTACTGACGTGAGCTGACTTGGTCTTGAATCAGTTGGTGATATCATAGGTTGTGGGATCGACTTCACCTCTCACAAAATGTTTTATACCAAGAACCAGACCTATCTCGGCATGTCTTTACTGCCTACTCTCATTGGACTACAGTTTAAATGGCATTGACAGGTCTTATTTTCGATGATGTCGGTAAAGACCAAGCTGAGTTATATCCCATTGTCGGTCTACGCCACATAGGGGATTGTGTTCGGGTCAATTTTGGGCATGAAGTATTCAGGTTTGATATCGATGACTACGTTCACCAAAGGCGAAATGCAACTTGGGCTGCAATCATGAGGACCCCACTTAATTCGACTCTGCTGCATCGACGGTATCATAAACATGCTATCAAGAATCTCATCACAAATACGGAACCCCCTTCCTCATTGACAGACGATGAGTCAAAATCAGTCTTGAATCAACTAGTGTTATCGTATCTAGTCCATCACGGCTATGCTAAGACAGCCCGAGCCCTGGATAAACAGCAAAATGGCAATAATAAAATTGCCGCAATCGATGTCGACATGGACTATGTGTCTGAGGAAGATGTGTTGGATGATTTTGAGGCTGACATTGAGAAGCGCACGGGGATCGTCAATTCGGTGATCAATGGTGACATTGACACTGCACTCGAAAATATTCAAAAGCAATATCCATCTGTTCTAGAGGCTGAGGAAGGACTTATTCGTTTCAGACTTCGGTGTAGGAAACTCGTAGAGCTAATACTGGAGACGAGCGAGATCAAACGAAGAATAGGTGGAAAGGAGCGCGAGGGGTCATTTGGTGATTTTCTGCGCACAGGTGGGACCCGGCAAATCTCGGATGACGACAGCATGAATATGGATGTTGATGAGGATGCGTTCTCATTTGTTAACTCGGCTTATCTTCCAACAAATCATCTATTAAAATCAAGCACTCTTACATCACGCACATCAATCGAATTCGAGGCTGCTTTGACAAGAGCAATCGAGTATGGACAGAGCTTCAACAATGATTATAAACTTGAAAAACGCCCAGAATTGAGGCAAATGTTTGAACAGGCTTCGAGTGTGATTGCGTGGGATAATCCACTCGAAGTTGGAGGGGATGTCGCAGAGTTAGCTGGACATGAAGCTCGTATTGCACTGGCCAATGAAGTGAACGAGGCAATCCTGAGTAAGCAGTAATTACTATCTCTATGAACATCCCTGATGTCGTTCAACAGAGTCTCAAGGCAGACCTGTCATGACAACCTTGGAGACGGCATATCGCTATACTGCCGTTTGCATGACCCAACTAGGTGTGACTGGTATAGGATCAGCCGTGTTTGCCGATATGTCGAGAGAATTTCTTGAAACATAGGTTTGATTGCTGGCCCAATTTAAGACCATATATCTGGGCAATATGTAATTTCCATTAACAACAGTCATTGACCAAGCAGATAACTGGTCATTCCAGGAGTGGAAGTGAAAGTCGTTGATTGATCCAATAAATTCTCCAGACAAGGACAGGCTTGATCGCCTTGCTTATACATATATATTAATGCTTGTGGTGTTCTCCTTCAACGGAAAACGACGGTTACAATGATGGCTTGGGAAATTGTACAAATTGAAAGAATGTCGGGTTTGACGCTGATTCTGAGTTATGCCTGGTTCAAAGCACTGCTGTCGGGATGCGGGTCAAGATCTGATCTGATTTACGAGATGCACTGGAAATCATTGATCTACCTGTGCATTTGCAAACCATGGCAATGACGGCCACATCTTCACGTAACTTTGTCCTTGCATCCCGTGTGTCGCAACTAGCACAGATCCAAACCAATGTGGTCCTCGCATCACTGCAAGAGCTCTTTCCGAACGATGAGAACACACAGGCAGGCGCAACGTTTAGTACCTCATTCATGTCAACAGCAGGAGATAAGAATCAATCACAAGCTTTATATCTATTGGGCGGGAAAGCGCTCTGGACAAAAGAGCTAGAGGTCGCGTTGAAGGAACACGTTGTCGATATGCTTGTACATTCTCTCAAAGATGTACCAACAACGTTGCCTAAGGGCTGTTACCTTGGCGCCATATTGGAGAGGGAGGATCCTGTGGATTGTTTGGTTATCCGGAGTGACAAACCTTGGAAGAGCCTTGATGACCTACCAGAGGGAAGTGTGGTGGGGACGAACAGCGTAAGGCGAGTCGCGCAGTTGAAGAGGAAATACCCCAAACTCAAATTCTTGGACGTGGTGTGTTGATCTACAAGCTTCTCGTTCAGCCATGATCTAACTAGTCATTCAGCGCGGAAACCTGTAGGTTTAAATTTATATTATAGCACATAGCTCGATCAATGCTTTAATCAGGAACACCCGGCTGGCTAAGTTGGATGACCCCAACAGTCCCTACACGGCCCTTGTCCTCGCGAAGGCTGGCCTTGTACGACTCGGGATGGGTGATCGGATAACTGCTGATCTTAGTCCACCAACCCTTCTTTATGCGGTGTCCCAAGGCGCACTTGCTGTTGAAGTGCGGAGTGACGACAACGAGGCGATCGAAATGTGCAGGAAAATCACTCATCGAGAAACACAATGGAGATGCCTTGCCGAACGAGCATGCTTGCGTGTCTTGGAGGGAGGTTGCAGTGTGCCAGTCGGTGTAGCAACAACGTTGGAATGGGTTGATACGGAAATCGGTATCTTGACTCTAACAGGTTCAGTAACTTCTATTGATGGACAGGAGCACGTTGAGCACACGATTGAGGAGAGGGTATCAAGTCTGGAAGAAGCAGAACAGTTGGGGGCAAAGTTGGCCAAAATCCTGATTGAAACAGGGGCCAGGAAGATTCTGGACGACATCAATGTCGACAGGGCGCGTAGAATTCAAGAATTAAATTCGACATGAGCACAGTAGGAAGGAGTATTTTAAAATGTAAATGATGTTTCAAGCCAGATCACGTAGGCCTGTGCACCAGGCAGCACAGTCCCGCTGTGACGTGGTATGAATTTGATCTGCGTCTCCACAAGCGCCTGCGGTTCCCTTCCGACATTTACAGGAATGCAAGTGACTCTAAGATGGGGACGTGAAAGAAATAGAGAATTTTCGACAGTTTTGATGCAGAGTATTTAGTGTGTTTGTCTCTGTTTGTCCTGTGTGTCTAGATAATCATGAACTGTGCCGGTGCAGACACACCACAAACAACGCGTGCCTTACTCGAATTGCGGCATAGGCGAGTCTCACAATGTACAAGACTGAAATTACGCTTATGAATTTCTGTAGTCAAAGAAACAGCTCTTGACAAACGTTTGTGACCACAGTTTGACAACACAGGACCCTGGTATCTTCTTGGCCTTACTTTATCCGCAGAATGGCTTCGATAGCTGCCAGGAGACTAGGGAAGGAGCTCAAAGAAATTCAAAAAGAAGGCTGTCCTGTCGGTATGTGTTTCGTCTTGAATCTGTATCCTCTAATTACAGTTGATGTCTTCTGAATGAATAGGTATCCACCTTATCAAGGCAGAAGATTTCAAGGAATGGTGGTTCACTATCGAAGTTATGGGAGAATCTCAGTATCAGGTATGTCCTCCAATTCAGCCACGAGGGATCATCTCCGATGTGAAGGCATTATCAGGGTGAAAAATACACTCTTCAATTTCGGTTTGATGCACAATACCCGATATCTTCACCAGCTGTTCAGTTTGTAGTGACAGAAGGACATCGAGCTCCGATTCATCCTGTATGTCGTCACAATCTACGTTCTACTTGTGCTCAAACATGAACGCATAGCATGTGTATTCTAATGGTCATGTAGTTTCAGTCTTTCCATTCCGGTTATTAACATGTTAACAGTATGTCTAGATTTGCGCATCTATTCTGGGGAATGAATGGTCTCCGGTTCTCAGCGTCACTGCCGTTTGTGTTACACTGCAGAGCATGCTTGCATCCTGCAAGGTATGTGAATACTGTGCTCCATAGTTTATGGCCGCTCAACAACACTACCAGAAGAAAGAACCGTAAGTTCACACTCACGAATACTCGATCATGGTGCTCAAATTTGCTCAGTCCCGCTGATAATGATCGGTATGTTCGTTGTGCTCCAGATAACCCGAAGAAGGTATGATTTGGTTATGATGCATTTTCGCGGTCTTACATCATCTTCTGGCTAGACTCAATTTCATTACGATGGTAAATATTTTCTGACTTGGTCATTCTGATGCTTATGTTTTACCATAGATGATACGCAAGTATTTTTTCCGTCACTTGATTCCTGCTCGGCTAATATGTCCATCTCACTAAGTGTATAACCATAACAAACCAGATTCATGCGAGGGATCTTTTAGCTGAAGGATGGGTAGTTACCCAGCAGACATGAAATTAATTCTTCTTTCCTTCGGGTAACCGCATTTTAAGTGCTCATAACGATCATACAGACTGTTGACTTATGCTACTTAAAAGTACCTTTGGACGAGGTTGTCGAGAAACTAAACCATCCATCCATCCACATTCTGAAGGTCCTTCTATCTATCCTACAAACAAAAGCACCACAAGATGAGATAGCAGACACAACGATAGATAATATAAAAAGGAAAAGCATATTGGTGAAAGACTGGTGAAAAAATATCGTGCCATAGAAGAACGGCTACGAATCTTTGCCTTCGCAGCAACTTCTGAGGGGCATAGCGGGAACATCAACTGAGTCGCCACGATCACTGCATGAATTACCTTCATAAGTATATCTTGGAGAGAGACCAAAAGTTGTGTGAGACTCGGACGAAACGCCTGTATCTGGACAGCACCCCCCACAAGATGCACCACATCTACACTGGCTATCTGGGCAGCTGCAACTGCCACTGCAACATTCCAGTTTTGGCAGGTTGACTGGTGAGGCATTAACACAATTTGAGCCAATATCGTGAGGGTTAAGTTGGGCACCGCCCCCGAATCGGCGGCCAGGTGGTGGAGGTGGCAATGTGGCAGCACGCGCAAAAAAGCGATTGAGGGAAGTGCTTTTGTTGATGAAATCCAGAGAAGCTGCAGGTAATGTGGAAGTAGGGGGGATGGACGAGAACGGTGAAGTGCTAATTGGAAGAGTGATGCCAGTCTGATTATCAACACATGTCCCGCATTGCCCTTCTGTGCAGTCAAGCAAGTCCTTCGCAGCGTGCGCAGGACCACGATGCTCTACACATCCAGGGCACGAACATTGAACTCCGCACGTACACCCTGACCCAGCTAGTGATGTGATAGTGCTGATCGGTGGCATGAATCCAAAATCTGGAACTTGATTGGGAAGAATCGGTGACGATGCGTCAGGGGTTCGAATCGGCGGAAGTTCTAGAATTAAGGAGGTACTATTATGATCATGGCAGTCTGATCGTTTCTGTGAGCCTTGATGAGGACTTGAAGGTCGAGCACTGCCGTGCTTAGTTGTATCGGAAGGAACCGCTGAATTTACTCTAGACAGAGCGATTTACGCCAGGAGTTCAAGAGGCTTTAATGCCGACGACGAAGACGTTACTTACGAAGCATTGCAACATTTCATTGTGGATACATGAGCAAGAGTTTCTAGATCTCCATCCGATTTGTCAGTCGGAGGTAACTGCGCCTGTCGACAATTGCACTTCCAGACACTGTTACACGTACACGGATTAAGGAGGGTATCCACTAGACTATATATTAATGATCCGAATCAAATAGGTAGTTTAAATAGCGAAAATACCTCGTTGTCGAGCGTCCGGAAGGGGACCCAGTACTTGCGCTGTGGCCAAAACATCTCGAAGTCCATTTGGCAGGGCGGGAACAATTGGTATGAATCTGCGAGCTGTAAGGCTGGCCTTGAATAGTGAACCTTGGGACCGTTAATAATGACGTACACTTTGATGTTGTAGATGCTAAGACCTCCCCTCGGTCTGCAGGATCAGACTTTGGATGGCAAGTGCACTTGGAATGAACCTTCTTCGACTGTCTGAGTTCTCTGCATTTCTCGCATTGAGATACGGGCCGTCCCTTTCTCTTGATCTCGAAAAGCGGCCTGTCGGTATGATGGCAAGATGAAGATCGGTGACCTTTTATGCATGATTCACTGGACGAGACAGTATGAGAGACTGTAAGAAAACATGAGCGTAACCAAATTTACCAAGCAAACTTCTTGCTATTGACGTAGACCTAGAAACCAGAGGGTGGAATGAGCAGATGCAGTATGGTGCCTGCCGTATAACAGACCATTTCTTCGGGTTGATGTACTGGCTGGTTGCATGCAGGGGTGGTGATGGTAGGAAGGCCAACGGGAAAGATGGCGGAAGGGAATGTATGACGGAAAATGGATGATCGAGCACCTGGATGCTGTCAAGGTCACTTGACGTCGCAACAAGTCACACTTTTGACTCAAACCATGGAAGGTTCTTGAGCATTTATAACCCTCACCTTGAGACAAAATGATTCCATCGCAGGCATCTCACAAGACTCGAGTCTCAGCAGAAGCGATAAAAGACCTTGAGTGAAGCTCCTGGTTGATTCGACTTGAGAAAAAGGTGGGACCGTCACTCACTCACGACAAATAGGTGGACAGACATTAGATGAGCTATAGATAGATACAGATTCTGAGTTCTGATACTCGTGCTAATGGGTTTCATTTGGAAATCTAAATCGACATATATTGTGCCATACTGTACATGAAATAAGCGCTGCCATCGAACCAACCAAAGTAATGTAGAGCGACTCACTCCGAGTCTTTCCTGCTCTTACGCGATAACTTCTGCTCGAGTTTTTCCCACTCGCTTAACGCCATCTCTTCCTCCTGGTCAAGAATCTGTAGGAATGGCTGTGAAATTCAGGTATGCCTAAAACAAGAGATTTCTCACCTGCTCCACACCCTTGACTTCAGGGATATAGTGTATCAGCATACGTTCGATCCCACTCTTGAGCGTGACAGTGCTCGAATCGCATCCTCTGCAGCTTCCCTTGAGCTTAACTTTGACAATTCCGTCACCTTGATCGAATCCTCGGTACTCAATATCTCCACCATCCTCCATTATAGCAGGTCGCACTCTTGTTTCCAAAAGTTCTTTGATCATTGCCACGGTTTCCGAATCAGTGTCCAAAATCCTTGTGTCTTGAGGGCCGACGGCCTCCCGGTCTTCTTGGCTGCTAAACAAGGGCTCTCCCGATGAGAAATGTTCCATGAGAATGGAATATATTTCGGGTTTCACCACAGCCCATGTGTTTTCAGAATCTTTGGAAACTGTCACAAAATCAGGACCATAGAAAACGCCAGTGACTCCTTCGACACCCATGAGTCGATTGGCAAGTGGTGATGCCAGTGCAGCCCGTGTGTCCAGAAATTCCGCGGTGCCTCCATCCATCACTTGCGTCCCAGGGATGAATTTAAGGGAATCTTCATTGGGAGTCGTTTCCGTTTGGATGAACATTGAACGAGCTGTGATAGTTAGATGATTTAGACTCTGGCCCGAGAGGAAAAATATATGTGGACGTGCCAATAACAGATGGACGTGCATATGCCCTATCCGAGAGCCGTGATTGTGGTATTAACGAAGCAGATGCAAGAGTGTTCCGGAAGGTCGCAGAGTGAATGCAACTGACGGAGAAGGCTTTGACTTGTGTTAGAGCGGGTTTTTTAGGGCATGAGCTTCTTTTAAAACCGCTCCTGAGGACGTTTCGTGAGATGTTTCTGAGTGTTGAGTATGCGAGTGACGAAGCCATTGGTAGAAGCAACAGGCGATGTAAGTGACAAATCTAGAAAGCAGGTGTGACAAATCTTCGTCACCGGTATGCCGGCAGGAATATTGACCATCTACTATTAGTTTATTAGTGTCCATTATGTATCCAGGCGCCGCCTTTGGACTTATGTGTTCAAGTTCTGAGACCTTGGATGACCGAAGAGAATATCCCAAACCGGTACTCACACGGTCGTGAACAACGTAGCCCTTCCGTCAGATAAGCCTGACGTCGTATCCTTGGTTCGGTATTCCAACAGAAAAAGAGAAACAGTGGCTCTGAAATGCCTGTGGTGGTGGGTGTAGACTTGAAGGGAAACAAAATAGGAGAATAGAAACTTCTCTCCTCTACCTGAATCACTGGAATTTAAGATGTCAGCAAATTTTGGGGATGTATTTATCCTTGAGGTGAATTAAGGTTGGTTGTACTCAGGATACTATCTTTCATACGTTGCCCGCTGTATCCTAGTCTCGCCTAATATGTAGTAGATCCACATACATCCCGTAAGACGAGACCTAACATAGGTTTTTGCAGAAAATAGAATCAATCTAGGCGCCTCCTCTTTTCCCGATATTCAAACGACCGCTCTCTTGATCTTCTCTCTTTCCGCTGACGTCGGTCTTTGAATGAGCTCGGGGATCGTGATCTCGATCTAGAGGGTTGGTCGTTGTAGTGATTTTGGTGATTGTCATGCCTATCCCTCCTATCATGTCTATGCCGCATCGATGCACTCTCTCTTTCGTCTTTTCTATTGTGACTGTCGTCCCTTTCCTGAATACGATAATTCTGTTGAGTTCTGTGGTCACGGGGACCTCGGTCATTTTTCCATGGTCGTGGACCTGATGGAGTGGAAGTAGTACCATTTTGTGGACAGTCTAAAAGAATCTGAGAGGTCAGAGGATGACAACTTACGCAACTAAAACAAACCTTTCTTTAGGTGAGGTCCACCACACAGGAAACAACCACCAGTATCTGTTCCAGTGCCTCCCTGTTTTACAGGTGCGGTACCGCCAAAACCGCCGTTACCGACAGTTGTATCTTGATCCAACAAGTGAGTATACTTGGTGCGCCCTCTCTTACCAAAGTTCTTGACTTGCATGACTTGAGGAAGGACTGTCATATCGATAGTCGACTCTGTAGCCTCCGTAAAATCGTGCCTCTTGAGAACTTCCGCATCCTAGTATGTTTCAATTTGAAGGTCGTAGTATGGTGAGAGGGAACAAACCTGGTGGAAAGCACCCTTGTGCCAGTACTTTTGCAGAAATTTCTGTTGTCCTTTAGGTTTCTCTGCTCTTGTCTTGTCTGCCCTCTCCACATCTTCTTTGTGCCGCTGTTCTTCAGGTAAAGCTCTCCTCTTCTCGATTTCCTCCCGTTCCTGTTCTCTTAGTAGCTCTTTTTCTTTCTCCTTTTTGATTCGCCCAAGCTCACGCAGGCGCCAAGCCTCGAATTCGCTTGAAGGATCCAGACCATCAGTATCATCAACATCAGGAACTTGGTCCTCCTTCTCCTCTATAATATACGATGTCAATAGTGTTTGAATAGGAAATATGAAAGGGAAGACACACTTTCAGCAAGTTCTCTTCGTATACTCTCGGCCACCATGTCATGGCTTTGTTTTCGCCGTTCTTCGGCTTCCTGCTCTCTCCTACTTTGCATTTCTGCTGAGTCCTCTGCCAGAGCCTCTTTCTCTGCTATCGTTGCGCGAGCACGTCTACAGTTGTTGACACAGCGTTCTAAAATACTGAAACAAACACGTACTTGGGTACAAAGACTGGTCGAAATAAAGGTTGTGGAGCTTCTTCTGATTCGCTCTCTTCTTCACTCGACTGTAGGTAACAATGAGTGATACACCAATCCGAATGGGACTGACATACCCACCTCTTCTTCAGATTCTTCCTCTTCGGATGATTCCTCTTCGGATGATTCTAGAGAATGGTAATCAGACGAATTAATTCTGAAGGGAGCGACACACCTTTTTGACCCTCCATCTCAGTCTTTCCACTCTCCAAACGTCCTGCCACTATAACCTTTCCCTCCTTGCTGACACTCACATCTTTCAAAGCAACACTGATACTCTTCCCTTTGACGTCGACCCTTGTCTTGGACACCTGTATGCCCATGTCCTCGTCCTCTTCTCCACTTGCACCTATCTCAATGTCCCCAATATCTCTTATTTGAACATCACCGTCCTCTTGTATCTTGGATTCCTGTGCCTCGTCAACATCTGAGTCAGATTCAACTTCCGCTAGGCCTTTGGGTGCTTTACCCTTCCAGTATCGTGCGGCTGGACGTGGGAGCCTTGGAGCAGGCTTGGGTCGTATTGTTGCCATAAAATCAGCAAGGGAGCCAGAGAATACAAAAGTGATGTGTGTACATTAATGAGTGATGGAGACTAAACACAGTACAACATCTTCGGAAGTGTTCGATTGATCCGTTGCACCAACATGACTTATCCGAGAAAAGTAAGACATCATGGGAAGATCTGTTGACTGCATAAATCAACGTAAATCAGCATTTCATGGTGGGTTTCATGACTGAGGAATTCAGAAAAAAGGCTTAAATTCTCAGCTAATTGCAGTGATGACATGCACTGTAACTGTGGGTAGACTACAAAATATCATACGCAATGGCTTCCAAAATGAGAGATATACATGATAATCCAATGATAAAAAATGAGTGACGTTGAAAGAAGTGAGGCTCAAACGAGTCCAACGACAACAGTTGCCCTGAAACTAACCTCCTTTCCATGCCTAGTCTTTCTAGCAGGAAGAGTAAAAGCTTCTCCATCCTCTTCTCCCCCAAAATCCACATATTCTTCTGATTTTAGTGAACTTGACTTCCAACCCCAACTTTGCCCTACTGAGAACACGTCAGGTGCACTCGAAAATCTTGTTTGTGAAGAACCTGTGGCACTTGCGCAGCTTACCATGAAGTAAGCAGCTATCATGGCACGAGGATCTCGATATGGTTGTCCGGGAGCACGTGTAGTAGCACCACTGACGAAATTGCTGATGGAAGCATTGAGGGGAGATGGAGATCCCGAGCCAGGTGGATTAGGGGAGGCTGGTCTACCTGTGGATGAAAATACGGCGCTGGATGCATGGACTAATGGATGAATGGAGGGCGAATAGTGGAGTGGGCTATGTGATGGACCGGATGAAGATTGGGAAGATCCAACGTAATGATAACGGTCCCTGTTTTTTACCAGAGCAAGTGGGTCACTGGCCTCACCACTACCATTGGTTGGAGAAGGAGAGGTCACATAAATGCTGGGCGATGGTATAGGATCGATGCTCGACTGGCGATGGACATAAACACCGAGTTGGGTTTGACCTTGACCTTTCTTGCGAATAATCTGGATATAAACGTTGAATAAACTTCCGGCATACCAAATGGTTTCGGAGTACAGTCTGTTCTTTTCCTTAAGGCCATCATAGTCCCAAAATTCTACGGAAAACCGACAAGGAGGGTATGGAGACCAACGACCTTTTCCACTACTGTCCGAGACGATGCAACTGGAACCAGTCTGTCTTGATGTGAGGATGCCAAAGAAAGTAGATTCTGATGTTGATAGAGGTGAGACTTGGCCACTGCTCTGTTTGTGCACCGTTCGTCCATTCGAGGAGTGTGAAGCAGCGACAGATGGGTTGTCAGTGAATTTAAACAACTCATCCATTGACATAGGAGGGCCGTCCACTGCTCCATTAAATGCTGTCCCGTTGTCACCTATCCGTAGGGATGAATCGCTTGGTACTGGGAAGTATGCTTTTTGAGCTTCCAAGTTTAAAGTTCCAGGTGGACCAGACCCAGGGGACTGAGCCCGGATGTCCGAAGTAGTAAGGGTTATTCCAAGCTCTTTTTCTCTTGGAGAAGTAGAGGATAAAGGGGAGCAAGGAAGGGAAGTTATCTTATGACGAAGGACTGACTGGTCCCAATGAGCAGCTTGGAGAATTTGAAGAGGAACGAAGGGCCGATGTGTCGCAGGAGATACGTCGTTTGAGATGTTAATTATATCCTCTGTCGACTGATTGTGATGGTTGTAATGAGTCGCACGCTTCATGGGACATATCATAAGAGCTCACCATGCTGTGGTAGTAGATGCCTGTTTCAAACATATTGGTCCATTCAGCCTCTTCTTCGAGCAAAATACCATCAGCCCGTCGCAGCTCAACAACGTTTCGAGCAAAGTCATACCGATGGCGTTCATTTTTGACAAATAGTGTATCAGAAGAAACAAGCGCAGCAACCCACTTAGCACTCAACCCCCCACGACACCAGATTGTGACATGACAGCGTTCGGAAAGTCCAGCAATAGTCGACAATTCTGCCGGCGAAAAAGTTTTTTCAGCAAGCAAGGAGGCCTGTGGTCGCAGAGTCTGCTCATGAATCAGAATATCCACAGCCCATCTTGCTAGCCAACAAGCACAAGCTTCGCCGATTTTATTTGATACAGCTCCATAATGACATGTAATACCATCATCTGAGTCATCCTCGTGAATCAAAACACTCTCTTCTGAAGAAGTGTCTTCCTTGACAGTAAGGTCAGAGAGGAGGTCAGAAAAATCATCTATCTGTTTGTCTGAATGCGCGCTGATGGTTAAGTCATCCTCTTCATCCTCAATCGGCAGAGCGATGTTCTCCAGCCCCCGGGCAGTTTCTAGCTCACCAGCCAAGAGATCTAATGGTTTTCCGAGGGCAAAATTGAGATATGATACTACTGTTGTGGGACCGACTGTGCTGAGTATAAGTGAGAGCGCCTGCGATGCTACGGATGGGATTGAAAGGTATATCGAGGTTGCGAGGAGGGAGAGGAGAAACCGCGGTGTGACTGGGTGATGATTGGGGGGTGTGAGTTCAGCCTCTTGGAGGATTGGGAAAGAGGGAGTGAGAGGCTCAGCAGCAGTGGGTACAATAGACGAGGGCACATGCAAAGCTGGGCCGCCACCGTAGAGACGTGCGATACAAATCCTGAAAGCAATAAGAACCAAAAGCAAAAAATATTGGTAACTTACTCGAATGCTACATGAGATAGCTACGATCAATAATCGGCGGCATGAGGACGCAGAGATACATGCTTACCAGCTCGAGTGATATTTCGATCGGGGAAGACGATGTCAACGACGTCACAGCCATGTACCGAGGTTCGCCTCTTGTGCGAGGACTCCAGGAAACCGGAAGTGAAGAGAGAGTGGAAAAAGCCCTGAAAGCGGTCAGCATGGACTGCAGAATGAGCGGCTGGGGACGGACTGACCGACTGCGTGAGGATCAGGCGGTGAAGCTTGTATACAGCACTCCAAGAACCCCTAACCCGCAGGGCGACGTCTGGAGTGGTGCCCTGGAGGAGGGCAGAAAAGACATGGGACTGAATGTCAGCGGGAGAAGGGGTATAGTCGTTCAT
>Ga0153980_1000471_pt1:15000-18437 | contig 18437 bp, 12 predicted proteins | sample TSGA064MetaG_FD_104722 | JGI IMG/M metagenome (GOLD analysis project Ga0153980, IMG submission 104722) | Attine ant fungus gardens microbial communities from Georgia, USA - TSGA064 MetaG | ecosystem: Host-associated > Fungi > Mycelium > Unclassified | place: USA: Georgia, Magnolia... | reverse complement strand
AAAAGAAAGACCTCTTCTGGTTTGAAAAACCTCTTGTAACTCTTCTTTTCAATTATAATCGATGGAATCGACCGTTGCGATACATAAAAAATAATCGATTGGAAAATGCTGTAAGAAATGAAATGTCACAATACTTTTTTTATCCATGCCAAAATTTTGGAAAAGAAAGAATATCTTTCACTTTTCCTCCTAGTTTGTCCGCTTTTTGGGAAATGATACAAAGAAAGATGCCCTTGTCCAGAATGGAAAAGCTCTCTTCTGATGAATTATACAATAATTGGGTTTCTACCAACAATCAAAAAAGTAATAATCTAAATAACGAGTTGATAAATAGAATTGAGGCTCTAGACAAAGGATCCCTTTCTATGGATATACTCGAAAAAAGGATTCGAGTATGTAATGATGGGACCAAATGGAATCAGGGGACTAAAAAAGAATACTTGCCAAAAATATATGATCCTTTCTTAAATGGGCCCCATCGTGGAACAATGAAAGAATTGTTTTCATCCCTAATCATAAATGAGAATTTTATAGAAAAAAATAAAATTCATGCTATCTTTTTTACTGATACTGATTTCCGAGAATTTGAACAGAAAGAAGATATATTTGATAAAAAGCCATTCTCAACAAAAATTAGTAATTTCTTGATTTTAATCAATGAACTTGCTAGAGAACCAAAATCAAATTTGAAAGAATCCTCTTTATTTTCAGAACAAAGCCAAATGGATTCAGAAAATGAAACAAAATTTGTAGTCAATGGAATTATAACTGATCCTAATGATCAAAAAATAAAAAAAAAATCTGTTGGAATAAAAGAAATCAGTAAAAAAGTCCCTCGATGGTCATACAAATTAATCAACGAATTCGAACAACAGGAAGGAGAAAGCGAAGAAGAAGTACCATTGGATCATCAGATTCGTTCAAGAAAAGGCAAATATGTATCGATTTTTACTGATAACGGGCAAATTCCCGATCCCGATACTAGTGATTCTGATCAAATAGACGAAGTGCCTTTGATACGCTATCCACAACAATCGGATTTTCGTCGAGACATAATAAAAGGCTCTATGCGAGCCCAAAGACGTAAAACAGTTATTCGAGAACTCTTTCAAGCAAATGTGCATTCCCCACTTTTTTTGGACAGAATAGACAAATCGCGCTTTTTTTCTTTTGATATTTCCGGACTGATGAAACTCATTTTTCGAAACTGGATAGGAAAGGGAGTCGAATTACAAATTTCCGATTATACAGAAGAAGAAATAAAAGAAGGAGAGAAAGGGGAGAAGGATAAAAAAGAAGAAAGCCAAAGAAAAGATAAAGTGAGGATACAAGTAGCGGAAGTCTGGGATAACATTCCATTTGCTCAAGCAATAAGAGGTTGCATGTTAATAACTCAATCGATTCTTAGAAAATATATTCTATTACCTTCATTGATAATAGCGAAAAATATTGGACGTATGCTATTTTTTCAATTTCCTGAGTGGTCTGAGGATTTAAAGGAATGGAATAAAGAAGTGCATGTTAAATGTACCTATAATGGTGTTCAATTATCAGAAACAGAATTCCCGAAAAATTGGTTAATAGACGGCATTCAGATACAGATCCTATTTCCTTTCTACCTGAAACCTTGGCATAGATCTAAGCCACAGTCTTCTCATATAGATCGAATGAAAAAGAAAGGGCAAAAAGATGATTTTTGTTTTTTAACAGTTTGGGGAATGGAAACTGAACTCCCCTTTGGTTCTCCCCGAAAACGGCCTTCCTTTTTTAAACCCATTTTTAAGAAACTCCAAAAAAAAATAGGAAAATTGAAAAAATTGAAAAAGAAGTATTTTGTAGTTCTAAAAGTTTTAAAAGAAAGAACAAAATTATTTCTAAATATCATAAAAAAACCAAAAAAATGGATTATCAAAGGAATTCTTTTTTTTAAAAAAATAAAAAAAAAATTCTCAAAAGTGAATCCAATTCTATTATTTCGACTGGGAGAAATAAATAAATTAAACGAAACTAAAAAAGAAAAAGATTCTATAACCCATAATCAGATAATTCATGAATATGAATCCTTTCGTCGAATTCGATCTACAGATTGGACAAATTATTTACTAACCGAAAAAAAAATGAAGGATCTGAGTAATAGAACAAGCACAATTAGAAATCAAATAGAAAGAATTACAAAAGATAAAAAAAAAGTGATTCCAGGAAAAAATGTTAGTCCTAATAAGACAAGTTCTAATGCTAAAAGATTCGAACCACAAACAAATATTTGGCAAAGATTAAAAAGAAGAAATGCTCGATTAATCCGTAAATCACATTATTTTATAAAATTTTTCATTGAAAAGATATACATCGATATGCTTTTATCTATCCTTAATATTCCCATAATTAATATACAACTTTTTCTTGAATCAACAAAAAAAAATCTTAATAAATCCATTTATAATAATAAACCAAATCAAGAAAGAATCAATAAAACAAATCAAAATACAATTCACTTTATTTCGACTATAAAAAAGTCACTTTCTCACATTAGTAATAATAATTCACAGAATTTTTTCGACTTATCCTCCTTGTCACAAGCCTATGTATTTTACAGATTATCACAAACCCAAATTCTTAACTTGTATAAGTTAAGATCTATTCTTCAATATCGCGCAAGGCCTTTCTTTCTTAAGACTTCAATAAAAGATTATTTTGGAACACAAAGAATAATTCATGCTGAATTAAGACATAAGAAACTTCCGAATTCTGGAATACATCAATGGAAAAACTGGTTAAGAAGTCATTATCAATACGATTTATCTCAGATTAGATGGTCTAAATTAATAGCACAAAACGGGCGAAATAGAATCAATCAATGGCATCCAAATTACAATCAAGATTTAAGCAAAGAGGATTCATATGAAAAAGACCAATTAATTCATTACAAAAAAAAAAATGATTACGAAGTATATTCATTACTAAATCAAAAAGATAATTTTCAAAAATACTATAAATATAATCTTTTATCTTATAAATTTATTAATTATGAAAATAAGAGAGACTCATATATTTATGTATCTCCATTCCAAGTAAATAAGAATCAAGATAATTCTTATAATTACAACATATATAAAGACAAATTATATGATATACTATGGGATATCCCTATCAATAATTATCGAGAAAAAAATGATATTTTGTATATGGAAAGAAATCCGGATAGAAAATATTTTGATTGGAAAATTCTCAATTTTAGTCTTCGAAATAAAATCGATATTGAGGACTGGATCAAGATCAATACTAACAGTAATAAAAATACTAAGACCGGAACTGTTAATTTGAATTATCAAATAATTGATAAAATTGATAAAAAAGATCTTTTTTATCTTACAATTCATCAAGATCAAGAAATCAATTCACCCAATCAAAAAAAAATATTTTTTGATTGGATGGGAATG
>Ga0153980_1000469_pt1 | contig 18485 bp, 18 predicted proteins | sample TSGA064MetaG_FD_104722 | JGI IMG/M metagenome (GOLD analysis project Ga0153980, IMG submission 104722) | Attine ant fungus gardens microbial communities from Georgia, USA - TSGA064 MetaG | ecosystem: Host-associated > Fungi > Mycelium > Unclassified | place: USA: Georgia, Magnolia Springs State... | reverse complement strand
TTGGCTGACAGGCCGGCTCGTATTTCCTCGCGATCAGACAGCGTCAGATGAGCCTCTGCCCGCTTGCGATCACCGGGTTTTATGCCCCCCGTATCTCTCAGCATTGTGAAAATTATTCCGGGTTTTGAGTCCAGAATTTAGCTATCTCACTAAAGCCTGCCCCACTCTTCCACAGGTCAAAAAACAACGCTTTCTCTTGTGCTGTAAATGTACGTCTCATCCAACGATCCTCCGCAAGCACATGTTTTCACATGGTTGTTGCATTGACCAATTGAATCTACAGCGGCGTACTTCGCAAAGCTATCCGACTGAGGTACGCCTTTATCCGCGACAACAGCCGTTGCTGGCCTGTTCGTTTGCTTTGTCGGGTTCTGGATGTCCATCCAGGTGGATTTTATTCCTGGCTTCAGCAGCCACATTCACAGCGTCACCAGGCAGACCAGATGCTGACCGGGCAGATCAAACAGTTCTGGCTTGAGTCTGGGTGCGTCTATGGTTATCGCAAGATCCATCTCGATCTGCGTGATACCGGACAGCAGTGCGGAGTGAACCGGGTCTGGCGGCTGATGAAGCGTGCCGGAATAAAGGCTCAGGTTGGGTACCGTAGCCCATGGGCACGTAAAGGCGAAGCCAGCATCGTGGCACCCAACAGGCTTCAGCGGCAGTTCAATCCGGACTCACCGGATGAGCGTTGGATGACGGACATAACCTACATCCGAACCCACGAAGGCTGGCTGTATCTGGCCGTGGTGGTTGACCTGTTCTCCCGAAAAGTTATCGACTGGTCAATGCAACCCCGCATGACAAAAGAGATTGTCCTGAACGTATTACTTATGGGGGTGTGGAGGCGTAATCCTCAAAAACAGGTACTGGTTCACTCTGATCAGGGCAGTCAGTACACGAGCCATGAGTGGCAGTCGTTCCTGAAATCACATGCTCTGGAAGGCAGCATGAGTCGTCGCGGTAACTGCCATGACAACGCGGTTGCGGAAAGCTTTTTCCAGCTACTGAAACGCGAACGAGTTAAGAAAAAGATCTACGGAACGAGAGACGAAGCCAGAAGCGATATTTTTGATTACATCGAAATGTTTTATAACAGTAAGTGTCGGCATGGTTCGAGCGAGCAGATGCCACCGGCTGGATATGAAAACCTATATTATCAACGGCTCAGAAGTATCTAGATTATCCGTGGCGATTCATACAGAGAGTAACGACTGCTGTAGTGAGAAATTGGCTCGTAGACTTACGATGACCACTGTAGCGAGTAAAAGGTGATGACCTCTGTGAAGAGTATCAGCAGAGAATTGAGACTCGAAGCCAAAATAATGGATGTATGTTAAAGAATATAGCCTGATGAGTATATATAGCGTTAGTACTTACTAACATCAGTTGCAAAAAGGCCTACAAGGTTAGTGATCACTAGGGCGCTTTATAAAACGTAAACCTTATGCTGTTATGTCGACTCGCTATAGCAGTCATGCTCAACCAGACGTTTATCGGCGTTTTCTCACTACAGCGGTTAGTGTCAATGCAAGGTAAAAGACTGCTATAGAGTGAAATTTAGATCAAACCTCCGACAAATGAATTTGATGACCGCTGTAGTGAGAGTGAAAACAGTCACAATAGGTTCGTAGGTAAAAGACCGCTATAGCGAGTAGGCTTCTCGTTATAGCGGTCATAGTTTTAAGAAATAATAAAAAAGCACTCACGGTTGAGTGCCCTCTCCTGTCAGTTTTTGACGTTAGTTCTTCTTACTCTTCCTGATAGTTTCCAACATAGCCAGCTCTTCTTCTGACAACATAACCATCTTGCCAGCGCCTTCCTTCTTGGCTTTAGGAGCTGCTTTCGGCTTCACTGGCTTCTTAGCAGGAGCAATATCAACATCACTCTCCAGCTGATCGTCTTCAAGTTCTGGAAGACTGATCGGGATGTTTGCAGGCCTTAGCTTAGGTTGCCGATAGTGGATAGAGAAGTAGATCGTCGAACCTCGTTTGAACTCTGTGTAATCGAGGTACCCAATCTCTTTCAGCTGCTCCATTGCCCTTCTCACAGTGGCATATTGGGTATTAGGTCGTGAGGTCAAATTTAAGCGCGCCTGAAGACGCTGCATGGACACCGGAGCGGGATCGGGAGGTAAGCTTTCAATGAAGGTGTAAAGTGCCTGAGCAGACTCTTTACGCGCTAATTCGTTGATGGCGCGTAGCTGAAGCAATACTTTGCGATCAAACTGATAGAGTTCAAAGATCTTAGGATCAGCCTGCAATGTCACGGTGTCATTTTTGACACTGTATTTAGCTGACTGAACCAGATGCGTGACGTAATACTCCCCCTCTTTGTTAGCAAAATGGATTGTGTTAGTCGCAATACGCGTCAGAGAGGCCTCCAGACGCGTTCTAAGCTTCGCAGAAGAGCGCAAGGAGGGGATGCCACAGAGTTTGGCGAAATCAACAAAGGGGAGCGTTACACTGTCTCCCAGCACTTTGTATTTCGCAAAGGCATGAATGATCCCGACCCAGGCTTTAAAGTCGTTATCCATATCAAGGCGTGCGCCAGTGATCTTGATATTTTCATAACCTTCAGCCTTAACGATCGAGAGTTGTTTAAGCTCATCAGTCACGTCCATTGAGGACATCTGATTCTTACGACCATTAGCGGTGGATTTCAGTGTTGGAACAAATAGACCAAGCCTCATTAATGCTACTGGCTGAACAGTATTATTACTGTTGGGCGTTAGGTGAATAATTTCACCCGTTCGTTTGTCCGTTTCACTGAATGCTTCAGCTATCAGGTTGATTTCTTGTTCTTTTTTCGGCATTTGAAAATCCGTGATATGAACAAGCGATAATCGCCGTTACTCGTTACAGGGGATACTAGCACTCACTACAGCGGTTATTCTACTCACTATAGTGGTTTAATTACTCGCTACAGTAGTCTTTCTTCTCGCTATAGCGGTCAACGATCCTTCTTAAACTCAGCTATATCAAGGCTTCATGGTGTAAAGGGATCTATTAGGAACCTTTAGGTTCTTGTATGGATCTGTTATTGGATCTATTCAGTTGATAACTTTCAAAAACGAATTATTGCCATTCAGGTGCTGTTTTCGGTGCATAACTATTTAAATCTAAGCGCTCTAGAAATTACTCACGGAGCTGAGCCCCTTTAACATCAAGGCTAAGCTCAAGTTATCGTCAACATGACTTATTAACCAGCAAATCATACGTTTACTCACTATAGCAGTCATGATGTTCTCCCTACAAAGGTCATCAGTGCTCTCTATAACGGTCAAGTTACTCGTTACAATAGTCATTACGCTCTCTACAGCAGTCATCGATAAGGGTTTAAGCCTTTAATACCATGGCCTGTAGCGATGTCGGGATCTGTTTAGGATCTCAATGGGATCATATTAGGATCAAGTTATTGGATCTGGTCTGTGGATAACGTGGATAAAGTCGGGCCGGACGATGTAAATAATGGCTCATGAAAAATTTTGCGCATATCAAAGGTTAAAGCTGAGTACGGGCTGTAGAAAACTCTGAGCAGCGTATTTGTGCTAGGTCGTCTAATGAAATTAAGCAATTAAACTGCGCTAGACGGGTGAGATCTTATCCGTTCCTCATTGGTTCGAAGATTTCGCGCATCAAACCTCGAAGAATAGCTTCTTTTTTATGCTCATCATGGCGGGAATCTAAGGTACAAGAGCGCGACCGAATTACAAATATTAATCTACAATATCTTGTTTTATAGATTAAATATTCTTTCTACTCATCTTACGCTTCTAGACTAATGACCATAGTAGTGAGTACAAGACCACTATAGAGAGTGATCATTCTCTGGTTTTCTCGACTGGAAGATTTTATCCATACAAGAAGACTTGCTATGGGCATCTTCTATGACCGCTATAGAGAGTAGTTTACTCGCTATAGTGGTCATATTTGAAAAAATACTAACAAATTCAACTGTTAAATGAATTTGACCAAGAGGTTGTATTTAACTCTGCTAATTTTTATAGCATCTTTTGATGCTGGCTTTGTGGACATGTCCTACTACTCATTTTTCCTACTTTTCCATACATAAACTTTTGCACGTCACTTAGTGTTTAAGAGGTTATCGAAAAAAATTCCTACCTAACCTCACCCACCTGATTTAGTCGCTGTCTTTTCCTTTCAAAGATATAAGGGTTATTTATAAAAAATGAGTGCTTCTAAGCTCATAATTCTCAATCTGGAAACCATTTCGAGCAAATTTCATTCACGAATGGATGTATGAATGATCGGTTATCAGATGTAGTTCTATATAAAGATATGAAAACATGGCCTCAAAATGCTGCGAGATCATTTTCATCTCGTAAAGCTATCTCACGACTGGCTCGTGTTTTGCTCTAAGGTTGGGATATGCCAGATATGATTCCAACCCTTAATCAAAGTACGCGGATTGATGAGATTAGTGGCTGGATGCCTTTGAATAGTGATATCTGTTTTCATCATCCTTTTAATTTCTTAAGTCAGGTTCAAAATTTTTCTGCTTTTACCCTGCTCCGTTGATCATGTTTCTCAGATGGTTTCGTTAATAGTAAGACTTTGAGTGTAGGAATGTGTGACATGCCAGCACGCTGGGTCCATTCTTCACTTGTCGAGAAAACGACATAGCTGGTGCATTCAGTTCAAAGTATTTGGAGATTTCAGTTTGTTTGAATCACGTATTGCTCATGATGAGCATTTGATAAAAGCGCTAGAGATGAAATCGTGAAAGATAAGTTTTTGCCAATGTATGACGCATTCTAGTGAATTCTGCAGGGAAACAACTCTGTTTAAGGTGGAATTTTAGCGTAGAGACGTCATATTTTGTAGCTCATTGATTTGAAAGCTACTAGCTTGAGGCATCATTAAAATTCGAGCAATAACTGTGCAAAATCCATTTCAGCCTTGATCCATGGCTGTCTTTATCAGTATGGCTCTGTGAGAATGATAACCAGATTTGCACTCTCTTTTAACCATGAAACGAGATAACACTTCAATCCCTTGATTTATCTGGTTCAAGTTTGCATTAGCATTCTATAATTGTGTCTTCGGTAATATTTACGTTAGTGCCATTTTTGGCTTGTAAATGTCATGAAAATTGTGAATGTACAAATGTCCATCTTTTGATGCAAAGATAGACTTTGGTTGGGAATTTCAATGTGAAATATTTTATTTTTTTGTAGTTATGACAGTAGCTTACAGTGTATTTTGAAGGGGTGAAATTGTCAGAATTTCATTTATTCTGCTTGAATGAGACACCAACCGACTAGAGGCTGGTAGTGTCTCTTTTCATATGATGATATTAATTAGCTATCACTTTCAGCCTGCATCCGCGCAATTACTTCTTTAACAGCAGCATCGAGCTCTGCTTGATAGGTCGATGGTAAACGTGAAAACTCATAAGTCACCAGTCGTTTCTCAGCATCCGTCTTCTTACGAGCAAACTGCTTTTTATCTTTAAAATCAGCAATTTTTTCAGTGACAACTTTTTTGATTCCGCGACTATTTTTGGCGTCAGCATTTTCCGCACGAAAATAGCCAATAATTTTAGCTTTAACAGAAGGATCGTCAGATGCGTAAGCCACATCATTGCTAATGCGCTCACGTACCGCAGCTGCAAGCGTTTCGATACTCATGTGCTTAGCTTTAGCCTTTTCAGCGATATCTAGTAACGTTTGGTAGTCATTTATAGATAGTTCACTGATAGACGGGAACACTGCTATCATTTCATCCGGCACAGAAGCTGCTTGGTATGCACGAGTTACTTTAGCGGCTGACAAACCTTCTGCAGCTGCAATCTCCGACTGGTTCATATCCTCTGCATACATCAGCTTTAAGCGCTTACCAAGTTCGCGAAGCGTATGCTCCTTGGCTGTCTGAATATCGATTGCTAGCTGTCGTGCATCTGTGAGAGTAATTTCATCACGTGTTACCAACACTTCAAAAGGCGTGCCATTATAAATGCATGCAGCACGGCGACGAGAACCGTCTAAAACCTCAATACGCCCTTCTACCTCCCGACCTATCGCTGGGAAGAACTGCTGTAATTTAATCGTTCTGGCGATGTCTCTGACTGATTCAGGCGTAAGAAGAGCCTGATCACGGCCATTAATAGAGGAATCTACATAGGTCTGGGTTTCAATATCATCGTGTAATACCTTATTGAGCGTAAATCGGGCTTCTGCGCCAGACTTCAGGGTAAAGACACGTTCGCTGTCTGTTTCGCTCAACATTTTTGAAAAACTTGAATTCCCAAACTGGCGGCCCAGTTTTACCATTTCTTTCTTCACTTCATACCTCTCACAAATTCAATTCGCTTAAACACCGCTTGCGTAAATCTTTCGGCTTCACGCTTCGCGTTTTTAAGAGCCTCGGTACTACCTGGATATGAATGTGGATCGGCGCTAACGATTGTATCGAAGCTTTCACCACAGCGTTCGAAACCGTCAAGGCGAGGCAAAGAGGCATCGAGTATATAAGAGGTAAATACATCACGAGCCAGGCCATGCGTCATTTCATGATCGCGTTTGGACGTCATTTTTGACATGAAGCCAATGTTTCCCTTAATGCGGGGGTTGATTCCCTCTTCCTCGAGCTGCTCAAGCATCTCAGGCAAGCGTGTCAGGTACTTAAGAGTAGAGTGGAAATCTACTTGAGCCGGAGGCGTTGGCGTTAGCAGTAAGTCGCTTGCCGCTATAGCGTTCAGCATGAACGCATCCAGGTGCGGACCGGTGTCAATAAAGATGAAATCATAGTCTTTGCCAACACGTTCAATGATGTTTCGGCGCAACACTTCTGAGGGCAATACTCCAGGCAAGTGCTGGTCTACTAGATTGCTCCACTGGCTAGCTATAAAGCCGTCGTCAATTGAAGCCGGGATAATATCAACGCCTGGAATAATAGTCGGCTTGATGATGTCTTCTTTAATTTGGACAGCATCAAGGTCGTTCAGCATAGCCTGAGCTGCAGTTTCAACGATGGAACCAATGCTGTTGGTATGGTTAAGGAACATCGTACTGGATGCTTGTGGATCAAGATCGATAACAAGCGTTCGCAGGTCATACTGTAAAAGGTCGGGATGAACACGTAATCCATGCGCCAATGTGACCGTACTAACAGTCTTTGAAACCCCGCCCTTCAGGTTCACTACAAACACTACAAAAGGACCTTCTCCCGCATGGATATCACGGTACTTAGGGACTTTACGATGAGCGTATATATCGACTACATCCTGAATGGTGAGCGCATAATGCTTTGCATTTCCAGCGTCCTTTTTGCCAAACACATGCCCTTTTGATTCCATCTCTTCTATAGCTTGCTCAACAGCGCGGCGGCTGAGCTTCGGTAGATTGGCAACTGAGTTGCGAGTAAAAGTCTGGTAATACTGATCGAGGCCATACTCATTACGCCTATCGGTAATGTCATCACTCATGCTGCGTAGCATGGCATTAGCCCTGCGTGCTGTTTCGTCAACGCCACCGTAATTGCTTCTCATTACTCCGCTCCGTTGGTAACTTTTGAAGCTAGTGTACAGTTTATGATGCTACGTGCAACTTTTAATGAAATTCATTGAAATGTTGTACCAAGCATGAGGTGTTGATCCCATTTCACATCGATTATTGAAATCGCTTTATGCTCCTCTTTAGTAGTAATCAAATTTTCAATATCCTCTTCAACCTGCCCTCGCCCTCTTACATGCTTATGGAATGCACTCACATTCTGCAATTTTACCCGAGCCAATTTCAATGATAAGTTATTGATATAATTATATTTTGTTTTTATATTTCAGATTGAAATTCCCAGCATGTTAAGGGTCTGAATTTTTTTCTAATTCAGATTTGATAATGCGTGTAAACCAACTCTCGTTCATTATTATTATTCATCTGATTTGTTTTGCTTTACACGCAGCACCAAGGGCTCTTAGATTCTTAATTTTGCAAAATTTGAAGCGATATTTCATTAACTGATTACCTTACCCTCCATCTCATTTCTTCATTACTCTAATCATTATCGTTTTAGGACGATAATGATTAGTAGCAAAGAAATTTTAGGAATGAGTCATGCTGACGTGAACGTCGTTGGTGTGCATCATGCGCTCCTGCAGACTGGCCTTAATCCATGCGAAGTGGACATTACGGTCACACTGCCGTTAACGGAGTTTTATGATCACAACAATCAACCAGCTGCAGAAAACATCGAAAAGAAAAAAGCGAGCCTGCTGCGTCCGGTCTCAATGACCGGTGGTGAGAGCTTCAAAATCCGCAGTGTCTCGGTAATGCCAGAATCTATCCCCGCCGGATTTGAGCTGCTGAGCGAGCTTGATTCGCTTCTCATTGTTGATTTGGGGGGAACGACACTGGATATTTCACAGGTACGCGGTCGCATGAGCGGTATTACCCGCATTCATGGTGATGCAACAATTGGTGTGTCACTGGTGACGAACGCAGTCGCGGACGCGCTGCGTGTTGCAGGAACGCGGGGCAGCAGTTATCTTGCCGATGATATTATTGTCCATCGTAATGATGATGCTTACCTGGAGTGCCGTATTAACGATCTCTCCCGCGTGAGTCTGGTTAAAAGTACCATTAACGAATCACTTGAACGTCTTACTCAGCGTGTTCTCAGCGCTATGAAGGCGTTCGAGGGTTATACCCATGTAATGGTTAGTGGCGGTGGAGCTGAGATTATTGCCGAGGCCGTTGCACGAATAGTGGTGTGAGGGCAGAGCGCTTTTATAAAACCGGGTCATCCCAGTTCGATTTAGTCAGGGGGATGATTGCTATCGGATAACGCTATGGATACGCGCAGAAAAATCCAGTTTTACATCAATCCTAAAAGCAGCCTCGGTGAGGCTTATGCAGACAGTCATACGGATGAGCCCCCCCCAGGGAGAACGCGGCCGCTTATGGAAGGCCGCTATGCTAAGCGGGTTTGCACTTGAGCGTATCGATCCGCGTCTACCGTTTTTACTGTCTGAACTACTCAGTGAAAACACGACAGCGGAAGAAGTGCTACAGGTTATCCAGGCTGTCAGTCCTAAAAGCATGACAACTCATCCTAATGCAGAAGCTGAAAGGGAGGGAGAGCCCCTTGAACCTACCAAAAATGACACGTTGGATGAAACCCGCAGCAATGCAAAAGGGATGTTTGGTAGTAGCTAACTTATTGAGGTCATCATGAACAGGGTGGTATTGCTGGCAGCAGGATATCTGGGAATTGTTAAGCTAACCGGCAAAGACAAAAAAAGTGCTGCTGAATGGGGGTTCCTGCTGAGTGCGCTATTCATCGTGCCGCTCTTTTTCCTGCCTCACGCCAGTGAGCTGATCAAAATCGGCCTTCAGTTGCTGTGGGGAGCCTGCGTTTCTCGCGCGGCATTCATGGCCAATGATAGCTGGAAGAAGAACAAATCCCTTTAGGGGTTACAGCGTAACGGAGATGTAACAATGGAAATGCAGGAATTACTGAATCAGCTGCGCGGGTACGGCATGGTCTCCACGACTTTTAATCAGTCAGCCAGCATGTTTAAGGGCACAGCCCGCCGGCGCCGTCCGGCTTTTGACGACTGGCTTCATCAGCTTCCACGCGGCAACAAACTGCCGCGTGGGCGATATTTCTGCGGTAAAAAGCCGGGCAGGCCTGTGCATATCCTGGATGAATTCTGGCGTCTGCATTCCTGACCGTTCAAAAGGCAGGCCTGCATCACATCACCTTAATTCTTTCAGACAGGATTACAACACGCGCGCCACGGGGATATCACTCCAGCGCGTGGTCCACGCCGGCGAGAGCATTTCCCGCTTCATTTTCCATTCCGTACTCACGCCCTGACCTGCAAACCACAGGTTACCAAGCCCGGACTGTTTGATGCCATCCAGAACCTTCATCAGCTTCGCGCTGTTGGGGCGGGGGCCATCCTCGTCAAACAGGTTCAGCTGGCTGACGCCGTTCGGGGTAAAATTGTCGAGCATTATACCGGCCTTCATGTAGCGGCGACCCTCAAGCCAGATGCGATCGAGCGAGCGCATAGCCACCTCGATGATATCGCGTGTGTCCTGCGTCGGTACCTTGAGGTTTTCACCGGCGCTGTTGCCGTAAAAAACTTCGCCAGGGGTGTGCGGGGAGGTGCGTATAAAGATGCCTACGCGGCGGCAGAACTGGCGTTCATCCCGCAGCTTTTCGGACGCGCGCGTCGCGTACTGGCAGAGCGCCTGCTGCATGGCCAACTTTGACGTGATGCGCTCGCCGAACGACCGCGAGCAGACGATCTGCTGCTTCACCGGCGCAAACTCCTCAAGCGGAATACAGGACTCGCCGTTGAGCTCGCGCACGGTGCGCTCCAGCACCACGCTGAAGTTTTTACGGATGAGGGCAGGGTGCGCGCGCGACAGCTGCAGGGCATTTTCTATGCCCATGATGTTCAGCTTTTTAGCGATGCGGCGGCCCACACCCCAGATTTCCTCAACCGGCTGGTTCTGTAAGAGCGTCGCGGTGCGCTTCGGATTGCCGGGTGTCAGAGCCAGAACGCCGCGAAACTGCTTCCACTCCTTGCTCGCCCACTGCGCGCTCTTCGCCAGCGTCTTGGTTGGCCCCATGCCTACTCCAACCGTCAGGCCTGTTATGGCCAGAACGTGGGCGCGCACGCGTGCTGTTGAAAAACCAGGTAACTACGCCGAGCAGCTGCAGCTCATCCGGGTAAATTACCGAATAAGCCGGATTCATTGGCAGCAGAGCCAGTCGGGGATGCAGCTGCAGACGTTTGACGGTAAATTCTCCACCAACTTCAGCAATGACGATGTCACCATGTACGGCTTCCTCAGCGCGATCGACTACCATGACGTCGCCATCAAAGAGGCCCAGCTCCTGCATGCTGCTGCCGCTGGCTCGGACGAAGAAAGTTGAGGCGCGCCGGCGGATACAGAGCTCATTAAGATCAAGCTCGGACTCAACGTAATCCTGAGCCGGGGAAGGGAACCCGGCGGCACATTTATACGCATAAAACGGGATTCTCACATGGGGAGTGACCTCCGGAGGCATGAGCATAATCAGGCCATCAGCCTTAGAAATTAGCTTCATAGTGTGGTACTCCGGTAGCCTGGCTGTGTGCAAACCAGTTAGGAAGTTGTAAGTTCATAAAAATCACTCTGAAAAATACTGTCTATGTATACAGTATTAATTAGCGCGTTTCGGAGCGCAAGGGTGGACTACTGACTTTAATGGGTAAGATGACTGAGCTGTCTGAACTTCATACATTTTTTGATCGTAGTTTCAGTTACCCTGGGCGTAAGCAGAATGTGCCGCCATTGAGGATGTTACGCTTCCTCGTCCAGGCTGTTCGTTCCTCGCTGCGCTGTGGTACGCCTCAGCCAGGCTGTGGCGAGCGTTATGAACGCATGGGGTGGGAAATCGAAGTTTATTGCTTTCATCGATTAGTACTATGTGAGACCAGCTTTGAAAACGAAAAAATACCCTACCTGGAACGTCTGCTTTGAGCGAGGAGCGGAAGTTCGCAATCGCTCTCATTGTTGATGACGGCCGTACCCGTGGCAGGATAGGAGATGTTGCTATTCAATCTATCCATGGTACAAGTTCACCAATATAAGTGTGTGTGCAGCAGCGGCAAGTCACCTTAACGTCCTTTCTAGTAATTGAAGGGTTCACCTGTTGCAGAATTCCATTCTCATCAACAAACAGACCCGGATAAAAACTGCTTTCGCCAATGCAGACTAAATCCCTTCGCTGATGCTCATGTAGCGCGACCAACCAGAAAACAGGCTCGGTGGTATCAAGACGTTCACATACTTCGCTGAATATTTCATCCCACGGTTTGCCAATCTGCTTGATCAGAAAATAAAACAATGGTGTGTAGTCTCGGCCACGCTTCTGTCTGCCATGCATTGTCTCGCGCTTTACCAGTAGCTCATCTCCGACTTTTTTACGATTGCGTTCCCAGCGATACTCTGCTCCTGGATTATTAGAATGGTGCCGCGTAGTTGTGTTGACGCTGCGATACAGTTTACGGGACTTATTCAGTTGATGAGTACGCATAGCTCGATCTAGTGCATCCTTTATTCTGTGAGTCAGTAACCCCTTCCGGAGCTAGATTCAATAGTTTGTGACTGCATAAAAAATGGTCATGCTTAAAGGCAGTCTCATTCTGCTGAAATACCTTCCTACTAACAACTACCAAAAGTCCCCTCCTGGCACAGGGCTGCCTGTTACAGGGAAGGATGTCCACTATGAGCGCAGGCTGTGTGAAAATTGTTTTGGTCGCTTAAACTGCCAAAAACAGGGCTGAAAACTGCGTTCATACGTAAAATCTGGCTCAGAGCCAGCCAGTCGAGCACTGCCAGATTTTGCGTAGATGCGCACAATTCAGTTTTGGGGCAGGGTTTTCACACAGCCTGAGCGATATGCCGACGCGGGCCATTCATCTATCTACGATTTTTTTATTGACCTGCCCAGACGTATAGCATTAATTCAGAGACTCATTAGCATGCTCGGAGGTTGCATATGTTGGTATATAACGTTTTTGGGCGGCATATTGGCGTTCAGCGTGAGAATGATCGTTGGTTGGTATTTCGTGTTGACCTGACAGAGAGAAAGTTTTCTCGGCTCTATGACGTCGCGATTCCAGACGATATGACAGAAGGCGAGATTGCTGGCTGGCTGAGTGATATTTTTCATGAAGCCGCAACCGAGCGTCATCCAAATGTGGAACGCATCGAATAAGGATTTGATGAATAGCATGACTCTGAGTCCGCTTTTGGCACAGAACGGACAGATACTCAGATACGTGTCCGCTATAAGCAGTCTGCGGACATTGCTAACATCGCAATGTATTAATTTTTTTCGGAAAAAATGCTTAACTGGCCCCCATTAACCTTTGTGTTAATGAGGGCCAGTTAAGTAAAGATTGAATCTTCAAGCCGATGTACATAAATGCGCGCACTACGAAAATCGAGCACGATCATCATAGGGCCACCATTTATGGCGATCGTAAAATGATTAACTGGCAGGCGGTTTGCCTATTTTTTCCTGCTTTAATGACTCTCTATACGCGCGTTATGATCTTAAACCGCGTCGATCATCCCACCATCAACCCGCATTATGCTGCCCGTGATATAACTGGCCTGCTGGCTGGCGAGGAAGGCGGCAGCAGCGCCGTACTCATGCGGAAGGCCATAGCGTCCAGCCGGAATACCCTGACGACTCTTCTCCGCAATGGCATCGGTGGTGCTGTTTTCGCGTTTAGCTTTGATGGCATCCAACTGGCTAACGCGATCGGTGGCAATACGTCCCGGCACCAGCACATTCACTGTGACGCCTTGCGCCGCCACTTCGTTGGCCAGCGTTTTGGACCAACCTAGCAGGCTCATGCGTAGCGCGTTGGACAAGGCCAGATTGGCAATCGGCGCAATCACGCCAGAGGACGTTGAGGTGATGATGCGGCCCCAGCCGCGTTCACGCATGCCCGGCAATACTTTGTCGGTTAACTGCATCAACGATGCCACCATCAATGAGAAATGTTGTTGCCAGACCGTACTGTCGGTGCCCGCTGCCGTGGCCGGGGGAGGGCCGCCCGAGTTATTCACCAGAATATCCACGTCACCCCAATGCTTGGTGATATCCGCTAAGACTGCCTCGAAGGTGTCGGGCTGCGCTAAATCCAACGGCCAGGCATGCGCTTTACCACCTGCGGACTGAATCATCGCCACAGTGGCGAGCAGCTTTTCCTGATTGCGACCGGTTATCGCGACTTTGACTCCCTCCTGTGCCAGTGACAGCGCCATTGCCTGTCCTAAACCACTGCCAGCACCACACACCAATGCTACTCGACCACTAATTTGCAAATCCATCATGTTCTCCTGAATTGTATTTTCAGAGTCTGAATGTGCAAAATCGGTGCCGACTATGCACCTGCTTTGCGAATTTGCACCAGGTCGTAGGCACATTGCAAATGCGCACGCATCAAATCCGCCGCCTGCTGCGCTTTGTTATCGCGCAGTGCATCAAGAATGGCAACATGCTCTTCACACCACTCTTTTACCCGGCGCTTATTATGATAGCTGCCGAACTCCAGCAGGCGACGCAGGCGGTTTTGCTGCTGGATAGCCTGGAGCACGAACAGGTTACCGCTGGCTTCGGCCAGTAGCTCATGGAACGAGGCATCGGTTTCAAAGATCTCGCGGGCGGGCACCTGGGTGATATCCGCATGGGTGATTAAACGCAGGTGCTGCGCGCGCAGGCGTTTCAGCAAGGCGCGATCCACGCGCAGCTGCGGGCTGAGCAGAGCGGCGGGTTCAATCATCAGGCGGAAACCATAACTGTTGCGCAGCGCGACATCGCTGTTCAGCGTCTGCTGAAATCGCCAGCCATGCCCGGCGTTGCGGGCAATAAGTCCATCCTCTGACAGCTTCACCAACGCGCGCGTTAGCACGCCGCGATCCACCTCATATCGCAGGCTGATCTCGGTCTGGGTAAAGGATTCCGGCAACAGGCCAGCGATATGATCGCGTACCAGTAATTCATACAGCGTCTGGTCACTGCTCTGTGGTGGTTCAATCGCCAGCTGCTGCAGCTCCTCAACGCTCTTGAGCAGGTAGAAACCCTGATTGGGCCGGGCTTCCACCGCGCCGAGACGGGTTAACTCTTTCAGTCCGGCACGCACAGGCGTGCGGGAAACGCCTAGGGCATCGGCCAGATATTGCTCACGTAAATGATGACCTGGATCGAATCTTGCTTCGTATATTAGGTCAAGCAGTTGTCGTGCGATACGGCGACCGCTGGCAGAAGCGTCAGGCTGCATAGAAATGGGTTTCCTGAAGTGTATTATTGTGAACAAAACATACAATAACATACCGGTCAGGTTGCCGCGATATAAAGCAAACACTGCACAGAGACTGTGCATGATGCACCAGGAAGAGACGTTTTGTTGTATTTATAATTGTACTTTGTGACTCACAAAAACCAATTTTAAACGTTAGCCAGGAGAAATTTATGTTCAGCACTTCTATTAAAACACTACGCCTGTTGGGATGGATGTCGACGCTGGCGGTGATGCCTTTCGCCAGCCAGGCGGCTATCGGTGATGTGGCCCCCGGTAAACTCACCTATGGCACCGCCGCCACCTTTATGCCGTTCGAGTTCGTCAAAGACGGCAAGCTCACCGGTTTCGATATCGATCTGATTACTGCGCTCAGCAAGTCGCTGGAACTGCAACCCGCGCCGCTGCCGATGGAGTTTAAAGGGTTGATCCCGGCGCTTCAGGGCAAGCGCCTCGACATCATCAACTCCGCGATGTACGTCAACCCAACCCGTGCCGAGCAGGTGGATTTTGTGCCGTACCTGAAAATCGGCAGCCGAGTGGTGGTACGCAAGGGCAACCCGGCGGGGATCACCGGACGTGACCTGTCTCTGTGCGGCAAAAACATCGCGGTGACACTGGGCGGTATTGAGGAGAGCCAGGCTCGCGTGGACAACAAACACTGTGTCGATGCTAAGAAGCCCGCCATTAATGTGATGACATTCCCGGCCGCCACCGATTCTGCGGTGGCCGTGGCGCAGGGTCGCGCTGATGCGGAGTTCCTGTCTACGCCGGGCACGGTCGCGCTGTTTAGCGAAAAGCCAGGCGTATTTGAAGCAGCAGGCGAAGAGTTCGAAGCGGACACCCACATCGCTTTCGCGGTGCGTAAAGGCGATACCGAGACCAAAGCGCAGCTGGAGAAAGGGCTGCAAAAACTGGTGAAAGACGGCACCTATAAGCAACTGATTGAGAAATGGAACTTCCCGGACTCCGTTGCCATTTTCTAACCCGTTGACCGGAGAAAGCTATGTCGATCGATTTAATGTGGCAGTACTTCCTCTCACCTGAGTTCATCAAAGGTGCGTGGATGACGCTGTTAATTACCCTGTGTTCACTGTTGTGTGGCGTGGTGCTGGGGCTGGTGCTGGCGTTGTTGCAGGAAGCACCGTTCCGGGCGGGCAAGGCGCTGGCATTTTTCTATCTGTGGCTGTTTCGTGGCACGCCAGTGCTGTTCCAGATCATCTTTGTCTACAACGTGCTGCCAGGTTTCGGCCTGCGTTTCTCCGCGTTTACCTGTGCTGTGCTGGCGCTCTCACTGAATGAGGGCGCCTACATGGCGGAGATCCTGCGTTCAGGGCTGCAGGCGGTTAAAAGCGGCCAGCGGACGGCGGGGATGGCACTGGGCATGACCAATGCGCAGATCATGCGCAAGATAGTGTTGCCGCAGGCGGCGCGCATCGTGCTGCCGCCGATGGGCAACCAGATGATCAGTATGCTGAAGTCGAGCGCGCTGGTGTCGGTAATTGCCGTGCAGGAGCTCTTGCTGGTGGCCAACCAGACCGCCAGCGCGAGCTTCCGCTACTTTGAAGCGCTGTGCGCCGCCGGGATTTACTACCTGCTCCTCACCAGCCTGTTCATGATTTTCCAGTCATGGTTGGAGCGCGTGCTTGATCCTAAACAGCGCCGCAGCAAGCAGCAAAAAGCCCTGGCACGCAAAACCACGCCGGCGAAAACCGGCAAAACCGTTGGAGGTGTGTCATGAGCCATCAGACTAAACCCTTGCTGGAGATGATTGGTATCGACAAAACCTTCGGCAAACAACAGGTACTCAAAAACTGTTCGCTCAGCGTGCAGCGCGGTGAAACCGTGGTGCTGATTGGCCCCTCGGGATCGGGCAAATCGACCCTGCTGCGCTGCGTCAACATGCTGTCACCTGCCGATAGCGGCGATGTGTTCTTTACCCGCCAGAACATCACGCGCGGTGAAGTGCCGCCGCATCAGTTACGGCAGCGCATTGGCATGGTGTTCCAGAACTACGAGCTGTTCTCGCATCTCACCGCCGCGGAAAACATCATGCTGGCGCCGATGACGGTGCTGGGCATCAACCGCATTGAGGCACGCAAGCAGGCCGAAGCGCTGCTGGCAAAAGTGCACATCCACGAACGGGCCGATCACTTCCCCGATGAACTATCCGGCGGCCAGCAGCAGCGCGTGGCGATTGCTCGTGCGCTGGCGATGAAACCGGAACTGATGCTGTATGACGAACCCACTTCGGCGCTCGATCCCGAGATGATCCGCGAAGTGCTGGACGTGATGGCGGAACTCAGCGCCGAAGGCATGACCAGCATGGTGGTGACGCACGAAATGGGCTTCGCGCGCCGCGCAGCCAACCAGATTTTGTTTATGGAAGAGGGCGAGATTCTGGCGCGCGCCAGCGCCGATGATTTCTTTACCGGTCAGGTCAGCGAACGCGCCAGGCGCTTCCTCGACCAGATCCTTCATTAATTGCGGAGTGAATATGAGCCTTTATCAGGTAGACAGCGTGCGCATGAAGCGCGATTTAGCCGCGCTGGTGGCAATCAATACGGAAAACCCACCCGGCCAGGAGCGTGAAGCCGCCGAATGCGTGGCGGGCTGGTTGCGTGCTGTGGGTTTCGATTTGTCATTCAGCGAATACGCGCCGGGGCGCACCAACGTCATTGCGTTGTTGAAAAACGGTGCCGGTCCTTGTTTTGCCTTCAACACCCATCTCGACACTGTCCCGGCTGGCAGCAGCTGGAGCAGCGATGCCTTCACTCTGACCGAGCGCGACGGCAAGCTCTACGGACGCGGCGCGTGTGATGCTAAAGGGCCGCTGGTGGCGATGGTGGAAGCGCTGCGACTGCTGGCCGCCAACCGTCAGCACTGGTCTGGCACGCTAATGGGCGTGTTCACCGCAGATGAAGAGGTCGCGAGTGAGGGCGCGAAGTTCTACGTCAAAGACGCCCCGCCAGCGATTGATTTCGCGGTGATTGGTGAACCGACCTCCAACGCCACCTTCTCAGCGCACAAAGGCAGCCTGCGCCCGCGCGTCAAAGTTAAAGGAGTGACGGCGCACTCGGGTACTCCCGAACTCGGCGTTAACGCCATCTACCAGTCGGCCAAACTGTTGGGGCTGATTGAAGAAGCGCATCAGCAGCAGGTGCGATGCCGCTGCCACGCGATGGTGGGCAACGCCAGCCTGACGGTGACGCGTATCCACGGTGGTCACGCTGACAACGTGGTGCCAGACAGCTGCGAACTACTGCTCGATCGCCGCATGGTGCCCGGTGAAAGCGAAGAAGCGGTGAAAGCGGAACTACAAAAGTTGCTCGAGCACGCCAACGTATCGGCTGGGATTGAAGCGGAGATTGTTGCCTGGCAGGCCACCACCGGCGGCGCAACGGAAACCGACAGCAACGAAGCGATTGTGCAGCACAGCCTGGCGGCCTGCCGTCGTCATGGTCAGCCAGAAGCGGGGCCGTTTGGCTTCCAGGGCGGCTGCGATTTGGTGCACTTCTGTGCGCTGGGTGCCAAAGGCGTGGTGATTGGCCCTGGCAGCTTGGCGGTGGCGCACAAGCCTGATGAGTTTGTGCCGGTAGAAGAGTTTATTGCTGCGGCATCTATTTACCTCGACGTGGCGCTGGCAA
>Ga0153980_1000468_pt1 | contig 18501 bp, 17 predicted proteins | sample TSGA064MetaG_FD_104722 | JGI IMG/M metagenome (GOLD analysis project Ga0153980, IMG submission 104722) | Attine ant fungus gardens microbial communities from Georgia, USA - TSGA064 MetaG | ecosystem: Host-associated > Fungi > Mycelium > Unclassified | place: USA: Georgia, Magnolia Springs State... | reverse complement strand
TCAGTTAGACGACGCCAGCGCGCTGTTTCGTCGCTTGGGTTTTCAGCTTACCGAGCGCGGCCATCATTCGCTCGGTTCCAGCAATCACCTGGCGATCTTCGGTGATAACTATCTGGAGTTATTAGGTTTTGAGGCCGGACGCGGCAATCTGCGCCAGGATTTATGGCAATCGCCGATTGGCCTGAGCGGCTTAGTGTGGAAAACCGAGGATGCCGATGCAGTGTGGCGCTATCTGGAGAGTCAGGATATCGACGGCGATCAGCCTGCGAGCTTTTTCCGTCCGGTGACCTTGCCGGATGGTAGCGAGCAGGAAGCGCGCTTTCGCACCGTGCGACTACGTCCGTCGCTGGTTGCCAATGGCCGCAGCTTCTTTTGTCAGCACGACACGCCAGATTCGGTGTGGCAGGACGCATGGCGCATCCATCCCAATGGCGTGAGCGATATCGTTGAGTTTGTGGTGGTGGCACAGGATCCTGCCGCCGCCGCACAGCCCTATAGCCGGCTGTTTGGTGCCGATAAGCTCACCGCCTGCCAGGAAGGTGCGTTTGTGTTGAAAGCGGGCGTGGCAACGGTGCGCTTTGCCGCCGCAGAATACGTCACCCAGCGTTTTGCCGGTTTACCACTCGATTACGACGGCAGCGCCCGCATGGCCGGGTTAAGTTTGCGCACCACGGATTTGCGCAAGGTGAAAGCCAGCCTGCTGCTCGGCGACGTACCGTTCCGCGAAGAAGAGTCCGCGATCATTGTCGGTGCCGAGCAGGCGTTTGGCGTGGCGTTAAGGTTCCAGCAGTGAGTAACAGGTGCGCATTAATGCGCACCCTACGAGTTTGTAGAGTCGCCATTCATGGCGTAATGCCAATCAGTTAAGCACGGTATCAAATCACCGCACCTTCCGTAGCGGCGCGATTTATCGCGCGTATTAGTCGCAACGCCGTGCCCATCCAGATATTGCGCAATAAATTGCGCCGCTACGTTACGTGCGCTCTAAAATACCTTCATCCTCCCTGTCGGATTAATGAAGGTGAACATTGACCACCCTACGATTTTGTAGGGTCGCCATTCATGGCGACCGGTTTTACATCTTTAGCTGTGCACGCTTGTTATACAGCCGCCGATAAGACAAGTAGGCGGCGATGATGGTCGATAAACTGGCGGTGCCGATCAGCATAAATGTCACCATAATCTGATACTTAATCGCTTTTACCGGATCAATACCGGCGAAAATGAGCCCAGACATCATGCCAGGTAAACTCACCAACCCGACCGTTTTGGCACCATCGACGGTGGGGATCATCGCGGCACGAATGCTGTCACGGATAAACTGCCCTGATGCCATTTTCACTGACGCGCCCAGGCTCAGCATCTCTTGAATCTTCTGACGATTATCGCTAACTCGCTGATTGAGATTGCTGAAGCACAAGCCAACCGCCACCATCGCGTTACCGGCAATCATTCCGGAGATCGGGATCACCTGCATAGGGATAAATTCAATCGCACCGCTTAGCACCAGAATGGTCAGAGTGAGCGTGGTGCCCGTGGTAATCGCGATAAAGGAGATGGTAAATCCTTTATCAATATTGCGGCTGCGTTTACGCGCATTGAGCGCCGCATTGACGCAGATAAACAGCACCATCAGCACGGTGAGCCAGTCATTGTTCAGGTCAAAGATCGACTTGAGCACATAGCCAACGATCACCAGCTGGATAATGGCGCGACACACGCTCCAGATGATGTCTTTGCTCATGCCGAGCTTCTCTTTCTGGCTGATCAGCAGCGCAATCAGCACCAGCATCAGTGAGAGCAACAGCGAGCTGTCGGTAATATTATGCTGGCTCATGGGCTTCTCCCTGTTGGGGCATATCGAGTTTCAGCACCTTTTTTGCCTGACTTATCTCCTGCACATCGTGACTGATCCACATCACGGCAAGAGTATTCTCACGTATTAACCCATCGATAAGGTGATTGATCGCGGCTTTGTTCTCTTCGTCCAGTGCGCTGGTCACTTCGTCCAGCAAGAGCACCTGCGGCATAAACTGTAGGTTGCGCAGCAGTCCAACCCGTTGTTTTTCACCGCCCGATAGTTGCTCAATTTTCTTGTCCAACATATCGGCAGTTAGATGCACGCTGGCGAGCGAAGCCACCAGCTGCTCGCGTTGCGGCTTTTGCTGACGAATCTGCCACGGCAACGCCAGGTTATCGTAAACCGTGTCGCCAAACAGCACGGGCGTCTGAAAACAATAGGAAACCTGTTGCCGATAACGCTCGGGCTTCAACGTGACAATGTCACGACTTTCGAAAAAAATCTGTCCTGCGGTCGGTGCAACTAATGAAGCCAATATCTTCAATAACGTGCTTTTGCCGCTCCCGGAAGGTCCAGTCAGCAACAGCAGTTCGCCGGGATGGAGTTGTAGTGAAATCGGCGCCAGCAGCGTCTGGCCCTGCATGGCAAAACTTACCCCTTGCACATCCAGCAACGGAGAATGGGTGGTCATGACATAGGTTCCCGGAAAAATAAACCGGGGGATTATAGTCTAAGTAGACGCGGTGCATCCTCGCGATTAACCGCTATCACGCTGTAATGCCCTCCATTCTGGCAGAGCTAAGGATCGCTTAATCTTCAACAGTGAAAATAGCCTCAACTTAAGAGGATATTTTTAATGAAAGCGATGAAATTTCGACCATTCAGTGAATATTTGGCTGTTGCGGTAAGCGTGTTCGCCGTGGTGAGTTTTCTTATCATCTGGCTGTAACCTAAGGTTCACTTAACCTTCATTTTTTAAGCTCTCTCCATCTTTACACCGATGGATGGATCAATGACGTTCTCGCTCGCAAAAAGACCGACGTTAAGTCGGCTTACGTTTATTACACTATTTTCAATTTATATTGCGGTTTTCCTGAACATTGCTTTTTATCGGCAGGTGATTACCGCCATGCCGCTTGATAGCTTACGCACTATTCTGGTATTTGCTTCCATGCCAGTAGTGGCATTCAGCGTTATCAATATAATCGCTACACTCGCTTCGTTTTTATGGCTCGACAAGCTCATCCTGGCTCTCTTCGTGCTGGTTGCGGCTGCGGCACAATATTTTATCTGGAGCTTTGGGGTGGTGATCGACCGTTCGATGATCGTGAATATTATCGATACCACGCCTTCCGAATCTTTTGCCTTGTTATCACCCAAACTGATTATTACGCTGGGATGTAGCGGATTGCTTGCCGCTCTGCTGGTCTTTTGGCTGCGCGTTAATAATGGCAAGCCTTTCTGGAAAAGTGTCGCCAAACGCATGGCTTCAATTGTGGTATCGATTATTTGCATCGCATTAGTAGCGATGTTCTTCTACAAAGATTACGCCTCACTGTTTCGTAACCAAAAAGAGCTGATTAAATCGCTCAGTCCTTCTAACTCAATTGTGGCGACGCTTTCCTGGTATAACCACAGCCGCACCGCCAACTTACCGCTGGTAAAAATTGGTCTGGATGCCAAACAGAAACCAGCGACGCTGGCCGGACCAAAGAGAAACCTGACTATTCTAGTGGTAGGTGAAACCACGCGTGCCGTTAATTTCCAGTTAAATGGTTATCAGCGGGAAACCACGCCACGCCTGGCAAAAGATGACGTCTCCTATTTCCCGAATACACAATCGTGCGGTACCGCCACCGCCGTCTCTCTGCCCTGCATGTTCTCCAATATGCCGCGAGTACATTATGACGATCAGCTGGTTGAGCATCAGGAAGGGTTGCTGGATATTATTCAGCGCGCCGGTGTACAAGTGCTATGGAACGATAATGATGGCGGCTGTAAAGGCGCTTGCGATCGCGTACCGCATCAGGATATGACCAGCCTGAATTTGCCGGATATGTGTCACGACGGTGAATGTTATGACGAGGTGTTATTCCACGGTATTGAGGATTACATTAAAAATCTGAAGGGCAATGGCGTCATTGTGCTGCACACCATTGGCAGCCACGGACCGACATACTTTAACCGTTATCCGCCACAGTTTAGAAAATTTACGCCCACCTGTGATACCAGCCAGATTCAGGATTGTTCGCGAGAACAGCTGGTTAATACCTACGACAACACCATTCTGTATATCGATTACATTGTTGATAAAGCGATCAATGTGCTCAAAGCACATCAGGATGACTATACCACCAGCCTGGTCTACCTCTCCGATCACGGTGAATCATTGGGCGAAAACGGTGCCTATTTGCACGGCATGCCCTATGCGATTGCGCCAGATGTGCAGAAACATGTACCGATGCTGATCTGGCTATCGCCGGACTACCAACAGCGCTATGGCGTGAGCAAAGCCTGTGTTGATCGGCAAGCGGCACATAACGGTTATTCACAGGATAATCTGTTCTCAACCATGCTGGGATTAACCGGGGTTCAGACCAGTGAATATCAGGCTAAGGACGATATTCTTGCCGCTTGCCGGGCTAAGCAAAGTTAAACCGCTGGCTGCTGCTGGACGGTCACCATGAATGGCGACCCTACGAATCACGCAAGGTTAAGCCGCTAGCTGCTGCTGGACGGTCGCCATGAATGGCGACCCTACGAACCACGCAAGGTTAAACCGTTGGCTGTTGTAGGGGCGCCATTTATGGCGACCCATGTCAGGCTGCCACGCGATCCGCTCCTAATAAATCCAGAATCCGGCTGCGCAGCGCCACCAGTTGCGGATCGTCACGCCGGCGCGGCCACGGCAGATTGACCTCAATCACATCCACCACTTTTGCTGGACGCGGGCTGAACACCACGACGCGATTGGCCATCACCAGCGCCTCTTCCACATCGTGCGTTACCATCAGCGTGGTGAACTGCTGCTCCTGCCACAGGTCTACAATCTCCTGCTGCATGCGCAAGCGCGTCAGCGAATCAAGCTTACCCAGCGGTTCATCGAGAATTAGCAAACGCGGGATGTTAACCAGCGCACGCGCCAGCGCCGCACGCTGCGCCATGCCGCCAGAGAGTTGATGCGGCCAGGCGCGGGCGAACTGCTTCAGTCCTACGCGATCTAACATAGCGTTGATGCGTTGTTCGCGCACCGGGCGGCTTTCACCGCGAATTTGCAACCCGAGACCGACATTGTCATATACCGTGCGCCACGGATAGAGCGTCGGATCCTGAAACACCACCACGCGCGACGGATCGGGCGCGGTAATCGCCTTGCCCTCCTCCGCCAGCACACCGCTGGCCGGCGGTTCGAGTCCGGCTAGCAGGCGCAGCAGCGTCGATTTACCACAGCCGGAAGGACCCAGCAGCGCGACAAATTCGCCCGCCTGCACCTGCAAATTAATATTCTCCAGCACCGGTAAATCTTCACCTTCTAACGTAAAGTGGTGATTCACCTTCTCAATCGTAATATTAACGCCTGCCGTGGTATCGGTCATATTGTCGCTCCTGCTTCCTGTGCAAATAAATAAAGCATAGGCCTCTCTTTCAACCCACCGAAATAGCCATTTCGGCAAACGAATACGCAAATTCTCATAATGAAAAACTGCATGACGACATGCGGGATTGTTATTTTGTCGCGGTTATCGCCTTTGCCATAGTGCGGTGAACTTTATCTACAAGGAAGACAAGATGGCATTTCAACAATTCTCTCTGAGCAGACGCGCGTTATTACGCGGGTTGGGTTTCCTGAGTGCTGGTGTGGCGGTGAATCCGTTGCTGAGTAGCACGGTATTTGCCGACGATAAACCACTTAAAACCATTAAGCTGGCATGGGGACAAACCGCAGTGTGCCAATCACCGATTTCGGTGGCGCTGAAGCAAGGTTTCTTTAAAAAGTACGGCCTCAATGTTGAGCCGGTGAACTTTAGCGGTCCCACCGATGCGCTGCTACAGGCAATTGCTACCGGCCAGGCCGATGGCGGCATTGGTATGGCGCTGCGCTGGCTTAAACCCCTGGAGCAGGGCTTTGATGTTGACCTCACGGTGGGCACGCACGGCGGCTGCATGCGTTTACTCGCACCGCAAAACAGCGGTATCCGTGATGTGAAAGATTTGGTGGGTAAATCGGTGGCGGTCAGCGATCAGGCTAGCCCAATTCGCAACTTCTTTGCCATTCAGCTGGCGAAACAGGGTATCGATCCCGATAAGCAGGTGAACTGGTTGCAGTATCCGCCTGACCTGTTTGGCGAAGCGCTGCGCAAAGGCGAAGTGCAGGCGCTGGCCACCGACGATCCGCAGGGCTGGCTGCTGAAAAAGCAGCACAATTTAGTGGAAGTTGATAACAACCTGAAAGGCGAATACGCCAACCTCACCTGCTGCGTGCTGGGCCTGCGCGGCTCGCTGGTGCGTGACGATCCGGCCACCGCGCGCGCCATTACGCAAGCGATTGTCGATGCACAGCAGTGGACCGCCGAACATCCGGAGGAGACGGCGAAAATCTTCCAGCCGTTTGTGCCGGGCTCGGTAGCGGTTGAGGACATTGCCGCGATGCTGAAAGAGCATACGCATAGCCATCATTCAACTGGCGTGCAGCTGCGCAAAGAAGTGGCGGTCTATGTCGACGAGCTGAAGAAAATCAACGTGATCCGTCCAGATACCGATGCACAGCGTTTTGCTGAGCACTACGTGCCTGAGCTGCTGCCAGCTGAATCAGCCCATCAGCACGCCAGCAACATGGCGCATATGAGCAACATGTCGAGCTAAGGAGTCGAGGATGGCCAGTGATACTCTGACGATTGCCCGCAACCGTGACAGGCCGCGTCGTATTCAACCTACGGTGTGGGGCGCGCTGCTGCTGTGGTGGGCGCTGGTCGCGCTCATGGTCGCGGTGCCGGATAAGCCGCAAGGTTTTGCCGCCCCGCGTTTTGTTAATGAAACGCATGAGCTATTTGCCGCCTTTGCGCTTATTCTCAGCGGGCTGGCGGTTGCATCAAGCCTGTTCCCACGACTGACGCTACTCGCGCCGCTCAAGCGCAGCGGTCCGTGGCTGATTGTGCTGGCGCTGCTGATTGGCCTGTGGGAAATCGTCACTGGCAAGCTGGCGCTGTTGCCGGCGCCGTTTTTTGCCCCACCGCGCGCGCTGGTAGAAGCCTACGCCACCGACTGGCCGCGTTTGCTGGATAGCGTGTTGAATTCACTGCGCCTGCTGGCCTTCGGCTTTATCTACGGCAGCGTGGTCGGTTTTATTACCGGCGTAGCGATTGGCTGGTCACGCGGGTTGGGATACTGGGTGCACCCGATTCTGCGTTTTCTCGGCCCGGTGCCCTCCACCGCGCTGCTGCCGCTGTCCCTCTACTTCTTCCCGTCGAGCTTCTCGGCAGCGGTATTCCTGATTGCGCTCGCCACCTGGTTCCCGGTGACGGTGCTGACCTGGTCCGGCGTCTCCAGCGTTGATACGCGTTATTACGATGTGGCGCGCACGCTGGGTGCCAATTCGCTGTTTCTGGTACTGCGAGTGGCGGTGCCTGCGGCGCTGCCGCACCTGTTTGTTGGGCTATTTATGGGGCTGGGCGCGTCGTTTTCGGTGCTGGTGGCAGCGGAAATGATGGGGGTGAAATCCGGGCTCGGCTGGTATCTGCAGTGGGCGCAGGGCTGGGCGGCCTACGCCAACATGTATGCCGCGCTGATTGTGATGGCGCTGCTGTTCTCCTCGCTGATCTCCCTGCTATTCCTGATTCGCGACCGTCTGCTGTCGTGGCAGCGCAGCGCGGTGAAATGGTAACAACACACATTGCGCAATAAATTGCGCCGCTACGGTATGTGCATGCATTCGTAGCGGCGCGATTTATCGCGCAGATATTCGGTTCACATCATCCATTGCCGAGGTCGATTATGGCTGTAAAAATTTCTGCTTCTATCACCGAACTGATCGGCAACACGCCGCTATTGCGTCTGTCACGTTATGCGCAGCAGCAGGAGATTCAGGCTGATTTAATCGCCAAGCTCGAGCTGTTTAACCCTAATCACAGCGTGAAAGATCGCATCGCCCTCAGCATGATTGAGGCCGCTGAACGCAACGGCACTATTAAGCCTGGCGATACGCTGGTTGAAACCACCAGCGGCAATACCGGCATTGGTTTAGCGGCGATTGCGGCGGCTAAGGGCTACAAATTCCGCGTTTATATCAATGATTTTGTCAGCATTGAGCGTAGCCAGATTATTCAGGCCTACGGCGCTGAAGTGGTGCCGTTCAGCACTATCGACGGTTTTAAAGCGTTTTATGACGCCAGCAACGGCGATTTCGTTGCCGCCACTAAGTGGCTGGCCGAGCAAGTCACGGCTGCGGAGCCGGAGGTGCATTTCCTGCTGCAGCTGGATAATCCCGCCAATCCGGCGGTACATGAGCGCACCACCGGACCGGAAATCTGGCGCGACAGCGGCGGCGAGTTGGATATCTTTATCGCCGCGGTAGGCACCGGCGGCACACTGTCAGGTACCGGGCGCTATCTCAAACAGCAGCATCCGGGATTGCAGGTGATCGCGGTGGAACCGGGCATCGGATCGCAGCCGAGCGAACTGCGCCCGGAGCCGCTGGAGATCACCGGTGTGCATGCGTTTAGCAATCAGACGCCAGAACGCATCCCCGCCAATCTCGATCATCGCGTATACGATGAGGTGATCGCGGTGGAAACCTGGCAAGCCTATGCCGCCGCTCGCCAGCTGGCGCTGAGTGAAGGCGTGCTGGTGGGTGATTCATCCGGTGCGGTGTTGTGGGCGGCGCAGCAGGTGGCGGCACGGCCGGAAAATCACGGCAAGCGTATTGTGGTGTTACTGGCCGATGGCGGCAGCAGTTATTTAACCACGCAGCTGTTCGCGCATCAGATCCCCGCCGAATCGCTGAAGCTGGCAAGCGCCGTGCAGACATCGAGAAAAATCGCATGACGTCCCAATACGCGTCACATTACAACCCCTGGTCGCCATACATGGCGTAATGCCGCTCAAAATGCCTGTTTTTGCAGGTGCGCATGAATGCGCACCCTACGAAAACCCGGCTATAGCAACGTGGGGAGCGCATTTATCCGCGCCTGGGCATCTACGAGGCGGTACCGCACCAGCGCACTAACGTCAGCGCAATCGCTTTGGTGCAGGCCACCAGATCTGCAATCGGCACATGCTCGTTGGGCTGGTGCGACATCGCCGGATCGCCCGGACCAAAGTTCACCGTCGGCGTTTGCCCTAGCGTACTCGGCAGGCCAATATCACTATGCGCACCAAATCCAGCCAGCTGCGGATTCAGTGCGGCATCGGTAACACCCTGCTGGAAGGTGGTGACAAACGGATGATCCGCTTCGATTTCTGCGCAATCGGCATCCAGAATCCACTCGACCCTGGCCGGATGCCTGGCCAGATAAGGATCCAGCGCGCAAACCTTCGCGACATGTGCCTCAATCTCTTTTTTAACGTTGCCACCCAGCCCCATCTCATCCTTCTCCGATGGCAGATACTGCACATCAATCACAATCTCTGCGCGACCGGCAATTGAGGCGGGATGTTCACCCACTTTCAGCTGCGTCACGATAATCTGGTTGGGCAGTTCCATCAGCGGATGATTTTTGCTCGGCTGCGTCTGCCAGCGACGATTGAGCACATCGAGGCCATCCAGCATCTGCCGACACAGCATCACCGCGTCCACCGGACCGCTGCTGTCCCAGCTGTTTGGCGTCAGCTCCGCATGCCCGCCGATGCCGTCGAGAATAATCCGTCCCCACAAAATACCGTGGCAGATGGGTGAAATGCGATTGGCGGTGGGTTCGGTCATAATGCCCGCATCCGCTTTAAATCCACGGTCGACCATCGCCAGCGATCCCATGCCGCCAATCTCCTCATCGACCACGGTGGTAAATACCACATCTCCCGCCAGGCGAATATTGAGGTCCTGCAACAGCTCTACCGCCATCAACATGCAGGCAACGCCGCCTTTCATATCGACCGCGCCTCGACCGTAAACGGCCGCGTTTTTGATTTCCGGTACAAAGGGATCGCTCAGCCAATGTTCCGGCGGGCCCGGCGGAACAACGTCAATATGGCCGGTGAGCATCAGCGATTTACCGCCGCCCGCCCCACTTAAGGTTCCCCCGAGATTTGGACGCCCTTCAAAGGTGCGGCCTTTATTGGCGCCCGGACGGCCCTGATATTTCGCGTAGAGCGCAGGACCATCGGGATCCCATAAATCGGTCTCCATGCCTAGCGACGCAAGGCGCTGCTGCAGATAAAGCTGGCAATCACGCTCGCCAGGACCGGCTTCACGCGGATCGACTTTGACGATGGAGGGAAACGCCAGCAGATCGCACAGCGTCTGCGCGATGCGTTCTGCGCTAGCGTCGACGTGTGCGCTGATGAGTTCAGTCAGATTCATGAGTTATCTCCGATAAATAAAAAGTCGTTGTGCCATCAAGACGATAATCAACAACATACCCACCACGCCCAGCTGCCAGACGCTATTTAAACCCAGCTGCAACATGCAGGTTTTAATAGTTACCAGCATCAGCGCGGCGGCCAATACGCCGACCACGCTGCCGCGTCCGCCAAAAATGGCCACGCCGCCGAGCAGTGCTGCGGTAAGGGATTCGAGTTCAAGATTGACGCCAATTTCCGGGCGCGCGCTACCTAACCAGGTGAGCGAGACGAACCCCGCGCAACCCGCCAGCAGGCCGCTCAGGCAATAGGCGAGCAAACGCAGGCGATCAACCGGAATGCCCACCAGCCGCGTGGCGTGTTCATTGAAGCCACAGGCGTAAATCCATTTCCCCCACGCGCTTTTGCTCAGAATCAGCCAGGCGATGAGGAAAGCCGGTATCACGCAGGTGAGAAACGGTAATGGAATGAAGAATTGTGCGCCGCGTCCCCACTGGGTTAACGCCGTGGGAACCCCGGCGATAGCGGCACCGCCGGTCAGCGCCAGTGCCAATCCAGAAAACAGGTAGAAGCTGCCAAGCGTGACGATGAGCGGCCAGAGCCGCAGCCGCGCAATCAGCCAACCGTTGATGGCGCCCGCCAGCGTGCCGGTGAGCAGACAGATCAGCGGTAGCCATGCCGGATTGATGCCCTGATCGAGCGCCAGCATGCCGATAACCGCCGAAAGCGAAACGTTGCCGCCCACCGAGAGATCGATGCCGCCGCCTCCGGTCATCACCACTAACGATTGTCCCAGCGCGACCAGCGACAGCAAGGTAGCGAATTGCAGGATCGAGGTGATTGACCAGGACGCCAGCATCTGTGGCAACAGCAATACAATACCGATGGCCAGCAGCAGCCATAGCGCGATCAGCAGCGTTAAGTCAGGAGATTTACGCCATAACGTCATGCAAGCCTCCTGAAGGTAAATACGCGACTGCTGGCCGCTTCGCTACTCAATACGATGAGCAATACCGCGCCGGTCACCACCGTTTGCCACAGCGATGGAATGCCCACCAGCAGTAAGCCATTTTGCAGAATACGCAGCAGTAACACCCCAAGCAGCGTCCCCAGCAAGCTGCACGATCCCCCGGTAATCCGCGTGCCGCCTAGCACCACGGCGGCGATGGCTTCCAGCGCCAGGCTACCGCCCACCGTCATCTCGACGTTGCGATAAGTCGCGATATAGCAGGTGGCGGCAATACCGCACAGCAAACCGCTGATCATAAAGGTGGCGATGCGTACCTGAGTGACCGGAATGCCCGCCAGCCGCGCTTTCTCCTCCGAGTTGCCCGCCGCCAGCAGCCACAAACCGTACGGCGTATGACGCAATACCAGCCACACGCTGGCCCATACCAGCCCAATGATCCAGGCCATCACCGGCACGCCCAACAGGGAATGCATTAACCCGCCGGTTAACGTGCCTGGCAAACCGGAAAGCCACTGTCCGCCGAGCAGCGCAAATAACCCGGTGCGCCACACGCCGAACAAACCGAGGGTGCCAACAATCGCTGGAATACGACCAATCACTACCACCAGCGCGGTCATCAAGCCCAGCAGTAATCCGAGCAACGGGCCCGCCAGCGCCGCTAGCCACGGCGAATTCGTCAGCAGCAGCTGGCCAACCCCCCAGGCCGCTACGCCCATCACCACGCCGACGGACACATCCACGCCGCCCATGGCGATCACTAGCGTCATCCCTAGCGCGATCAACAGCAGTTCACTGCTATTGCGCAGAATGGTGAGCAGATTATCCACCGTCGCGAACCAGGGAGAAAACCAGGAGAAACCGGCAATGGCGAGCAAGGCGATCGCCAGTAAAGCGATCTCCCGTGAAGTCATGTGCATGCGCATCCCCATTAGAATTTGAACTGGTCGACATTCTCTTTGGTAAATACTGCCGGCGCACCGAGCAGCAGTACGCCGGTTTTGCTATCAAACTTCACCGGCTCGGCGAAACCTGGCACGCGGTTTTCGGCGCTAAAGGCTTTGCCATCAATCAGCTGCTTACCGGCCCACACCGTCAGATAGCCAAGCTTCTCGGGATCCCACAGCACCGTGTAACCAAAAGCACCGCTTTTCAGATAGGCGCGCGCGGTGTTCGGGCTACAAAAACCGCTGCCGATCACCTTGCCATTCTTACCGGCGGTTTCAATGGCCTGCGCGACGCCAGGGCAAGTGGTCGACGCCATGGCGATCAAGCCTTTAAGATCCGGATTGGCGGACATTAAATCGGTGGCGATCTGTGCCGCGCGGCTGGCGGAGCCACCGGCATATTGCGGTTTAAGCAAAGTAATGTGGGGATATTTGCTTTTCACCCGCTGCTGCATGAAGCCGATCCAGCTATTGAGATTAGATGCGGTGGCTTCACCGGAAACGATGCCGATTTTGCCGCGTTCGCCAACGCGTTTGACCATCTCGTCAATGATGGTTTCGCCCAATCCCTGATCGGTAGCCTGCGCGACATATACCGGACGCCCGCTGTCAGGGGCATCGCTGTCGCTGGTAAACAAATGCACATTATTCGCTTTCGCCTGCGCCAGTACCGGCGCAATGCTGGACGCATCCAGCACGCTGATGCCGATCGCGTTAACCTTCTGTGCAATCAGGTTCTGCACGATCTGCAGTTGATCCATTGGATTGGTGTCTACCGGACCGCTATAGACAAACTCGACGCCCAGATCGCTGGCCGCGCGTTTACCGCCCGCTTCCATCGCCTGGAAATAGGGAATGCCGATAATCTGTGGCACAAAGGCCACTTTTTCTGCGGCGAGGGAATAACCTGAAAACAGTAATGAGAGAGAACAGACTGCAGTAGCAATTCGACGCATTTTATTTCCCCTGGTTAATGGCAGAGCAATTACTGATTCTCAAACACGCGTGCATCGGGATGCGCGCCGGTAATGAGTGAAACGATTTCATCGGGTGAGGTTTCGGCGTGACGCCGCTCGGCAATTTTTCGTCCACGGCGGAACACCACCATGCGATCGGCCACCGCGAACACATCACTGATGTTGTGGCTGATCAGCACCACGGCGCAGCCGCGCGCCGCGAGTCGCCGCGTCAGCTGTAATACTTTTTGCGTTTCTGCAACGGCCAACGCGGCAGTTGGCTCATCCATAATCACCAGCTGCGCGTTGAGGTTGAGCGCGCGGCAGATCGCCACCGCCTGGCGCTGTCCGCCGGAGAGACTGCCGACCGACGCTTCGGCATCGGAGATATGCGCGTCGAGATCCTTTAACAGCTGATCGACCTGCTCACGCATCTCGCGTCGGCGTAGAAAAGGAATGCCCAGCACGCGGCGCTTGAGTTCACGGCCAAGGAAAACGTTCTCGGCAATGCTAAGGTTCTCCGCCAGCGCCAGCTCCTGATAAATGGTGGCGATGCCGTGTTCTGCAGCCTGGCGCGGCGAGGTGAATTTCACCGCCTGGCCGTCAATCCACAGTTCGCCGTCGCTGGCGCTATAAGCACCCGACAGCACTTTGGTAAAGGTGGATTTCCCCGCGCCGTTATCGCCGAGCAGCGCCAGCACTTCGCCGCGATGAATGGTGAGATTGACCTGGTTAAGTGCCGTTAAGGCACCGAAGCGTTTGCAGATGTTGCGCGCCTCAATAAAACACGCCGTCATCTTCTCTCCCCAGCGCTGAGATAGGCGGCGCTGTGGAAATCGATTTCCCACTGCAGCACCTGGCCGTAGAGAATGGATAAGCGGTTTTTTTCTGCCTCACTAAGATCCTGTGCACAGCGATCCAGCTCGGCTTTCAGCCACAGCGCCTGCTGATGAAACTCCTCTTCAGCATGCATATCGACCCAGCGACGGATGTCGTCATCCAGCAGCGGTTGGGCACTGACGCGTGCGCACCAGTGGTAATACATCCACTCGGCACCAAACATCAGCGTGATGATCTCGGCAAAACTGCCCTGCTTTGCGACGTTTAACATGCCATCGCGAAACGCCGTCACGCCGGGTAAATCATCCGGATAATCCGCCGTATTGATGTTGCGCCGCGCCAGCACCGCTTCAAACCAGGCAATTTGCGTATCTACCAGCGCATTTAACACGCCTATTAACCAGCGCTGCTGGCGAATATCCGGCGCTTTACTCACTGCCAGCGCAAAGATATTGATGGCAGTGGCGACAAAGTTGCCTTCAAACACCAGATAGCGATTAAACACGGCGTCAGGCAGCTGATTGCGCTCGATATCCTGCACAAACTGATGCTGTTGCATCGCCAGCCATAGTGTTTGATGCTGCTGCAAAAGCTCATCAGAGAAGCCTTTCATCACGCCTCCTCCAGCGCCGCTTGCGCCACGGACATAAAGTGTTTGACGCGTGCAAGCTCAACCTCATTCCACCACACGCCATCCACTTTCAGCGCGCTGGCGACGATTACGCCCTGCGTGCGTTCAAGGATCTGGCAGATGTTGGCGGGTGTTACGCCGGAACCAACCAGCAGCGGCAGCTCGGTAGCCGCACGGATTTCGTCGATTTCATCCAGCGTGGCGCTGTCGCCGGTGCGTTGCCCGGTGGCGATCACCGCATCCGCGTCAAAGAAATCCACGTCCCGCGTGAGCTCCTGAATGGAGCGGTCGGCAACAATCGCATGACTGCCGTGTTTGACATGGCTATCGGCAAACACGCGGATATGTTCGGCCCGCAGCTGACTACGGTAACGCAGCGCTTTTGCCGCCGCGCCTTCAATAAATCCTTCATTGGCGATATAGGCATTAGCCCACTGATTCACACGGACAAAATCAGCGCCGCCCGCCAGAGCGGTAGCAAAAGCAGGAATGGCGGCGTTGGCCAGCACATTAATACCGAGTGGTACGCCAAAACGTTCGCGAATTTTTTCCGTAATGACCGCCATAAAGGCAGCGGTTTCCGGACCAATATCCTCTGGTTTGGCAAAAGGAATATCACCGTGATTTTCTACGATCAAACCATGTATACCACCCGATATATAATTTTCGGCATCACGCAGCGCACGCTCAATAATAGCGGGGAGCGGCTTACCTTGATATTTAGGCGACCCCGGAAAAGCTTCGCAGTGAATAACACCTATCACCGCTTTCTTCCTGGAAAAAATATCTTGTATTGCGCTACTTTTTCCTGCTGATATAGAAACCATCTTCTTCACCTTATTAATGAGAACCATTATGCGAATTTATGTTGCAGGTAATATTGTTGTTGATGAAACCTGGTCCATTAACGATTTGCCACAAAAGGGCGCGTCTATTCATGGCGTAAAAACATCGCAGGATATTGGCGGCAAAGGAGCTAATCAGGCGATTGTTATTTCACGCTGCGGTATCGATACACGTTTAATTGCCGCAATAGGCAACGACAGCAATGGACGCTGGATTCGTGAGAATATCGCTCATGAACCGGTGACACTTTTTCCCACTGAATATTCATCCCCTCACAGTGACGCCTCAATTATTTTAAACAGCAGCGATGGTGACAATGCCATTATTACCACCACCGCAGCGGCCGATGCCTTAACGGTGGAGATGATTCTGCCCTATTTAGCCGATGCCGCTCCGGGTGATATTTTGCTGCAGCAAGGCAATTTCTCCGTAGAGAAAACCCGCGCGCTGTTCAGCTGGGCAAAAACCAGAGGGATGAAAACCGTGTTTAATCCCTCACCGGTCAATCCTGACTTCGCGCAACTTTGGCCGCTGGTCGATATTGCCGTTGTGAACCAGCTGGAAGCCGATTTATTGCAACCGGCTGGCGTCAGCACCCTCATCGTTACTCAGGGCGCTGCCGGTGCGCTGCTTTTCACCGCCACGCAACGCAGCTTTTGTCCCGCCTCACCGACGCAGGCGGTGGACAGCACCGGTGCGGGCGATACCTTCCTCGCCGTGCTGCTGGCGTCTGCGCTCCTGCGCGGCGTGGAACCCGATCGGCTTGCTTTACAACATGCCAGCCAGGCAGCCGCCATCACCGTGAGCCGTACCGGCACCGTGACGGCTTTCCCTACGCAACAGGAACTCGCCGCGCTGCTAGCTACGCGCAGCGAGTAACCGGTTACTTGAACAGCGGACGATAAGTATCGACGTTCGCTTTGGTCACCACGGTGGCTGGAACCAGAATGGTTTTACTCACCGTTTTCCCTGCCGACAGCGTGTTGAGGGCTTTCAGCGCCTCTTCGCCCATCTTTTTCGGATCCTGCTGCAGCACAGCAGTAACGTAACCGCCATCAATGCCGCTGATGGCTTTGGCCGTCAGATCCCAACCGAAGACTTTGATCGCTTTCTGCCGTCCCTGGTTTTCCACGGCGGCAATCGCGCCCAGCAGGGCCGGTTCTCCGGTGGCATAAATTGCCGTTAAATCAGGATTGCCGGTGATAAGGTTTTCCGCTGCCGTCATGGCGTTGTCCTGGATATTCTGACCATCCACCACATCGGCAACGGTGATGTTGCTATTGCTCTTGATGGTCTCTTCAAAGCCTTTCTGACGCTGGTTCTGGATCGCCGAATTAAGGGCACCGACAATGCCCAGGCGTGCCTTGCCGCCCATCTCTTTCGCCACGTAATCGACAAAATATTTACCGAGTATTTTTCCGCCTTCCAGATTATCCACGCCAACCTGTGACGCTTGTGGACCCGCTGGTAATACCGCATCGATGGCAATTACGGGAATTTTCGCGGCAGCGGCTTCTTTAATCGCCGGCATAATTCCGTTGACGTCAATAGCATCAACCAGAATGCCTTTCACACCTTGCTGAATATAGTTTTCAATTGCATCGTTCTGCGCAACCGGATTATCGGTGGCATTGAAAATAACCAGATCTTTACCACTGGCTTTAGCGGCTTCTTGCGCGCCCTGATTCATCAGATTAAAGAATAATGCCTGCTGATTAATTTGCACTAAGGCATAAGTTGGTGCGGCTTGCGCCAGGGAAAAAAGGGAACCCGCAGAAATTAAGCCTGTAGCCAAAACCAATGAACGCAGTTTTCCGGTGAAAGATAACATCATGGTGTTCCTCGTCGGGAATAAATAATAATCAGCGTTTCCCAGCGTTAAGACACTGAGATTATTTTTGGCGGGCAAATATCGATGGATATGCTGTTCACACTGCGCAGGTGCAGTGTTTTTAAAACGCCCTGCTTACGTTTTTTCGGCAACCCATCCGCTAGGAATACCTGGTGAAATAACGAAAGTCAGTTTGGGAATGGATTCCCGGTACTGCGGTAAACTGTGCATACAATTCGCTGAGTGACTTTTTTTGTCAAGTGTTTATTTATGCATCAGTGGGCAAAGGAAAGCGCTGTATCAGCCGCGCTTAAGTGTGTTACAGATATTGGTGTGGATAAAAACGCATCCTCTTGCGACTCCGCGCGTTATTGTGAGGTCGCCATAAATGGCGACCCTACGATTGATCGGCACGTTTTGTAGGGTCGCCATTCATGGCGACCGGGAAATGGCGACCTTACGATTGATCGGCACGTTTTGTAGGGTCGCCATTCATGGCGACCGAGAAATGGCGACCCTACGATTGATCGGCACGTTTTTGTAGGGTCGCCATTCATGGCGACCGATAAATCACTATGGCGAGGAACATGAGTACAAAACGCGTGTTGTTATCTGACGTGGCGAAATTAGCAGGGCTCTCCAAGGCCACGGTCTCTCGCTATCTGAATCACAGCATTGTGTTGCCGCAGGAGACGATTGACCGCATTGAAGCTGCCATCCACCAGCTCGATTATCGCGGCAACAGCCTGGCGCGACGCCTGAGCAAAGGCGGCAGCGAAACCCTGGGTTTAGTGCTGCCCGATATCACCAACTCCTTCTTCGCTGAACTGGCCGATGCGGCAGAAGAGGCGGCGTCAGCGCGCGGTTACAGTTTGGTACTCTGCATCACCCGCAATAATCCCGACAAAGAGGCGCAGTTCATTCGCTGGCTGGACACACGCCAGGTCGATGGCCTGCTGTTTACCACCAACCGCCCAGATAACGGTTTGTTGCGTAAAGAGATGCAGCGTCATCAGCATATAGTATTACTCGATGAAGATATTCCCGGCAGCAACGTACCAAAAGTATTTGCCGACAACGTGCAAGGCGGGCGTATCGCGACTGAACAGCTGATCGCTGCGGGACATCGTCATATCGCCTTTATTGGCGGTCCGGAACAGCTGATGAG